>Ga0247842_10002872_pt1 | contig 24481 bp, 32 predicted proteins | sample LaCruzMarch2015__3_FD_192411 | JGI IMG/M metagenome (GOLD analysis project Ga0247842, IMG submission 192411) | Freshwater microbial communities from meromictic Lake La Cruz, Castile-La Mancha, Spain - LaCruzMarch2015_19m | ecosystem: Environmental > Aquatic > Freshwater > Lake | place: Spain...
TCTGGTTTGCTGCCAGCAGTTGAAAAGACTCAAGCAGCGCGCACAAAACCACTCAAAATAATTGGGAATGGGATCACATTCCCTCGGTTGAAAGACCGTAGATGCCTGCGAATTTATTCGTAGGAGTGGTCACCCCGGAAATCATGATCGTTTGCTATTCCGGTCGGCGAGCCATCTCGCGGCAGAATGCCAGTCCCTCATTGGTCAACTGATAAGTCATCTCACCGCGGGTTGGATGCATGCTCACATATCCCTCGCGGATCAATTCGCGCAGAGCTTTCTTAACCAGACGGCCCTCATTAGGAATCCGTCTGGCAAATGACCTCTCCGGAACATGGGCGGATTTGCTGGTTTTTGTGGCCTTGCATATGCTTATCAGTACCGCAGCCTCAAATCCGTCCTTGACGATCATTCGTAAGCAAGATATCTTAGAATGATATAAGCATTCTGATTATCATTAAAAGATATATTGCTATTTCAGAAGATATCTCGTAATGTTTATATAACCAATAATCAGAGTAGTAAACCAATGCTTTCCAAGACCATACAAGCCGTCCGAAAGAGAGAAGAACTGGCAGAGGATGTGGACTGGGAGCTATACAGGTGGATCGAAAGGCATCCCGGTCTGAATATATACGCTCTTGCCAAGTCTATTGGCTGGTCGCATGGCAAGGTCTATTCTTCAGTGAAACGCCTGGAAGATGATGGTCTGGTGAAGCTCGATAAGGTAATCATAAATGGGCGATCTGCCTCGATTGTTACCTATCGAAGGTGGCAGGACTTTTTCACACCGGAAGAGCTTGAAGAGATACAGCAGCCGGGCTATTTTGATGACGTTGAGGAAATCCTGAAAAAAGCAACATCCTAAAAAAACACTGCAAAATCAACCGCCGATAAAGAAAAGAGGAGAGACTTGGCCTGTCGTCTATCCGCTTTTCGGGGCGGGCACCTCGTCCACCCCGCAGGCAGCGATCTTCTCCACCAGCTTGGCCAGCACATCTTTTCTCATGCCGCCCACGAACTTGATCGAGCCCACCACCAGGTGTCCGCCTCCGGAGACGCCGCCATTGGGAATCTCCTCCATCAGCTCTTTTACCATCTGGGGGATGTTCATTTTTACGGCCTTACTGCGCAGCACGGCAAAGTCCGGGCCGTAGCCGATGGTGACAACGGGCTTTCCGGCATACTTCTTGCAGAGTCGATCGTGCACCTCGCCACTGGTCTTGCCGGGCGGAGGGAAGGTGAATTTGTGGGCGAAGTTCTCCACATCCAGCACATTCATGATGATGCCGTTGGGCAGTTTTGTGCTCTTCACATTGCCCATGCTGGCGCGCAGTTGCTCGTCAATGGCGGCATTGGCCTGCTCGCACAAGAGCTCCACAATCCTCTGGTGGCGGTCCAGCCGGCCCAGGCATAAAATGTCGTTTATCAGCCCCCGTCCGTCATTGAAACGCTGCCAGAATGCTTCGTAATCCAGGGCTAACGCGACCTTCTTCAGGTCCTCTCGGCTGTACTTGTCCTCGACCAACTGGATGTAGGCTGCCGCCTCCGGCGCTTCGCTCCGGTCACCCACGGCTGAAACCGCCGGGAAGTGCTTGATCTTGCTCTCCACGGCAGGGTAGATCATGCGGGCGATCTCTGTGGCCAGCATGCCTGTGGTCAGGCCGAAGTCGCCGCCGGCGTGCGCGGGATTGACATGAGCGATAAGATACTGGTCCACGATCTTGTGGGGATGATGGTGATCGACGACCAGCATCTCCATTCCGTAGACCTGAGCCTGGCGCATGGCCGGAACATCCTCTTCCGTGGAGCCGTTGTCCATCAAAACGATGAGCGGCATCTTCTGGCCGTGCCGGGTCTGATCCTCCAGAGCATAGGTCAGATCCTTGGTCACATCCTCCAGCTCGTAAAAGGGCGCTTTGCTGGGGGCGCGCCGGTAGTTGTGGTATTCAGCATCAGTCCCGCCCACCTCCGTGATGAGCGGCAAAATGGCCATCTCAATGGCAACCGCCGCGGTGATGCCGTCGGCATCGGCATGATGGCGGACAACAATGGGCTGGGACTTGAGAACCGCCCGGCGAATCTCCTTGGCCACCTGCTTCATGGCCGGCAAGAGCCTGGTCATGATTTCGCTTTTCACCAGAAACTCGATCTCTGAGGGCTCAGCGCGTCTGTCAATCGCCTGTTCAATCAGCTCCTTGACCGTGGATGCCTCACCGCCCCAGAGGCGCTTCATGGACTTGATCTCGACCTGAACCTGATTGTTGCGAAGGCTCGCCTCGCCGATGACCCGCACCATCATCTCGTTGTCGATATCGGCGTAGGCCCGCACACCGGCCCGCTCAAAGGCGGCACAAAAGACCAGACCACTGTCGTCCGCGATGGTGAAGATGGTCGGCCCCCCCGTCTGCTTGACCTGGATGACCTCCCCCTTGATCATGATCTGCTTACCCACCTGCTTTTGCAGATCCGTGGTCTTGGATATAGGAAGCTCCTTTTCCACCTCAGAAGTGTTGTACTCCCTGAGTTCGGCCGGCTCCAGCTCGATGTTGCCGTTAGCAAGAACATTTCGCACTGTGACGAAGATGCTGTCGCCCACCTCCGGCTTGCTCTTCAGGTATTTGTTGTGGGCCAGGCCCCTCACGCTCTCGGATAGATCCACAAAGGCGCCAAAGCTGGCCAGTCCATTGACCTTTCCCTGATAAATCTCCCCTATCACGATATCTTTGACATCGCAAGCAGGGTCGAGAATATGCACGAGCGGCTTTTTAGCACAGCTCTCGCATAGCTCCTTTTTGCTAGTGAGCTTTGTCTTGCACACGACGCACAGGTAATCACGCCCCAGGCCCTCGCAGGCCGGGCAGCTCTCTGTAACCGGCATCTTGCCCGAGCCGTGGCAGATGCTGCATTTCGTGGAGCCGCTTTCCATAAGCTCCTTCATATCCTTATCCGTAGCCTCTCCCAGGGAGATGGACTCGGTCTTTCCGCTGCCATCGCAGTTGGAACAGGGCTTCTCTCCTACCACCTGGAAGCCCTTGCCCCGACATATCTCGCACAGGTTCATCTGGGGAGTTGACGCACCTTTGGAATTTAGCTATTTTGCAAGGGTCCATGACTACGGCGCAAAAAAATATAAGCCAATTAAGACTAAATAAGATGCCAGCCCACCCGTTGGGCATGCGAGTCGTGGTTTTGCGCATTGGCCACCGGCCGGAGAGAGACAAGAGGATCACCACCCATGTGGGCCTGGTGGCCAGGGCCTTCGGAGCGGAAGAGATGCTCCTCTCGGGACGCGACTCTCATGTGGAAGAGAGCCTGGCCGATGTGGCAAAGCGCTGGGGAGGAGGCTTTCGCCTCCAGTCGGATATCTCCTGGAAGGGCGAGACAGTGCGCTGGAAGGAGGCGGGGGGAAAAGTGGTTCACCTCACCATGTACGGCACCAACCTTCCCGACGTGATCGATGAGATTCGCGAATGCGAGAATATCCTGGTGGCAGTGGGCGCAGAGAAGGTCCCGGCAGAGATGTATGATCTGGCGGACTGGAATGTGGCCGTGGGCAATCAGCCCCATTCTGAGGTGGCGGCGCTGGCGGTCTTCCTGGACCGGCTCTTTATGGGCCGGGAGCTTCATGAGGCATTTGCGGGCGGCCTTAAGATTGTGCCAAAGGCTCGGGGAAAACAGGTCTTGTATCCGGAATACTGCCCGGAAAAGATGAGTGAAGATTCTTGAGAGTATTGGTAATCGGCATCAACATCAGACACATTGCAGGCTCAGCCAGCAGGGCCGGCCATGAGGTTTTCGCGGTTGATTGTTATTGCGATGTGGACCTGGCCGGATGGGCAAAAGAGACGGCTAAAATGCCTCGCGAGGGGGCGGAAGAGCATCTCTCATTTTTTATAGAAAAATTCCGCCCTGATGTCGTCGTCCTGGGGCCGGGCCTGGAAGAGGCATCCGTCCGGGGAGTGCCTGTGCTCAATAATCCACCGGAAAAAACATCTCAGGTCTCAGATAAGCTCTGGCTGGCCGGCTGGCTGGAAGAGAAGGGCTTTCCCTTCATAAAGACAGAGCTTTCTGCTGAAGATCTGCGTTTTCCCTTCCTGGTCAAGCCGCGCCGGGGCGCGGGGGGCGTGGGATGCAGAGTTGTAAGCTCCTCATCCGAACTGAAATGGGAAGAGGGCCTGATCGCCCAGGAGCGGATCAAAGGCCGGCCCGCCAGCGTCTCAGTTATTGGGAACGGTCGCGCCGCGCGCGCCATTGCCGTCAACGAGCAGCTCATCGGCCTCTCCTGGGCCGGGGCGAAAGGATTCAGGTACAGCGGGAACATCACGCCCCTCGCTCCCCCGCAATGCGCCATAGGGCAGATGGCGGAAGAGATAATCGCGGCCCTGGGCCTCGTAGGCAGCAATGGAGTTGATTTTCTGCTCACTGAAAAAGGTCCCGTGGTGGTCGAGGTCAATAGCCGCTTTCAGGGCAGCCTGGATACGGTGGAATTGTCCGGCGGGATCAATGTCTTCCAGGCTCATCTGCAATCCTTTTTGGGAATGCTTCCCAAGAGGCCGGCCCCGCCGCGCCGCACCGCAGGCAGAATCATAATCTATGCCCCCCGCGATCTGACCATTGAGGCGGATCTGGTCAGAGACTGGACTGGTGACGTGCCTGGGAAGGGATCGCGAATAGCCGCAGATGATCCTGTCCTGTCCATAATGGCCCTGGGACCCAGCCGAGACGCGGTAATGGCCCAGCTAAAGAGGAGAGCAGCAATGCTAGGCGAGATGATAAGTGCAAAATAGTGATAATATTATTACCAGGATACTACCCGATAAAGCCAGTTGCTGACCAGTGTCCAGGCCTTGACAAAGCCCGATCCTTTCTCCAGCTTTTTTTTGTCCTTTTCGCTGTATATTTTTTGATCCTTTATCCAAGAGTCCATGATATAGGGTCATTTCTTTTTGGAATTTAACAATGTCGGTCTACAGTGATAGCGTCATGGGCGCAAGAGGGCTAGGAATGTGTTTTCCGGTATCAGTATAAAAAGATAATGCTTGATAAAGGTAATATAGCATAAGAGAGACTAGGCATTGGTAGAGAGAAATGTTGGGGATGAAATGAAGTCACCGGAAAGAATTACCATCGCTTTAGACGAAGAGACATCAGGCCTGTTCAAGAAGATGAAGGAAGACCTGGCATTGTCCCAGAGCGAGCTGATGCGAGAGTCCCTGAAGTTCTTTGGCAAACACAAGATGCTCTTTGACTTTGCCGAGGACAAGAAGGTTTACACCCATGCCGAAATGCTCTCCGCCGGCGAGCATGTGATCCTGGATATAGATCACTGGATACTGTTTCTAAGCTTCATTGAAACTCACCCGGACAAGGAAAAGTTCTGGAATCTACATAAAGAGGTCTGCCGGGCTCATGCCGAGCAGTTCAAGCACAAGCTCTTCAATGCGGAGAGCATCCTGAGACGTCTTGAGATCTGCAATCTCTTCAATATGAGCAAGACCGGCAAGAATGAGTTCACCCTCATCTTCGGCTCGGATGCCCCCAAGAAATTCGTGAGAATTGAGCTGGAGGAGATCTTTGCCGGCATGGGCTTCCTGGTCGAGATCAAGGATGATTTCTCAAAGCTGAGGGTCAAGGTAATTCATGATCTCTAGTTGATTGCTTTTATCTTCCCCGGCGCCATAAGGAGGATCTTTACCGGAGAGTGCCTTCATGCGGCAGTTTACGAAAAATATTATAACGAATGCTGCCAAAATATATATGCTCACTGAGATTACACAGGTGCGGCGAGGGAGATTATGACCTTAATCGTGCTCAACTTCAAGACCTATCGTGAATCGACCGGCCCGGAGGCTCTGCGTCTGGCAGAGATCTGCGAAGATATTTCCCGGGATTATTCCGTCAAAATGGTGGTAGTGCCCCAGGTGGCTGATATTCAGACCATCTCCAGGGCAGTAAAGATACCGGTTTATGCTCAGCATGTGGACGGAGTGGGATATGGCAGCTTTACGGGCCATGTGACTGCCGCGTCCTTGAAAGCAGCAGGAGCTGCCGGATCTCTCATCAACCACTCCGAGCGAAGGCTCAATCTGGCTGATATTGAAGCCTCCATCTTCGCCTGTCGCCAGGCCGGCATTAAGACGATAGTCTGTACCAACAACGTGGCCACAACTCGCGCCTCGGCCGCACTGCAGCCGGACTATGTGGCTGTGGAGCCGCCCGAGCTGATCGGCAGCGGCATTCCCGTATCCAAGGCCAATCCGGAAATCATTTCCCGGTCCGTTGATGCCGTCAAACGCATTGCTCCCGATGTGGGTGTGCTCTGCGGTGCGGGAATAACTCACGGCGAGGATCTGAGAAGTGCCCTGGAGCTGGGATCGATTGGCGTCTTGCTCGCTTCCGGAATCATCAAGGCAAAAGACCAGCGCAAGGCTTTAGAAGATCTGGTGACGGGAGCGGGAAAATGATAGCGGTGCACGTTCGTGTCTCGGGCCGGGTGCAGGGCGTTTTCTATCGTGCTTTTACCCAGGAACGTGCAAAGGCTCTGGGGGTGAAAGGCTTTGTGAGAAACATTCCCAGCGGAGGAGTGGAGGCTGTGCTGGAGGGAGAGAGAAAGCCAGTCGGAGAATTGCTCAAAGCCATGAAGTCGGGACCGACAGGTGCCATAATCCTGGGGATGGAGTTCTCCGAGCTGGAAAGCAAAGGGTACGAGGGTTTTGAAATAGAATAGGATGTGATCTCATGCTTATCGTCAACAGATACAAATGCTGCTACTGTGGTGCCTGCGTCGGAGTCTGCCCGACATGTGCCCTGGAGTTGGTGGAGACCTGGCTCGAGGTCTCAGCAGAGTGTAAAGAGTGCGGCCTGTGCACCAGGATATGCCCCGTGGGAGCCCTGGAGGTCGAGGCATGAAGTGCGACTTGATAGTAGTAGGCGCCGGCCCTGGCGGATCGATGGCTGCCAAGACGGCCGCCCTGGCCGGCCTCAAGGTCGTCATGCTGGAGAAACGCCAGGAGATCGGAGATCCCGTGCGCTGTGCGGAGGGCGTTAGCAAGAGGGCCTTATGTCGCATGATGTTGCCCGAGCCGGAATGGATATCTTCTGAGGTAAAGGGTGCCAGAATCTATGCTCCAAACGGAAAAAGCATAGTCATGTCCGAGGACAAGAGCGGGGGCGAGGTGGGCTACGTCCTGGAGAGGAAGGTCTTCGATCGAGGCCTGGCCATGCAGGCGGCCCAGGCGGGGGCCAAGATCTTTGTTAAGACCAGAGCCTTGGGTCTCTTGAGGAAGGACGGAGCAATTTGTGGAGTGTCGGGCTTACGCATTGGCGAGCCCCTGAAGATCGAGGCGCCCCTCATCATCGGTGCGGACGGTGTGGAGTCCAAAGTGGGACGCTGGGCAGGCATCGACACCACTTTGCAGTTGCAGGATATCGAATCTTGTGCCCAGTTCCTGGTGCATGATGCCTCCATTGATAACGAATACACCGAGTTCTTTTTGGGAAACAGCATCGCTCCCTCAGGATATGCCTGGTCGTTTCCCAAGGGCGAGAAGCTGGCCAACATCGGCCTGGGAATTCAGGGCTCCCGGTCCAAGCCCGGCGAAGCTATGCGGCTGCTGCGCCAGTTCATGAAATCTCGCTTTCCCAATGGCAAGGTGGTAGAGATGGTAGTGGGAGGAGACCCCTGTTCCGGGCCCATTGACTCTGCAATTGCGGACGGCGTGATGCTGGTGGGAGATGCGGCTCATCAGACTGATCCGCTCACGGGAGGAGGCATTCTCAATGCCATGCAGGCGGGAATCATCGCCGGAGAGGTAGCGGCAAAGGCCATAGACGCAGGCGATTTGAGCCGCGCGGGCCTGCAAGAGTACGAGGACCGCTGGCGGGAAGATATCGGCAAGACAATCGCCAAGAGCTTCCAGCTCAAAGAGTTCTTCGTCAAGCTTGAAGATAAAGACCTAAACCAGCTCATCGGCTCTCTGGCCAAGGAGGACATCACCAAGTTGGACCTGCCAGGGATGCTGCGCGTTCTCTTCCGGCTCAATCCGAAACTGCTCTGGGGGCTAAAAAGCTTGATGATTTAGCTCGTTGGGGGAAGACTTTTTCGCGGCTTCACACGAGATCCTGGGTATCATGCGAAGACGCGAAGTCCCGATGAGAGAAGGACAATTCTTGCCCTATCCATTTTGATTTTCGCCCTAATCGATGATCGACGAAAAAAACAATGATTGAGGCACTTGCCTGGGGCCGCACCTTTGCAGACCTTGAGGAAAATCCCTATCCATAGTGAGCGAAACTCGCCGGACTCAACTCAAGCCGCATTGCTACCTGCCTGGAATTAAAATAATGGGACAAAACGGTCCCATTATGCTGTAAATTTTCCGGCAGTTATTCTAAATGTAGCGTCTTCTTTGAACAATTCACTATTGTCATTGATTTCTACCCACAGGTGACCGTCACGATGCCTCAAATAATATCCCGGATAGTTATACGATTCAAATGAAATTGCAGATGAATCGACCAGCCCTGGAACAATTTTGAACGTAGCATCCTCTTTAAATAATTGACTATTGTCTTTCGCAGAATCACTTAGTTTAATGCGACCATCTTGATGCCTAAGGTATTGGCCGGGATAGTTGCTGGACTCGAGCGATGCGTACTTAGTGTCTGCCAGTCCGGGAGCGATTATAAAGGAGGCATCCTTAGAATCCAGGAGTGTCGTAATTGACGTAAGTTCTCCTAAACCATAGGCATGCCGGATGAATTTTCCGGGGTAATTATGTGATTCAAATGAAAAATACGGTCCCGCTTGTCCATTAACATTTGTGCTAATTGCGAAAATCAGCACGAGAATTATTAGCACCAATCGTCTGGTTTTCAATTCGCTTCCTCCTAACTTTTTGGTGATTACCTTTATTTCCCTTCACTTATATTTAAGGATTTTGTGGTGTTAGTTAACTTGTAGAGTCCCGAAACCTTTGACAATATATCTCTCATCAGAATAGTATCGAATGAGGCCGGATCTCGCATTTTGGTCAAGGCATCCATAAGAATGCAAACTAAATAAATCAATGCAGTGCGCTGTCCCAAAGAGCATGCCGGTGATGCGCATCAGCGAGTCGGCGATGCCCGTGGCTATGAAAAAGACACAGCCCTGGCCTTGGCGGGATGCGCGAGTGGCAGAAGAAGCCCCAAACTTAGCGTGAAATATCGCAGGATCTGTCATTATTTGTCGGCAATATTCATTTTCCCAAAGCGGGTCGTGATGCAGTCTTTGGTTGATGTTTTGGTTGTCTCCCAATGAGTGCGATCATGTCTTCTTCGCGTCTTCGCGCGAGATCCTGAGATCACGCGAAGACGCAAAAAATTATTGAGTCATCTACGCCAGCACACAGGAGCCGTCCGCTCTCCTGGGCAGCCGATCCATATCGAAAATTACCACTATTTTCTCCTTATCCGCATCAATGGCTGCCACACCCATGTGGAAGATGTAGCGCAGGGTCCTTCTTCCGTCCGGAATTTGCAGCCGGTGCTCCCGGCGCAGCAGAATGGCGCTGGCGGTCATGAGGGAGGGGCTGCTTTGCAGGAATAAAAGGCCGGGCAGGTTGAGGCGATGGTGGCTTGTGGTGGGATATTTCTCGCCAATCAATTCGCCCAGCTCTTCGCGACGGATCATCACCTCCTTTTCACCACTCTTAACGGCAATCAGGCTCTCGTCGGCATGCACCTGGTCGATATGAGAATGAAGCGCACAGAGCACGTAGCTGTCCCCGCGTCCCCTGTTTTCCAAAGGCAGCAGGGCTTCCAGCTTTTTCATAAAGGGGCGCAGAAGAGGACTGGTCCCGGCAAAGAGAGCCCCGGGGAGGTTTCCTACCTCGGTCCGGGCCAGCTCATGAAGATCCTTCTCGCGAATCTCGATGTATATCATGATAGTAGATTTGCCTGCGGGCAAATATATCTTGCTCGATCTGCATGCAATTTGCATCATGCATTAATTTTTCTTTATAAATAATGTGATAATTGAATACATATCTATTCTCTCTAAATTAATTATTTAATCCCATTCTGAGATGGGCCGGGGGTAAGGCCTGGCAAAATCACTCATGTTCTGCAACTCATTAATGGGCCTGTGGAAATTGCCACAAATATAAATTCTCAACTCACTACATTATTGCCTGCAAAGTCACCTAAATGTAAATGCCATTTGCTTTTTAAGTTATTATCTAAAGTATTAGTCTAATTAAGTAAAATTAAAGACATTCCCTTTCAAAACAAATTATTTATATCATTAAGTATTTGTGACAAGAAAAATATGGTGACGATTATGAGAGAGTCCACCGTAAAGATCCTGGATGACAAGGACATGGAATTTGTCGAAACGCTTCGATCTCTGAGCGTTCCGCGTAACGTAGCAACGCTCATAACTTTTCTGGCTAATGTGGATGAAGCCTCATCTCGCGAGATAGAGATGGGCTCCGACCTGCGGCAGCCGGAAGTGAGCATTGCCATGCGCACCCTGCGCGACAACAATTGGATAGAAGAGAAAGAAATCAAGCGCGAAGGCAAAGGCAGACCAATGAAGGTCTACTCGCTAAAAGCCAGCATTGATGAGATTATAAGGCATTTCGAGGAGGAGAAGATGCAAGAGTCGGCCCTGGCCATGGAGAGCATCCAGAGGCTAAAGCAACTCATATCAACCTAAGATAATAGATCAAACCGGGAGGGGAGCGGGCCTAACACTAATGGGGGGGACTGGCAAGTACCTCCACCTCGATTTTTGCAGCAATATTGCGGCCGAGCGATATCTTGGAGCCGTTTACCTCAATTACCACCGGCCCGCCGAAGGGCTGAGAGGCAATTTTGCGAATGTGCCTTCCTTTCCGTATGCCCATGGACTCAAACCTCTTCTCCCAACCGGCATCACTGCTAACTGTCATGACTTCCAGCGTCTCATTGCAGGGTGCCTTGGTAAGCTCAATGTACCTCATTTGCGCACGTTCACGCCCTTCTCTTTGAGATATGTTTTCACGCTCTGGATCTTCCACTCACCGAAGTGAAAGATGCTTGCAGCGAGCGCTGCCGACGCATCGGTCTTCTTGAAGACTTCCAGCATGTGCTGCGGGCTGGCGCAGCCTCCCGAGGCGATCACAGGCACTTTCACCCTTTTGGCCACGGCGTTTGTGAGAGGGATGTCGAAGCCATCATAGGTCCCATCCCGGTCCATGCTGGTGAGAAGAATCTCCCCCGCCCCCAGGGATACGGCTTTGCTGGCCCAGGCGATGGCGTCAATGCCTGTAAACTGCCTGCCCCCATAAAAGGAGCACTCAAACCAGCAGGGGCCTTGCTCCGTCTCTACCATCTGCCGGCCTTCTTCTAAAGTGTAGCGCCGCTTGGCATCAATGGCCAGCACGACGGCCTGATTTCCATATCTGTCGGATATCGCGCTGATCAGCTCAGGACGCTTTAGGGCAGAGGTGTTCACAGTGATCTTGTCCGCCCCGGCATTGAAGACCTCTCTGGCCTGCTCCACACTATTTATGCCGCCGCCTACAGCTAATGGCACAAAGACCGAACGCGAGGTCTTTTTGATAACGCTCGTCATGGTCTCCCGCCGCTCGTGAGAGGCAGTTATGTCCAAAAAGACGATCTCATCGGCACCGTCCTCATAGTATTGGCCGGCCAGCTCCCAGGGGACGCCAGCGTACCTTATTTGCTTGAACTCGATGCCCTTGACAACTCGACCTCCCGGCACACAAAGGTCGCAGTCCAAACAGGGAATGATCCTTCTCGCTAACATCGTATGGACCTCACAAAGTTCTCCAGGATTTTCAGGCCCTTGACCCCCGACTTCTCGGGGTGAAACTGGGTGGCAAAGATATTGTCCCGGGCGATCGCTGCTGTGACATCCACCCCATGCTCCGTCGTGGCAACGATTCGCGATTTGTCAACGGGTTTTGCGTAGTAGGAGTGCACAAAATAGAACATATCGCCTTCTTCGATTCCCTGTAGCATCTCCACAGGGCGCTTGATGGAAAGGCTGTTCCAGCCCATTTGTGGAATCATAACAGATGTTGGCAGCTTTATCACTTTGCCCATAATCCATCCCAATCCTCGGGCGGCAGGGCTTTCTTCGCTCTCTTCAAAGAGAACCTGAAGCCCGATGCAAATGGCAAAGATGGGGGTTCCACAATCTCTCGCATTATTAAGAGCACTCTCGAAGCGGCAGAGTCGTTCCATGCACTGCCCAAAGGCCCCCACGCCCGGAACCACAATACCCTCCGCCCCGGCGAGTTCAGCGGGCTCGCTTATAATCTTCGGAGAGCCACCCACATAGTCCAGAGCATTAAAAATGCTGAACAGGTTGCCCATCCCATAATCAACTATGGCAATTGTCATCGTTTTTGTCCTTCTTGCATGTGCACCAATTGATGCTATCGCATTTGGCAGGATCGCCGGAAAAGCTTTTCCGTTAACTGCTACCATGCCATCCGCCACCCTCTGCCCGGCAATCCAACCTCTCTGCGAAGCAGCACTCTTGGGATCAGCCTCATTCCGGTATACAATTTCAATTTAATCATCAAGTTTTTTAATAATTTCTTATAAAATTCGAGTTCAAAAGACGATATAAAAATTAAATTGAGTATTGTTATAACTATTTCTTTTAAGAAATTTATATATTGAAAAGACTTAAATAGGCCACCATGACATTTCCGCCCTTCATCGTAGTTTATAAATTTAACCCATAATTCTTAAATAGCTAAGGGTGGAGATTTGCCTCCATCAGTCAAACATAAAGATTTGGGTAGATGCTAAACGGAGATGCAAAAAATGTCCCAACAAAATCCCTTTGAGATATCCCAGAAACAACTCGCCGATTGCGCAAAGATTCTGAACCTGGATGCCGGAGTGCATGAGTTTCTCAGGCACCCCAGGCGAGAGTTCCACGTATCTATCCCGGTACGCATGGACGACGGCAGCCTGAAGATCTTCCAGGGCTTTAGAGTTCAATACAATGATGCTCTGGGCCCCTGCAAGGGCGGCATTCGCTTCCATCCTGATGAGACCGTAGACACTGTGCGGGCTCTCTCCGCCTGGATGACCTGGAAGTGTTCTCTTCTCGGCCTGCCCCTGGGCGGCGGCAAAGGCGGTGTCATCTGCAACCCCAAGGAATTGTCCATGGGCGAGCAGGAGCGCCTCTGCCGGGGCTACATCGACATGCTGTGGCAAAACATCGGTCCGGATAAGGACGTTCCCGCGCCCGACGTTTACACCACACCTCAGATGATGGCCTGGATGATGGATCAGTTCTCCTTACATACCGGATCAAACAGCTTCGGATTCATCACCGGCAAGCCTCTGGTGGTAGGCGGATCCCTGGGCAGAGGCGATTCCACGGCACGCGGCGGCCTGTTCACCCTTCGTGAGGCAGCCAAAGAATTGAACATCAACCTTGCCAAGTCCACCGTGGCCATTCAGGGATACGGCAATGCCGGCAGCTTTGCCCATTCTCTGGTCAAAGAGCTCTTCGGCAGCAAGGTCGTCGCTGTGAGCGACTCCAAGGGTGGCGCGTTCAATGCCGCCGGCATAGAAGCCGATGTGGCAGCCCGCGTCAAGGCGGAGACCTCCACTGTCGCCAATATCCCCGGCGCCAGGAAGATCAGCAACGAAGAGATCCTGGAGCTGGATGTAGACATTCTCATTGCAGCCGCTTTAGAGAACGTCATAACCAGGGATAACGCCGGCAAGATCAAGGCCAAGGTCATCATAGAACTGGCCAACGGCCCCACCACACCGGAAGCAGACGCCATCCTCTTCCAGAACAAGGTGCATGTCATTCCTGACTTCCTGGCCAATGCAGGCGGTGTGACCGTCTCTTACTTTGAGATGGTTCAGAACATCGCCCGCTACAACTGGACCCTTGATGAGGTCTACACACGGCTCGATGAGAGGATGACAGTGGCCTACCAGGCCGTCCTGGCCGCCTCCAAGCAGTACAGGGTAAACATGCGTCAGGCAGCCTACACCGTAGCTGTGTCCAGGGTCGTCGAGGCCATGAAGATACGCGGCTGGGTTTAGATAGTAGTAAATCTCGATTAATTCAAAACCACCAACAGCAGCAGAGGTGCTTTGCGCTCCACACGGGCAAGAGCCCATTATAGGGACGCAGAGACCTCATATTTTTTTGTTTTTAATCATAGGTTCATCGAGAAGGGCGTAGACATCGCTTTGGCGTCGGATGTTCTATCCCTGGCAACAGCAAACGCCTATGATGTAGCTATTATCGTGTCGGGGTACTTTGATTTTCACCAAGTGATAGACGACGTTCAGAGGCAAGGCTTAATTGTGGAAGTGGCATACTTCAAAAGTCAGGGCATTAATAAGGAGATGACCATAAGCAAAATTGAACGTGATAAAAGGTAATTAATCCAGGCGGCATAGCGGTTATCCGCTATTTGCATGGGGATAGAATCCTCGCCGCCCGTGAGCTGTTAACAGGCAATAGGTTGCCTTTATCCGATAAAAAGATTTTGGTATCCCTGTCATTCATCCAGCATTCGGCCAAGAGTGCGATCAACAGAGGGAAAAAGCGAACCGAATTCTAATACCTCCATTCGTGAGCGATTCGGCATTGAGCCCAAAAAACAGCGATAGTCGTCTCATGGCTTATTCATGAAGCGGTTGATATTGGTGTCGTGCTGCCCTATGACCCAGATGCTGCCCCTAAGTTGATGCGATACATTCCGTTCTGGGCCTGCCCCCAGGTGAGACGCGATTACTTGATGGGAATGAGAAGGATAAGATGGTGAGAGACACCAGCTAACGAGGTCTCGAAAAATGGTCTTCACAGCCCTGACATGTGCACTTTGCGATTTTCCACACATGCCAGCTTGGAGCCATAGCGGTAGACTATCCGCGCGCCGGTTGGATCTGTGCCGCCTTAGATAGCTCCGCTCCAGCTTTCCGTCGCTGTTTGCAAGTATACAAAGGATACGACCACGTGGGTTTTGAAGGGGTCTTTTCATCTTTACCTCATATACTTCTTGGCAAAGGTTGTGATGAAAGCCGCCCACATAAAAGTCCCAAACATTGCTTCCACTCCAGGTGACCGAATGCCCTTGATGATGCTTATTTGCCTGCCTGACTTCTTAGCAAATTTTTAATTATATCCACAGCCATAGATGAAGGCACTTTATTGATCTGACAGGTTGTCAATATCCGGAAGAGCTCGTCGCGTTGCATCGATGCCGTATGTTGAGCCACATATAACATTGCTCCTTGATACCCCTCATCAACAAGACTCTTTTGGACGTTCTCCAAAACGCCCTCTGCGATGTTTATCTTCGTTGCGCCGATATCGTTTATCACTTTTGATAGTTTATCTCTGCCAAAAATAAAGTTGGCTTCGATTGAAACGGTAGATTCCTGGACAAAATTTAGTGCCTTCTTAGAAGCCCCTTTCAATATCATTTCTGACGCGAGTTTCTTCAAGGTCTTCCCTTGCAGAATGGCTTCCGCCTCTAAAGCCATGTATGCTTCCTGGGTTACTTCTATTCTGGTATATTTGACGCTGGGCATTTATTCGCCGGGCCTTTTTGTTTTTTGTCTTGCCTCTCTGAGTATTAAAGATTATGGAGAGATGCTTAGTCTTTGCAAGAAAGGCTTCATCGCGAATGAATAATCGCCAAATGCACCACCTCCCAATCTTAATGTACTTTGATCCAGGGTCCATCCAGCGAATAAGGCCATTTTTCGTCCCTTTATGGGTTGAATATTAATATTAATTATATTATGTTTTAATTTTGTTGCAACTTATAGCGGAAAGTTTGTAATTTTCAGGAATTTATTGCGCAATTATTACAAAAAATTGTGTCAATAATGTTCCTATTGCATTGATTCCATAAATGCTACGCCAGTAAGGGCAATTAAGGATTTTCATTCTTCTGCCAAAAAGGTAAAATAGGTAAAAAGAGAGTTGGGAATAAGCATCAAGATTGAGGTGAATCAAATGGCTGTGAATGGAATAACCGATGCAATGACCCAATATGAGAAAATGTCTGAAGTGATTTATAGCAATAAGCCAAAATATTCTAAACCGTATGGAATAAAAAGGCCAGATACCAGGAACATCGTCGCGGTGTTGACTGGGCTTTTTTTGGTCTTTGTAGTTATTGCTCAGTTCATGTAACTAGAACTGAGAATAGCCGATAAGACCAGCCTCTTGAATATTTTTGTCAGTATAGACCCGAAATAGGGAGGATCGCGAAAAGAAACGGAGTAGACTTGATTATGCCAGGCATTGAGACAGCTAATGCCGGAGTCATCCTGGAAAAATGCAGATAGGGCCACACCCTATCCACTATATCCCAGGTCGTTGGCTTTGATGAAGGCAGCACCGGCTTCAGCAGTCCTTCCGGTGGCTTCGAGAACAAGGCCTTTGTTGTACCAGGCCGTGGCAAGTTTGGGATCGAGCCTGATGGCCGTGTTTAAAGCATTGATGGCTTCGTCGTACTTGCCCTGGCTGTAGAGAGCAATACCTTTGCCGCTCCAGGCATCGGCACAATTGGGATCTAACCGAATGGCTTCATCGTGGCATTTGATGGACTCATCGTACTTGCCCAGGTTATTGAGAGCACCGCCTTTGTTGTTCCAGGCTTCGGTATCCTTGGGATCGAGCCTGATAGTCTCGTCATAGGCTTTGATGGCTTCGTCGTACTTGCCCTGGTTATAGAGAACAATGCCTTTGCCGTACCAGAGATTGGCATCGTTGGGGTATTGCTTGATATACTCGTTATAAACCAGAAGAAGGATGAAAATGGCATAGATCAATCTCATGAGGTCGAGGGAGTGATTAGAGATGATATGCTTGTTGGCCTCTACCGCCCTGCTCCCAATTTCTGATTATACTTACAAATTAGCTGTGGGGCTGGGAGAAAGGGCCCCCCAAAGTCCGCGCCGCCTATCCTCCCTCGCTCTAACCGCGGCCTGGTCCGGCAGGATGGAGCCGGGCTGCATGTGGGCGGCAGCTCCAGGGTCTTTGAGTCCATCAAAGTTTCGTCCTCAGTCGCGATCGGGGCGAGCCAAATCCCGCTATATTCCTGGCGAGCAGCCCGGCAGCAAGACAGAGCCCAGGTGCACGTTCGAGCTGCCGGGCCAGGAGGTGCGGCCCCTGGACAGGTGCGCGGCGGCACAAGGCTGCGCCTTTATCGCCAAAGACGTATTTGGCAGCATGAAGATATTACAATAAGAAATACAAAATGAGATAATAATAATAACGACCCTGGCAAAAGCCAGGATCGTAGAACCTTATTAGGATTTACCTGACTCCTGCCCTGCCGTCCGACCACTTATTTAATGCATATGGCAGTACGAACGTCAAAACGCCAAATACTACTACGGCGATCAATTGATCCGTTATATTTCCACCTCCTTTTCAGCAATAAATACATTAAGCAGAAGCCCAATTTACTGCATACCACATAAACTTTGTGGCACCTCTTGGATGCTCCATTTGGATCTTTGTTCCCCTTGCTCTCTTTTTGCAGGTATCCTTGCAGAAACATATATACTTTGTATCATCCAAGGAAATTCAGATATGACAGAGGCTTTTGTATACACGGAGACGGATAGAACAAAATCCAAATGGGTGGCAAGAACGTATCAGGATTTTGTGAAAAACACAGGCAGATCAAGAACCACGCTAAGAGGATTATTCTACCACGCGCTGCAGATGAAGGTCTCCGATTATCCCATTTGTGGTGGATTCGTGGGAGAAATCAGGATCACAAGGCCATACCATGAGAACGATGGCGAGAAGCTCTCCAAATGGATGAGCAAAGCGCGAAGGCTGGGATTCATTCCTGCGGACTCTATCCTGGAGGAGACGGCAGGTGAGCAAGTATTCCCGTCGGAGATCGTTTTGGAGCGGCCCTATTCCCTGGAGGTTTGGGTCGCCAAGTCCGCCTTGAATCCGCTGCTTTATCCCATCTGCCAGAAACAGGGCGTAACCCTGGTCTCAGTCAATGGCAGGGCATCAGAGGAGGCAATTTCAGCCCTGTACCAGCGTTGCCGCCGTCCTACCATCATCCTCTGTCTTTCCGACCTGAGTCCCTCCTGCGCATTCTTCAGCAGCGATCTGGCAACAAAGATTGCCGGGGCCAGGCCATCGACGGGCAGCAGGGACATAAAATTGAAATGCATCGGCCTTAAACCGGAACAGGTCCTCGATCTGTTGCTTCCTCTGATCACTGCAAATACGAATTCCAAGGAGGACCATAATCGCTTCAAACGATATCTCAAGCCCTATCCTATTGATCCAAGAAAGATGGCAGAGCTGGATTGTTTGGAGGTCAATTATCCAGAGGGTATCGCTGGTTTCCTTAGTGATTCCCTTGCCAAATATCTATCCGGCTTTGATCCCGATAACGAATCATGGATGCTGGACCTGAAGAAAGGATCGCTTTTAGATGATTGAGATCTCTGAGCGCTTTTGCGGGAACACAAAAAAGGTAAATAAAAGCCGGATGGCCGGCCATGAAGCACTATTCACATGGATGTTGCTGCAATTACTACTACCAGAACTGCAGCCGCTACCAGTAAGAAATTTCTCCACTCAATATGCATTACTTGATCGTTGCTGCGCTTCGGCCTGTGAGCCACCACCGCTTCAATCGTCTTTTCGTGTTGCAACATAGCATCGCTCTTAACAACTGTCATGAATCTCACCTCCCAAATCATGGCGCTGGGATAACCCATGCCGCTTTGCCTATAGATCTCTTTAGGAGAAAAACTTTCCTGAGCCAATGACGCAGGGATTACACTTTTATCAGATTTATTGGGGCGGGAATCTTGGGCCGGGATGGCTGCGATATACCCTGGCATCCCTCGAAATCCTGCCTTCCTCTGCCAGGATCAGCACCTCAGCCGCGACAGACTCGCCTCTCTCCTGAAACTGATCAGAAACTAATTTTTCCAGCGACTTCTTATCAGCCATTTTGCCCGTCCCCATTCCTGGGCAGCTCTTATTGCAGGAGATGTTTAATATTATGTCACCCTGTGGTGTGGTCTCCTCCTCTACTCGAAAGGGAAAGAGGCGGCAGGCTTTGGGCCGAATGGAGTAAATTGTGCAGCCGTTATCGTAAAAAACGCAGGTAGTATCTGCCTTGCTTTTCATGACCGGAAAATCCAGGATTATCTTCTTTCCAGAATCATCAACGCGAACGAATTTCCCGTCATATCTGTAAAGCGTATCCACAAAATCAGAGGGATCAAGTCCTGTTTCGCGACTGATATTCTCGATATCTTCGCCCGTCATGTAGATCAGATTCGACTTCTCCCAAAACTCCTTTAGCCTTTCCGGAGGGATTAGATCTCCAAACTCCTCGGGCCTCTTGTGATGGCAGCAGGTGTTGCATCTCTGGCATTTGAATCTGATATTATGAAAAGCAGTTTTAATGAGAACGCGCGGCAATGAAGATCCTCGAAAAATAAAAAAAATGAGAAGGCGCTTAAAGCGTCTTCTTTGCGGGATGGTCGTCGGTCAGAACCTTCAGCCCCAGCTCCTCAGCCGACTCCGCCGTCATGATGTCCACCATTGCAGCAGCCGGGAAGACCATGGGGGCGTTTTCAATGGGCCCGTAGAGGTAGTAGTTGGCACCCAGGATTCCGGCTACCAGATTGGAGCCGATGTCCACAGGTGAGAAGGCCTCCTTGTGCACCTTCTTCCACTTCTTCATCCAGTCCCAGGCCGAGGCACCGTTATGGAATCCTGCGCCTACCGGCAGGCCCAGTTGAGCCTTGACGGCAATGACGGCGCGATAGGTTGCGCCGGAGCCGGCTCCCAGCGGCATGGCCGCCGTATCGATGAGCGGCCTGGTGATGCCGCACTCTTTGGCGTACTCCAGCATGCCCTTCTTGGCACCGCCGGCTGCCTTGGTCAGGATGTTCATCTTGCCCATGGTCCCCTTCTCCATGGCGTTGAAGGCCAGGATGATAGCGGCATTAAGGTCGCTTTCCTTGACGGCCTGCAGCTCCTCTGGAGTTATTGAGGCGTTGATGGAGTTATGAATCGCCCTGTCGGCTACGCCAATCTCTGTAGCGTATTTGACGCCAAACGCGCGCACCGACGGTGCAGAGGAATCGATAAGGAACGGGTAATCGGATACGCCCACAAACCAGTCGATCTCCTTCTTCATGGCCTCATCACTCTCGGCAACGATCTGGTTCATACAGGAGTTGCCGGTGATGTCGCTCATCTCAACCTGTGCATTCCAGAGCCTCTCCGCGGCTGCCACGTCAAAGACTCCATGCTCCGCATCGGAGACAATCTTGTGCCTGGCGTAGAACATGGTGCCTATGCAGCATGTGGAGTACTCTCCAGGCTGGCCCCCAACCTTGAACTTGCCGAACTCGAAGACCTCTTGCTTCCTATCAAACTTGAACATTCAAATCACCCTCGTCCAGTGGCCGGCATATACGAACAGTATATACGCCAATATTATGATCAATCCAGCGCAAACTCCGTAGGCTGTACCCAGATCCCTGCCGACGGACTTGCCGGCGCGCAGGAACTTCTCGCCTGAGTAGAACTCAATCTTCTCATCGATCTTATCCAGCCTGGCCATGATCTGATTGAACTGATCCTTATCAACCACGGCTACCGGAATCGCTTCTTGCCCTTCTTTCGTCATAGCTCACAGCCCTCCTTGGAATATGAAGAACGGACCGAGCATAAGTAATATTGCTAGGACGAAACCGATGGCGAATCCCATGGAAACGGTGGCCATTACTCCCGAGGAGAGCTTCGTCTCCCTGGCCAGGAGCTGGGCCTTGTACTTGATGTCATCCACCATGTCCTGGAACGGCTGTGCTCTAGGATCAATGACCTTGGGGATGCCCTGGCCGTAAATTACCTCTTGTTCTTCAGCCATCTTACTGCCCTCCTACCATTCTAAGGATTATGCCGAAGAAGACCAGGACTACCGTCATGCCCAAAGCTATGCCCTCTATCTTGCCTGCATAGATGCCTGCCTGGAACTTGTTGAGGAGACCATTATTGGTGACTGCGGCATCCATCAACCTCATTCTGCCAAGAATATCCACAGCCTCTGCGGCCATGGGCCTTGGCCCGGTCTCTACCTCTTCTTCCCCGCCCTCTTTGATCTCGATTCTCATAGGCTCGACATCTAAGGCACCAGGATCCTTGGAGATCAGCTCCGCAATCTTGGCCTTGATGGCGCCCATGTCCTCGGTGTCTATCATCATGATGGGCGTAACCTGCTGCTTGACCCTCTCAATGGACTCTTCGTTCAGGTTCTGGATGAAGGGGATGGCTCCCTTGGCACCGACAATTCTTCCTTCTTTATCTACGCCGTCTTTTAAGAAGGCTTCCACGGCCTGACCGGTGATGTGCCCCTTGACCTCCATTCCCGTGATGATCAGATATCTGATGTTGGGATTGGAGACAAGGTTTGCCACCATCTTCTCAATGCCGATGTTCTCTGTTTTGCACGGTCCCACCAGACCGGCGCCGGCTCCCAGCACCTCTGAGCCCTTAAGGTGAGACCCGCAGGAACAGACAGCAACCGGACTTTCCGGATTTCCTGCCTCATACTCGCCGGTGATGAGCGGCCACGGCTCAGATGGCTTCTTTTTTAAGGCCATTTTAGGTACCTCCTGCCGGCATGAGTGCTGCCCTTATTATCTTCAGTCCATCCTCGCTGGTGAAGGCTGTGCTGATGAGGATGACAAAAGCCACTACCAGGCCGATGATAAAGCCCATCCAGATGTTGGTGTACAGGCCGCCAATGTAGGATGCCTTGCCTCGGTTGGCATAGGACTCCATAAGCTCACTGTCCGGCCCCAACTGGTTCACAAGGTCATCTGCAATGTGGTCCAGTCTCTCCACCATGGGGTAGATGGAATCGAGCGCGTACTGAACAACGTCGTCTCTTTCCTCTGCAACCATTCCTTTAAGTGGATCGAACGACAGGCCCAGTTCCGATGATATTCTAACAATTCCCATTTCCTAGACCTCCTCACTGCACCGTTGGCGGCAAAAGCCCAGTTCCGACCACTGCTGAAGCATCTCTCTTTGCCAGCCTGAAGTACCACACAAAGAAGTAATACCAGACGGCAAAGCCCACTACGATCTGCACCATGCCTGCGGCAAGGCCCAATGTCAATAGGGCGCAAATGCCTGTAGCGATGGTGGACATGCCACCGACCATGACGCCGTTCACCAGGGTCCTGTCCTGTTTCTCATCCGGGCCCAGGTTGGCGTTGAAGGGATGCAATATAGCCAGACCGCCGCAAATGAAGATAATCGCCAGGAAGCCGGTATTGAAGACATCCTTTACTATATCGGTATAGGCCAGAGATCCGGATATGGCAAAGCACCAGCCCAATATGGCCAGGGTTCCAGCGCCGGAGAGGTCGGTCAAGCCTTCCTCCATGACGGGAATGTTGAAGCCCATAACCTTATTGGCGATAAGCCCGACTACATAGCCGAAGATCAGCGAGTAAACCAGGGCAATGATAACACCCAGCAATCCTATGCCGAGCTGTTCGGCTATGTTGAGCCCAAACAGAACGGCAACTACTCCCATTCCTAAAGAGAGCATTCCAATAGATGGAACTCCTGTACCAATACCATAAGCGCATATCCTTCTCACGGCGTTGGCGCCCATAACCACACCGAAAAGTGCGGCCAGGGCTCCCACGAATGAGAATAGGTTGGTTCCGGTGACGCTGTTTAGTATGTAAGCCAGGTATATTCCCACTACGGAACCAACCAGGCCATAGATGCGAAGCTGCTTGGGTTCAAGCTTAAACCCCTTAACGGTTTCTGCCATTCTTAAACACCTCCAACCAGGGGTGTAATCAATACCGCCACTACTGCCAGGATAGTTGTGGAGATAAGACAGGCTTTGAAGGCCTTGGGCCACTTCTTGAACTTGGGGTCATGGAAGCCCTCGATGGTTCCCTGAATGTTCCAGGAAGCGAGCACTGCATCCACCATGAATATGCCGATAGCGAAGATGGCGCTCATGGCTGGATTGCCGTTGATGAGTACGAGCGGGAAGTAGATCATTGCACCGCCGATGCCACCCATGGCCGCACCAATTGTCCCGGAAACGTAACAAACCGTGGGAATGCCCTGCCCGACAGTGCCGGGAGCGACATAAGGCGGCTGGGAGAACTTGGTGATGGGATCGTAGTTGACCTTTGCTGATGCGAAAGGCGCACCTACGGCGTAAGCGTAGATCCAGCTACCGGTCAGCATAGTGGCATCCATCATGATCATGGCTCCAACGGCTCCGGTAAGAAGAATCGGCCAGATGCTGTAGCCGTCGGTGGCAAAGGTCGGGCTCAGGCTCATAGCGTACATCATCAGGCCGGCAGATAAGAGACCGGTAAGGCCTGATCCTGCGGCCAGTTGCACCGTACCGGTTCCAATACCGGTTGCCTGGGCCATGGCTGCGGGTGCTCCACCCACGGGCACGAAGTGAACTCCAATGCCAACCAATAGCCCTCCGACGATGATCTCCAGAAGATATATGATAGTATTAGCATCGAAGTTCATGCAGCTATGTCCCCCTTGTATCCTGGATACGGACCGTACTTTCTCCTAGCAGAAACCTCACAGTAGAAGTTGTACAGGTTCATCACAATTACAAAGAACAAGCCCATGGCAATGGCCGCGGTGGCCTGGGTGAGGGGGTCGAAGACTGTTGTTCTCCAGTTGTCCAGGAAAACAGTCAGGCCGAAGCCCATTCCCGTGCACGGTCCGCCGAACTTGGCGCAGAACCAGGCGTTGTCTATTGAGTTTCGCAGTCCAGCTTCAGCCTTCCTCACAATCTGTCCGGAAAGCATGGTGTTCAGGCCCTGTCCGAACAACCTCCACTGGAACTCACGCTCACCACCGTAGTGAATATCACCCACGGACGACCCAATAGCACCGACGGTCAGACCCCAAACCAGGGCGATGACGGGAATCGGGAAGGGATGATGAGGCGTTAGAACATAAACTTGTATTATTGAAATCAATACTATACAGAAAGATGTAATCCATACATGTGCCATGATGGAAGGCGTAGTATACCTTATGATATCCAGGTAGATCCACTGATTGAACCTGGCCTGGCTGGCGTTCCTACCTAGGTAGGCGCTTACAGACATTACACCGTCGAATAGAGCGGCCAATGATGCGCCAGCGGCTGCTGCAAAGAGCAAGGGCATATGATAGCCTTCGATGAGCACATAAGCCATGATGGCTGCGGTTGTGCACCACAGAGCGTTCGATGGCGGCTCGCCTGCAATGGCCTTATTGTAAATCCTATGGGGATTTCCGACCTGGGCAGCCAGTTGAACTTGCGAGTTGGGATTACTCTGAGAACCTATATCCGAGTCAATATCCTCAGAAGCGCCCGCAACTGTCGCAAGGGCACCCATAGCAGCTACGAGTCCCATGCCAAATGCGTCC
>Ga0247842_10002873_pt1 | contig 24480 bp, 20 predicted proteins | sample LaCruzMarch2015__3_FD_192411 | JGI IMG/M metagenome (GOLD analysis project Ga0247842, IMG submission 192411) | Freshwater microbial communities from meromictic Lake La Cruz, Castile-La Mancha, Spain - LaCruzMarch2015_19m | ecosystem: Environmental > Aquatic > Freshwater > Lake | place: Spain...
TCTCCGTGTCCCTTATCCCTTTCCAGGTCATCTTGGCGGCATCGAAATACTCAGTCCGCCCTGAGCTTTTCGGAGTGCCGTTGGCGATGATCTTGCCGGTTCCATAGCGCATCTCCTGTCTTCCGATCCGCAAATCGAGCCGGCCATCGGATAGCTTCTTGACATCCACATACAACTGGTCCACAAAGATTTCATCGGGAAACCGGTAGGCAATGGCGCCGGCGGGGGCAAAGTAGTATCGAAAATCGTTTACTACTCTGGTCCTGAAGGTTACATCCGGCGATGGCTGCACTTCGGCCCATAACCGGGTACGGAGACGAAGAAAATTGGTTTCGGAAAGATATGTGTCCCGGTAATATGGGATATTGTCAAAATAGACCTGCCGAAGCCGTAGGTCGCCCCCAATGCGATAGGGAATGTTTCCCACTTTCTGCAAAGCGTCGTTTTCGGCGCCGTTTGCCGGTGTGTTCGCGAGCAGAAAGAACAGTACAAACAGGGCCAGGAAGAACCGAACCGCTGCCGTGATCAAGTTCGAAACATTGTTTGCCATATGGTCCCGATATTTGCTGAAAGCACTTAATATGCCTCCTAATATAATGAGTCGCTTAATCAAGCCACCTTTTTTTGCCGTAAATCAACCCCCTTGACGGTATTTTCAATCTATGGCATTGAATCACAACAAATATCATCGGGAAACTTATAACCTTTTCATTAAGCATCGAGAATATGAAAGTTGGGTTTGTTTTTCATAAGGATCCCTGCTTGTTGCTGGCAGGTATAGATATTATCCGTCTTAACGCTCTCACGGCAGGATTGATGAAGCGGGGACTGGAAGTGGACATTATTGCCCCGGTGAAAAAGGTGTCCCTCACCGCTGCCGGCGTCCCAGTTTACCCTCTTTCCTATCTCCAGGAAGAGGCCCATTATGATGTCCTGAAGACCTGTTACCACTTTTCCATCGAGTTGATCGGCGCATTCAAGGGACCCGTCGTATCACGGATTGTGAGGGTGGTTGATGAAAAGCTCCCCGAGCGGGATATGGCCTGGCGGGAGAGACTCATAAAATGTCAGGAAATGATTCGAGCCCGATCGTCTGTCGTCGTCCTGAACAATCTGGATAACGCCGGGCGGTGGCGCAAGCTTTACGGGAAACCCGCTTCCATCAGTCTGATTCCGACGGGATGCCCCTTTATCCTGCCCAGGAAGGGCAAAAACCCTTATGACCATGACGAGCGGGCTATCCTCTTTCTCGGCAGCCTTGCCTCTCCCCGGATGGTTGCCATGATCAACGATCTGGCCGCAGGATTGAAGAATATTGCCCGCCTTCATCATATCGGGCAAAGTAAATCTCATCTCTACGGGGATGGAAGATCATGGGAGTTATCCCCCCTGGTCGTCCGGCATGGCGAAATGTGCGAAAATAGCGTCTGGAATTACATCCGCCATGCCCGGGCGGGACTGGCCATTGCCCCGGGTCCGGATAGCTTTGATAACGATCTATCCAAGATTTATAATTATTTGCGGGGCGGCCTCCAGGTGCTTTCCGAGGAGCGCATCGTCAACAACGATCTTATCAGGGCAACGAGATGGGGTGAAGTCTTTCGCTACGGCAATGTGGGGGACGCCGTGGCCAAAGCGGTCATGATCCTGGAAAGACGTTTTCAAGATCGCGAAAGATCGGTCATGTCATACATGGCGCGGGGACATGCCTGGGAAAACAGGGTCAATCAGTATCTCACCCTCTTCAAGCGCCTTCAAGCTGAAGCGCAAAATATCTGCCCATGTTGACGCCGATTTGCGGGAAGATGGTCATCAACTCCCGGATGTACGCATGTTCGATTATATAGAACTCTATGAAATCCGAAGCGACGACATAGGTTTCTTTGGACGGATGACTTGTAAACAGAGGAATTTCCCCTAAAATTGAGCCATCATGAAGGGTCCTGATTAATTGTTGTTCCAACTGCCGATAATGCCGGTAAACCTCTAGCTTGCCGTTTATGATGCAATAGAGTGAAAATACTTCTTCCTGCTCTTTGATCACGACATCTCCGGCTTGATAAAATCTTTGCTTGACGATGGAGGCGATGGACTCCAAGGCACGGATACTAATGCCGTCAAAAAAAGGCGTTTTTTTAAGCACGCTCATATTTAAGATGATTTCTGGCATATAGGCGTTCCCCCTCGCAATTTTATTCATGGCATAGGCTGCCGTCTGCCGCACGTTCTCTTCGGGATCATTGAGAAGCCGTTCGACGGTCGGATAAAAAATTGATTCCGGAGTATGGTCGCCGATGACAAAGGCGCTGAGCATGCGTGTTGTCGGATCGGCGCTTCTTCCCAGAAAAGACAGTATGGAATGCAAATTTTCATGGCGGAAAATAAGTAAACTTCTTGCTTTGTCTATCTTTTCTTCCGGAGAAATATTTTCGATCAGGGGCATAAGATATCTTGTCAGCTCTGGAGGAAGAATAGATTCCAGAAGCTCAGCAGCCACTGCCGCTTTTTGAGTGTGCAGGGATTCATAGATTAGACCTGCATCGGCAATGCCGATCCGCATGGCTTGAAAAATCAGGCGCAGGGCGTCTTCGTTGTCCTCCCGCAAATGGGTTGCGAGCATACCCATGCCTATGGAGGCAGGTTCTCGGGAAAGGTCCTCTATGGTCTCAAGGTTGTGATATATCCTTTTCAATTCGTGACCGATGAAAGAATAGGGGACGCGTGATTTTTCCGAAATCATCATGGCGGCAAGTATCCCCTGTTTCACCTGCAACGGCGCGTTGATCAGCGCCGCTTCGAAAAAAGGCTGCCCGCGCTCTCCATAAAACGACAGGGAATCGATGGCCGCCCGGCGGACGATTCCCACATCATTCAACTTATCTATCAACCGGTTGAGGGCCATTATGTCCTGATTTCCGGAAAAGGAACTTGCCGCCTGGGCGCGGATGGTTACGTTGGGATCGTCAAGGAGTTTCAGGGCCCGTTCCGGATTTGAGGCAAGGTCTTCATCACTTCGCAGGGATTCCCTTTTCCTTTCCAACCGCTCCCTTTGCACTTCCATATAGGGGATATCATGGGCCATGGCCTGCTCAGCCTTGATCTTTTCGTAATCTATGGATTGATCGGTGAGGGTTTGTTTCAGGCCAATGGTGAACCGCCTGGTAAAAAGGTATGTTTCGTAAAGCCAATAGAGCGCCACCGCAGCAGCGATGAACGCCAGATCCTGGGCGGAATAAAACTGTTTCAGGATCACCATGAGCAAGGCGCTGGTGATGATGGATGCCTTGATCACGGTCCCGCCGATAAACACCCTGGTCCATTTAATAACCCGCTCCGGCGCCATGTTGAAAAGGACTTTATTGATCGGTCCCGCAATGGCGCGTTGAATCAAAAGGATGGAAAATTGGCCGTAGGCGGCGATGAATATGCTGAAGGAAGAGGCAAGCCCCGTGAAAACTGCCGCGAAGTTCAAGGGATGAAAAAAGGAAGCCCGAGTGAGCCCTATCTTCACATAGAATCTTCCCATGACGAACATAAGCAGAAATATTACCAATGAGGAGACGCCGCGGAAAATACCGAGAAAAGTCAACAGGGCCTGCTCGGAGTGAAAGGCGCTCTGGGCAATGAGGGCAAACTGATAGGTGAAGATAGGTAACAGAATGTTCGGGAAAAAGGCATTGGTGATTAGATATCTGATAATCGGATAATCTTTGATCAGGGTAATAATTTCGCCAAATTTCTTATTGATCTCCGTAGCGCCTATTCCCTTTGGTCCCGTCGCGGGAAGGTAAAGAGAGGCCGTGCTTATCAGACCGAGGCCAATGAAGAGATAGGCAAAAGCCACAATGACCAGCAGGGAATCATAACCGGCTATTTTGGCAAGAGGCGCCACGATAACGCTGCCCAGAGTGGTGCCTAATACCTGACCCGCCATGATGAGCGGGAAAATTCTTTTTCCCTGACGGGCGTCAAAGAGATCGCCGGCAACATTCCAGAGATAAACCAGGAAAAAGGAATCCTGAAGGTTCAAAAGCTGGTAGAGAATGGGATAAGCCATTCTATATCCTGCACTTACCATAAAGTAGAGGGCAACCGTAAGCAGGGCGCAGAAGATCATGAACCAGGCAATAAGGGTGTGATCTGCAAGATTTTTGCAGGAAGAACCGATGACCCAGAAAAATACCACGGTGAGTATGCCGTTGATCAGGAGCATGAGGGGGATCTCTTCCGCTCCGTATCTTTTCAGAAACGTGGCGTCAACATAGCTGCGGAAGATGGCCATGAAGAGGAAGATCAAAAAGAAAAACGAAACCATCCAAAGGAAATTGCGGCGTTCACGATCATAGATTTTGAGTGTCTTGCCAAGAAAGTCTTTCATCGCATCCATGGACGATAACAATGTCTAAAAGGGCCTTTTTTCATTGAATACAATCTAAAGGCGATATATACAGCTATCATGAAAATGCATGTATGGCAATAAGAGGCTGATATGCATGAGATAAAGCGTATTCTTTATTACACCCATAATTCTATCGGCATAGGCCATGTCTTCAGGGCTAGGGCCATCATTACGGGCATCCGACGCTGGCGACCGGATATAGACTTTATCGTCCTGTCGGGGACTTCCGTTCCCCATATCCTGCTGCGCGAAGGAATCGAGGTGGTGAAACTGCCTGGGGTCGAAAAGGTCATGAATCACCAAGCGGCGACGCAGTCCCCAACCTTGATACCAGGTGCGGCCGGGGGCAATGAAGCGCTATTCAAACCGCGTCATTTGAAAACAATGAGTCTCGAAGGCGTTATGAAGCTGCGGCGGCGGATCATTGGCGATACGCGCCGCTGGTTTAAGCCGGACGTGGTCATGGTCGAGCATTATCTGGACGGCCTACTGGGCGAAATGACAACGGTCCTGAAAAAGAACCGCCCCGGGAGATGCCCCGGTCGTTTTATCAGCGTGGCTCTCTCCCGGGGGATCATGAACGCCCGGGGCGAAATGCTTGCCGCCTGTGGTCGGCAACCTATAGAGAAGATTGTTAGATACTTTGATTACATTTATTTTTTTGACGATATCCCCATGTCGAATCGTGAAGGTTCTCATGAGACAAAACAGATGCCTCCCGATACAAAACTCGCCTGTCTGGGTAAGATAACAGACAAGTGCCGTGATGAGCTGTCCAACCGAAGTTTGGTGCGCAAGCGCTTCCAACTTGCCGACAAGCCGATTATCCTTTTATCCTTATCCCGCCATGGCGACGTCGCCGAGATATGTCTCCAGTTTTTCGAGGCCTTTCACAGCATCGGCCTTGATAATAATTATCAGGTGATCTTTGTCATCGATCCCTACTTGAAAAAAGCGGTGTTGGAAAAAATCCAGAGTCATCCATTAGCCTCCCAGGTCCGTTTTCTCCCGTTTTTTTATCCTCTCGTCGATATAATCAACGCCTCGGAACTCGTGATCTGCCGGGCAGGCTACAACACAATCAATGAACTTCTCCTGACAGGCGTCAAGGCTATCGTTATCCCGGAGGCTCATCCCAGCGGCGAACAGGAGGCCCGGGCCATGATGATCCCTCGGGACAATATTGTGGTGCTCGGGAAAGAAGAAGTCTTCCGGGAACCTCCGGCGGCTGTGGTTCAAGATCTCATTCACCGCCAGTCGGCGCCGCTGCGTTTTGATTTTGATAAATATGCGATCGGTAGGCGGATTATTATGGATCTGGAAGCAGGTTTTCCCGGCCGGCACGGTTCCTTGTGACCACTGTTTCTTCAATGTCCCGGGAAAGCGTCCGGAACTGTTCCGGCGACAGATGCTTGCAGAAACAGTTGTGGGGACTCTGGTGACCGAAGAGAGAAGGAAGGTAGCGTTCGGGAATGAGCCCCTCGGCTTGGCATAACCGGAAGGCCTCCGTTCCGGGATAAGGCGTGAAAAGGCTGTAAATGATTTTTTCGCATTCAATCTCTTCGATGACCTTTTTGGTATCGAGAAGGGTCTTTTGAGTTTCCCATGGAAATCCCGCCATAAAAAAGGTGTGCAGCCTGATGCCGCGGCCGGTAATCATGCGACTTGCCGCTAGGGCTTCCTCGATGGTGAACCCTTTTCTGACTTTCGCAAGCATGCCGTTGTTTCCTGATTCGATGCCAAGTTGAATCATCTTGCAGCCCGCCATTTTCATCAGGGCGATGTTTTCTTCCTTCACCAGTTGCACATGGATTTCACAACTCCACTCTATGCTTGGACAATGGCGTGCCAGGGCCCGGCATAGGTTTTGGAGATAGGCATTGTTGACGCCGAAGGTATCGTCGTCAAAATGGAACGAATTGAGACCTATGCTCCGTAGATACGCGATTTCGCCGGCTACGTGTTGCGGGCTCCGGAAGCGCGTCTTTCTGCCCCAAACTTCTCGGGAACCGCAGAAGAGACAATGATTAGGACATCCCCTCGTGGCGAAGAGATAACCGAAGGCCGAGCGGGGGTAATCTTCATAACCGATCAGGACCTCCCGGGCGTAACGACAGGGATATCCCAGGGCATCAAGGTTGGACACGGGCTCCCGCCGGGGAGTACCTTCAGGATGGGGGCCGTTCCGGAAAAACAGCCCGGGCACATCCTGAAGAGGAATCCCCCTTTCGATGGCCGGGAGCAGTTCGACAAGAGTTCTTTCTCCCTCCCCGGCGACGCAGATGTCGATATGGGGATTGCCGAGCATCTCCGGGCCGGTTGCGGAAGGGTGGGGACCGCCGGCGATTACGATGGCGTCCCGGTTGAGATCTTTTACCATTCCGGCAATCTGATAGGCAGCGGCCAGACTGGATGACTTCACGGAAATACCGATTGCGGAAGGCTGATATTCCACCAGGGCGGAGCGGATGGATTGCCATATCCCGGCAGCAGGATTTTCGAGGTTTTCCGTGTAGTGGCGGAATCCTTCCCCCGTCAGATAGGTGATATCGAAGGGGTCGCTGGCAGCGGCGAAGTCGGCGTTCAGCACCCGGACTTCCCAATCCGTCCGCTCTTTTACGGCCATGCTTAGATAGGCGAGTGACAAAGGGTATTTTACCAGACCGTATCTCTCCCCATAAAGGCGGTAAAAAGGCGGTTCTATGAGCAGGAGCCGCTTCGTACGTCGATCCGCTGCCATAAGTGTCATTTCTTGATCACCAATCCCTCTCCCGCGGCGCCGGCACTGTCTAACCAGACAACACGCTGATTTTCAATTTCGTAGAGAAGATTATGGGGATGTTGAACCGCCAGGGCCTCATGAGGCTCAAGGGACAGCCATATTTTGAGAAAGACCTGATTGACCGCGGCATGACCGATTATGAGAATGTTTTCATGAGTTGACCGTCTCAGGTGATGAATCACTTCCGCGACGCGCGTTGCTGCCACCGCACAACTTTCGCCGCCCCCTGGCGAGTCGGTCCAGGTCGACCGCAGCGGTCGCCCCGGCGGCAACACGGAAAGGCGGGTCCGTCCTTCCCACTCCCCGCAGGAAAGCTCCGTGAGGCCGTCCATCCTAACGGTAGTCCAACCTGTGGCGGCGGCAAATATCACGGCAGTGGCAACAGCACGGCCCAGGGGGGAAGAAAGAACGATCCCTGTTCCTGTGAGTGGCGCCAATGCCGCAAGTTTACGGCAACTATCCATTCCGGTTTCCGTGGGTGGGGAGTCTCGGCGGCCGAGAATTATCTTTTTCTCGTTGGCAACAGTTTCCATATGACGGCCAATAAACAGTTTCATAATTTTTTTACTTGTCGTCGGGATAAATTTAGGGCAGATAAATACCATAAACATGAGAAAATGTATCTCTGCAATTTATGATAGATCCCGGGTTGCCTGCGACTGAATTCTGCCCTGACCAGCTCATCCTTAGCTGCCCCCTCAGTGGGTCTCCTGAGCAGGCGGAAAGGCGCGCCGGGGACCCTTCGAATAGGCAGAGGAGCTGCTTTGCGGCTTTAGTGAAGACTGCCGAGATCGCCGCATTCAACCAGTTATCCTTCCGCGCGCGCAACCGCGCGGTGACTCCTGTCCTGTTGGAAATGGTCCTTTCCGGTGGGTCCGAAAAAGGAAAGAGGGAAGGCCTCCGTCTCTTTTCCGGCGGCCGGGAGGGGTTGGCCCCGGGCGAGGAACGGGATGTCAGGTTTCCCGCCGAGAGTTTCGGTTTTTACGGTCGAGAGCGGGCCTGGGAAAACGTCTCCCGGATCGAGATCGTCGGTAAGAAGGAAAAAACCGATACCGGCAAGGAGCCGATCGATGTTGTCATTTCCCACCTCTACGGAGAATTCCGAGTCGTTCCTCCCGGACCGCGGCTGACGGAGGAAGGGCTGACGCTACGGCTCCGGGGGGGCTCTCCCGGTCCACTATTCTCAGTGGACATGACAAACTCTTTAGAAGGGCCGGCGCTGCTGCCCCACCCCTATCCAGAGGGAAGGGCCGATGAGATCCTGGCTGGTGAAATCATGGGGCAAAGACTGACCTATCCCATCACTTGGGATTTCAGTCCCGACGGCGCTCATGAATGGACCCACTTCCTTAATCGGTGTCATTTTTTAAGGCCGGTTCTAAGGGAATACGTCGAGACCAAAGAGCATAAATACCTGAAATACATCGAAGAAGTAATATCTCACTGGATCCGGGGCAATCCCGTCCCCCTAGGATCCAACGGCGGCGCCGGTCCTGCCTGGGAGACCCTGTCCGTTGCCTGGCGTATCCGGGAATGGCTGAAGTTTATTAAAGTTCTTTGGAATTCCCCCCGCTGTTCCGAGGAGACCAAGAGCTTGATCTTCCGTTCATGCTGGGAACATTGCCGCCATCTCATGGAGCACCGGGGCCATCCCAATAACTGGATCATTATGGAATCGGGCGCCCTGGCCTTGGCAGGCATGGAAATGCCCGTCTTCAAGGAGTCATCTCTCTGGCGACGGGAAGGAATTACGCGCTTGTCCAAAGAGATCGGGAGGCAGTTCATGGCGGACGGGGTTCATTATGAATGCTCGCCCCTCTATCATGCCCTCTGTCTCGGAATGCTTCTCGAAGTAAGGGAGACCGCCGGGAAATACGGAATAATACTGCCGGTAGAATTCCATGCCCCCCTGGAGAGGGCCTCCGATTATCTGGGCGCCCTCTGCCGTCCGGACTTCACCTGGGCGTCATTGAACGATTCGGGCGGTGTGACGGGTGATTATTCCCCTGTCATGCGGATGGCCGGAAAGGCCTTCGGGAGGGAGGATTTTATCTGGCTCGGCACAAGAGGGGCCAAGGGGAAAGCACCCAAAAAAAGAACCGTCCTTTTCCGATCCGCCGGGATTGCGGTCATACGTTCCGGATGGGAAGAGACATCCCATTCTTTACTCTTCCGGGCGGGACCACCCGGCATGTCCCACGTCCACGCAGACGTCCTATCCCTGGACATAAGCGTCGCGGGCGTCCCTTGCCTCGTCGATCCCGGCATTACGGCCTATGCCCCCGGTCCCTTCTCCCATTGGTACCGGTCCGCCGCCGCCCACAACATGATTCTCATCGATGGCAATGGACCCATACGTTTCGGGCTCCCTTATCGAAAAAGGATACAGCCGACGGGAGATGTCCTTTTCTTTTCTGACGCCGACGGCAAACCGCTTATCGGCGGTGTCTGCCGCGATTACCGGGGAGTTGATGAACGGGCAGTCATATCGGTAACCAGAAAAGCGGCTTTATTCGATGGCGACTGCTGGATCATCACCGATTTGATAGCCGGCGAAGGAGATTGCCGGGTTGCCGTATGCTGGCAGTTCTTTCCCGGCCGGGTGCAATATAGCGCCAAAACAGCTACTGCCTGCTATGCAAACGATGTGGGGAGGGGTTGTACACTGACCCTGTCCTCCGGCGGGTACAGGCCGCAAATCGTCCATTCTCGGGGCAGGTCCCGCCCCGTCGCCGGATGGGTATCCATCCAGGGACGGGATATCACCGCCGATCATTTCCAGTTTTCTTTTTCCGTTACCCTGCCGCTGGCGCTGACCTGGGAAATTCGCCCCTACGCCAGGGTAGATCAGGCGTCGCCGTAGAAATTATAGAACTGTTTCATGACATTGAGGAAATTCTCCCGGGAGATATGAAAATTCTCCCGTCCCTCCGCGAAGACAGGCTTTTGGAAAATCATCCGGTGCGTCGTGGCGATCTCCAAGGCCGGAAAATAAAATACCTGCTCATAACGGGAGGCGCATTCATCCGCCATGGTCCGGAGGATGGATTTGGCGTGACACCCGGCGCTGATTACGTCCATATCCTCCCGAAAGGTCGTCCAGAGTTGGACCGGGGAAACCATAAGGATTATCCGGCAATCAGGGTTGTGCTGAGCCAGAATCGCCAAGATATATTCCATGTTGTCGAGGTTTTCCTGTAACCGGCTCACCCGGAATCGGTAGCGGCTCATGTCCCCGCCTTCCGAAACGTAGGGTCCAGCCGGCAGGCTGATCACCGCGCCGTCCAACATGTCTTCCCAGATTTCCGTCATCTCCATGGTGATGATGAGGATACGCGCCTGCTCGATGGCCCGACGGGAACAATGGCGATGCCTTGCGAAGTCCGCCTCTGCTTCTTCCCGGTGCTGGTAAAGGATGATCCGGCGGTATGGATCCTGGATAATCCCGGTCTTTGGTCCCTGCCACCAGCGCAGATCGGGATTCCAATCTTCAAAGGTGTACTTGAAGATCTGCCGCAGACAGAAGGTATTGTAAACGCGCTCCCAGGCCGCGCTGGCGTGTTTTGCGGCGCGGTGGTCCTTTTCCTCCGCGATGAAATGATAACCATCCGCAAGGAGTGCTTCTTTAATCTGCCTGCCGAAACAGGAGCCGATGGCGGCGATCGGAATGTCTCTCGAGATCTTCACACCCGTGGTTTTGGGTTTGGGATACCAATCGGCAGGGCAGGGATTATCGTAGGAACCGGGCCAAACCTGCCAGGAATGGAAAAGGCGATCGGGATAGACATCGGAATTTGCCATGTCTGCCTAATATCATTATCAATCCGGAAAGCAAAAGGAAAAACTTGTTTTGCTTTATCTGCTGCAAATATGTTAGTAAATACAAATGTAAAAGGGTGATAGACTCGTAAAAAGTCACAATTTGGACGACGAAGCAAAATGCTCCAGAGGCAAGGCGCGCGAGTCCTGAGGAATGAGGCGGACTTTGCCGTCCGTCGCAGTGACGAAGGATGAAGCGCAACGCCGCATATAGACTTTTTGCTTCGTCGTCAAAGGTTGAGTGATGAAGATCTGCATTGTAACCCCTGAATATCCTCCGGACAACTGGGGAGGGCTGGCGCGGACGGTCGAGCGCGTGGCTTACCATGCGTGTTGTCTGGGGATGAATGTCCATGTCGCCCATTTTGCCGTTCTCGATGATTCCGTCATTCTCCTCGATGAAAACCGTGCCACACGGATGGAACAAGGTGTAACCGTGCACCGGATAAAGGTCACCCGGCAGCGGATACTGGAAGGTTATCGGGGCGTGGGAGATTCGCCCCATATCCGGGCCGTCAAGATGCTCTATCAGTCCCTTGAGATCCTTCACGAAGAGGAGCGTTTTGACCTTTTCCATTCCTTTTTCCTCTATCCCGCCGGTTATGTGTCCGGACTCCTGGCGAGGCGTTTCGGGGTCAGGTCTATCGTTAGCCTGGTAGGTAATGACGTAAAGAGACATTTCTTTCAGCCAGAAGCCGTGGCCATGTGTAAAAGCGGTCTTGAAAATGCCGGGTTGGTCACTGCCTTGAGCCGCGAACTTCTGGAACTGGCTGACGCCTTGACCCCGGTCAGAAAGAAATCAGAACTCATCTACAATTCGGTCGCCATTCCCCCTTCCCAATGGACACCCCGGGCCTTGCGAGACGATCCCTACAGGATAGGCAGCGCCGGCATATTCAAATATGCCAAGGGATTGCCCTATTTTTTCAAGGCGGTTGCCGGACTTGCCAGGCGGCATAATGTAGCCGTTGAACTCGTGGGTGATGTCAGGGAATACGAGCTTGAGACGGTTGAGCGGATGATCGAGAGGACAGGCATCGGGGCCATGCTGACGCTGCGGAAGGCCGTGCCTCGTGATCGAATTCATGATTGGCTGCTATCGCTGGATATGTTTGTCCTCCCTTCCATATCCGAAGGGTGCCCGAATATCCTCATGGAAGCCATGGCCTGTGGAGTTCCCTCGGTGGCAACGAAAGTGGGCGCCGTGCCAGATCTCATCGAAGACGGGGTCTCCGGACTTATAGCACCTTACGGAAACGCGGATGCCTTGGAAAAAACTCTGGAAAAACTTATGGGTATGCCCGACGGAGGCGCCTCTTTAGGTAGCAGCGCCAGGGCGCGGATGGAAAGATTTTCCCCGGCCTGGGAAAAACAGGAATGGCGGAAGATTTATCAGCGACTCATGGATGTCAATAAAGGAGCAAAGCATAAAATATCGCGCCGACCACTGGATAAGATCTGAAAATCGCCAGGAAGCGCTTTTGCGGTATTGCGACCAGCAGCGCAAGGCATACAGCCGGGTAAAGAACCACTTCATCGGGGAATTGATCGGCGACCTGGGGGGAAAGAATTTTCTCGATTATGGCTGTGGGGCAGGATTTTTTGCCGTTCATGCCGCCAGGGTCGGGGCACGCAAGGTTGTCGGCGTGGATGCGGAACCGGCGGTCCTCGCTACGGCTGCCTATTTCCTGGACAGGGAAGGTTTAGCGGATGGCTGCGAATTGATATTAAGCGACCATTTTCCCGCTTTCGGCCAGGAGACGAGCTTCGACGTCATCCTCTTCAAAGACGTGATCGAACACGTCGCTGACGACGGGGATTTGCTGGTCAGGGCGCGGGAAATGCTGGCCCCCGGGGGCATGCTGGTGTTAAGCACACAGAACTCCATATCGTTAAATTATCTTACGGAAGGCGTCTATCACCGCTACCTGCGGCGGGATAAAGTGTGGTTCGGGTGGGATGAGACGCACCTGCGTTTTTATACGTTTTTCGGCCTGGCAAAAAAATTGCGTCAGTCGGGATGGCGTCCCCGGGCCTGGCGATCGAATTACCTCATTCCCCACAAGTTTCCCGGATATTCCGCAACGGGGGGGAAAATTCGCCGCTTTGAGCCGCTCTCACAGGTGGACCTGCTCCTGGGTAGACATTTCCCCTGGAATCGCCTGGGGTGGAACATTATCGTCCAGGCAAACGCCCTGTAGATAATTATCAACTCAAACACAGCGATGTATGTCTTGGCAGAGAGAGGAGATTGATATGGTTTTGGCAAGAAAGGATTTTCATGGGCTAAAAAGTCTCCCCTTTATCTGGCTCCTGGCGCTGACCATGCTTATGGGAGGTTGCTTCCTCGGACCACAGTTTCTCAAGGGAAACCACGGCTCGCTTGTCGGGAGCTGCCAGCCCCTCCTCGGCAGCATTAAGGCCAAGCATTGGCGCCACCTTCTCTGAAAGTCCCACGATCACCTATACCCCAAAACGCTGCCTTAGTTTTCGCCGTTAACCAACTTTGAGACTCTAAATCACCTCATAGTGAATGGTTTTAAAGGAATATGTGCTTGAAAAAAGTAAGGAAACATGTCATTTGTCACTATCGTAATCGCAGAGAGCTGAATATTAATGACCCAAACAAACCTTACGGACCTCCAGGGTCAAATCGAGAACATTACCTACTTCAACGAAGAGACCGGCTATACCATCGCCAAGGTCAAAGTTGCCGGGAACAAGGATCTTGTCCCCTGTGTCGGCAATCTGATCCGCCCCACTCCCGGGGAGGTTCTCAGCATGAAAGGGGAATGGACCAATCACGAGAAATACGGACGCCAGTTCAAGATCTCCTTCTCCCAGACGACGACCCCCGCCTCCGTCCACGGCATCCAGAAATACCTGGGGTCGGGTCTGATCAAAGGGATCGGACCGGTCATGGCCAAGCGGATCGTCGCCAAATTCGGTAAAGATACCCTGGAGATAATTGAACACAGCAGTGAAATGCTCACGGAGATACCGGGGATTGGCGAGGGACGCATCGGCATGATCCGGAAGGCATGGCAGGACCAGAAAGAGATCCGGGAGGTTATGTTGTTTCTCCAGACCCACGGCGTCAGCACCGGATTTGCGGCCAAGATCTTCAAGCAGTACGGCAACGACGCCATCGGAATTGTCCAGGAGAATCCTTATCGCCTGGCAAAGGATATCTTCGGCATCGGTTTTCTCACGGCGGACAAGATTGCGGAAAAGATGGGCTTTGCCAAAGAATCCCTGGTCAGGGCGGAGGCGGGAATCCTTTACGTCCTGAATCAATTGGCCGAACAGGGGCACGTCTATGCACCCCAACCGTTTCTTATCGAGCAATCCCAGGCCATCCTGGGGATTGGCGCGGACATTATCGAAAAGGCAATCCTGAATCTGGTTAAGGAACATCTGGTTACGAGCGAGGAGAGGCCCGACCTCGACCACCGGGCCATCTATCTGTCCCACTTTCATCTGGCCGAGTGCCAGGCGGCGGCCAGGCTGAAGGCGCTGATTCCCGCCCCCAAGCAGACGCGCCAGATCGACGCTGACAAAGCCCTCGGCTGGGTCCAGGAGAAGCTGGCCATCACCCTGGCGGAAAAACAGCTCCAGGCGGTCAAAGCAGCGATTGAGAGCAAGCTCATGATCATCACCGGCGGTCCCGGTACGGGGAAAACGACCATTATCAACGCCATCATGAAGATCTACAAAACCGTCAAAACGACCATTTTCCTGGCGGCCCCGACGGGAAGGGCGGCGAAAAAGATGGCCGAATCCACGGGGCAGGAAGCGAAGACCATTCATCGCATGCTGGAGTTCAATTTCAAGCGCGGGGGATTCCAGAAAAATGAAAACAGCCCCCTGGATTGCGATATTTTGATTGTTGATGAAGCCTCCATGATCGATATCGTCCTCATGCATTATCTCCTGAAGGCAGTCCCCACGCGGGCAACCCTGATCCTGGTCGGCGATGTGAACCAGTTGCCGTCGGTCGGCCCGGGCAATGTTTTAAGGGATATCATTGCCTCGGGGGTGGCGCCGGTGGTCGAGCTAAATGAAATCTTCCGGCAGGCCAAAGAAAGTTCCATTATTGTCAATGCCCACCGGATCAATGAAGGCCTGTTTCCGGAGACAAAACCCGCGCCCGATGCCAATACCCTGTCCGATTTCTATTTTATTCAACAGGAGGACCCGGAGAAGGCCCTGGAGACGATCCTGAATCTGGTAAAAACAAGGATACCCGCACGGTTCAGATTGAATCCCATCAATGATATTCAGGTGTTAAGCCCGATGAACAGAGGGACCGTGGGCGTGACCAATCTGAATGCCGAACTTCAACAGGCATTGAATCCCGGGGAAGGCGGGGTCTCTAGGGGAGGGAAGACCTTCCGGATTCATGACAAGGTAATGCAGATTCGCAATAATTATGATAAAGAGATTTTTAATGGCGACATCGGCCGGATCTTTCACATCGATGAGGAAGATCAGGAAATTAAGGTTCTTTTTGATGAGAGACTTGTCACCTATGAATTTGCGGACCTTGATGAGCTGGTCCCGGCCTACGCCGTAACGGTCCATAAAAGCCAGGGTTCCGAGTATCCCGCCGTGGTTATTCCCATTATGACCCAGCATTACATGATGCTCCAGCGGAATCTGGTCTATACGGCCGTGACCAGGGGCCGGAAGCTGGTAGTCCTGGTGGGAACCAAGAAGGCCCTGGCCATAGCCGTGAAAAACAACAAGACGGAGCAGCGCTATTCATTATTGAAGCAACGATTGATGGGGAATTGACCCCTTCACAAAGCAAAGAAAGGAGAATTCAGAATGCAGGCAATGTTTACCTTGACCCCGGCGGAATCAAAACGGTTGATCGGTAAGGGTGTGGCGGCCCTGCCCGAGATTCAGCATGCCCAGAAGAACGGCTACCTCCTCGTAGGCAGGGGATCGACGAATGCCTACATTCTCGAGGAACTGCTCGGCAAAAAAATCAAGAAAGAGGGATATACGGCGGGCCAGGTCATTAAGGGGGTCCTGTGCGTCCTCGGGGCGGAGGAAAGAACCAAACCGGTAACCTTCCATAAGGGCGAGCCCCTCCCGGTCGAGCCGGGAGCGGTTCTGGACAAACTCGGCGCCGGCGACATCTTGCTGAAAGGGGCGAATGCCATCGACGGGGAAGGCAACGTGGGCGTGATCATGGCCAGTCCCTCAGGTGGGACGATGGGGCAGTTTTACATGGCCTTGAAGGCCCGGGGGCTGGAGATCATCTATCCGGTGGGGCTCGAAAAGATGATTCCTTCCGTGGAGGCGGCGGCGCAATTCGGGGGAACGGTGACCCTCGGCAAGACCATCGGCGCCCGTGCCGGCATGGCCTGTGTGGCTGACGGCAGGGTTTTCACGGAACTCGATGCCATTGAAACCTTCTTCGGCGTCTATGCCATCCATTTTGCCTCCGGGGGCTGGGGAGGTGCGGAAGGCTGTGTGACCCTGGTAGTGGAAGGAGCGGACGCGAAGGTGAACAAATGCGTAAAATTCATCGAACAGAAGATCAAGGGAGAACCGCCGCTGCCGGCTGCCAAGACCCCCTGCAAGACCTGCAACCAGGCCTGCAGCTTCCAGGGAAAGGAACTGAAGCAGCTTCCCGATTATCTGAAGTAAACTGGATTCCCGCCGACGTGGGAATGACGACGGATGCCCTGCCAGGTTTGTCTCCGTTTGAGTTCCCAGTCGATGCTATTGAGGACGTCCATCTTGTTGACGGCCCAGGGGGGACCGAGGAAGATGTCTTTATAGCCGTCGGCGGTGAGCCGCTGGATAACCATTTCCGGGGGTAGAATTTCAAGAATATCGCAAACGGTGGTCACGTATTCCTCTTTAGATATTAAGGAGATAGCGCCGCTTTCGTAAAGAGTTCCCATCACTGTGCCTTGCAAGGCTAAAAGGGAGTGGATTTTGATGCCTTGGATCGGCAGTTCGGCCAGGACCCGGGCCGTCTCCATAATGTCTTGATGCGTCTCCCCGGGCAGGCCGACGATGATGTGGACGCAGAGGTGGATTCCCCGTCCTTGAATCCGACCGACGGCGTCCAAAAAGTTTGCCCTGTCGTGGCCCCGGTTGAGAAAAGTCAAGGTCCGGTCATGTATGGACTGAAGACCTAATTCCAACCAGATATGACTGTTTTTTGCGTAATTTTCAAGTAAATCGAGGACGGCATCGGGTACACAATCCGGCCGGGTCCCGATGGATAAACCTAGGACATCGGGTGGGGCGAGGGCCTCGTCATAGAGTCTTTTTAAATGTACCAAGTCCCCGTATGTGTTCGTAAAAGTTTGAAAGTAGGCAATGAATTTCCCCGCCTGGCGGTGAACAGTATAGTAGTCCATGCCTTTGCGGACCTGCTTCGTCACCGACGGCAGGGGCCCCGCTTGGCGAAGTTTCGATCCCCGGCCGTCACAGTAGATGCAGCCCCCCGTTGCTGCCTGTCCGTCCCGGTTGGGGCAGGTGAACCCGGCGTCGATGGGCAGCTTGTAGACCTTGCAGCCGAAACGATTCCGCCAGAAACTCTTCAGGTCGTAGAAACGCTTGCTGTTGTTCCAGAAGGCCGGCCGTGAACTAACTCCGTGATTAGTTTCAGACATCGCATCCTTCCGATGATGGCTGCTTCATAATCATCCAAAGGGATGCGGGCATGATATCTATAGTGATGGGCAATTTTCCCGGTTGCTCTCCGTCAACATCAAGAAGCACGGGCTGTTGAGAATAGGCCTCCACCTTCTTTCCGGTCAGGCAGGATACCTCCTTGATTTCATTTATTTTGCCGTTGTAGAGCTTGGGAAGATGGCGAAAGACTCCGGCCAGGCTCAGATCTCCAATCACGGTGATGTGAAACAGCCCGTCATCAATGACCGCCCCGGGAGCGACCCGCATGCCCCCGCCATGACATTGCCCGTTGGCCACCGCGACGTTCCAGATTCTTATTTCCTCGTCATAATGGTTATCTATCTTGAGGTGGATTGTCTTTTTCCCGTACATGAGGATAGCGATCAGGGTTGACCAGATGAAGGAGATGAAGGGACCGAAGGCCTTGGTCGTTCTGTTGACCCGGGCGTCAACCTCTCCGCCGAGGCCAAAACTCGTGATATTGTGGAAATAGCGGGTAGCTGGGTCGTCATGATGGTTCCGGTAGCGGAGGCGTCCCAGATCTATCAAACATGCACGGCCCTGCTGAATTGTATCAAGAGATTCTTCAAGTCTACGGGGTATTGGTGCAGTCTTCACAAAATCGCAACCCGTACCGTTGGGAATGAATCCTAACCGGGCGTCTTTTCGGATCGGCCCATTTTCATCCATAAATCCGTTGACCACCTCATTGAGAGTGCCGTCTCCGCCGACACATACGATCAGGTCGGCGCCGTCAAGGAGATGCGACCTGGCAACGCGGGCAGCATCCCCCGATCCCGATGTCAGGCAGGAGGTGAAGGCTGTCCCTAACCTGGCCTTGGCCACGGTCTGAATGCGGGGCCACTCCCTGCCTGTGGCGCCATTCCCGGAATGGGGATTGACAATAAAGACAGTTTTTTTAGAGGACATAAAACAAACCCGTTTCCTTTTTTACGGCAACCCCTTCCATCTCCAGCAGCTTTCGTTTCATTTCCAGGCCACCCCCATAGCCGCCCAGGGTGCCATCGGAACGGATTACCCGGTGGCAGGGGATGACAATGGGAAAGGGATTAGTCGCCAGGGCCGTTCCCACGGCGCGGGCGGCGCGGGGATTTTCCAAGTGTGTTGCGATAAGCTTGTACGTGCTGACTTTGCCCCGGGGAATAGCGTGATTGGCGCGCAGGACGCGCTGGTAAAAGGGAGGGCAAAGGTCAAGGCGCAACGCGGCGAGAGAAAACTGAATATCCGCGCCGTTCAGGGAGGCCTCGATCTGATCGACGAGGATATCGATCTCCCCGCAGGAGGAGGCGACGGCGTCAGGAAAAAACTTCTCGAGAGTATGTCCGGCCGGGATTTCCGGGTGGGATATCAGGATCTGAAATATTTTCGGCTGGCCGCCCCAGGGTGACCAGAGCACCGCCACGGGGCCAAAAGGAGTGGCGCGCAGACAGAATGCAGGGGGATTGGTTTTTGTTTGTTTCATGCCTTTAACCTCATGTCTTGCCGGGGATGACCGGAAAACCGCATTTCGGCACCGCGGCTGGTTCGACGGTCATTCCTTTTCACCGATGGCCTTGAAAAAGGTGTAGCAAAAAACGCCGTCGTCCTCCGACGTCCGGTACAAGTCTCTGATTCCTCTGTCAAAGTCGTCCTTTTCCGCTATTCCCGCCGTAAGGGTAGCGGTACGGACGCCTTCGATCATGGCGGTAAATGTCTTCCTCGTAAAGCCGTCGACAAGTTCCGGTTTGCTCGCATCGACATATACCATCCGCGGGGAGACGCGCACCGATTTGTATCCTGCCTTGCACAGGAGCGGATAAAGCTCACGACCGACCATGGCGTTGCCTCCCGCCCGTCGTTGCAGTTCCACCTGACATTGAATCGCCCGATGGGCGGCTTCGCTGTCGGGATGGAAATAGGCCGAACCGTGATCTCCTTCGATGACCGTGATTGTTCCTCCCTTTCTGAGCGCCCCTTTCAGTAAATGCAACGCCTCCAGGGGACGGGAGAGATGTTCCAGGACGAAACAGACGAAGATGTGATCGAACGAGTCCGGGGCAAAGGGTAAATTGAAGATATCCGCCTGCTGGAACCGAACATTGGTGCAGCCCGCCTCCATCGTCTTTCGCCGAGCTTCCGCGACTGAGACGGGGGAGATATCGATGGAGGTGATCAGCGCGGCGGGGCTGTTCCTGGCCAGCGTGACGGTTTGGGCGGCGACGCCGCAACCCGCTTCCAGAACACGGCTTCCTTCCGGATAGAGGGTATCGGAATGGAGGAGTTCAACCAGGGTGGAAGCCTGGTCTTGGAGGCGTATATTCTCTCGTGGATCGTAGCCGTGAACATATGCGTTTATCATAGGTCCCATTACTCCGATAATCGATTTTGTCTTGAGGCTAAACATATTTTGACCATCTTACGCAAGTTTTTTACCCTAATTTAATGCCGTGTCAAAGTAATATGTCCGATGAATCTTATTACCGAAGACGGGCGCCAACGGTAAAGATTACCGGCACGCTGCTTTTCGGCGTTCCCGGAGGGGCGATATTCCGGGCGGCACGACCTCCCAATCCGCCACCGGGCCGGGAATAATGTGAAACAATGGGTGCGCTTCGGGACGAGGACCCTGTTTCAGTCCGGCGAGCCACGACGGAGCACGGACTTGCAGTTTCCCTTTGAGGTGTTCCCACTCGTAATCGAGTTGACCCCGAGGGACTTCAATAGGCTCCACGCAGCCGCTGTATACTATTTTCCTTCCGTCGAAGCGGTAACCCCGCCGGGTGGCTTCGGCATGAACGGACTGTAAATAGGCGGCGATCGATTCTGCGGGCGACGGAGAGTTACGGAAGCGAATCAACTGGGGGTGGCAGGTGTAACCATTGGTCCTTTCTCCCAAAACCGCTTGTGCCAGCAAGGCTTCGCGCCAGAGCGCGGCAAGGCCCCGAACGTCCAGGTATTTAGGATGTAGCGTCCAAAGGCGCATGACTCAGTTCTATAAGTAACCAATCGGGGGTGATACCTACCGCCCGTCGCGTGAGCCACCTGCTCTCTGCGGGCCGCTTCCCCCCTACAACAAAACATCTCGAATGATATCAGCTGAAAAAAACTCTCCATGGGCTGGATAAATTGTTTTCGCCCCTTTGTCCAGCAGCATTTTCCAACTCTCTTTGACCTTTTCCATGTCTTCGGCAAGAATGGGCAATCCGGGGCTGAAGCACAGAGGAAACGCGTTCATTGCCAAATCCCCCACAAAGGCATCTCCCGTATCCAACAATACACTGACCGATCCCCTGGAATGACCGGGCGTGTAGATAATCCTGCCGGGAATACCATATGCGGCTAGAGAGAACTCCCCGTTATCGAGAACAATATCGACATGGGTGGCGTCGATATGAACGAAGGGCATATATGCTGCCATGATGGCCACAAATAAACGCCCCCACGGAGTGACGCCGGGAGGCAGGGAAATCACTGATTTTTCCAGTGCATCTTTTTCCAGACCATGCAGGGCAACGGGCGCCCCGGTCAGCTTTTTTATCTCCCCGGCTGAACCAATATGATCCCAATGCCCATGAGTGAGCACGATGAGACGGATATCCCCGGGACGTAACGACAATCTCTTCAAAGCCTTAAGGAACCTTCCCGTTTGTTTGGGCATCCCGGCGTCGATCATTATGGCGCCGTCAGCCGCCTGCAGGATGTAGCCGCGATCAAATCCCAATTGCACGGGATAAATGCGTACAGTCATTTTCATTCTCCCTTTCCATTCTTTTCAAGGGGCGGATTTCTGCCATGTTACGGGAATGTCTGACCCGTGGGGCGGATCACGATGTCGCCGCTTTTTTGTTGGACCATGTATTGCGCCGCCCGCCGCATCAGGTTGGCGGCGCCAAGCACATTGACCTGATAAAGATCCTGCCACTGTGATTCGTCGCTGTTGAGGATGCCGCCCGCCAGTCCGCGACCCGCATTAACGACGACAATGTCATACTTACCGTCCCCTTCCTTCCAGGCCAAGGTTCGCTCCAGTAAAAGATCAGCAGCATCCTCATCGTTACCCTTTGATTTTGTTAAGAAAGCCTGCAAGAACAGACTCCATGGCGCCTAATGGTCATTTTTAAGATTCTGTCATTGCGGCACAACGCTCCGCATTACCGGACGCCAAAAGTTCCAAAGTGAAGCGGTGCAATTTTTGGCAGTCCGTGTTGACGCGATTTTCAGCCATCGCTTCGTAGCAGGAAAGAAAGGACGTTACCCATCAGCTGATTTATTGATTTGTAACTCTCCGGCTTGGCCGACAGAATTTCCTGCTCTGTCTGTACATATTTTGATGGAATTAGTTCATCGCGACAATTGGAGATTATTTCTCGCGCCGACGCCGGTGTGGTTTCCAGATGGAACTGCAACCCGATAACCGACCTGCCGAGTTGAAAGGCCTGATTTTCACATCCCTCGCTGCTCGCCAGGCGGATCGCTCCGGATGGTAAATCGAAAGTTTCGCCGTGCCAATGAAACACCTCCACTGAGGGCGGGAAGCCGAAAACCGGACTGTCATTCGTTGAAACCCCTTGTATTGGCAACCACCCGATCTCCTTTACGGAGTTGCGGTAAACCATCGCGCCCATCGCACTGGCAATTAGTTGTGCGCCGAGACAGATACCCAAGACCGGCTTGCCGGAATTGATGGCGGTGCGAATGAATCGTTTCTCGGGGGCAAGCCAGGGGAGCTGGTCTTCATCATTTACGCTCATCGGCCCGCCCATTACCACGAGCAGATCTATCATTGCGGGGTCCGGCAATCCCGCTGATTCAAAGAACCGTGTACTTGTTATCTCGTACCCGGCTGCTGCCAGCCAGGGCTCAATGCTGCCAAGACCTTCAAAAGGAACATGCTGTAAGTAGTGCGCCCGCATATACTCTCCTTAAATGGCTAACGAAAAAACCGGCCCAAGGGACAAAGGTCCGGTGGCTTGATCGGCTATGTGACCTTTCCCGCACTCAGGTTGAGCCGGTTGTTGGGCATACCATTATCCCTTTAATGATTGGTGTTTATGCTCAGCCATCATCTCTGCGTGACCCTGAATGCCAAAATCTCTAATTTGTTTTATACATGCTGCCCGGTTTGACCGAAATATGAGCGCGAAAACTTTTGATATAAAATTGTTGAACATCCTGCAATCATTTGGATTTGAAAACATTTTACAGTCAGCACATGACGAATATTTGTTGTTGATACAACAAAGGCGAACCTTGCACCAAGTCGCTTTATTATTTTCATGGCAACCCTGGCATTTTTCTTGAAGATATCGTTTACAAGCTCCGCAGTACAACCCACAATATGCTACCAATTGCGAATCTGAAATAATTTCTTTCACTTATTATATCTCCTTCCGACCCCGCGGCTTGCCGCGAGTCCGTCATTTCGGCGAAAGCCGGAATCCAGAAATCACAGGTCGTGCTAAAGGATCTCTTGCAGCGCATGAACAAGGGCCATGCATTCTTCAGACGTCCCGATGGAGATGCGAAGAAACTCCGCAATTCTCGGTTTTGCGAAGTGTCGGACCAGGATTCTCCGCTCCCGCAACTGCTGTTGCAGATCCTTGGCGCTCCGCGAGGAATGGCGGACGAAGAGAAAGTTTGCCTTTGAAGGCAACACCTCGAAGCCCAGTGTCTCGAGCTCGCTTGCGAGCCAATCCCGACTCTCCATGACCCGGTGACGCGTCGTTTCGAAGTACTGCGCGTCCCGGAAGGCAGCCTCGGCTCCGGTGAGGGCAAGCCGACCGAGGGGGTAGGAATTGAAGCAGTTTTTCACGAGATTGAGGGCCTCGACAAGACCGGGATCACCGATGGCAAAGCCGACCCGCAGCCCCGCCAGGGAGCGCGATTTTGAGAGTGTATGAACGACCAATAGATTCGGGTATTCTGTGACAAGCGACGCGGCGCTCTCCGCTCCGAAATCGACGTAGGCCTCATCGATCAAAACAACGGAATGGGGGCATTGCCGTATCAACGACCGGATCTGCAAGCGGCCGACGGCAATTCCCGTTGGCGCGTTCGGATTCGACAGTACGATGCCGCCGTTCGGGCGGGCATAATCCTGAACGTTGATCTGAAAAGCTTCGTCAAGCGGTACAAGCTCGTATTCAATCCCGTATAGCCCGCAATAGACCGGATAGAAGCTGTAAGTGACATCGGGGAAAAGAATCGGCAGCTCATGCTTGAGCAAGGCGTAAAACGCATGGGCCAAGACTTCGTCCGAACCGTTGCCGAGGAAAACATTGGCTTCACTAAGGCCATGTATTTCGGCAATGGTCTGTTTGAGTTTCCTTCCTTCCGGGTCCGGGTAAAGTCGCAGGTCCGCGTTCGCTGCTCTCTGCAGGGCACTTAAGACGGCCGGTGACGGCGGGTATGGGTTTTCATTCGTGTTGAGCTTGATTAATTGCTCAATCGTCGGTTGTTCGCCTGGTTTGTAAGGCTCAAGACTGCGGATGCAGTCGCTCCATAATTCGTTCATAGATTCCTTATCGCCTCGTGTAAGATCGTTTGCGACGCCCAACGAAAAGACACCATTGTCAATTTCTTTTTAGGCATAATATGTGGAGCTAAAACGTCTAAAAACCGTAACATACTATAGCCTCACGTCTATTTGGGACCAGGCTGGGCTTTTCTTATTTCAGCAACCAGTTTTTTGCCGAGTTTGCGGGCTTTGATCTTGTCACTTTCCTTTAATCCTTTGAATGTGATTTCACCGGCGTAAAGCGTGCCGACAACTTTTGCATTTAACGCATGTTTTGCCGTTTCCTTCATCTCGCTGGTG
>Ga0247842_10002875_pt1 | contig 24456 bp, 19 predicted proteins | sample LaCruzMarch2015__3_FD_192411 | JGI IMG/M metagenome (GOLD analysis project Ga0247842, IMG submission 192411) | Freshwater microbial communities from meromictic Lake La Cruz, Castile-La Mancha, Spain - LaCruzMarch2015_19m | ecosystem: Environmental > Aquatic > Freshwater > Lake | place: Spain...
GCCCCAACAGGAGGGAATACGCCGTATACCTATCAATGGCAGGTTTCACCGAACAATTCAGGTTTTACCAATATATCAGGCGCAACCGGTCTTACCTATCAGCCAGGAGCATTAACCGCAACAAGATACTATCGGTTGGTTCAATTTTCAGCCGGCAATTGTGGTTCGGCAAACACCAATGTGGCGACCATCATAGTTTATCCTAACCTGTTGCCCGGGGTAATTTCGTCCAATCAGAATATCTGCTACAATGCTGTTCCGGCGCTCCTTACCGGAACTGCCCCAACAGGAGGGAATACGCCGTATACCTATCAATGGCAGGTTTCATCAAATAATACAAATTTTACCAGTATATCCGGTGCAACAGGCCTTACCTATCAGCCAGGCGTATTGACAGCAACAAAATATTACCGGTTGGTTCAAACTTCAGCCAATAACTGTGGTTCGGTAAACACCAATGTGGCAACCATCATAGTTTATCCTAACCTGTTGCCCGGGGTAATTTCATCCAATCAGAATATCTGCTACAATGCTGTTCCGTCGCTCCTTACCGGAACTGCCCCAACAGGCGGAAACACGCCGTATACCTATCAATGGCAGGTTTCACCGAACAATTCAAGTTTTACCAATATATCAGGTGCCACCGGTCTTACTTATCAGCCAGGAGCTTTAACCGCAACAAGATATTACCGGTTGGTGCAAACTTCAGCAGGCAATTGTGGTTCGGTAAATACCAACGTGGCGACCATCATAGTTTATCCTATCCTGTTGCCCGGGATAATTTCATCCAATCAGAATATCTGTTACAATGCTGTTCCGGCGCTCCTTACGGGGACTGCCCCAACAGGAGGGAATACGCCGTATACCTATCAATGGCAGGTTTCACCGAACAATTCAAGTTTTACCAATATATCAGGCGCCACCGGCCTATCCTGTCAGCCAGGAGCATTAACCGCAACAAGATATTACCGGTTGGTGCAAACTTCAGCCGGCAATTGTGGTTCTGCTAACACCAATGTGGTAATAATTAATGTATATCCCGGTTTTCTTGTCGGATCCATTGCGGCTAATCAAACTATCAACTACAATACGACTCCTGCTCCTTTGGCAGGTACCGCTCCAACGGGAGGTGTTATACCATATGCCTATCAGTGGTATAGCTCCACCAATGGAACTACTTTCAATGCGATTGGCGCTGCAACTAATCTTAATTATTCTCCCGGCGCACTTACTGCCACTACATGGTACAAGCAGATTCAATCTTCAGCCGGGAATTGTGGATCCTTTTCAACCAATATTGTGCTCATTACGGTGAATCCTCCTCCGGTTATTACCGTGACTAGTCCAAATGGCGGAGAAGACTGGCTGCAGGGGTCAACCTATTTGATAACGTGGACGGATAACATCACCGAAAATGTGAAAATCAACCTTTTCAAAGAGGGAGTATACCTGCAACAGATTGTTGGATCCACTCCATCGACCGGAACATATACCTGGTCTATCCACGCAAATCAGCAACCTGGTACAGACTATAAAATTAATATTGTAAGCACAACAGATAATCTGGTGTATGATTTTAGCTATGCTGATTTCACTATTACCAGGGTAGTTCCACCAACCCTGGAACTTCAGAATTCATCGGTTACGAATGGTCAATCGCTATGCTATGACGCCACCCAAACAATCTTTGTCGCCGGAAACGGAACCTCATATGTTGTTCAAAGCGGTGGTGATGCCATCATGATTGCAGGACAGAATATTCTTTATTATTCCGGCACTAATGTTCAGCTGGGAGGATCTATGCACGGATATATTGCCCCGGGCGGCCCGTGGTGCGGCACCAAGGCTCCTGCAATCCCTGCCGTTGTTACGGGTGTTGAAAATATTCCATTCTTCTCATCTGATATCTGCTTCAAGGTTTATCCGAATCCGACAACCGGTAACTTTGCACTCGAACAAATGGGTGAAAGGATGTTTGAAAAGGTAAATGTTGAAGTGTACAGCATGCTGGGCGACCGTGTGCTGAAATCTGAGATGATCGGGGAAAAGATGCATGAGTTCTCACTTACCGATGTACCTGTCGGTGTCTACTTAATCAGAGTATTAGCAGGCGAAAAACCGGTGACCATCAAGATCATCAAACAATAACCTTAAACAAGCCCGACATACAGGCTTAACCATAAAGAGGGTGTCTCACATATTTGGGACACTCTTTTTTTTTTACCTTTCCGATAAGGCATTTTCAAAGAAAACCGGACACTGAGCGAAGTCGAGGTGTCGTTATGACCAGCGGCTTGCGAATGATCATAATTCAAGACTTTTGATTTAATCAGAAGTGCCTGGCAGCGACACGAAAAACATTGATTTTAATTGGAGAATCTTTAGCCAATCTTGGGGGAATGCTTGCCTATCTTTGACATACATTGTATTATTATCTAAATATCAACACGATACGTTATATAGAAATTCATGCATATGAGACAATTCTGGCCCGATTAATGAACGGGTATTAACCGCTGTGCACTCCGATTTGTAAATCAAATGGATATGCATTGTGATGGCTGATCTTTGCCTGACCTGAGGGATAAAATAAAAGAAGCCTCCTGCCAATTAAAGCCTACCTTTACCGGCTTCACATTCTGAAATTCTCTTTTTTCTATTTTTTTCCTTAAAACTGCTACCATGAACCCGAAGGATTTACCATCAGTAAAACCCTGTTTTTCTATTTACCCGAGGCAATGGATACTGACAGGTCTCCTTGTTTTGATCTCGGCCCTGTCGAATGCGCAGGTCAGCATCAACACCGATGGTACTAACCCCGATCCCTCGGCCATGCTTGAGGTGAAGTCGGCCAACCGCGGACTGCTGCTTCCCAGGATGAATTTTGCCGCCAGGCCTGCCTCTCCTGCAACGGGCCTTGCAATTTACCAGCTCGATAATGGTTCCGGGATCTACTACTACGATGGTACCGCCTGGCAAAAAATAAGCAAGACTTCCTATGAATTCTGGAACCCAAACGGATCGGATATCTTTTTCACCGCGGGCCGTGTCGGAATCGGGACAAATAACCCGAACGGGAACGGGATGAGCGTTGAAAATTACGTTACCGGTAAAGGCGCCGTCAGGGGAGCAGACCAGAATGGTCAAACGGTATTCGCAGAAGGGTACCTTGGTATACTGTATCCTGGCAATGTCGGAATTCCTGCCGATCCATCCATAAACAATATTGGGGTACTTGGGATAAAACCGAACAACGGATCGAATGGCGCCGCGGTATATGGCTGGAACAATGATGATAATGCCGCAAATTTTGCCGGATTGTTTTTTGCGGATGGAATTTCAGGCACGGGTATTAACTATGGTGTTTATGCGGTAGCCGAGAAATCAGGCCAGAATTTTGCCGGTTATTTCAGAGGCAGGGTATCCGTAATAGGAAACAGCGGATCGGCTGCCGGGTATGACACCACCGAAACACCTTTTACAACCATGGTCAAACACACCAGGCTGGTCGATACCAAAGCCATTGTGGGAATGTCGACGCCACAACCCGGTTATGGTATAGGAACTTATGGTGAAGGTGGCTGGATCGGAGTAAAAGGATCAGCGAATGCGACGACATATACCGGTAGCTCTTACGGTCTTTATGGCGACGCAACCGGTTCGGCAGGAACCCGGATTGGTGTTTACGGCCAAGCCTATGGTGGCACGAACAACTGGGCTGGTTACTTTGCGGGATCCACCTACATCGGTGGCTTTCTTTGCATTGGAACAACCACTCCGGCAACCGGCTATGCCCTTTCGGTCAACGGCAAAGTGGCCTGTGAGGAGGTGCTGGTAAGGGATATGGCTTCATGGCCGGATTATGTGTTTAAACCAGGCTACAAATTGTTGAGTCTCGGCAACCTTGAGCAAAGTATAAAAGATCAGGGTCACCTTCCCGGACTTCCTTCGGCACAGGAGATTGAATCCAATGGATTGAACCTGGGAGAAATGCAGAAACAGATCGTTGAAAAGGTGGAGGAATTGACGCTCTACACCATCGAACAGGGAAAACTTTTGCAGGAACAGCGAAAAATGCTGCAGGAATTAAAAATGGAAATGGATGCACTGAAATCGGAAAACGCATCCTTGAAGAAATTACTTGAAAATAAATAGTTGAGTCCAATATAAAAACGCTATGATCGCGAAAAATAACAGTTTATCAAATTGACCTCATCCCCTAACCCCTTCTCCTTCAAGGAGAAGGGGAATTCCCTCTCCTTTAGGAGAGGGTTAGGGTGAGGTGATTTTGGCTTTTTTGACCAGACTCATAGTTGCTTCTAAAATATACAAAAACGCTGAATGCTGATCATAAATAAAGGGGAAAATGCAATATATTAAACTCATCATACTGACATTCATGTTATTGATTGGCTTTGGCAGTTTGTCGGGCCAAAACAGTGCATCTGAAATTTATTTGAATGCCGGATCCGACGATTTTGAAACGATCAGGCAAACCATGGATCAATACTTTGTCAATCGGGAAAAGGGACAAGGCTCGGGATACAAACAATGGAAGCGCTGGGAATATTTCATGGAAAGACGACTTACGCCCGATGGGAAGGTCACCAACTGGGCCCTCCGCAACTGGGAGGCATACAACGAGTTTTCAGCGCAACAGGCGAAATCGGCCGGAGATAACCCTGATGTGACCTTCGGCGACTGGAACGGACTTGGCCCAATTGGCTATACCCTGGGCGCCGGCTGGAATGGCGGAGTGGGCCGGATCAACTGCATTGCATTTCACCCGACACTCGAAAATACCTTCTGGGTAGGCGCCCCTGCCGGCGGCCTCTGGAAAACGACCGATGGCGGCAGCTCCTGGATGGCCCTTACCGATGGCATGCCCGTGATCGGCGTGTCGGGAATAGCAGTTGACCACACAAATACCAACGTGCTCTATATCCTGACCGGCGACGGCGACGGCGGTCATACCAGGTCAATCGGAGTTTTAAAGTCATCGGATGGTGGTGAGACCTGGAGAACTACCGGGTTTACTTATGATATTTACTCCAATCTCAGGGGATATAAACTCCTGATGCATCCAACCAACCCCGGTATTTTATTCGTGGTTTGCAATTACGGGATCTACCGGACTGACGATGGAGGAGTCTCCTGGATTAAAAAAGAATACGGGTCATTTCAGGATATCGAATTCAAACCGGGAGATCCGGCCATCATATATGCCACAGCCGGTGGCAATTTTTGCCGTTCAACGAATACAGGCGACACCTGGACCTGGATTTATGAGGGACTTCCCTTCAATGCTTCGAGGATGGCCATTGGCGTTTCGCCGGCAGCGCCCGGTTTTGTCTATCTTTTTGCCGGACCCGCAACCGGTAACGGCCAGTTCGTTGGTTTATTCTGGTCAAATAACAGCGGGAACAACTTTACAACCCAATGTACCATGCCGAATCTTTTGGGGTACGACATCAATGGTTACGATAATGGTCATCAAACGACCTATGACCTGGCCATGGCGGTTGACCCCGCGAGTATCAACAGGGTTTTTGTTGGCGGGATCAATGTATGGAGGTCGCAGCTTGCAGGATCAACAGGGTCGTGGCTGAACAGCTCCATGTGGGACTATACGGGTACCGGGTATACCCATGCCGACATTCATGGACTGGATTTCAATCCGCTGAACAGATATCTTTACTGTATGAGTGATGGTGGTATCTTCCGGTCAACAGATGGCGGATGGGAATGGACTGATCTGACTGCCGGCATCGCCAATACCCAGTGGTACCGTATTGCCGGGACTCCCAACAACGCGAATCTTATTGTTGGCGGAACGCAGGACAACGGATGTAACAAGTGGACGGGAGGTTTAACGATGGAGCACATGCGCGGGGCCGATGGCATGGATTGCATGATCGATTACAACAACAATAACATTATTTATACGACCCGGCAGAATGGTGCACTGGAAAAATCGATGGATGGCGGCGCCACCTTTTCCTGGAAATATCCCCCCGGATACTGGGGGGCATGGGTCACGCCGCTCGTAATGAACCCGACCAATCCGTTGATCATCTATGGCGGATATATCAACAGCGTGTATAAAAGCATTGATGGAGGTGATACATGGACTGATAAGGGTATTGGTGGTTGCAGCGCCATGGCCATCGGCACCAACAGCCCCAACTGTATTTATGCTGCCATGGATACAGGGCGGACCACCGTAATCAGGAATTTATGGAGGTCGGTCAATGGTGGCGATACATGGACCCCGATCAGAACGGGACTTCCGGCGATTACAATCACGGGAATCGCCGTTGATCCCGATAATTTTCTGAATATCTTTGTGACATTTGCAGGATATTCAGCCGGGGAAAAAGTGTATCATTCAATCAATGGCGGATACTCCTGGACCAATTTCAGCGGGAATCTCCCCAATGTGGCTGTCAATTGCATCGCATTCAAGGATAACAACGGATCGCCTGCAAATGCTGTTTATGCAGGCACCGATATAGGCGTTTTTTATCGTGACAACAACCATGCAGACTGGATTCCCTTTCGCAACGGGATGCCTGTGGTTCCGGTGTTGGATCTGGAGATCAATCACAACAACGGAGTGATTACTGCCGGCACATTTGGCAGGGGGTTGTGGCGTTCAGACCTGTATTCTTCCTGTCCGGCCGATTATACCCTTACTGCCGGCAATGATCCCGGCAACCCGAATTATACCGGTTTTCAGTATTACGAAGCAGGCAACAGCCTTAACTCCTCAAGAACCATCACAGGGGGTCTTGGTACGGATGTTACTTATCAGGCCAACAGTTATATCGTTTTAACCTCCGGATTCCATGCAAAGGAAAATAATTTATTCCAGGCTAAGCTCGGCCCCTGTGGCCTGGGAGCCTCAATGTTGAACCGTTCTTTGAAGGTTCATGGCATTTTTATAGGAAAATTGAAAGATTAATTGAATTATTTATTGGAATTTCATACAAGTTGCTGTATATTTACACCCATCAATTGCCTTATAATGGAATTTCTGTTAATAATGGTGTTCTAAAGCCATTAATTTCCGTGATGGACGTTATCTGCCTGGCTTTTGACATGTATGTGACCATGAATTAAATAATTGAATTATGAAGGGAAATATAGTTTTATCGGGCGCTCATAAATCATCGACAGCCATGCGGTTGATAATTGGGTCTTTTTTTCTTTTTTTCTTTTTCATTTCCAACGCACAAACCATTGTAACCAATGGAACTTCAGTTGTGGTTAGTCCGGGCACTTCGGTTAATTCCACCCACCATGTTACCCTGCAGGCCGGAGGCACACTGGATAACAAGGGAACCGTCATTCTTAAAAAAAACCTGGTAAACGAAAATGCCACCCCCGATTCACTGGGTACCGGGTTATTTATCCTGTCGGGTACCACCGCTCAGGTCGTTACCGGTCAGAATATTATTCAGAACCTCACAATTGATAACACCCAGGGCGTTGAAGTGGGAGGTAACACCCGGATTAACGGAGTTTTCACACTTTCAAACGGTGTTGTTACCCTCGGACCAAACCATCTGCTTCTTGGCTCTGCGGCCACCATTGCCGGAACCCCTTCCAGCAGCGCCATGGTTGTGGCGACCGATGATGGCGAGTTGCGTAAAGAGTTTCCTTCCGGGTTTACCGGTTCATTTACCTGGCCTGTGGGTGATGAGGAAGCAACGGGCGATTATTCTCCGGTCACGCTCAATTTCACAAGCGGAACTTTTGGAGCCGATAACTATGTTGGGGTAAATGTTGTAAATGGTCAGTACCCCGGAACCGCCGAAAGCTACCTGAACCGGTATTGGAAGGTGACCCCGTCGAACATCACCAATTTTATATGTGCAGCAACCTTCCAGTATGTGCCTGGCGATGTGCAGGGCACCGAAAGCGATGTGTATTGTTTCAAAGTTGCGCCGGCCCCATGGGTTGCCTACAACCCGGCTAATACCGGCGCTCACCAGCTTAGCGCCAGCGGTCTGGATGCCTTCAGCACATTTACCGGGAATAAGGGTAACGGCACACTGCCTCCTGCAAACCGCATTGTTCAGAACCAGACCATAGTTATGGATCAGAGCGTTTGCTTCGATGCACAGCAAACAATTACAATTGCCGGTAACGGAACCACCTTCACTGTGCAGGATGGTGGTAATGTGAACCTGGTGGCCGGGGTTAAGATTCTACTGCTGCCTGGTACCAGGGTTTATGCCGGAGGCATTTTACATGGTTATATCCGCACCGATGGAACGTATTGTACTGTTCCGGGTAACCCTGTCGTTGTCAATCCTGAGGAAAACAAAATGCAGCTGGCTGGTTTTGAAACAGCCGAAGCACAGATGTTCAGGGTCTATCCCAACCCCACCAGCGGGAAGTTTACCCTCGAACTTGAAGACAACCTGGTATCCGAAAAGATCAATGTTGAAGTATTCGGGATGACTGGTGGAAAAATCGTGTCGCAGGAATTACAATGGGAGAAGAAACATGAATTTTCACTCGATGGCCGGCCCGTAGGGGTTTACTTTGTGAAGGTGGTCACCGGGGGAGAGGTAAAAACAGTTAAACTTATTTTGACCAGGTAACAATTTTTTATTGTTTTTCCATTTAATTTGTTACATTTGTACGTTCCAAAACCGGATAACTGATTTATGAGGAGTTTTTTATCAATGATATCCTTTTTACTGCTGGTGTTATTCCTTAACAGCAATGCAAAGGGTATGCATTCCTCATCTGTTTTACAGCCAGGCATTAGTCCCTGCAATTCGCTGGATGCACAGCCTGTTGAAGCTGATAAAACTGGATCGGTCAAAATGTCTGAATCTGAGAACAAAAGTGCTGAATTGCCATCCGACACAATCCTGAAAAGCCTGAATGTGATGGCGGGGCAGGATCAATTCTACATGGCAAACAGAAATCTGACAATATCCGGACCTGAAAAGCCGGTGGTTGTAAGGAATGGGGCTGCATTAAACCTGGCTTCCGGGCGGTCGGTCGTCTTCCTCCCTGGTACTAAAGTATTGTCAGGAGGTTACCTTCATGCAACCATTATCAGTGATGCCGGTGAGCGCAGTGTTGCTGCCCGCAAAATAACGCGGCCCTCCGACCTGGCGAAGATGGAGAATGCCAATAATACCACCATCCTATCAGAGACCGCGGTGCCATGTTCTCCTTTTGCCAAATCTTCGAAAGGCGATTTTCGCGAACAGGGAAATGACGATCAGAACTTCAATGCCCTGGCTGCTGATTATTCAGGAGTTATTACCGAACATAACCGGAAAAATGCTGTTGTCAAACAAACGCGAACCCAATTCGCACCGCAGCATTTGATTGTTTTTATCAACACCAGTTTTTTAACCTTTGCAGGCAAGCCTGAAGTAACGAGGGTGTTGCGGTTATGATGGCTGGCCTCCGCTGTTTCCTTAGTTATAATTAAGTCTGAAAGTTCAGGATAGATGGGAAACGGGAGGAATGATTGCCCGCCTTTTTTTTACAACAATAGTTTATTTAGTCAATATTTATCGAAAAGTAAAAATATAACATTATGAAAAAGATATTAGCAATATTAGTTCTCGTTCTTTTTGGAACAATTGGATATGCTCAGTGGGTTGGTGTTCTTCCATCTGACATACATACAGATCCAACATATGTAAATGCTAAAATTGGCATAAACAAAGTTGCAGTAAGTACTTTTGATGCTTTTAATCCTAGCGGAGCTTGTAGTTTCGTTGCTTCAAGAAATTATGCATCTGCCGTAGATGGAAATATTGGAACTTATACAATTCGTAATGACGCCAGTTTGGACAGGTTTCAAATGATTTTAAGGAAAGCAAATCAGGGTCAACATGAACTCGTTATGACTGCTTATTCTTCTACTTATGGTGGATTTAGGGAATTTAGCTATTTCAATTTTGTTACCGGCAAATGGGAAATGCGTGCCGGAGTCACAACTGCTGAGTATAAAAACGACGGAAATGTCTTATTTAATAACACTGGTGCTGTTGGCGTTGGTGTGACAGCTTTTGGCACTACATCGACTGGCAATGCTGTTAAGTTTCAGGTTGCTGGAGCGATAAAATGCCAGGAATTGGAAGTAGCTGTAACTCCTTGGCCTGACCATGTATTCCAATCAGGATACACCCTTAGATCATTGGACGAAGTAGAAACTTTTATCCTGAATAACAAACATTTGCCAGATGTTCCCAGTGAGCAAGAGGTTGCACAAAATGGTGTCAATGTTGGTCAGATGAATGCAACTCTTTTACAAAAAATTGAAGAGCTAACATTATACATGATAGATCTGAAAAAGGAAAACACACAGCTGAAAGATAGGATTAGTAAACTTGAAAAATAATTCTTAATTTAATTAATTAAGCTAGAAAACTTTCAAGAGGACTGGATTCTTAAATGTGATCGATTTGAAGTTTTCATAATTTTTCATTTATTTGAACACATTAATTTACTGCCCCGGATTTTTATAATCTGGGGCAGTCAGTTTTAGGGATAATGAGGTTCTCCTTTTATTTTCGTTTCCATAAAAAATGAATAATATATGAAATTGGTTATGACGCTTCTTGTGCGCAACGAAGAGGACATTATCCGGGAGCAGATTCTATTTCATCTTAATATGGGTGTGGATTTTCTCATTGCAACAGATAATAATTCATCAGATAGCACATCTGAGATTCTTCAGGAATTTGTAAATAAAGGATTATTACATCTGATTGTTGAAAAAGAGGATAATTATGCACAAGCGGAGTGGGTAACCAGAATGGCAAGAATTGCATCATCTAAATACCATGCTGATTGGGTTATTAATAGTGACGCTGATGAATTCTGGTGGCCATCTGCTTGCGGATTGAAGGATGTCTTAGGAAATGCTCCCAATGATGTGTTTGTTTTACAAGTTCAAAGAAGTGATTTTATTCCAAGAAATGAAATTGAAGGATCGATATTTCATCGCATGATAATAAAAAATCTTGATTCAATGAACCATGTTGGAGACCCATTACCGCCCAAGATCTGTCATAGAGGAATGGATGAAATTATTATTGATCAAGGGAATCACACAGTGCTTTCCCCTTCAGGATTAAAGAGCATGAATACTGACGCAATGGAAATTCTTCATTTCCCTATGCGTTCATTGCGACAATTTTCAAACAAAATTGCCTTAGGTGGTGCCGCTTATGAGCGAAATATGGAATTACCTGCGTATATAGGAGATGGTTGGAGGCGACTTTATAAAATGTATCTTAAAGGTGACTTAGCAGAATATTATTCGTCAAGAGTTATTGATCAGATTACAATTGATTCTGGAATTCAAGATAGAAAATATATTTTTGACACGAAGTTGCGCGATTATTTAATTAAGGAAAGAATTATTAGCCCGATAAAATGAATGTATTCGTGTTATGTACAGGGAGATGTGGCTCTATGACCTTTTATAAGGCGGTTAGCCACATAAAAAATTATTCGAGCTCTCATGAATCTCGGTCAACTTTGTTTGGAAATGAGCGCCTGGAGTACCCGATTGACCATATAGAAATTGATAATCGATTATCATGGTTTCTAGGTAAATTGGATGCGAAATATAAAGATCAAGCCTTTTATGTTCATCTTAAAAGGGACACTTATCAGACTGCCCAGAGTTTCTTAAAACGATGGGATTATGGAATCATTGGGGCTTATAGCCGACAGATTATCATGGGTCAAATGAGATCCAATCCATTTCCCAACCCATTAGATGTTTGTATAGACTATTGTGAGACCGTAAATAGTAATATTTCATTATTTTTAAAGGATAAAACAAAGAAGATGAATTTTGATATTGAAAATGCTAAAAGTGACTTTGAAATATTTTGGGGAGCTATTAAGGCAAAGGGAGACTATTCTAAAAGCATGGCGGAGTTTCAATTTTTATATAATGCCTCATAATAATCAACTATTATTGCTAAGCATTATTAATTTTATATCATTGAATTACAGTAAATACCGTGCAATATTGTACAATATTTTAAGAGCTATGGGAAATTATTATCCACATAGAATATTACATTTCTAAAGTGATTCAAATTGATGTTTTCCAAGGCTATTTTAACTGTTGGCTCAGGCAGCTCAGAAAACCATTTATACCCAAGCTCCTGTAATAATTGCAATAACATGAGTCCTGATGTATTTGATGCGACTAAGGATTGTGGATTAATTTCAAATACCAAAACAGGTTTAAGTTTGTAAATGAATTTTCTTGCTCCAAGTAGAAATGCATATTCACTTCCCTCAATATCTAATTTAATAATTATTTTCCCAGTGAATTTTTCCTCAGTGATAAGATCATCAAATCTGTTGATTGGAACTCCAATTTTTTTATGTTCACCAGTCCCGGAATGGGCAGAAAAAACACCTGCAGAACCTGTTGTATCATTTGGTATGATAAAAGTGATGTGGCCATTTTGATCACCTAAGGCTGTTTCATAAATCCGAAAATCAGAAAATCCATTTTCAGAAAGAGATTTTCTTAAAGCTTTAACTAATCTGGGTTGTGGCTCAACAGCTATAATAAGTCCGCTTACTCCTACATATTTGCTGGCAATGATGGAAAAACTTCCATGATTCGCCCCTACGTCAATAAAAGTATCTCCCTCGTTAAGTAAATACGATAGAATTCGTGTGTCTGTTTTCTGATGTATCATCTCGTTTACAACATTTAAAAACCTGGGATCCGTTAAATCAAGGTAGATTTTAAAATCAACCAATTCAAATTTGCAAAACTCTTGATGAAATATTCTTTTATTCAATTGACAGAATAATAAAAACAAAGACCTTCCATAAATAAAATAATCATTATCTGATATTCTAAAATACAATTTAGAGATAATCCCAAAAAATCTGAATAAAATGGGCAATTGGTTGCGATATACTGGAATAAACAACCATTCAAGTATTTTTCTTGAATAAAGCCAGCTCCCTGGATATTTGTGTTTAATTATAAGAGGGACTTCTTTCATTTTTTTCTTTTGTCTGATTATTTTTCTCGCCACGAACCTTCCCAATGATGTATTGCAAAAGTATTATTAGTAATACAATCCGGTGAAAAATTTTCAAACCATGAATACGGATAGAAATACTCTTTCGGATAAATTGTAACTCCACCGACTGTTTGAAACCCATAGAATTTTAATCCCATTTCTTGTAAAATCATAGTTGTTACATGAGGAGAAAGGATGAATTCACCTTTTTCCATATAAATCTGCAATGTTTTGTCCATGCATTTTTGCAAAAATGGATGACCTTCATGTGCGCCAATTATACCATTCGTTGCCCAGCCAATGTGTTTCTCTTTTCGCTGAAAGCCTAAAAAACAAGTATGTTTGCGAAGCGGGGTCAAACTTTTAAGAACTTCAAAGTCGGTATCCATATATATTCCTCCCTCATGAAAGAGAGCCCACAGGCGCACGAAATTTGATACTTTTGACCACAATCCTCTGTTTAATCCCTCCTTGCAATATTCAAGGTGAGATGGTATATTCGTTTCATTCCATTCAATAATTTCGAAGTCTGGCATGACCCGGTGCCAACTTTCAAGGCATCTTTCGATTAAAGGACTTTTTTTGTTATCCCCAACCCAACAGTAGTGAATTTTTCTTGGAATTATATTTTTTCTTGGAAAAATATGCGAAAAATTAAAGTTCATGCTGAATATTAGCTTATTAATAGATCACAATTAAATCTCAGAAACACTAATGTGTTTAATCATTGTATTTATTGAATTTGAATAAGCGAATGTGGTCCCCGGACTCATGAAAATTACCAATTTCCCAGCGGAGATAACCATAATTTTACTTCTTAGTTTATTATCGTCCACCTCTGATTCTACAATCAATTGAGATAGTAAATATCTGTTTTTTTCAATGATCGCTTTTGTTTCATTATCAGAATTGCAACTAACCAAGATATATTCTAAATCCGGATAATCCTGACTCGTCACACTTCGAATCGTCCTTTCAAGATCTTTTGAAAAGCTCTTCGTAACTGTAATAACAGTTACTTTGGGAATTAATTTTCGGGCAAAGGAAGAGTAAAAATTTTTGAATAATTCGTCAAAATCATTTTGTTCAGATAAAAATGCATCTCGATGTTCTAATTTTTTAAATAATTGATACAATTGATAGCTATCCAACGGGTAATCATTCGTTTTAATGAGAGCAGATTTGAAATGATTCATTGTGGGTTCAACAAATTGGAAAATTTCCTTTTTCTTTTCAAAGCTTAGTGATAGTTTAAAGGAGAATTTCTTAAATATTTGATGAATGATAAATGATGGATCATTTAGAATACTATTATATTCAATAAACAAGCGAGGATACCCACGGGAATACATCTCCGCCTTCAACATGTGATCCATCCATAGTTGATGTGATTTTACCAATCCAAAAGAATCTCGTGTCAAAAGAGATTCAGCAACTTCCTTCGGATTTCTAAATGTCAGGATAAAGAAAATATTGATCTCTAATTCTTTCAAGACCTCCAAATAAATGGGTAAAAGAACACAAATCCGTGGATCTTTAAAAAGCAGGGAGCCATCAATTATATAATCACTTATGATCAGATCTTTTAGTGTTTTCTTTTCCACTTGAATATTCTCATCTGTCCACCAATTATCTACGATGCCAAGTGTATTATGCCAATTCACTTGTAATTTTTGGAATAGATTTTCATTGAACTCTAATATTCTAAAATTCTCAAAAAAACCACTGGAATTAGCCCAATTAGCGCCCATAATTGCTCTTCCTAAATCGAATCCAAGTTTATTCAGGATGCCAGCAGTCAGGGAAGTCCCACTTCTATGCATTCCTAATACTATGACCGCTTTTCTTAACAATTAATTGAGTTTTGACTTAACAAATATTTGTAAAAATACTTAGTTTTTTTTTACTTTTGATGGAAAGGAGACAATCATGTCTAAAACAATTGTTATAATCTTAAATCACAATCTGCCGGAATATACAAATTGGTTATTTAATTCATTAGTAGAACACCAGGACGAATCATATGATCTTTTCATAATGGACAATGGTTCAAAACCAGATTTGATACCTGAAGACACACTAATCCGTTTCGAAAAAAATCTTTTTTTTGGGGGGGCATTAAATGAAGCATTTAAACTGGTGTTGAATAATTATCAATATGATTCCTTGTTATTTCTAAATAACGACATTGAGGTTAATGCTGGAATATTTGTTAAAACGCTTCGATACGAATTATTTCAAAATGATTTTGCTATCATTTCACCTTGTATTGCGGGTCGCGCCCAACCATGGAAACAGATGCAGAACTGGGGTAGTAAAGGTACACGTAAGGTCAGGTGGATTGATAACCAGGCACCGCTTTTTCATAGAAAATTAATTGAATCAATTGGTCAATTTGATCCGGCCTTGTTTTACGGATGGGGACAGGAACTGATTTGTATGGATGTATGTGAATCGAATGGATGGAAAATCGGGGTTTGTGACCATATATCCATGTTGCATTTCGGGAAGCAGACAGTGTTGCGAAATGGTTTGTTTAGTGTTGAAAAAGATATTCAAGCTATTGACAATTTTACACCCGTTACCTTGACAGAATTCCAAAATAAAGCCATGGAATCATATGTAAATTATTTCAGAGACCACCCGATCGAGGGAGTGACCTTTGATGATTTGCGTACTTATGGAGAAAATTACACTTACGATCCTTTCTTTGCCCGGGAATAAAGGGAATCAACTACTTGTTGTAACTTTTCATTCTGTTCAAGAAACCTTACATTTTCTTTGTCACAATCTTGCAGGGATTTGGTTAAAATTGCATTATCATTTTCAAGTTGATGCAGAATTTGCATTTTCCATTTGTACATATCAGGATGGATCATGTTTAATGGGGGGCGGACCTGTTCAAAGTGAGTTTGCGCGGTTTCTTTTATAGCAACGACCATATTTTGTTTATACCACCATTCAACATTCGGATTATTCCAGAAAATTGGCCTGATTTCATCATAAAGCAAGAACCCTCTCTTGTGAAATTTTTGCTGCCAATAATCCAACCATTGCTCATTAAGATGGTTTTGACCTCCCTGGTTTGGTATTGCTGCGGAAAAAACAACAATATCACTGAGTTTTGTGAGTAATTCAATAAATAGGTCAGCTGAAGTTTCCGGAAGATGCTCAGCTACTTCCAGTGAAAGAACCAGATCAAATGAGTCAGTTATTGAAATTGGATTTTCAAGGTTGGCAGTTAAAAATTCATTCTCTTCTAGCATCAGCAAGTCCCTGTTTACGTGCGATCCGTCAACACCTAAAATCTTCTCAATACCATTTTGTTTAAAAACAGAGAGCCAGGTACCAATTCCACAACCAATGTCAATAACACTTTTCGGTTGGAACCAGTTTATTAATTGCGGAACAATTTCATTGGCTGCAAGGGTGTTGTGTGTTTCAGAGCTATGTAAGTATTTGATGCTATCCATGGGTTTTAATTTTAATTAAAATGAGGAAAATAATAACAAATGATCATGCTTATCATTGAATGGTTGGATGATCAATCACCTGCGGCGCATACATTTTGTTAACGTTTCACTTCTAACTTTGTTGTTTGCAGAAATTATAATGTCAAGAGGAATCAGTATAAAAAGAATTCGATATTTTGTTGCTTCCCATTCGATTTTTCATAGTTTTGCATTTGCTATGAATGTTCTGATATGCCCTTAAAAAAGCAACTTCACTACCGGGAAATTGTCTGGATGCTTGCCAAAACGGATTTGAAAATGCGCTACCAGGGTTCATGGCTGGGGGCTGTTTGGGTCTTTCTGAAACCCTTCTGCATTTTTTTAATTTTAAACTTTGTTTTTTCAAGTCTTTTTGACGCGCACAATCCCACCTATTCTGTACGTTTATTGGTTGGTCTCATCTTGTGGTTCTTTTTTGCTGAAGCTACTACCGTGGGAATGAACAGCCTGCTGTCAAAGTCGGACATTCTGAAAAAGATTTATATCCCAAAATGGATCATTATTATTTCGGCGACTATTCACAGCGGACTTGCCTTTTTATTTAACCTCGTTATCCTGTTTCTTTTTCTTTTTGCTTACAATGTTTTTCCGGGTGTACTGCACCTTTTTCTCTTTCTGATATATATCAGTCTGATCTATGGGATTTCATTGACTTTTTCATTTTTTGCCGCCCCTTTGATCGTTCGGTTTCGTGATTTAAACCAGATATGGGAGGTGCTTCTCCAGGTTTTGTTCTATGCCAGTCCGATCATTTACCCCATGTCTGCTGTTCCGGCACACGTTCAAACCCTTTTGTATATCAATCCCATGACCCTGTTGATTGAACATTCGAAAGTTGTTCTGATTGATAATGGCATTGCAAGGTTTGATCATCTGCTGATCTTTATTGCCATTTTTATTCCATGTTTTCTTGCCAGTATCTGGTATCTGAAATCGGCCTCCAAAAATTTAATCGAAAACATGTAGTTACACCAGCAATGATGAATCCGAACACTGTAATAAAAGTCGATCATATTTCAAAAAGCTTCAAAATCCCACAGGAACAGCGAAATACCATTCGTGAACATGTTACCGGTTTCAGAAAAAAAATGGTATATGAAACCTATGAAGCGCTCAGTGATGTCTCTTTTGAGATACATCGCGGCGAGTTTTTCAGTATCATTGGCAGGAATGGATCAGGCAAGTCAACCCTGCTGAAAATCCTTGCAGGTATTTATTCTCCCGACAGCGGTTCGGTAATCGTTAATGGGGAAATATCTCCGTTTTTAGAATTGGGTGTGGGCTTTAATCCTGAGCTTTCAGGGAAGGATAATATCTATCTGAATGGAACGATCCTGGGTTTATCAAAACTAGAAATAGACCGGAATTTTAATAAAATTGTTGACTTCTCAGAGTTAAACCGGTTCATCCATCTGAAAGTGAAAAACTATTCCAGTGGTATGCATGTGCGACTCGCTTTCTCTGTGGCGATTCATGCAAACAAGGAGATTCTTTTAATGGACGAAGTGCTGGCTGTGGGGGATGCCAATTTTCAGGTAAAATGTTTTAATGTTTTTGAGGAGTTTATCCGGGAGGGGAGAACTATAATTTTTGTTTCTCATGATCCCTCTCCCGTGCAAAAGTATTCAAACAGGGTGCTGTACCTTGAATCGGGCAAACCTGGTTTTATTGGCCGTGCTGAGGATGCTCTGTCCCGATACATGTATACAGATGTCATCGCTGACAAACCGGTTGGCCAGGAAAAGGGTTTACCTCAGATAAAATCACAATCAGGCCCGGCCACAACGGAGGGTGAATCACATTCAATTCAGACAAAAGAGAGTTTCGGAGTGGACAACCAATCGGCAGAAATTGAAAAATTCATTGAAATTTTTGATTTGCAGATCACGGACGAGCAGGGGACGTCAACCAATGAACTGAAACATGGTACACCGTTTTTTATTCATGTGCATTATAGTCTGCTGAAAAGTCTTCAGGATCTGGTTTTTGGCATCATTATTTATGATCAGAAAAAACGCGCATTGTTCACAACCAACACCCTTTCAGAAAAGGTAAAGACCGGCAGAATCGATCAGGGTGTTGTCGTAATATCCTACAAAGTGGATAATTATTTTTCTTCAGGGAAATATGTTCTTTCAACCATAGTCAGTGATAAAACTCAAAAAATATTCTATGAATGGAAAGACGGGGTAAAATCATTCAGGGTCACAAACATTAATAGGTTGGAGGGATTTGGAGGTATTGACTTGCCACACAATATTACGATCAGTAAGGCCTCACCTGAAGTATGAAAATAGGCTTGATCAGCCTTATTGTAACCCTGTCTCTTGTTTTTTCAGAATTTTACTTTCTTCTCCAAAAAGCCAGTCTATCCAACAGCGTGAAAATATAATGGCCAACCCGCCACGAATAGGATTGATACAACTTGCTTATTTGATCCCGTAGCATTTGAATCTCGTGTCCCCGATCATTGATGATATTTTGCTGTTGCCGGAGATGGAGGTTCAATTCGCCTATCTGCTCTTCTTTGCTGATAAGGGTGCTCACCTGTTCATGGATAAGGGTTCTTTGTGACTGGATCTCCCTCTCGTTTTCCTGGATATAAGCAGTTTTAATTTGAATAGATTCATTAATCAAACGGATCTCTTCATTTTTCGAAATAAGCTCCCTCTCTTTTTCCTGAATATCAGCAACTTTATTTTGAATGGATTCATTCATCAACAGGATCTCTTCATTTTTCGAAATAAGCTTCCTCTCTTTTTCCTGAATGTCAGCAATTTTATTTTTAATGGACTCCTCCATCAACCCGATCTCTTCATTTTTTGAAATCAGTTCGCTTTCTTTTTCGGTAATCCGATGTTCCAATAGCCTGACGATACCCTCTTTGACATGCAACTCTTCGGACATCATGGCCAGGGTACTGACCCTTTCCACAAGAATTTGTTCTTTCTCAAGGAGCTGCATGTCTTTTTTGTGCAGATCAGAAACATGCGAATGGATCACCTGATCCTTTTCATTTATCAGGGCCTCCTTGGCCTGAAGAAATGTCTCCTTTTCGCTTAAAACCTGGTTCGCATTCCAAAGAGCCAGTTCGGTCTCCTTACTGATCTGCTCCAGGTTGTCTATATGATCTTTTTGTTCCCTGACTAAATAATTCTTTTCAGCCAGGTCAGTGTTTAACCGCTTAAAACCTTCATTTCTTTGTTTGATGCTTACTGAATAATGAAAATTATATTTGTTGATCAGATCGAGGAGCGCCGCGTTTTCAGGCGTTGCATCCTTTGACTGGAAAAGGGAATAGAGCGCTTTGATCTCCGCAAAAGTGAAATGTTGATCAAGATCCCTGTCAATCCTGAAACCAAGTTGATCCAATCGTTCTTTTAATGCCGTGAGTTTGCTCTCACTGATAATGTCGGCAGGAACTGTGTTTTTGTCTTCCCCTGCCGGAGTACAGAGAAATGTTTTCGGCCCTGTTTCCTTAACCGTAAAATCAGTCATCCGGTTTTGGTCCGACCATTTTCTAAACATGGAGGCAATGTACCGGTTGATTAAAATATTGATGCTGGCTCTTTCACCATCGTTGATATTGGCAAGAAAATCGGTCTGGTCCTGTAAGGTTGTTCGTTTTTCGTGGGGAATATGATATAAAGCGCCGGGACTGAAGTCAACACGTGTCAATCCTGACGCTTCAAGCCTTTGATAAAGATCCGTGTCATCCCAGCCATATGATTTAATATACTCATTGTATCCGTTGACCTTGAAAAAATCGTGGGCATATAAATACACCATGCCATTCAGATGTTTCTCATTTTCATCGCGACCCAGGGCCCAGTTACCAGAATAGAAAAGTCCGGGTTTCAACATATGGCTGGTGAAAAATCCCGATAAAATCTTTACGTCGGCATCAATCTTCAGAATCTGATCTTTGGTTGCCAATCGGGCGGCGAGATTAAATGCCTGGGAAAGTATCCATTTGGGTTGATCTTTCACAACAGCGAGGCAGATCCTGCCATCCTGGTATTTTTCAATCAGGGAGGCCAATGATTGATCAGACGACCAATCCACAATTACAATTTCATCAATCTCCGGTTGGTTAATCCATGTTGGGAGCGCTTCTGCCAGTGTATTAATCCTGTTCTTTACCGCGGTGATTAGTGAAATGCCCGGGGAAAAGGATTTGATTAACGGATGAAGCTGAATGTCGGATGGTGATCTCATAATTTAATCGGAAAATATGTTGCTGAAATAGCCTTTGATTTTCATCAAAAAACTCTGATTGTTTGGACATCCCTGTGTAGCTGGATCTCCGGCAATATCGCCCCATGGAGAAGTTTTCCCATATGCGCAGGCCTCCTCCAGCGACAGATTGAAATACTGCTGTAGTTTTTTCATATAATCACCTTTGAAGGCCTCATCTACCGAATTGGTTGAATGGCCCCCGGCATAAAAAACAGAAATGACGCGGTTGGCGTAAACAAATTCTGTAAGGGCCCTCAACCGCCAGTTCATATCCCAATCAGCGTTGATTTTGTAGCGGATTTCGTAGAGACCATTTTTTAATACCAGTTGACGGGGATAAAAAATAGCCTGGTGACAAATATTTTGCCTCATCAGTCTTTTCTTGGTAAAGGAGCCGTCATAAATATCCCCGTCTTTCGCCCAGCCTGTATCTCCGACGATTTTCACATTTCCATAAACAACTTTGTGCCCATCAAATACTTTCATTTTCACCAGGTCGCTCAGTACATTTTTATCATGAAAAATGTCGTCGCTGCCAAGGAAGAACAGGTAATCGCCCTGGCTTGCAAGGATACCTTTATTCATTGCATCGTACAATCCTGAATCTTTTTCCCTGATATACCGAATATGATGATACCGGAATGATTTTTCGGCAACAATTTGTTCCGTACTGTCTGTCGATATTCCATCGATGATGATATGCTCTATATTGGTGTAAGTTTGTTCCGCCACATTCTGAAGATTTGCTTCAATAGTAGCCGCGGCATTGAGGGTTGGTGTTATGATGGATATTTTGGGGGAGTAAGCCATAGAAAAATTATTCATTAAAGTCGCGGCGGGGTTTGAAATAAGAGCGGAAATGGATTACACCATCAAGGAAGGAATCGATAAAACGATGAATCTTATCCCTTGGAGCCGGTTTGATTTGCCCGGGTTCAATGTTATGGGCATACCAGTTTTCGTAGGAATTCAGAGTGCCGTCATTAACATAGGGATCAGGAAAAAAGTTCTGGAGATCTTTTCTCTCCCGGAAGAGCAGTCTCATCTCCTTCGAGATTTTAGTGCCGGTAATGAAGCGGTCGTATTTCCACTCGCTTTTTGAAATATTGCCATGCCCCTGGGTTTTCAATTCTTTTGCATACCAGTCCCAGAGTTCATGAAAACAATGATCACTGTCGATGTACCTGCTTATTTCGAAAGCACCCTGACCGGAATCGTATCCGCTGAAATGAAAAAACTTCATCGGGCTGTCATCAACAATGTATTTACCGGTGTTATCCTTAAACAAATGACGTTGAGAGAGATTCCAGCGAGCCACGTTGCATCCCGGATCACGATGAATATGCAATTGATCGAACAACACCGGTGCAAGGTCGCACCAGCGCTGATCGGTATATAACCCCCAGTTAAAATCAATATAGCAAAATTCTGAAAGCCGGTCGCGATACCACTTCAGGAAGTCCATTCCCTGCCCGTCGCATTTCACTCCAAAAAAGCCGAGGTTATAAACGCCGTGCTTTAAAAAACAGACCTCATTGGCCAACACATCATCAGGATTGGTTTCAGCCTTTGTCTGATGCGGGGTTAGCAATACCGGATGGACATCAAGCAGGTCAGAAATTTCCTCCAAACTGTTAAATACCGCAATGTCGGGGTCGAGGTATATAAGTTTATTGGTTTTAGTTGTTTCAGCAATATACATAGCCGCAGGTCCTTTGACAGCGGTGCAGATTTCCATTATGGTGTGTTTGAAAATCCAGCTGTTCAAATTCGGGATATTCAATTCGTGGATGGAAATAACCTGGTCAAATGGTTCATTGTCAATATTCACGGTTTCATGAACAGGTTCAGAGATGACCACGATGAACTTCCAGTAGGGATGGAATTGTTTCAGCGTATGCCCCAGGATTCGCGCTTTTGGTAAATAATTATTGGTGATAGATGTAAAACAATACATAGATAATTGTTGTTTTCATTGTTTTAGAATCAATGAAAGATATTCGATTCCTTGAAAAAAAGCATAAAAATACATCTATAATTCTTATTTTCATGTTTCCTTAATTAATAGTTTATAATTTTACCCATTCATTTTACACGAGCCAATCATTAATCTTAGTATCAATTCAAATGCAGGAGACCCAAACATGAAATCTAATAAAAAGTTTATAAAATTTGCTGTGATTCTGTTCTTTGTTGCTCTAATTGCCATTGTGGTTTATTATTTTTTCAATGACATTTTTAAAGTGGAGGGAGAGGCCAGACTTGTCAAAATGGATCTGCCCGCAGAAACACAGGATTTGACATCCTCTCTCGATCTTGTCAAAATGGACAAATTGGATTGGAAGGATGTGTTGGTTATCAAGGGATGGGTATTTAAACAAGGCGTAAATGAAATTAAACGGGACGTATACCTGGTACTTAAGTCACAAAACCAGACCCTCATTTTTGATATAGAAAAAGATAACATAAACAGACCCGATGTTACAAATTATTTTAAAATGGATAATGGTATCTTAAATCATGGATTTGAACTTAATGTACCCCTGTACTTGTTGAATGAAAAAAACTACCAGGTTGGATTTGTTCTCATCGATGAAAAAGGTAATTATTATTCGACATCCGCAAAGGAATTAGTTATATCCAAGGGGATGGTAACCGTCAATGCGGTCAAACCTGAATTGGCTAATCCTAAATCTAATCAGGTAACAATGAGCTTAAGAGCCCCAACATGTAAAGCTAAATGTGGTTTTGAAAAAGTAACTATTTCCAATAATGAAGTCAATATTGGTGGATGGGGTTTTCTTGACGGAATGAATGCGGAAAACATTAAATCTTTCATTCTGCTGAAGAACAATGAAAAAGTTACGGTATATTCTGTTAATATTATCATAAGGAAAGATGTTTCCAATGTATACAAAGAAACAGGGTTAGATCTTGATTCTTCCGGTTTTATAACTCAGATTCCAGTTAAAAACCTTGAGAAGGGGCACTATCAGGTTGGTATGTATATTGAAAAAGGTAATCAAACAGGGATGATCTTTTCTAACAAATTCTTCGATATTGGCAATTAATTCTGTATGCCAGGATTTTAAGTTTGCGATGCTAGTTGGACTGAAAGTTGGATCCTAATCTTATTTTTCTCACATCTAAGGGTGAAAATTATAATCTTGTGTCAAACCAGAGACTAAAATGATTACTAAAATCATTAAATAACAAATAATGCTTTTTACGTCCATCACTTTCACTATCTTTCTTCTTATCGTTTTTGTGTTTTACAGCTTTGTCTTTAACAGGAATTATAAAGTCCAGAATCTTTTTCTTCTTTTAGGTAGCTATGTTTTTTATGGTTGGTGGGATTGGAGGTTCGTATTCCTCCTCTTTTTTATATCTGTTTCGAATTACCTAATTGCTTTATTGATTTCGGGAAAGGACCATAAACAATCCAGAAAATTATTTTTTATCACCGGTTTGATTATTAATATTGGAACTTTGTTCATCTTCAAGTATTTCAATTTTTTTTATGATGGATTTATTCACCTTTAGGTATAGGCGCTTAGGCATCCCATTTTTTGATACCTTTGAGCCATGGAAACGAGAGAAATTTTCAGCGGTGTGAACTCAATCAAATTTAATCAGCGGTTTAAAACAGATGA
>Ga0247842_10002876_pt1 | contig 24434 bp, 22 predicted proteins | sample LaCruzMarch2015__3_FD_192411 | JGI IMG/M metagenome (GOLD analysis project Ga0247842, IMG submission 192411) | Freshwater microbial communities from meromictic Lake La Cruz, Castile-La Mancha, Spain - LaCruzMarch2015_19m | ecosystem: Environmental > Aquatic > Freshwater > Lake | place: Spain...
AAGCAAGACTATTCGGATAAAAGAAACTTCCATAGAGTCTTTTGAAGAATTCTCCAAAAATCACCTCTCCTGTTCCGTCAAAATATTGAATAATCGCAACTACTAGAGGTATTAATGATGAAACAATGAATGCTTTTAAAAGAATTTTGAAATGGGACTTGTTAGAGATGATTAAGAAAGAAAGCGCAAATACAATAAAAATTCCCGCAATTCTAATGAATTCTCTAAGCCCGTCAATAATGCTTGGCGACCAGATAAGGCTGACAAACGCTAAAAGAATAAATGACGCAATAATGTAGATAGACGGAATCGCAGGTAACTTCTTTCGCTCTTTTAATAAATAAGCGATACCAGCGACAAAAACTAATAATCCTATAAGGCTGTTATAGTTTAACGATATAATGTTAATGTCTATAAGAGGAGCTGTCCCCCATAAATCAATCGCCGGCCTTATAATCAATAAAACTATCAAGGCCCAAAGTGGCCGGAAAAACATTAGTAACCCGAGCAAAGATAATACAAACAAGAATAATCCTTGAATTAAATTAAGTCCCAATAAAATGGAAAACAAAAAAACGATTAATAACCCAGAAACGAAAAATATGTATTGCGTTTTTCTGTCCATTTATTCTAAATGAAAATTCTTCAAATCAATAAATTTTATCACACAAAAGGCAGGTCGGGCGGAGTCGGTCGCTATCTTTTTGCGTTAAATGAATTACTTGGTAAAGCTGGTCATGAAATCCAGATTTTCGCGATGAAAGACCAAGATAGCGCTCCTTCTATTTATAGCTCATATTTTGTTGAAGAACAAGACTTTTCAAAACCAAAATTGTCTTTAAGGTCAATCAAAAATTTTCCGAAATTTATTTATTCCCTTGAAGCCAAAAGAAAGATTGAGGAATTAATTAAAAAAGGGAGGCCAGACATTGCTCACGTTCATAACATTTATCATCATATTACACCATCAATTCTTTCTGTTTTTAAGAAATATAAAATACCTGTTGTGCAGACATTGCACGATTTCCATCTAATTTCTCCTAATTACAATCTTTGTTTTAATAATAGAGTTCATGAATCGTGTAGTCATGGAAAATTCTGGAAAGCAATAACACATAAATGTGTTAAAAATTCACGAGGCGCAAGTTTTGCGGCTGTAATCAGGCTCTATTTTGAGAAAATTAGTAAAATTTATCCAAAGAATATTAATTACTTTCTTGCTCCTTCTAAGTTTATAAAAGATAAGTACATTGATAATAATTTTCCCAAAGACAAAATGATTTATCTGAAGCCATTTATAGAAATTGACCAGTACTCACCAAGACTCTCTCCGGGAAATTATATTCTCTTCTTTGGTCGAATTCACTCTCAAAAAGGAATTAAAGACCTGATTGAGGCTGTTTCGGAGTTACCAGATATAAATCTAAAAATTGTTGGTAGTGGTCCTGATCAAGAGAAATTAAAACATTTAATTAAAGAAAAGCATTGGTTAAATATAGAAATAGTCGGACCAAAATATGGCAATGATCTAAAGGAAATAATTGGAAATTCAGCTTTTGTTGTCGTACCGTCAGTGTCTTATGAAAATTCTCCTTTTTCTGTTATAGAATCGTTCGCTATGGGTAAACCTGTTATCGCTAGTAATCTAGGCGGCCTACCTGAGCTTATTGAGAATGGAAAGACAGGTATTCTGTTCGAAGCTGGCAATATAAAGGACCTTAGGAAAAAAATCAAACACCTTTGCGCACATCCATGCGATATTCGTACTATGGGACTGACAGCTAGGTTATTCGTTGAAAAGAATTTTTCTCCGCAAATCCACTACAAAAACCTGATAGATGTCTATCAAAAAGCGATTGATCAGAAAAATGTTTAAGTTATTGCATTTTATAAATATTTAAGTTAGTGTTTAAAATATGAAAGTAGTAATGATCGGACAAAAAGGCATACCTGCAAAATCTGGCGGCATTGAAAAACATGTCGAGGGATTAGCTTTGGAATTAAAAAAACAAGGTCACGAAGTAATTGTTTATACCCGACCACACTACGTTTCCCGAAGCACTAATAACTTTAATGGTATCCGTCTGATAAGTATTCCTTCTTTAAAAACAAAACATCTTGATACTGCTTCATATACTTTATTGGCAACACTTCACGCAATTTTCAAAATTAAAGATTTAGACGTAATTCATTATCATGGCATTGGTCCATCTCTTTTTGTGCCGCTTGCCCGAATTTTAAAACCAGCGACTAAGACAATCTCTACTTTCCATTGCCAGGACTACTACCATCAAAAATGGTCATTAATGGCTCGTCTGTTTCTCAGATTAGGAGAATTTTCTTCTGTCTATTTTCCTCATAAAACGATTGTTGTCTCGAAGACTCTTAAAAAATATGTTAATAAGAAATACCATAGATCAGTAACCTACATCCCAAATGCTGTCCAATTAGACAACTATAAAATATCAAACAAAGAAATTTCAAAAATCCTGAAAAAGTGGAAGCTTAAACCAAGCGAGTATATTATCACTGTAAATCGTTTGGTGCGTCATAAAGGTATCCATACTTTAATCGAGTCCTTTAAGAGAATAGATCCAAAAACTCAGAAAAAAAGAAAATTAGTTATTGTTGGCGACCCTGTTTTTACGGAAGATTACAAGAAAGAAATTAGGGCTTTGGCAAAAAACAATAAAAACATTATTTTCACAGGACAACAGACAGGAAAGTATCTAGAAACGCTACTTGCCAATGCCTATATTTACGTTCACCCATCAGAATCTGAGGGATTATCGCTCTCCTTGCTTGAAGCTCTAGGCCATAAACTTCCTTTACTGGTTAGTGATATTCCTGCTAATATGGAAGTAGTAAAAAACCTTGGTTTCTGTTTTAAAAATAAGGATCAAGAAAATTTATATCAACGACTTAATTATATGTTTTCACTTCCAAAAGATAAATTAAAAAAAATAGGCCTTTTGGGTCAAAAAATGGTTGCCAATAATTATAATTGGGAAATCGTCGCAAAAAAAACCGAAAAAATTTATAAGAAAATTAGATTACGTTTTCAACCCAGAATTTTTTTCCGATTTAAAGCTAAAGAGGTCTAGCGATTTTAGTTCGTTGTTATAAAAATCAATTGCTTTTTTTTCCGGAGAATTCGGATGAAATTCAATCTGCATATTATCAAAAGAGACCCTCCCGCCTTCTTTGCTGGTTAGTGGGTCTTTTTTAATACGATTAACCTGCCAAAATTTCAATAATTTTTCTAAAACAGGCCCAATGCCAATTATTTGTATCACTATTTCAAAAATTTTCTGGGCAAAAATTTGGGGATAACTCCCCGAAAAATATCTAGAATCTCCGTAATATTTACCAAATCCCCAAAAAACATAATCTTTTATCCATGAATTGGCGCCAATAAATTGTCTTAGAAGTTTTTCGTTCAGCCACAAAGGTACTAGTCTCGCGTAGGTTTCGGCATTATAAAGACTATAAAGCGTAACTTGTAAATTCTCCGAAGATATAAAATGGTTAAGACAAAGTTTGTTTTTAACCCTCTTTTTTGTGCGTTTCATTCCGAACAATGCCAAGCAACCAGAAAGAAAAAAACGGGCTGTCCATATTCTCTTTTTTTCGGTCACAATCAAGAGATCTATATCGCTTTCTTGATGAGACCATCCAAAAACAAGAGATCCGCTTAAAAAAATTCCTCTAATAAATGGCAAATGAGATAAGTGGCGAATTTTTCTTAGAATTATTTTTGTTTTAAGATCGCTTATTTTGTCACTTGTGATTCTTTTTTTTATAACTTCTTCTTGATTTTCTGATTTCAAGAAGTAAAAACCATCTTTTTCTGAAATAATTCCGTCGTTTTTTAATTCATCAAGATAACTTATTAATTCTGACAAAGATATCTTTATGTTCTTACTTCCAGATTCAATTCGGTTAGGATTTGTTAGGTAACGAAAAATTTCCCATGAAGTAAGGGACCATTGTCGAATCGCTCCATAGGCCAATGTTGAAATAATAGATTTTTTAATGAGATTCACAATATTAAAATACTTTAATTTTCTTCCTTAACCCTGTATTGAATTGCTTCTGCTAAGTGTTCCTGCTTTATATTTTCAGATTTATTCAAATCGGCTACAGTGCGAGCAACTTTTAGCACCCTAAAGTAACTTCTCGCCGATAAGTGATATTGGTTGACCGCAGTTCTCATTAGTTGTTGAGAAAAAGTATCAAGTTCACAGAATTGTTTTATTTGAGGATTATTCATGTCGCTATTAAGCTTAGTTTTTGTATTTTTAAATCTTTCTTTTTGAACCGCCCTTGCTTCTTCTATTCTTTTCCTGATATCTTTTGAATTTTCCTCTTGATTTTCTGATGTTAATTTTTCATATTTAACCCTTGAAACAGTAACGTGGATATCAATTCTGTCCAAAATAGGCCCCGAAACCCTTCTTTGATAACGAGCAATTTGTGAAGGCGTGCAAATACATTCTTTGGAAGAATCATTTAAGTGGCCACAAGGACAAGGATTCATCGCTGCCACAAGAGTAAAATTAGCTGGAAACTTTATTGTACCCGCTGCTCGTGAAATAGTTACGTACCCATCCTCCATTGGTTGTCTTAGAGCTTCAAGAGCTCGCCTAGGAAACTCGGGAAATTCGTCCAAAAACAAAACTCCTCTGTGCGCCAAAGTTACTTCTCCCGGTTTTGGATAACTTCCTCCCCCAACCAAGCTAATGCTGGAGGCTGAATGATGAGGACTCCTAAAGGGACGCTCCACTAAGAGCGGCTCGTCTGGAGATAAAAGACCCGCAACACTAAATATCCTAGTAACTTCAAGCGCCTCATCAATGTCCATTTGTGGCAAAATCGTTGAAAAACTTCTTGCTAAAATTGTTTTGCCAGACCCAGGAGTACCACTGAAGATAACATTATGACCACCCGCTGCCGCTAATTCTAGGGCTCTTTTGGCGTGTTCTTGTCCTTTAATGTATGAAAAATCAAGGCTTTCATCAAAATCTTTTTCAAAAGATAGTCTTTTAAAAATATCTGTTTTATTGCTTTCGGTGATAAGCCTCTCCCCCCTAAGGTGTCCTATAAGCTCTTTTAGGCTCTGAACAGGAATAACCTTAATGTCATGTATTAGAGCTGCTTCTTCGGCATCAACAATCGGAACATATATTTCTCCAAACCCTTTTTTACGAGCCATGTCTGCAACAGCCAAGATCCCGTTTACGTGGCGCAGTTTTCCTTCTAGGGATAGTTCTCCGCAAAAAATTTTCCCCTCCGATGAAAAACTAACTTGTTTCGACGCTAACAGATAACCAACTGCAATAGGAAGATCGTATAGAGATCCTTGTTTTTTTAGATCAGCAGGCGCTAGATTAACCGTAATTCTTTGGCTTTTGCTTTGAGGAGAAATAGCTTTGCTGTTTTTTAGAGCAGCGTTGACTCTCTCCTTTGATTCTTCAACGGCTTTATCTGGTAAGCCAACAATATTAAACAAAGCTAAGCCGCCAGATATATCAACTTCTACTTCAATTGGCGTAGCTTCAAGACCGATAATAGCAGCCGAAAAAACTTTAGCTGACATAAATAAAAATATTAGAGCTTAATATTTAATCTTATCAAATCATTCATTTGCTGTCTAATACAAAAAGCTTCCTTTTTTCGAAGGAAACTTCTTTGTTTTTTTATAGTTATAAGCCCTTTTTGTGGCATTCCATACAGTGTTCCGCTTCAGGATAAATCTTTAATCTTTCAGGAGAAATTAGTTTTCCACAAACTTTACAAACACCATATTTGCCATCGCTAATATTTTTAATAGCTTTTTGCACCTTTTCAAGCTCAGATTCTAGTTGATGCTCTAGAGAAAGCCTAGATTCATACTGAGTCACCTCTTGGGCATCTTCGTCTTTTCCACGACCAAAGAAAGGAAAACGGGTCTTGTAGTCTCCTTTAAGAGATTTTCTTTTACGCGCTATATGAGTTAACTGTTTTTGAAGTTGTTTTTCTTTCTTTTTAAGTAACTTTTCTTGATTTGAATATTGATTCTTTGACATTCTAATGTTTTCTTTTTTATCAATAACGGTCTTTTTCCGTTTTTCTAGTCCTTGTTTTGTTAAATCTTGTATTTTTTTAATAATTCTTTGTGGCATGTTTTTAAACAAATCCAAACAATGCAGACTTAAGAACGATTTAATCAAAAAGCCTGCTATATTCTCAATATAGACTCATTTTAATCCTATCTTTAAAAAAAGCAAGTAAAAAAACCTAGGAAAAACAAAAGAGGGCGAAACGCCACTAAACGATGTTTGAGGGCGTCGCCCTCTCGAAGAAGAACCTCGGCTCCTTTCCAAGGCTCCAGCTTCGGCAACCCAAGACAGGGAAAAAGTACACATACTATCCTCCTTGTTTTGAAAAGAACTCTTTGTAATATCCGTTGTCTCAGATAGCCGCAGGACTATTCCTCCTAAACAGTCCCCTTTATTTGTTAGTGAAAGTTTCACTAACAATTCTATTATAACATGTTAAAGTTTCACGCGCAATAGTCTATATGTCAAGTTATCCACAGTGTACCAGAGTCTCGCTTTGCTCGACACGGTACACTGCGAGCAGTTCTGTAAAACACAGATCTGGCAATGATTTTACGATATTTAATATAGTTTTTAAGATTTAAAAAAAACCTTTTTGAGGGTTACTTAAACAGATACTCGCAGATTCATAAACAGATTTTCGCAGATTAAATCAATAAACGAGTTAAATTTTTGCTTAAAAATTATTCCGTAAACTTAAATGTCGTGAGTATTTTTTCATAAACATTTATAAATTTTTTGTGAGTATCTTTATTTGCATTTGCTAAATAAGAAATATTATAAAATTTATTATTATAACCAACTTCTGTAATAGTTGCTGAACCAGAGCTAGGAGCCGATGCTTCTTCCCACTGAGATCCTTCTGTTCCTGCTATCTTTACATCCTTCATATCGGAATAAGGATTTTGTAACACATTGCTATTATCATAAATCTTTATTCTAATTTCATAACTTGCAGGATCCCATTCATCTTGAATTCTAGGAACAATAACTTTTGGCTGATCATCGTCATTCTTACTAAATCCCACTATATATGGACTGCTTGTTACTCCAGAAATTAATTGCCAATCAGAAGGATATTTCACTTCAAATTTATATATGTCGTTTTGATAAGTTTTCCAAGTTGAAATATCAAGATTATTTTCTATACCAGAAGTTTCATTGCCTAAAAGCTTATCGGTTGTTGCCCAAGCAGCCTCTCTTGAAGTAGTCAATACTAAATATTCTCCAGCTGTAAAAATAGTATAATCCATTGTTAGATTGGGTTCTGGAAGATTCAGATAGCGAATATGGGTATTTTTGTAATTATTGTCTTGGAAAGTATCTGTGCTTTGTATGCCATGCTCTTTGCCCAAGAAAATATTTTTTAAATCATAAAGAATTGTACTTTCCCACGAAAGCATGCTTTGTTCCGCCCCATCAAGACTGTTTAGTTTAAAAACTAAAACAACCCTAGAACTATTGTCGTCAGGTTGTCCATAAAAGAAAATATTGTATTTTTCAGAAATATTCCTATAAACACTAGTCGGCATTGCCAACCCTAAATTATCAATCACTTCGGCACTCACTAACTCGCTGTATTTGTCGCCACCTAATGCCAACGCCTTAACGCTTTTCCAAATTTGTCCTAAATTTACACTAGAGCTTAGATTAGAAAAATCATTCTTTCCGGCAATTACGATTCTCCTGAATTTGCCACTTCCTAGGTCTTTGTAATAGCTTTCTTGTATTCCAGTATAAAGATCATCTAGTTTATCGATATAAATAATTTCCTCTTCTTCTGGGCTAAAGAAAGGCTCAGATTTCACAAAATCCAAAGTTGTGGTTGAGATAATCGGAAGAGTTGATGTAGAACTGGTATTATCTGGTGGGATCGGAGGTGCAGTAGTCGTTGCTACTGGCAAGGTTGAAGTTGGTGTGGGTTGCGGCGCTTCTCCTTTAATAAGGTCTTGCAATATATCGCCAAGGCTTGAAAATGTACCACTTGTATAAAGATAATATCCTGCTCCACCAATAAATACCAATAAAATCAAAACCACAACTAGTCCCGTTTTTCTTGGCTTGTTTTCCTGTTCCATTTTTCTGCGAAACAGGAAATTCTTTATCTTGGTCAAAAAAGAAATCTTTGTTTTTCTTATTTTTATCGATTCGTCTGTCCTACCTATGACCCCCTCTTCAACATCTTGTCTGGTAAGTTTAGAGTTTTCAAAAGTAGACATTGCTCCTCCTTTAGCGAGAATGCTTCTTTTTACTGAGTTTTCTGGTGCTTCTCTGGCTATATTAACGGACTTGAGTTTTTTTCCTTTTGCCTCATCAATATCATGCTGCATCGTTCTAACTTCGTAACTGTCTTTTTTTTCTAAAACACTTTCTTTGTTCTGAAGAGTATCTTTTTTGTCTTGTAAAATATTTTTACTCCCTAAAATTTCTCCACCAACGTTTTGCGGAGTCACTTTTGACAACACCGTTCCTGGCAATGTTTTTATTTCATCCTTTTTATTGCCGGTAGGTATCGGCATAGTTTTTGATTGATCGTCTTTTCCCTCCATATATAAAGTAATAATTTAATACTTTTTTCTTCTAGAATCTCCTTTTTTGTCCTCTTCCTCTGCTATTATACCCGTCTTTTTTGTCTGGAACAAACGGGCCCGATGAATTTTTTGTCGGTTTTCTGTCAAAATTTTCTATTAGTCTAAAGTTAATTCTTCCTAATTCGTCTGTATCAGTCACTTCAACCCTCACTCGATCTCCTTCATGAACAATATCACGAACATTTTCTACTCTATAAGGAGCCATTTTAGAAACATGGATTAGTCCCTCATGAACCGGAGATATTTTAGCGAATGCTCCGAATTCTAGAACCCTAGTAATGACACCATCTGCTACTTCTCCTGCTTCATATTTTTTGGTCATATTCTTAATAATATCAACCGCTGCCTGAACATTTTCTAGTTTTTCTCCGCTCACATAAATTTTTCCATCATCATTAATATCTATACTTGTACTGGTTTTTTCTATTATACCATTAATCGTTCTACCACCACCACCAATAACTTCTCCTATTTGTTCTTTTTCAATTTTAAGCGTCAGTATTTTAGGAGCATACTGAGAAAGTTCTTTTCTTGGAGCACTAATAACTTTATTCATTACCCCCAATATCTCTTTCCTTGCCTTGTGTGCCTGCTCTAGTGCTTCTTCTAAGATTTTTTCGCTAATTCCATCTATTTTAACATCCATCTGCATAGCTGTCACTTTTTCGTTAGTGCCAGCTACTTTTAAATCTATATCACCATAATGATCTTCTGGTCCTTGAATATCTGTAAGAATTTTATAATTATTAGTATTTTTTTCGTCTAATATTAATCCCATGGCTATGCCAGCCACCGGTTCTTTTATAGGAACTCCTGCATCTAATAAAGCTAGTGCTGAACCACATGTCGAAGCCATTGACGAAGAACCATTGGATGATAAAACTTCACTGACAATTCTGATTGTATAAGGAAATTTCTCTTTACCCGGCATAACCGCTGTTAGGGCTTTTTCGGCCAGTGCACCATGGCCTATTTCTCTTCTGCCCGGACCTCGAAAAGGTCCAGTTTCTCCAACGCTGAATGGCGGAAAATTATAATGATGGATAAAGCCCTTGCTTCCAACAATTTCCATGCCATCTAATAGCTGTTCTTCGCTGGGATTGGCTAGTGTAACTATCGATAAAACATGAGTTAGTCCCCTCTTGAATAATCCCGACCCGTGAGTTCTTGGTAAAATACCGACTTGACATTCAAGTTCTCTTATCTCGTCTAATTTGCGACCGTCAGGTCTCTCGTTTTTTTCTAGAATATTAATGTGCACCATTTCATCAACCTTTTTTTCAAAAAAGACCATAAGTCCATCTTTAAAGAACAGCGGATTCTCACTTTCCTTGATGTCCTGTTTAAATAATCCAATATAATCACCATAAACCTTGTCAAGGTTCTCTTGGAACTTCAGCTTATCGCCCCCGAAAACACCTGATAAATTTTTATCAAGATATTCTTCGGCTTTTTTTATAATTTTTTTGTCTATTTCGACCAATTCTATTTCTTGTTTTTTTAATCCGATTTCTTTTATTACACTGGTCTGAAATGCAATATTTTGTTTAATTTCTTTTAATCCATATTTAATACCATCTGTAATTTCTTTATTGCCTGCTCCATTAGATCCGAACTCAATCATATTAATTACTTCTCCATCGCTTGCAAAAGTTAGATCGATAGCACTTTTTTCTCTTTCTTCGTATGATGGATTAATAATGAATTTGCCATCTACCTTACCGACGCGTACCGCGGACAATGGTCCTCTCCACGGAATACTAGATGTGCCTAAAACTAAAGAAGCACCAATAATTGCCGGAATATCCGGATCATTGATGCTGTCAAATGATAGTACTGTGGCTACAACTTGAATATCATTACGAATTCTCTGATCAAAGCAAGGTCTAATAATTCTATCTATTAACCGTCCTGTTAAAACAGCCTCGTCAGTGGCCTTTCCTTCCCTTTTCATAAAACGAGACCCCTTCATTCTTCCTGCGGCATACATTTTTTCCTCATATTCTACAGTAAGAGGAAGATAGTCAGCTCCGTTTTTAATATTCTTGCTTAAAACGGCTGTTACCAATACAACCGTTTCTCCATATGTCAGCTTGAGAGCTGAATTTGCTTGAGGAGCTAGTCCAGTTTCTATAACCAAAGACTTATCTCCCAGCTTGGTTTCAAATTTTTTTTCCATTCTCATTGAGGAACTCGTCTGTAAATTTCTAGACTAGTTAGAAAAAACTAATCTACCGATTTACAGACCAATCCCAAACACGAATTATATTATTATTGCTAATTATTAATTTCTGCTTTTAAGAAGAAATCGCTTTGGATCGGATCCTAGGTCAACGAAGTTATGAGCTTCATGTTGAAGTTTACTTGATGCGCTTTTCGCAAAAGCCACTACTTCAACGATTTTTCCTCTGTTTTTTAAATAATCAACAAGCGGAATAAAGTCCCCATCGCCAGAAATTAAAACTATAACATCAACACTTGAAGACAAATTGACCGCATCTAAGGTAATGCCAACATCCCAATCAGCCTTTTTTAGTCCGCCATAAAAAACTTGAAGATCTTTTGATCGCAGTTCAATTCCTTGTTTTAAAAGAGCTTCAAAAAATGATTTTTCTTCTGCCGTTTCGCTTTCAACTACATAACCTATGGCTCGAACCAGTCGTCTCCCGGCCACCGCCTCCTTGAGAACTTCTTGAAAATTAACCCTTGCCCTAAATAGATGCTTGGCAGAATGATACATATTCTGAACATCAATTAAAACAGCCACTCTTTGGTCGTGATGTTGAATTCTTTTTTGAAATAAAAGAGGAATCATAATTAAAAACAGGATTATTTACTAATTCCCAATTTCTCGAGTATTGTTTTGTGCCCCTTCTCGTCTTTTTTTGCCACATATTCGAGCAATTTCTTTCTTCTGGCAACCATTTTAAGAAGACCCCTCCTGGAATGATTGTCTTTTGGGTTCTTTTTTAAATGCTTGGTTAGCTCTTTAATTTTTTCCGTTAAAATTGCCGCCTGAACCTGAGATGATCCAGTATCAGTTTTGTGACTTTGAAAAGATGAGATAATGGCAGATTTCTTTTTGATTGATAACATAAACAAAAAAATCAATAAAGACAAATATTAGAAGACTTCGCCCTTCTTCCCCCCATGATAGCACAAAACGTAAAAAAAACAAGTATAGCTGTAGATTTTACAAATTATATGTCGTATAATAAAATTAGATTTTTCTTACCACATAAAAATATGACTATAAATGATCTTACTAAGCGCTACCTTGACTACCTTGAAATTGAGAAAGGTTCTAGTCAAAAAACCTTAGATAATTATAGGAGATACCTAAATCGTTTTTTGGAATGGACAAAAATAGAAAAACCAGAGCAGATTACTGGCGATTTAATTCGAGAATATCGTCTTTACCTTAATCGCCTAAATGATGGTCATCTTAAAAAAATTACCCAGAACTACCATCTGATTGCTCTTCGAGGATTTCTTCTTTATCTTTCTAAGAACAACATTGTGTCGCTTTCTCCGGAAAAAATAGAACTTGCAAAAAGTGGTCAGCACGAGATTGAAATTTTAGATAGCAACGAGCTTGAGAGATTATTGGCAACACCATTAGAGAAAGAAAAAGATCATGCCAAAATAACCAATCTCAGGGACAAGGCAATTTTAGAAACCCTTTTTAGTACTGGCCTTCGGGTATCAGAACTTTGTAGTTTAAATAGAGAAAAAATTAATCTAGAAAAAACAGATTTTAGCGTTAAGGGTAAGGGCGATAAAATCAGAATTGTTTTTCTTTCTGAAAAAGCTAAAGAAGCGATAAAGAAGTATTTGGAAAAACGTACAGATATTGATCCATCCCTATTTGCCCGCATTAAAAAAGTTGGGAAACGAGACAATCTAAGGCTTACACCCAGATCAGTTCAAAGAATTGTCCAAAAATGGACAACTAGAGCGGGAATAGTAAAACAGATTACTCCTCATACCTTAAGACATTCATTTGCTACCGATCTATTGGCAGGAGGAGCAGACCTGAGATCAGTACAGGCTCTTTTGGGTCATGCCAATGTATCAACAACTCAGATTTACACCCATGTTACCGACAAGGGATTAAAGGAAATTCACCAAAAGTTTCACGACAAGACAAGAAAATAAAGAGTAACTTCACAACAAAAGTCCCATTTTATGGGACTTTTTTCATGCCTCCAGTTTTTCTCCGTCAATTGCTTTTTATATGGCGCCTCCTTTTCTCCTCCTTGATTATCCCATTACTAAAACTTCTGCCAACATAATTAAAATGCTTACAACAAAACCGATTAAGATAACTACCCACCACCTTAGTTTTTTGTTCATGAAAGACATTGCGATATTATTTTAATAATTTGGTAATTTTACCTGCCTCTTTTTCAGTTAATGGCTTGAAAATATTCCGATGATAAATTTGAGATTTTTTGTAAAGTTCATCATTTAGAAATCTTGGCTGAAGATGAACATGAAGATGGTCAATTTTAAGATCGTTTTGAGCAATAAATGGTCGATAGTGCTGGCAAATATCGCATCCGGGGGCGATTTTTTCAAGGATCTTTTCTTGAAATTTGATTGTAAAATCAAACAATTCTTTTTTTTCTTTCTCTCTAAGCTCTGAAATTTTTTCCACATGTCTTTTTGGAATGATTAAGGCGTGGCCTGCCATTAACCTCGGATCACTTAAGGTAACAAAAACAAAATCCCCTTCTTCAATAATTCTTTTTCTTGTCTTAATAATATCGCAAAAAGGACAACATTTTGCCATATTAAAATTAAATTCCTTTTATAAAAGGAATATTAATAAATCTTGCTAAATAAATAATGCAAAGAACTACAATTAATATAATAATTATGAGTGCGATAAATTTTGATATAATTCCCATAATAGTATTATTTTACTCTTTTAAAAAAAGAAAGAAAGAAAAAGGGCTCATTTCTTTAGAGCCCTTTTGCCATATCTATACGCTAAGTACAATTCCACTTTCTTTGAGTCTTTCTAGTATTTCTTGAACTATTTCTTCTTCTCTTTTAGTACCATCTACGACAATTGTTTTGGGATTACCTAAAAGCCAATCATCGTGAAGGGCTTCTAGATCTTCGAGATACTTGAGAGGAATGCCGCTCTCTTCTGTTCTGTCCCTTTCGTTAATACGAGCATCGCAAACTTTTGCTGGTGTTCTTAAATAAACAATTTTATCCGGATCAGCACACCAATTTGACTGAAGCCAATCCCAAAGCCTGCAATATAACTGCCACTCTGTTTTTGACATCAATCCTGATTGATAGCAGTTTTTGGCAAACACATACCGATCGCAATAAATAGATCTTTCAAGAACAACATTTCTATGATCAGTTAACGCAAGAACTTCAGTCCATGTTTTTGCTCGAGTTATGAAAGCAGCTAATTGAAAGGTAAATGCCCATCGATGACCGTCTCTATAAAACAGGTCAAGCAGGTTTTCTTCAAAATCTTTTTGCCATGCACCGACCGGTTCTTCAACAAAGTCAACCAATCCTGTGTTTTTGAGTCTTTTTCCTATGGTGCTTTTTCCTGCTCCGATACCCCCTTCCAAAAGAATCATACGTATCTCCTTTCCACCAACGCTAATTGACATTTATTTCCTCCTTCTTTTTTAAGAACTGTCTCGTTACACTCTTTATCCTACAGAGAAAAAAATTAAAAGCAACTGTGGAAAAGTTTCTTAATTATTAAAAAACACCAAAAATGGTGTCTTAATAATATGGGTCGGGAGGGAATCGAACCCTCAACCTTAGGCTTAAGAGGCCTCTGCTCTGCCAATTGAGCTACCAACCCATCTATTTTATACTAATGCCCTCGGGGAGAATCGAACTTCCATCTTGTCCTTAGGAGAGACCTGCTCTATCCAATTGAGCTACGAGGGCACTAAAAACACTTAACGAATTTATGAGTTTAGTGTTTTTGTGTCCTGCATCGAACTTGTTCTGGTGCAGGACCCCATTATGAGCATTAAGTCTTGATTATATTATTTCCCTTTTGCAATTTTTTTTTAGTAACTGTTTTTGTCGCTTTTACTTTTACTAATTTCTCGAATTCGTCCCGCTCTATTGTCTCTTGTTTAATTAAGATTTGAGCAATTTTTTTAATAAGACCTCTGTCTTTCTTAATAATTTCTTCCGCTTTCACAAGAGCAGCCTTAACCATTTTTGAAATTTCTTGATCAATCTGAGCAGCGACCTTTTCTGAATAATTTCTATCTTCGTGGATTTCTTTGCCCAAAAAGATCAATTCTTCTCTCTTGCCAAAAGTAATAGGTCCAAGGGTTTCGCTCATTCCATATTTAGTAATTAATTCTCTTGCTAATTCGGTAGACCTTTGAAGGTCGCTAGATGCACCCGTGGTAATCTCATCAAAAATTACCTTCTCGGCAGCATAACCACCCAAAAGAACTGAAATGTCAGTCAAAAATTCCGATTTTGAATGAAAGTGTTTATCTTCTGTTGGAAGCTTAATTGTGTAGCCGCCCGCCATTCCGCGAGAAATAATGGAAATCTTGTGAATCGGATCTGCATAAGGAAGACGCGCTGCCACAAGACCATGTCCTGCTTCATGATAAGCAGTAAGTTCTTTTTCTTTTACACTAAGTAACTTGCTCTTTCTTTCTGGTCCTAGCATAACTTTCTCAATAGAGTCGATTAGGTTTTGTTGGGAAATATTTTTTCTATTCTGTCCGGCAGCTAAAATTGCTGCTTCGTTTAAAAGATTTTCTAAATCAGCTCCTGAAAAACCAGGCGTTCTTTCTGCAATAGTCTTTAATTTTACATTTTTATCAAATGGTTTATTTTTTGAATGAATTCCTAGAATTTTCTCTCGATCTTTAATGTCGGGATGTTCAAGAATAACTCGACGATCAAAACGGCCTGGTCTTAATAATGCCGGATCAAGAATATCGGGACGATTAGTTGCTGCCATTACAATAACGCTTGTTTCTTTGGCAAAACCATCCATTTCAACCAGAATTTGATTTAAGGTCTGCTCTCTTTCGTCATGACCACCACCGAGACCTGCACCACGATGACGACCGATTGCATCAAGTTCATCAATAAATAAAATCGATGGCGCATGCTTCTTGGCTAATCTGAAAGTATCACGAACTCTGGCAGCACCCACACCGACAAACATTTCAACAAATTCTGATCCAGAAATACTAAAAAATGGGACTCCTGCCTCATTTGCGATTGCTCTTGCCACTAAAGTCTTTCCACTTCCCGGAGGACCAACCAAAAGCACGCCTCGAGGAATTTTTGCCCCCATGTTTAGAAATTTTTTGGGACTTTTAAGAAATTCAACGATTTCTTTAAGTTCATCTTTTATTTCAGCCAACCCGCCAATATCATCAAAGCCGATTTTATTTTTTCCGTCAGGATTGTAAAAAAGACGCGCCTTGGTTTTGCCAAACATGAATGCCTGAGATTGTCCTTTCTGGGCTTGACGCCACATAAACCAGACGAAAACTCCGATAATAACAAAAGGAAACAATATGGGTAAAAATGTTGTCGCAAAAATGAAAAATCCGCTCGGTATCTTCTCTCGAACATCAATACTCTTAAGGTAGCTTTCATTCACTCCAAGATTTTTTAGAGTAGTCGTTAAGGGTGCTCCATTTTCTTTAATAACTATTTCTTTCACTCCGCCCACCAATAATACTTCTAAATTATTCCCTTGAATTGTTATTTTCTCCACTTGTTTCTGTTCGATTTGTAAAACAAGCTGAGTAATGGAAACTTCTTCTACTTTTTTTAAATACCCGCTATCTGTTAAGCTAAATAAACTTGAAAAAACCAAAAGCAGAACAAAAATCAAAAGAAAATTTTTAAGCCAATTTTTCATTTTTTGTTTTTATCTTATTGTTTTACTTTTTTTTCTTTTTCTGTATCACCTGTTTTCTCAACTTTTTTCTCAGTCTTTTCCGCTTCTTCGGCTGGTATTAACGCCATGCGGTGACGCAAAATATTAACTGAGAATATCTTGAATTTGTACTGTTTTCCAATCTCAATTGATATTTGCCCATCTTTTGTTGGAAGCTTTGAGATTGGTACTAATCCTTGAATTTTTTCGTCAAGCTTTACAAAGGCGCCATAAGGATTTAATTTCACAACTTCTGCTTTAACCACATCGCCCCTCTGATATTTATCTTTAATTTCAAGCCATGGATCTTGCTTTAGCGCCTTAAGAGAAAGAGATACCTGATTATCTCTTAAGCCGATAATTTTTGCCTTAACGTCTTGACCAACTTTTAGAACATCTCTTGGATCTTCAATTAGCTGCCAATCTATTTCTGATATATGCACCAGCCCTTCTAAGCTATCATCAAATTTAATAAAGGCTCCGTAATCAACAATGCCACAAATTTTTCCCTCAACAATATCACCAACTTGATGATTCTTGATTCTCTCTTTAATTTTCTCTGTTTCATCTGCTTTTTCAGATAAAATTAGTTTTTTATCATTTTTCTCAATATCAACAATGCGTACTTGTAGGTCTTTTCCAACCAGATTTTTCAGTTCTTTGAGAATTCTTTCGCTGTCTCCACCAAAATCTGGATAATTGTCCTTAGACAATTGAGAAGCTGGTAAAAAAGCGTCAATATCTCTGACCTTGGCTAAAAGACCGCCCCTGTTAGCTCCAACGATTTTAACTGTAATGTCCTCTCCTTTCTCCATCTTGTCTTTAATGTAATCCCAGCTTTTCTCTTCTCCTGCTCTCTTAAGAGATAACTCAACATACCCTTCTTCGTTTTCAAGCTGTAAGACTTTGGCGGCAATTGCCTTCCCCTCTTCAATTTCCCTTATGTCTTGGGGCAAATCAAAGAATTCACTTTTATAACATATTCCCATTCCTTTGGCGCCCAAATCAAAATAGATAATTTTGCGCCCCTTACTTATAACTTTTGCTTCGATAATTTCTCCTTTTTTAAGAAAATCTATATCGAATTTATTTTTTTTATCTTTGTCCTTCTTGCTTATTTTTACATTAGTCATTAAAAGCTCCTTTCAAATTAATTCATGCCATTGAATAAACAAATATTCATTCAAGGAATGAAAACAGTACCAGCACAAAAAATGATCAGCTGGATGCTGTAGATTTTCTATTATAGTCAGTATTTTATTTTTTTCAAGTGATTTGTCATGTTTTTGAAAATAAAATAGGATTTTTTGTGAAACAAAACTTGCTTTTTTAGAAAAAAAACTTACAATCAGGTATAATAAGAATACAAAGATTAATTTTTAAATAACTATTTCATGACTATTGATTGGCAAGGTTTGTCTTTTTTCAAAATTAAAGATGGAGATATTAGTCTTTGGATTGATCCAATCGACGCTAAGACCTACGGCGTAAAGTCGCCAGAAGACACTCCAGATATTTGTCTCTTGAGTAACTCCGGTTTCCTCAAATACAATAAAAGCATCATTGATAAGACAAAATATACATTTATCTATCCGGGAGAATATGATGTTCGGGATATTAGTATTCAAATATATCCCTCTGCTGGCCCAGACAAAACGATAAATAATATCTTTGTTATTCATTGGAATGGCTCAACGTTGGTCCACATGGGCACGATTAGACAAAAATCATCAATAGGAAAACTATTAGAAAAAATAGATGGTGTTGATGTTTTAATGATACCTGTTGGAGGCAAGTCTGTACTTGAAGCAGCTGATGCAGTAGAGATCGTTCATCAGATAGAGCCTGCGATAGTTGTTCCTATGTTTTACAAAACAGATAGTAGTGATAACGAAAATAAAATTGACCTCAATAATGCCGACTACTTCATTCAAGAAATAGGTCAAGAGAAAGAAGTGTTGGACAAATTAAAACTAGAACCGGAAAAATTAAATCGAGAAAAAACCAAGCTCGTTATTTTAAAGAAATAAAAGATTCAGTAGTTTTTAAAAATGTCTTTAGCTAAAAGGTTGTTAATAACCAATAAAGTGTCCCCATAGCTCAATTGGATAGAGCGACAGCCTTCTAAGCTGTAGGTTGCTGGTTCAAGCCCAGCTGGGGACGCAAACACTTATAAATTCATAGAGCTCCTAATTTCTAATGACTAATTCCTAATCAAGTCCCAATGACTAATGTCTATTGAATTGTTTGTTTTAAAACTTTTTGACATTAAGAAATTGGGTATTATTTAGAAATTAGAAGTTAAGATTTAGAAATTTGTCTCGCATTTTGGGTTTTCGTGCTTCGGATTTAGCAAGTAAGGACGGTTAGCTCAGTTGGCAGAGCGTCTCAGTGACATTGAGAAGGCCAGAGGTTCAAGTCCTCTACCGTCCACACAAAATAGTTCAGGTTTTCCTTGAATAAGGGCCATTAGCTCAGTGGTTAGAGCATTTCTCTTATAAAGAAAAGGTCCTTGGTTCAAATCCAAGATGGCCCACAAAACAAGCTTTTAAATAATACTCTTTTAGCTCCATAGTATCCGACTTTTGTCTACGACAATAAAGTCGGGGTCCCCGCCTACCGGCAGGCAGGGATGGTTCGAGTCCATCTTGCCCCACCATATTGAATTAGTCGCCTCGCTCGGGGCTTCGCCCCTCGCTTCGGCGGGCAGATTTGCGAGTAAATTAAAAGGGGTTTTGAAATCAATTTCCAGCCGTCCCGCCGCAAGGCGGCGGTTCGAGCCGATTTTTTTAAGATAATTTTTCATCTCCGAAAAATTATCTTGCAAAGCGAGATTTTTGGCTTGGTTGGCCTCCAAAATCCAGTTTCTTGAGAGTTCGAGCCAACGATTGCCTTTTCGCTCAAAATCCGATAATTTTTCCTCTTTTGTTTTCTTTTCCGCCATTAGGGCGTTTTTTGTTTGCTGAAATTCCGCCAGTTCCAACGCCTCGGCTAAGTATGCGTCCGTTAGCCGTTCCAGTTTCGCTTTAATGGCGGAAATTTCTTTTTTGAGATTTTGAGCAAAAAGGCCTGATGTTTGGCGATTTTCGTTTTCCCATATTTTCAATTTATCCAAAAATCTTTTTCGCCAAACATCGGGTAAAGAAACTTTTTGACAATTCTCTTTTACTTGCTCGGCGAAATTTTCTTCCCGCAAAAAGCGGTGTTGTTCACATTTTTGAATTTTGCTTTTTCTGGTGCAAAAGTAATAAACATATTCTCTGCCGCTCTTTTTGATTTTTCTGTCCGCCGTTATGCAATAGCCGCACTCGCCACAACGGGCAAAATTCAAAAATAAAAATTCCTTTTTTTCCTTTCGCTTTTTGCGGGGCTTGCCGTTGTCTTTTAACGCCTGCTGTATTTTGTCAAAAAGTTTCTTTGAAATCATTGGCTTATGGCTTCCTAGATGTAATTCGTTGCGGTAAAGAAAATGCCCGTAGTAAAATGGATTTTTCAAAATATGCTCAACGGACGACAAGGGCATTTTCTTTCCGCTTCTCGCGCCAACCAAGCCAAGAGAAAACATTTTGCTTTGAATTTTTGTTAGCGTGTATTCTCCGGTGGCAAAAGCCCGCAAAACTTCTTTCACTTTGTTAAATGTCTTTTTATCGGGTTCAATCGTTCTTAATCTCGGCTCGTTGAAATATCCGAGCGGGGCTTTTGCCGAAAGTTCGCCACGCCTGATTTTTTGCCTAATTCCCCGCAAAATGTTTTCTCTTAAATTGTCGGTGTAATACTTTGCTTGTCCGAAAGCGACACTCAACATAAATTTTCCCTGTGGTGTCGCTTCAAACCAAAATGTCGGGAATTTTAGCGATCTGATTTTCAAAGTGTCCACCAAGTAAATTACTCGTCCGCCGTCAACGCTGTTTCTCGCTAATCTGTCGGGATTCCACGCTAAAATTCCCTCGGCGTTTCCTTTTTCAATTTCCGCTAACATCTGATTAAATATTTCTCGCCCGGGTTCTTTGGCGGTTTTGCTCTCGGTATATTCTCGGACGATAAAAAGATTGTTTTGTTTGGCAAACTCTCTTAATTCGGCAAGTTGCGCCTCAATAGACAAAACTTGTCTTTCCTCGTCCTCGCTTGATTTTCGGCAATAGATGAAATATTTAATCATAGTATTCATTGTTTAATTGTAATTGAAAAAGGAAACGTCACACCGACAATTTAATAAAATCTCGCTTTGCCTTTCGCCAAAGGCGAAAGAAAAAAAATCGGCTCATTGCCCTTCGGGCAATACGAATTTTATTCGTGAACCGCCGCCTTGCGGCGGGACGGCTGGAAATTGATTTCAAAACCCCTTTTAATTTACTCGCAAATCTGCCCGCCGAAGCGAGGGGCGAAGCCCCGAGCGAGGCGACTAATTCAATATGGTGGTGTTTGTTGGACGAAATCCGAACTTTTTTTGACGAAAATCCGGACTGCGAATTTTGATTGCCGCGCTTTGCGCGGCAGGAACAAAAACCTTTCCGCTCGGGCGGGCAAAAAGGAAGGGGGTTGGGGGGAAGGAATTTTTGCCCGCCCTCGCTTTCGCCGCTTCTTTTTTCGCCGCCGCAATTTTTCGTATTTCGCTTTGCGAAATGCGCCGCCAGAAAGGAAGTTGTGTTTGCCCCGCCCACCCGTGCGCACACAACAGATTTACTCCCTTTATTTTGCTTGCCAAGTTTAATATAATTTAGTATCATTGTAGTAAGGATTGGGACTTAATCCCACAACATAACCTTATAACAATAATACTATTCTATGGCAAGCAAGTCAAACGAAATATCAACAATATCTGAAAACATAAAGAAAGCCCGAAATAAAAAGGGTGTTTCGCAGGATAGGTTGTCAAAAATGGCAGATGTCGCCTATAACACCATTATTAAAATTGAGTCCGGTGCAATACAAAATCCAACCATTGACACTTTATCAAAAATCGCCAAAGCGTTAGATGTTAAGGTTGACGATTTAATTAAGTAAATTTTTATGCAAAACACAATGGCTGTAAAACAGAATACAAAAGTTGATGAGATAAAATCTCAAAAACCATATTTTGAAAATGACAAAATTTCTATTTTCAAAGAAGATATTTTGAAAATTACTGCTATTCCAGAAAACTCTGTTGATTTAATTATTACCTCGCCGCCTTACAATGTTGATATTCACTACAATTCCCACTCTGACGATTTAACATACGAGGATTATTTAGAATTTACCCAAAAATGGATTAAAAAATGTTTTAATTTGGCAAAGAACGAGGGAAGATTTTTGCTTAATATCCCTCTTGATAAAAATAAAGGCGGACAAAAATCTGTTGGCGCGGATATTACGAAAATAGCAAAAGATATAGGTTGGAAATATCACTCAACAATTATCTGGAACGAGGGCAACATATCTCGCCGCACCGCTTGGGGTTCGTTTATGTCCGCTTCCGCCCCTTATGTTATTGCTCCGGTTGAATTGATTTTGGTTTTGTATAAAGATAGTTGGAAAAAAACAGGAGGAAGTAGAAAAAATGACATTACAAAACAAGAATTTATGGATTGGACAAATGGGATTTGGACTTTCAATGGCCAGAGCAAAAAAGGGGCGGGCGGACACCCCGCACCATTTCCCATTGAATTGCCGAGACGCTGTATTAAATTATTTAGTTTTATTGGCGATACAATTTTAGATCCATTTTTGGGTAGCGGTTCAACTCTTATCGCTTCTTATTTACACGACAGAAAAGGGCTTGGCGTTGATATTGACAAAGATTACTGCGATATAGCAATAAGACGCTTACAACAAGAGGCAAAAATGAATCAATCAAGTTTATTAAAATAATCATTATGAAAAACAACAATAATTTAGTTCAAAAAGATTTACTCATTGAGTTTTTTAAGAAAAATCCAAACAGGGACATTAAACACCCCGAAGTAGTTGATTGGGTTGTTTCCACATACAAGAAGAGAACGGGCAAAGTTTTCCGTGATCCCGATAGGGCAATTCGTCAATTAGCCCAAAGCGGATTTTTGATAAAAATTGCCAAAGGGATTTATAAATACGACCCCGACAAAGCATATAAAAGAGAGTTGGAAGATTTTACCGCCGCACAAAAAGAAGCAATTCTTAAAAGAGACGGCTATAAGTGCGTGATTTGCGGACGAGGTAAAAAAGACGGCGTTGATTTACATATTGACCACATTAAGCCAAAAGATTTTGGCGGAGAGGCCACGATTGAAAACGGCCAAACTTTATGCTCACAGCACAATTTTATTAAAAAGAATTTGAAACAAACCGAAACCGGCAAAAAGATGTTTATTCGTTTGTATGAATTGGCAAAAAGCGAGAAAAATGAAGAATTAAAAAAGTTTTGTGCTGATGTTTTAGAAACTTACGAAAAACACGATATAAATGGACATATTGTTTGGGAAAAATAATTTATGAAAAAAATATTTTCAAAACATATAGTAGAAATACGCTATAAACCAAATTCTCGCTTTCTTGATAAGAGAGGCGAAACTGCGGAATTACTGGCGGGTTCTTTTTTTGACCAATGGAATATATCAAATAACAGGATTGATTTTTCAAGCAAAACTAACGAAAACATTGTTGCTTTTATTAGTTTTAGAAATCTTGGCCTATTTACAAATTATCCAAATACAGCAGATTTTTTTAAAGAAAAGGCGAAAGATTTTATAAAATCGGCTTGGACAAACTTTCCGACAAGCAAAATAACTCGCATTGGCGTTCGTTCAACTTATTTAATTGAAACCGAAAGTTTTAAAAATTCTTTTGATGAATACCGCAAAAAGTTTTTAGGATTATCAGATGAGAATTTAAAAAAATTTGATGGTGATTTAATTGACCTTGGATTTCCTCTTAATTTTGCTATTGGTGAAGATTTTTTCAATGTTACAACCGGGCCAATGGAAAAATCACAATCAAAAGAATTTTTATTAGATGATGACGAATTGCCAGCCGCAGGTATTTTTGTAGATGTTGATTATTTTAAAAAAGAATTTTCCCCACACATTACTCAAAAAAATGTGTTGGATTTTGTTGATAAAGGAATTGATAAAGCCGGAAATATAAAAGATTTAATTGCCGGTTGGACGGCAAAAAGTGAATAGATTTATGGCAGATACAAGAATTAAAAGTGAAGAATTGGCAACCTCTCGCAAAACTGGCGATAGCACTTTTGATATTAAAAAAGATGATACAACCAATATAGACGAGGATGTAGAAAATGAAAGCATAAGCGAGAAAGACGAGCAAATTCAGGAAGGTAAAAATTTAACACCTTTGGAAATTAGTCGCACGAAATACTATAATAGCGAAAAGAAAAAGAATGATGCCAAAACCGCTGTTCTGAATGTTTTAAAGTATTTAATACCGATTTTTGTTTCTCTTATCGTTGGATTACTCGCAATTTTTGGTGGTATTTGGGCATATAAGTTAAATAATATCGCAGAGCCAATCGGTGGTATAAAAGTGGAAATTCAATACATAAAAGAAAATATCGCAGACACAAAAGCCCAAATACAAAAATTGCAGGATAAGGTTGATCAAATTGAACGGAGTAATGTAAAATAACAGAGGCGGCGCGCCAATTTCGTTGGCACGAAAAATTGCGGCGGCGAAAAAAGAAGCGGCGAAAGCGAGGGCGGGCAAAAATTCCTTCCCCCCAACCCCCTTCCTTTTTGCCCGCCCGAGCGGAAAGGTTTTTGTTCCTGCCGCGCAAAGCGCGGCAATCAAAATTCGCAGTCCGGATTTTCGTCAAAAAAAGTTCGGATTTCGTCCAACAAACACCACAAA
>Ga0247842_10002878_pt1 | contig 24431 bp, 26 predicted proteins | sample LaCruzMarch2015__3_FD_192411 | JGI IMG/M metagenome (GOLD analysis project Ga0247842, IMG submission 192411) | Freshwater microbial communities from meromictic Lake La Cruz, Castile-La Mancha, Spain - LaCruzMarch2015_19m | ecosystem: Environmental > Aquatic > Freshwater > Lake | place: Spain...
AAAAGTTTGTTAAAACAAATGCGATAGTAGCAATTGATTACCATGACATTCCATATTATGGCGATAAATCTGATTGTAATGTTCTTGGTTCAAAGCACCAACGCGGCACGAATTGGTGCCACCAATATGCAACCCTCGAAATTGTGCTGGGCGAGCATAGGCTAACTCTCGCAGTAAAAAAACTTAGCGTTGATGAACATGAAAAAGCGAGTGTCATCAGACAATTAATTCAAACAGCCAAAGAATATGTCACAATCGATTTAATCCTCTTAGACAGAGGATTCTATGCAATAGAATGCATCAGAACACTCAAAACCCAGCGATTGAAATTCATTATGCCAGTACCCAGAAACAAAGCCATCAAAAAAACAATCAAAGAAAATGACAACAATTTACCAATCATAATCAAAAATATTGTTGGGAAAGAAAAAAATTGTGAAACGTACAATCTTGCTATGATTAGGGGTAAAACAACAGGGAAGAAAATCGCGCCAGTATTCTGTTTTGCCACAAATTTTACAAACAAGACCGCTGAACAAATAACTGACCTGTATCGTAAACGCTGGAGCATCGAAACAGGATACAAATCAAAAAAGAAATTCCGCATCAAAACATCAACAACAAGCAACGTGATTCGCATGCTGTATTTCTATTTCGAATGCATTCTTTACAACGCATGGTACGAAACCAAAAATATTCTGCCCATTACGATTGAATCATTCAAACAAATTATGCGCTGCCTCATCAAAGAAGACATTAATCCCATCACATAAAAATCAGTAACCGCTACTAATGCAGAATAATTTCGTTGAGCCCAACGGCTCAACACGAACTCTATGCTAAGCGCTAACAAGCGCTCAACCACACAATTCAACAGAAAATTTTGCATCACCAAACCAAATCAAAAAGAAAAATCAACACCCAAACTTCAACCCTTTATAATACTTGCGGAAGTTCTGTTTTAGCCAAAACACTTAAATACCTTGTTTTCCTATTAGTAGCATGTCTCAGAAAAAGAAATCAAAGCCAAAGAGGGGGGTTGTTTCTAAAGCTCCAAAGATGGTTAAGTCTAAGGATTTTGATAAGGGTTTTTTTGTTAGGAATAAAGATATTTTGCCTCCTGAAACTGTAGAGAGAACTAGGGTTAAGACTTTCATTGTTGAAAAACCTATTATTATTCATGATAAGCCTCAGCATATTACAATGGGCGAGGAACCTATGGGTATTGATAGGATTTTTAATTCAAAGAAGAGCAGGTATCATAAAAAGAAGTTTGTTGGGGATTATGAAGAAGCTCCTCAAAATGATGATTCTAATTTAGATGATGATTCAAATATTAGTGAACTAGAAGAAGAGACTCCTGCTAGCGAAGGTCAATTAGAAGGTGATGAACAATCTCTTGATAATGAAGTAGATACTAGTGAAGATGTTAGTGGTGATGCGGTTGAATCTGGTGAAGAAGATTTAGGGGATGAGCCTGGTGGAGATATTACTGATGAAGATTTTGTTAAAAAGAAGCATGCGCGGAGCAGGGGTTTGTTTGTTAATATTTGGTGGAAAAAAGCAATTATTTGGGCTGTTTTAATTTGGGTAATTGTTTTAGGTTTTGAGCTTTTGCTTCAATATGGTAATTTTGTCCAGGTTGATTTGACTCGTCAGTGGTGGTTCTTGCTTGCTGGTTTAATTGTAATTTGTATGGTTTATTTTAGGTTTGTTGATGGGAAATTAAAAATTTAATTTAATTAATTTAATTTGAGTATAATTATTGTGGTTTAATTTAAATTTAATTATTTTAATTAGTTTTGATTTAGTTAAAGAGATTAGTTTTGGTGATTTTAGTGGGTAAAGAAAAGATAGATAAATTTTCGGTCGAGTGGGGGAAGATTTCTTTTGATGGTACTGCTCTAAAAGATATTTTGTTTGTTGAGGGAAGAGTGCATGAAAGAAATTATGGTGTTCTTGAAAGAAAGTATGGTAGTGGGCATGTAGTTGATGTTGATGAAGCTAAAGAGCTTTTGAGGGGTGCTCCGTGGGAAGTTGTTATTGGAACTGGTTTTGATGGGTTGCTTAAACTTACTCCTGAAGCTGAGGTTCTTTTAAAACAAAAAACTGCTTTACTTGTTCTCCCTACTCCGCAGGCAATTGAACGCTTGAATGATTCTATTAAGCGCGGGCAAAAAACAAATGCTTTGATTCATGTTACTTGCTAAAAATAGTTTAAATGAGCTTTTACACTGTTTAAAAAGATTTGTAGATCATACAAATAAGTTTCTAAATAGTTTAAGTTTTTAGATAGTTTAAACCAATTTCTTTTTCTTTAGTGTTGCTTCTATTTTTGGTTTGTCAAATCCGATTATTATTTCGCCGTCAATATCAATTACTGGTACGCCCATTTGTCCGCTTTTTTTTATCATTTCGTGGGCTTTTTCTTGGTCTAATCCGACATTTACATCAATAAACTCTACTTTTTTGCTTTTTAGGAAGTTTTTTGCTATGTTGCAGTATGGACAAGTTGTTGTTGAATATACTATTATTTTCTCAGCCATTTACATCAACTCCTAATTATGATTACTTCTTGCTTTATCATTATAAATCTATTCAAGAGAACTTTTTGCTAGTATTTTATTGCTTTCTCTGGTGTTAAAAAAACCATTCCTTTATTGATTGTTATTGGTGTGTATGTCTAAAGAGTCCATTGAGAAGGATAAGGAAGTTAATTTTAAAGAAAACTTGAAGGTTTACTTTAAGATTTCAAAGCCTTATTGGTATTTTTTCGTTGCGATAATATTTTTTGTTCTTTTGGTTAGTCTCTCAAGTGTTGCAGAAAAATATTTATTTAAAGTAATTCTTGATGAGGGGGCAGATTTTGTGTCAGGTGCTCTAGCAAAGGATGTTTTTATTCAAATTTTATTTGGTGTAGCACTTGCGTATGCTTTTGTTGTGGTAGTCAGGGGGATTTCTCATTGGTTGAGGTTTTATTTTATTAATCGTCTTGAAGGAAGGCAGATTTTTGAATTAAAGAAAAAATATTTTGAGCATATTTTGAGGCTTTCGCATAAGTTTCATGCATCTCATAGGACTGGCAGTTTGATTTCTAGAATGACTCGTGGTGCTCGTTCAATTGAGGGTATAACTGATTTTTTTGTTTTTAGTACGCTTCCGCTTTTAATTCAAATAGTTGTTGTTTGTATTTCGCTTGTTTATTTTGAGGTATTTTCAGTAGTTGTAGTTATTGTAACAATGATTGCTGTTGTTCTTTTCGTGATGTTTGTTACTAAAAAACAGCAAATGGCAAAAGTTATTGCAAATGATGCTGATGATGAAGAAAAGGCTTTTGTTGGAGATTCTTTTGTAAACATTGATACTGTGAAATACTTTGGGAAAGAAGATAGGATTGCACAGTTTTTTGCTAAACTTGCAAAAAAATCCAGTGATACTATTGTAAAGACTTGGGATTATGAAAGTTTAATTGAGGTTGGGCAGAGTATTATTCTTGCAATTGGTGTTGCTTTATTATTGTATTTTCCTTTAGTAAAATTCATTAATGGAGAACTTTCTATTGGTTCTTTAGCATTTATTTACACGCTTTATTTTAACATAGCTGAACCAATGTTTGCTTTCATGTATGGTATAAGAAGATTTTATGAAGCTATGGCGGATTTTCAGTCGCTTAGAAATTATGGGAAAGTTAATGTTGATGTTCCAAATAAAGAGTATGCTAAGGATATTAGGATTCAAAAAGGGGAATTAAATTTGATTGTGTTTCTTTTACTTATCATAAGAAGAAAGTAATTGATGGGTTTAGTCTTTTAATTAAGCCTAAAGAAAAGATTGCTTTTGTTGGGCGTTCTGGTTCAGGAAAAACGACTCTGGTAAAACTCTTGTATAGGTTTTATGATGTTGATATTGGCAAGATTCAAATTGATGGCAAAGATATTTCTAGTGTAAAACAAGAATCGCTTCGTTCTGAATTAAGTATAGTCCCACAAGAAGGGGTATTATTTAATGACACGATTTTTAATAACGTTGCTTTTTCAAAGCCAAATGCTTCAATAGAAGAAGTGATTAAAGCGCTTAAAACTGCTCAACTTTATGATTTTGTTTTGAGTTTGCCTGATAAGGAAGATACCTTTGTTGGGGAAAGGGGCGTAAAGCTTTCTGGCAGTGAAAAACAGAGGCTTTCTGTTGCTAGGGCGGTTCTTGCAAATAAAAAGATTCTTGTGCTTGATGAAGCAACGAGTTCGCTTGATTCAGAAACAGAGTTTTTGATTCAGAAGGCGCTTGATAGTTTAATGAAAGGAAGAACAACAATAATAATTGCCCACAGACTTTCAACAATTATGCGTGCTGATAGAATTGTTGTAATAGAAAAAGGAAAAATTGCTCAAACTGGAACTCATGACGAGTTAATTGCTAAAGATGGCATTTACAAGAAGCTTTGGAATATGCAAAAGGGCGGGTACATTGAATAATATTTTGCTGTGCCATGAGTAAGGTGTGGAAAAGTATTTTATACTTCAATTTGGTTTATTTATAGTTTAGGAATTGTTATGGTTATTGAGACTTTTGATCAAATCGCAACTCCAAATTCTTGGGAAGAAGCTTTGAAAATAATAAATGCTGCTTTTGAACTTGAGGCAAGAAAGCCGGGTTCAGTCAATCTTACTAAGCTTCACATGAAAGTTTGTAAATATTTTCCAAGGGAAAGAATTGCTAGACTCGCAAATGATTTTCAAAAAGCTAAGCGTGTTAAACTTGGTTTTTTAGGAAAAAGAGGAATGGCTGCAGGGCTTGAATATATTGAGTATGCTGCACGAGAACATTTGGCTGAAATTGTTAAACGAAGCGAAGGTAAAAAAGTTAGTACGCTTGTGGCTGAGAATTTGATGCAAGGAATCCACAGGAGCCTTCAGAATAGGGGAATTAGTATTGGCCTGATTAGCCCGAATGCGCTTGCCAAGGCTTTTCGAAAAGTTAATGCAGAACTTGGGAGCCCCGTGTTAGTAATCGCGGCCAACCATAAAGAACTTGGAAAAATGATTCGAAAAGCTCCAAGACTTACACAAAGAAGCAAAACTAATATTATGAGAACTGCTCGTCATCCTCCACCACGCAGATTATAAAAAAGTTACTGCTTTTTTCCGGCAGAACAAAAATTTCATTTTTGCGGCGCAGTCAAAAAGCTATTGCTTTTTGCCTGTCAAGCAAAACTTTGGTTTTGCGGTGTAGTCAAAAAACTAATGTTTTTTGCCAGCCATTACAAAGAATGCGCCTTTTTTTTCTAGTAGCCATTTTAGTTCGTCTATTACTGCGTGTTCGTATTTTGGTTTTGATGATATGAATTCGATTCCTTCTTCTTTGAACCAGTGAATTACTTCTCTTATTGAGTGGTTGGTTTCGTGGATTTGGCCGTATTTGTCTGCGGCCCAGGATTTTGAATTTATTCCGTTGACTTCTTTTTTTCCGAATAGTTGTTCGCCTATTTTTATTCTTTTTTCTATATTGTTTCCTGCTAGTATCCTCAAAAAGCTTCTTTTTATTAGGTGTCTGAATCTTGCGTATTTGTTGTAGAGGCCTATTATGACTAGTCCTTCAGGTTTTGTGTATGTGCATGCGATTTTGAAACCGTTAAATGCATTTATTGTGTGGTGGAGTGAGCCCATTGCGATTACTACATCAAATTTTTTTTCTTTTCCGAATTCGTCTTCTTTGAGTAATAAAATATTTTTTTCAATGAATTTGGTTTTGTTTTGTGTTTTGAGTTTTTGTGAGAGTTTTTTTGCTTGTTTTATTGAGGTTGAACTAAAATCAATTGCTGTTACACTAGCTCCGCATAGGGCGAGAGCATTAGCCAACTCCCCAGTGCCGCATCCGAGTTCTAGCACGTTTTTGTCTTTCCAGTAATTTTTATCTGCGCCAAAGGTTTTTGCCACCCATTCGGCAAAGTAAATTATTTCACTGGGGTTAACACTTGAACGGGAGGGGTAAGGGTATTTTTCGTATAGTTCTTTGACAAGTTTTTCTTTTTGCGTTTTATTCATTCTTACGCCTGTTATTGTTATTCTTGGGAATGATTAAAAGCTCTTGTGATAGAGTGATTTTTATGCAGAAAATTATTGGGTTACTTGATTTGGATTATTTTTATGCTCAGTGCGAGATTTTAAGAAAACCTCTGATTAGAGGTAAGCCTGTTGTTATTGTAATGCCGTCTTTAAGGGAAAATTCTGGTGCTATTGCGGCTTGTAATTATGAGGCGCGGGCGCTTAAGATTAAATCTGGGATGCCTTTAAGTCTTGCAAAAAAGTTGGCTAGTGTTGATACTGTTTTTATTAATGCTGATAAGCCTTATTATTTGGAAGTTAGTCAAAAGGTTTTTGAGATTGTTGATTTTTTTTGTGATAAAGTTGAGCAGGTTTCTGTTGATGAGGCTTATTTTGATGTGTCTAATCCTAGTGGTTTCGAAAAAGCGGAAGAGGTTTGTGTTAAGATTAAACAAAGAATTAAATCAGAACTTGGTTTAACTTGCAGTATTGGGTTAAGTGTGAATAAATTAATTGCTAAAATGAGTGCTTCTATAAAGAAGCCTGATGGTTTATTTATAGTTAAAGAAAATGAGGTTGATTCTTTTATTTCAAAGCAAAAGGTTTCTTCAATGCAAGGGGTTGGGCCTAAGAGTGAAGAGGTTTTTAAGAATCATGGGGTCATGGCGGTTTCTGATATTAGGGTGTTTAAGAAGAGTGATCTTGTTTTGTGGTTTGGGGAAGCGAATGGTTCAAAGTTTTATGATTTTGCGTTTGGGCTTGATGCGCGTGAGGTTGAGCCGAATAGGGAGAAGCAGCAGCTTTCAAGGATGATGACGATTAAAGAGGATTCAAGAGATTTTGATTTTGTGAAACAAAGTATTGATTTTCTTTCTGAGTTGTTGCATAAGGAACTTGTTTCGTTAAAAAAAAGATTTAAGACTGTGTCTTTAATTGTGGTGAATGAAAAAATGGAGACTATCACTAAATCTAGGACAAATCAGTTGCCTATCGAAAATTTAGAAGAATTAAGGTCTATTGAATATGAATTATTAAAAGAGTTTTTGCAAGAATCAAAATCAATGGTTAGAAGGGTTGGTGTTAGGGTTTCAAATTTTGATGCTAGCACGGGACTACAGAGAAAGTTAATGGAATATTGAATTAATTGAAATTCTAAATATGCTTGGTGTGTGTATGGTGGCTAATATTAAAGTTTTACAACAGTTAGATATGCTGGATAAAAAGTCTTCAAAAATGAGGCTTGCCGCTGAGGAGTGGGATTTGGAATGGAAATCTCTTATTGCAATAATGATGTCTGCCCAATCAAGGGATGAAATGACAATTAAAATTGCGAACGGGTTATTTGAGAAGTATCCAACGCTAGCAAGCCTTGCTGGCGCCAAGTACGATGATGTTTTAACTTGCCTTAAAAGCTTGAATTATAATCGGACAAAATCAAAGCATATTATTGAGTGTGCTAAATTATTGGTTTCTCAATATAGCGGGGTAGTTCCTCACGTTCTGGGGGAGTTAATTAAACTGCCTGGTGTTGGGCAAAAGACTGCAAATGTTTTTTTGTCAGAACTTGGCCATGATGCAATTGGTGTTGATACTCATACAGCTTATATTTCTCAAAAACTTGGTTGGACTAAGAATAAGGTTCCTGAAAAAATAGAAAATGATTTGAAATTGTTGTTTCCAAAACAAAGTTGGAAAAGAATTAATCCTATTCTAGTGAGGTTTGGGAAGACTTATACAAGCAAAAAGCAAAAAGATGAACTTTTAATCAAAATTAAGGGTGTGTAGTGGTTGTTTTTTTGTTTTCGCAAAGCATTTATAAACACATATGAAAGTATTTTCATCTATTGGTGGTTTTAAAATGGCTAAATCAATTGGAATAAAAAAAACTGATATTTTGGGTGAGGTAATTCAAAATTATCCTGAAGTTGCTCCTGTTTTTGCTAAGTCCGGACTTCATTGTATTGGTTGTCACGTTTCAGCCTATGAATCACTTGAAGACGGGTGTCTTGCGCATGGCATGACTAAAAAAGATGTTGATGATTTGGTGAAAGAAGCAAACAAAAGAATTGCGGAATATAATAAACTGCCAAAAATGGCTTTTACAAAAAAAGCTTTTATTGAATTAGGGAAGCGAGTTGGCAATAAAAAGTTCATTAAAATTGTTCAAGTATTTGGCGGGGAATTTGATTTTTCTGCTGCTGATAAGAAAGAGAAAGGGGATGTTTTAATTGAGGCCAAGAGTGAATCAAAAACAATTTCTGTTCTTGCTCTTCCTCAAATTGAGAGGATGCTTCGCGGGGTAGAAATTGATTATGACGCAAAAGCAGAGGATTTTACTGCCAATAGAACAACTCTAAAGAAGTAAGTTAAATAGTAAAGTCTAGAATTAATAAAATTTAATCATTTATACTTTTTTTAACTTATTTATTCATAATGTTTTTAGCTTATTGATTTTTACTTTTTTTTTTAACTTATTCATTTCCTATTTGGTTGTGGATGTATTTTGATGCTGTGAATGCTGCTGTTGCTCCTTCTCCAACGCAAGTTGCTATTTGATATAAGTCTTTTTTGATGCAGTCTCCGCATGCAAGTATTCCTTTAACACTAGTTTCCATTGATGAGTTTACAATTATTCTTCCTTCAGGATCTTTTTTTACATTTACAAATTCGGTGTTTGGTTCTGAGCCGATATAAACAAAAGCGCCAGAACAGGAAAGCTTTTCTTCTTTTCCGTCACGTGTTTTTAGTGTAATTGATGAAAGAACTCCTTTTCCTTCAAAGCTGGTTACAATTGCTCCTAAGACAACATCGATTTTTCTCTCAGCAAGGGCTTTTTGTTTGGCAGCATCTGCTGTTAGTTCTTTTTTTGGGCTTATTAGTGTTGCTTTTTTTGTTACAGTTGAAAGATAAATTGCTTCTTCGCTGGCTCTATTATCTGAACCAATTACTACGACTTCTTTTCCATTGTACATTGGTCCGTCGCATGTTGCGCAGAAATGAACTCCTTTGTTTAAATATTCTTTTTCTCCTTTTACTTTCAGCCACTTGCTTTTTGCGCCAACTGAAACGATAACTACTTTTGATTTTATTGTTTTTTCTTGCATTTGGATTTCTTTTGATTCGTTTTTATCAATTATTTTTGAAACAGCTTCATTTTCTATTATTGCGCCTGCTTTTTTTGCTTGTTCTTCAAATAATTTCATTAATTCCATTCCACTCGTGTCAATAAATCCTGGGTAATTGTGTATTCTTCCTGCTAATGTTGTGGTTCCTCCGGTGATTCCTTTTTCAATAATAATTGTTTTAAGTCCGTATCTTGCACAGTAAATTCCTGCGGTAAGTCCGCCGGGTCCTGCTCCAATAATAGCTACATCATATTCTTCCATATGAAAGGAAAAACTGAATGTGTTTTTATTACCATGCTTTTTGGTTCTAATTTTGGTTCGAACGTAATGTATTTAAGGGGGTTATGCTGTGTTTCTATCATGCCTATAAAAAGTAAAAAGATAGTTAAAAAAAATAAGAGTAATTTTCTAGCTGCGGCTAAGATTGCGCTTGAACTTGAAGGTAAAGATAAGGTTAGTAATGCAAAGAGTGTGCCTTTAGTTGAAAAAACAACTTTGTCGGCTACAACTAAGGAAGTTGATGGTAAACTTGTTTCTAAATCAAATTCAAAAACTGTTGAAAGGTCAACTAAGAACTTGTCGGTTACTACTACTCAGTCAAGTACTCAAGATGAATTTAGTGATTTAAAAGAAAAGGGTGCTAAATTAGTTGTTTCTTTAAAGAATCCTCTTATTGAAAAAAAATCTGAGTGGTTTGAAATGTTTGGCGGGCTTTTAGTTATTGGAATTATTGTTGAAGTAATTGTGCTTGTTATAATTATTTTAGTTGGAATGTTGAAGTAATTTTAAGATTAAAGCGGATTCAAAATTCCTTGTTTATACAATAGTTATTTCTTGTCGAATTTTTTATTTATGTTCTTCTAGTGAATATCCATCCAGCAAATAATCCAAATATTAGTGCTAGTACTATGCTTGCAATATAAAATTCAACGCTTGTGGATGGGGTTTGTTGGATTGTGCATTGAGCGTAAGCGTCTCCTTCTCTAGTAGGCAGGCTTTTTGTTACAGCTCCAGTTGGACCAATTGGTTCGTTTAAATCATTTGTGTCTTTTGCTTTGCCGGTTGCGATATTTGTTTCACTTGTAATTTTATTTGTGTTAGTTAAGTCTTGTGTGTTGTCAGTATAAACTACTTGTGAATTAAAAACATCATTTTGGTAGGATTTACTAATTGATTGTGAAGAGCTGGCTCCAAGTATTGAGCCTTGTAAGAGCATTATGATAAATCCGCCGAAGATTACTGCGCCAATGCATAGTACAATTAGTACTTTTACTTCATCAAATAGGTTTGGTGATACTATTTGTTTTCCTTTTGATGTTAATTCATAGTATTTCCATTTTCTTCCTTCGTCAATTTGTTTAATTAATTGAGCGTCAATTAGTATGTCACAATGTTCTTTTATTGTGGAATTACCAAGGTTTAGTTTTGTGCTTAATTCACTTAGTGTTCTTCTTCTTTCACCAAGGCTTTTTAGTATATTTACTCTTGAATCAGCACTAAGCGCCTTAAAGCTTCTATCATCAAGAATAACTCTATCGTCCATTAGTATTACCTGCTATTTTTTGTTTTTATTTGTTTTGGTTTTGTTCGGTTTGAGCCACTATGCCTTTTATTGAGTTTTAGGTGTTGTGTTTTCTTCAACCGGTTTTACAAATATTCTAATTGCTCCGTAAACTATTGCTGTGAGGTTTCTAATTATGAGTCCTCCAATGAACATTATCATAATAAATGCTGTAAATGGGTATAATAGCCATGCAAATTTTGAAACGAATTCAATCATTGAAAACTTTTTGATTAATCCTTCGCCAATATTCATGTTTTGGTTTGCCATTTTATCAGCAATGTCTTTTTTGAAAGCTTCTCCTTGGTATACAAGTTTGTTTCTTTCTAGCGATGCGATTAAGTTTTGTGCATCAGGGTCATTTTTTTGAGAAAGATTTATTAGGGGTTGTTGGTTTAGCATTGCATCAATTGTTGCAACTTGTTGGGATGCAATTGAATCAGCTAATTGGCTTCTAAATGAGTCTTCAAGTGATAAATTCTTGTCTCCAATAGTCATTAACAAGAGTTCTGGAACAAAGTCTTTTTGTAAAGTGTCTTTTTGTGGGAGCGTGTAAAATAGCAATACTAATGCAAAAACTATTGCAACAATTGTGATAATTCTTCCTGCTCCGCTTCCTCCAGATCTTATTCCTTTTAGGTACTTTGCTTCTTCTTCCTTCTTAACTAAATATTTTATTCCTAAAGGGATTCCAATTACCACTGCTATTATTGGAATAAAGAATTCTACTAAATTAAAAATAAATATTCCTATTACCGCTCCAACTAGGTAGGGGATTATTGTAAGTAAAAGTGATTCAGTGATGGAATATCTTCTGCCAATCACTAGCATCATTGCGATTGCAATTGAAGCGCTGATTAAGAAAATTAAAAAGTTTAGTGTAAGCACGGAATTCATTAAAGGAAAAGTGTTTATCGTCAAAAACATCTTAATAGTAATTTCTGTTAACGAAAAAAAGTAAGCTCCTAAAAAAACAAAAACTGCTATTAATATTGAGAGAACTATCCCTGGCAAGAGGTTATGCAAGTTATTATTCATCGCAAAACAGAGGAAAAATTAGTATATAATCATTTCTTTGACCAAAAAAGGTCAAAAATTTGTTTTAAAAAGACTATCTGCGCACTGGTATTTAGTGATGATTATTGAATACAATATTATCTTTATATCCAAGGCATGATGCAAATCTTACAGTCACGCATGGAAATACAATAATAAAATATTTAGAATTTGAAAAAATAGCAAAAAAAAGGCATTTTGCGTTTAGCGAAAGTAAAGATGGGTTTCTAAAACAGTTTAGAGAATTAGCATTGCCATATCTTGACAGTAATAGCGTTTCTGAGATAATAATTAATTGGGCTAATATTGAGCAATTAAATGCCTTAAAAGTAATTTTTCCGCATGTGGGGAAATGGACTTTCGTTAACCATCATATTTCTCATGTTTGGTCTGCTTATGCATTTACTAATCCTGAAGAATTTGATCTAATTATAAGTTATGATGGTGGTGGGGATTTAGATGATTATTTTAAAATATTTGAGTACAGAACAGGGAAAATTAATTTAATTCTTGACTTGAAAGTAAATCTTGGGAAACCATATAGACTCATTGGATTATTATCAGAAGAATTGTACAAAGAAAGAACTGAAGTTTATCCAATGGACCGAGACTTGGCTGGGAAGATAATGGCTTTGCAAGCATTGGGGACTGTAAGGAAAGAATTTATCAATCCAATACACGATTTTTATTCAGATTTTATGCTTTCAGATGAAAAGCTAGCTTTTAGGAATTTATTGGATAAAATTGGGTTTGAGGATAAGGATTTTCTTCCATTAAAAGAAGCTAGAGATATAATGTCAACGGCACAATTCGTTTTTGAGAAGATATACGAACAATATGTATATCCATTCCTTGAAACAGGGCGTTATAAAAGATTAATTGTTGTTGGCGGCTGTGCCTTAAATGTTACCACTAATTCAAAGACTCACACAAAATTTAAAATTCCAATATTTATACCCCCTTGCCCAAATGATAGTGGTATCAGCATAGGTATCCAAAAAATGATGTATCCAAGCTTAAGTTTATTGGATAAGCCTTATGCTGACCTTCCTGTTCTAAACAAAGGGATACTTGCGCAGCCTATTGAAAAATTGACTTCTAGAAAGATTTCAATCAAAGGGCTTGCTGAATTAATTGCTTCAGGGAAAATAATTGGGACAATAGTGGAACCAATTGAAATTGGCCCAAGAGCACTTGGGAATAGGTCATATTTAGCAAATCCGCTTATTAATGGGATGAAAAATAGAATGAACACTATTAAAGGTAGAGAATTTTGGAGGCCTGTGGCACCAATAATAACAATAGACTGTTTGGGAAAATATTTTAAAACTACTCAAAACTCTCCTTACATGACCTTTGCACCGATAGTACAAGATGAGTACAAACAAAAATTAAATGAAGTCTTGCATTATGACTCAACTGCTCGAATACAAACTGTTACAAAAAAGGATGGCTGGATTTATGAACTTGTAAAAGAAGTTGGAAAAATAACAGGTTATGAACTAATAATGAACACTTCATTCAATAAGAAAGGCGCCCCATTAATAAATGATATCAAAGATGCACTTGAATTGTTACTAACTACTGATCTCGATGGTGTCCTGATAGAAAATGATTATTATGAAAAAATCTTATGAATTTGACCAAATTACAGGAAATATAATTAATCCATCTGCATATAGGATGCTTGACAAAAGCAATTTTGGAAAAAATTTTCTCCAAGGGGTTGTTGGGGAGATTAAACCGTGTGAAAAAATAATTCATTTGCATGCATGCCGGCAGGGGCCATTTCTTTCCAATGAAATATTTCTCTCAATTGAAGAAAGAAAAAGGAATCCAAAATTAAAAGAAATAATTGGAATAGTACATCCTTTTGGACTTGTGTCAAAATATATTAGTTATTGGTTCTCCGGGCTACAAAAAGAGCTTGCTGAAAAAATGTTGACAGAAATAGTCTTAAATGGCAAAAATATTTATAGCAAACAAGTTTTAGATTTCGAACTGCTTAATAGCCCTGCTTCAGAAGTTACAATAAAGTGGGACAATTTGGTTCTAGCATTTTTAACACCTTTATTTGATTATTTTAAAACAGAATTTGAAAATTGTGGTTTTTATGAAGAATCCTTGGATACAATAAAAAAAATACATGCTGGAAAGATTTTGACATTAGAAGTCGGCTTGATTGAAGCGTCAAAAGAAATGGTTAATATGCTATTAAAGGAAAAGGGTTTGCCAGAAATAAAAGCGGTGTATTTACCGTCTAAATCGACATTAAATACAAAAAAGAAATTTATTAATAAAGATATTTTTAACTCTAATTTTTTGAGAATTTTGGATTGTTTAAAAAATAGAAATAGCCAAGCATATGCTGAGATTTTAAAAAAAATAAGGGAGTATAATAACAAATTTCCGAATGAAGAACTATTCAAAAAAATATACTCTAATTTAGAGAAAAAGAAAAACAAAGCATGTTCGCGAGTGAAAGTAGAGTATTACTTTTTTAGAGATTATGTGAAAGTAAGACAGCAAAATTATAATTATCTTAGCTTTGATGATTTACTTTCAGCTTCTCAAGAGGCCTTCTGTAATTCCATATCCAAAAATAGGTTGGGAAATGACGACTTGGTGTATATTGATGGGGAAGAAATGATTAGTAATTGTTTTGAGTATGCTATAAAAAATAAAATTTGCCTTGTTTTGCAAGAGCTTATGAGGATCGCAGATTATTCACAATATAAGAATTTAATAAACAAGAATCCTAAAAATGATTTTGCGTGTTCATCTTGTTGTATATGGAACACAGACATTTTTCCAGAATTTGATTATAATCTTGTAAAAGGATTGAAGTATTTACAAAACCAATAAATAAACGATTAAGAAAATGGCAAAACTTGATTATTATTAAACTCAAAATTCATTTCAATAATTATTGATTGGAGGTAACCTTTAAAAGGTGTTTAAAATGTAATTCAAATAACATATACTGCCTTGCTTTTGCATTGGGCGTATTAGAATTATAATTGAGTAAGGTAATTGAACATGTTGAATGAAAAAAATATATTTACTCAAATTGAGCATAAATGGCAGAGTGCTTGGGAGAAAGCTTCTATTTTTGAGGCGAATCCTTCTTTGGAAAAAAAGTTTTTCATGACTATTCCTTATCCTTATATTTCTGGTAGTTTGCACATAGGGCATGCTAGGGTGGTAACTGAAGCGGATGTGTTTGTAAGGTTTCAGAGAATGAAGGGTTTTAATGTGTTGTACCCGATGGCTTTTCATATTTCAGGAACTCCGGTTTTAGGGATTTCTCTTGCGATAAAGAATGGTGATAAAGATAAGATTGAACTCTATAAAGGGTATGTTGGGAAGTATGTCTCTGACAAGAAGTGTGTTGATTTAATAGTTAAATCGTTTGAGGATCCGCAAAAAATAGTTGATTTTTTTATTCCTAAAATGGTTGATGAATTCAAAACTTTGGGTTTGAGTGTGGATTGGCGCAGGAGTTATAGTTCAGGGGACATTGAGCATCAAGCGTTAGTTGAGTGGCAGTTCAAGAAGTACAAGGAGAAAAATTATCTTGTTCAGGGAAAATATCCGATTCTTTTCAGTTTGACTTTGAATAATGCTGTTGGGGAAGATGATATTAAAGACGGGGATGTGGATCCAGTTGAGATTCAGGAATTTACAGCAATAAAATTTGGTTTTGAGGATGGCTTTTTAGTAGCTGCAAGCTTGCGTCCTGAAACAATGTATGGTCAGACAAATATGTGGGTAAATCCTGAAATTACTTATGTTAAAGCTGATGTTGATGGGGAAAAGTGGTTTATTTCAAGAGAATGTGCTGAGAAACTGTCTAAGCAGGATAAAAAGGTGAAAATAATTGGGGAAGTAAATGGAAAATATTTTATGGGGAAGAAGTGTCTTGCTCCATTTATTAATAGGGAAATAATAATTCTTCCTTCGTTGCATTGTGACCCAAAAATAGGTACGGGTATTGTAACTTCAGTTCCTAGTGATGCACCATTTGATTATATTCCTTTACTTGAACTCCAAAATTCAAGTGAGTTTTGTAAAAAGTATAGGGTTAATTTTGATGAAGTAAAAAAAATAGAACTTATTCCAATAATTGAATCAAAAGGCCTTGGAAAATTTCCTGCTGTTGAAATTTGTAAAAGAATGAATATTACAAGTTTGAAGGATCATGCAAAATTAGTTGAAGCGACACAAGAGGTTTACAAAGCAGGATTCCACACTGGGATGATGCTAAGTACTTGCGGGCCTTATTCAGGGATGAAGGTTATTGATGCAAAGGAAAAAATGCGAAAAAGTCTTCTAGATTCAAAAAAAGCAGTTATTTTTTATGAAACTTCAAGAAAAGCTTTGTCAAGAGATGGCGGAGAAATAGTTGTTGCAATCCTAGATAATCAATGGTTCTTGGATTTTAATGCTAAAGGGTGGAAGGAGCTATCTTCAAGTGCATTAAAGGAAATAAGTATTTGGCCAGAAAAATATAGAAAGCAGTTTGAGGATGTTTTTGCTTGGCTTGATAAGCGCCCATGCGCAAGGCTTCGCGGGCTTGGGACCAAAATGCCTTTTGATAAGAAATGGGTGATTGAGTCCCTTTCAGATTCTACAATTTATATGGCGTTATATCCAATAGTTCATTTGATTAGAAAAAATAAAATGAAAAAGGAGCAACTAACTGCTGAGTTCTTTGATTTTGTTATGGGGGGCGTTGGGAATTCAAAAATTCTTGCCAAATCAATTGGTGTTCCTGATAATGAACTTTCAGCAATGAAATCTGAATGGGCTTATTGGTATCCTTTTGATCATCGTCACACTTTTACAGCGCATTTGTCAAATCATTTATCTTTCATGATTTTTGCTCACACTGCTGTATTTGAAAAGAAATATTGGCCTAAAAGAATTTCCTTCCACGGGATGATTATTTCCGAAGGGGATAAAATGTCAAAAAGTAAGGGTAATGTTGTAACGCTTCTTGATATAAATGAAAAATTTGGTGCTGATGCCTTTAGGGCGTACATGTGCAATTCAACCAGCGTTGAAAGTTCATTTAACTGGGAAACTGATAAAGTTAAGGGGATGAATAAGCACTTAGAAGGTTTGTTTGAGGTTGTTAAAGAAATTCAGTTAAACAAAAATAAAAGCGATAATTACAAGAGTTTCAAGTCATTCGTTTCAAAAACTGAGGGTTTGGTGAATAAGGCATCAATAGCATTTGAATCAATGAATCTTCGTGATTACTCTATGATTGTTTTGTTTGATTTACCTAATTTATACAAAAAAGTTAAAAGTGGGATTGTAAATAAAGTTGATTTAGAATCAATAAACTATTTTATTGGGGACAAATGGGTTAAGATGCTTTCTCCATTAGTGCCTCATTTGGCTGAAGAATTATGGGTGATTGGAGGCAACAAAGGTTTTGTTTCAGTTGCTAAGTGGCCAATAGCTGATGAATCATTAATTGACAAGAAATCTGAAATGATTGAAGATATTATTAGTAATTTACGTCTTGATATTTTTAGGGTTAAAGAGCTTGCAAAGCTTGATAAGGTTTCTAAAGTTAGGTTGTTTGTTGCTCCGGAGTGGAAGTGGAAAGCGCTTGAAATTGTGAAGAAGGTTTGCAATGAAAGGCCTGATTTTGGTGCTGCGATGAAGGCTTTAATGGTTGATAGTGAAATGAAAAAGCATGGCGCTGATATTGCTCCTTTCTTAAAGACTGCGATGAACAGGATGGGGGAGTGGATGGAGCTAGCAAAGTTTGATGAGGTTAGTGTTCTTAATGAAGTAAAACCAGCGCTTGAAAAAGAGTTTGGGGTTGTTGAAATAATTAAGGCTGAGGATTCGAAGGAAGTTAAGGCAAAGAATGCTTTTCCTGGAAAGCCTGCTTTGTTAATTGAGTAAGTTTTTTAGTGAATCTAGAAATCAAAATTTACCATTTGTTCTTATGGTTGATGATGTTAAAAAGTCAGTTCAAGTTTCTGTTAAGTTTAATTCTGATTTGAGTAAAAATGGGGTTCTTGTTTTTGGCGAGCCGCGGGAAGGCGCACAGAAGCGTTTTACTATTTCTGCTGTGATTCAGCGTGAAGTGGATGGAATGTTTTTACTTGTTTTTTGGCCTAAATTTGGTTGGGTTGCTCCTGTTGTTGGTGGAATTGATGCTGGTGAGGAACCTGAAGTTGCTGCAGAGAGGGAAGTTTTTGAAGAAACTGGGTATAAAGTAAAAGCATCAAAAAAGCTTGGTGGTTTAGTTGAATCTCATTTTTTTGCGGAGAATAAGAATGTTTGGAGGCACAGAGTTGATCAACCAGTTCTTTTAAAAATTATTAGTGATGAAACGCAAATTGTTTCTGATGAAGAAAAAGCAAGACAGGAAGTAATTTGGCTTAGTGCAGAAGATGCTTTAAAGAAAATGACTCACCCTGATAACACGATTGGTATTAGAAGGTTTTTGGGTTTAAAGGAACTTGATTGGTAAAAAATAAATTTGGATGATAAAAATAAAATTTAAGTAGTGAAAATCAAATGAATTTAGTTAAAATCAATTCTGTTTAATTAAAATTAACTAATTATTTTAGTCTTCCTACTCTTGGGTTTCTGCCTAGTGCTTGTTTTTGTCCTAGTTTAGTTACTTTAAAGCCAAGTCCGAGGGATTCAATTTGGTGGGATTTTATGAGTCCATGTTGTACTCTTTTGCTGAAGAGTAGTTCTCCTTTTTTTGTGAATCCGTTTGCTATAAAGATTCTTGCTTTTCTTCTGATTAGTTCTTCAAGTAAGTATCCTGCAGGGGTTGTGCGGTATTTGGTGACAAAATCTTTTTTTGGTAATCCATAAACTTTATTTATGAGACAATCTCGTCCTTGTTTTCTGTATGAAACAAAAGCCACTAATTTTTCATTTCGTATGGCAAAAATTGAATAATATTCTTCAAATCGCTTGAGTTTTGCTGGGTCAACTTCTTTTTGTAGTTCTGATTCTTTGTATACAAATTCTCTTTCGCTAGGGGTGAGTTGTGAAAATCCTCTGAGGAGTGTGTAATTTTGTTCCATAAATAACTCTATTATGTTAAGCATTAATTTGTATTTAATTTGTTTGCTGGGGGTAAATCCATCGTTTTTAACTCGTTTTTGTTCAATTAGTTCTGGGTTGGCGGGTAAGTATTTAGGTATCTTTAAATACTTTTGATTCCTATATTTCTCAATTGGTAGAGTTTGTTTGTGTTTGGAATTGGTTTTATGGAAGTAATTATTGGAACAATTAGTAGGATGGAGAAGGAAAAGATAATTGAGGCTGCGCTTTTCATGTCTCCTAAGCCTCTTTCTATTGAAGAGTTGAATAGTATTGCGAAAGTGAATTCTAGGGTTGAGACTCTTGCGCTTATTAGGGAATTAATGTCTTTTTATAATAACAGAAAGAGTGCGCTTGAGGTTGTGGAACTTCCTGTGGGTTATCAGATGAGGGTGAAAGAAGAGTATGAGGATGAAGTTGCTCAATTTGCTCAAAATTCAATGTTTTCAAGGGGTGTAATGAAGACGTTAGCGTTTATTGCATACAAACAGCCTATTTCTCAGAGTACTGTGGTGAAGTATAGGAACAATAAGGCTTATGATCATCTCAAGCTTTTGCTTGAAGAGGGGTTTATTAAGAAAGAGCCAAAGGGTAGGACTTTTGTTTTAACTACTACAACAAAATTCATTGAGTATTTTGGCAAGGATTTTGGTAAATCAAAAAAGAAATCAATTCCTGTTGCGCCTAGTTCTAGTGATTCTCGTTCTGAGTTAAGTAATGCTGTTAATGCAATAATGGAGCAGTCAAATTCAACTCATCAAGTTGCTGTTGAGGGTATTGAGAAAGTAAATGATATGCAAGTTGAAGAAGAAAATGAAGATAAAATTGAAGAAGAAGTTAATGAAAATGATTCAAAAGAAAGTAATTCTGGGGTTTCTGAAAGTACTAGTGCTAAAGTTTAATTTGTGAGTTGGTTTTTGTGGCAGAGCAAGCAAAAAAGATTATTCGTTTTGTTAAAGTTTGTCCTTTTTGTTTTAGCCCAAAATTAAGTGTAAGATTTTTTGATGTTGGTTATTATTATGATTGCACTTCTTGTGGGGAAAAGAATTTTTATCCTCTAGAATTTGATGCTGATAAAGTTAAGGACTTAAAGATAAATTCTAGGAAGAAGGTTGTAAAAAAGAAACTAAAAAAAGCGTTTTTGAAGAAGAGTGCTGAAAAGAAGCGTTCCAGGGATAAGAAATGAATAGGCATTTTTCGGTTAGTGGGTTTTTTTCAAAAGCGAAGCATATTTTTAGTAAACCAGTCGCTCCTGTGCAAATGCTTGGGGGTGTTGAGAAGTCTATAGCTTATTCAAAAAATGGTCATATGAATTTTGTTTTTGGGGGCAAGAAATATGTTTTTTCTCTTAAAGGAATGCGAGACAGAAAAGTGACTGCAATTAAAACAGGGGATTTGGTAACGCTTATTGATTCTGCTAATGGTCGGATTCTTGCTGAAATACCAAAAAGGGGTATGGTAAAAAGGATTGAACCAAAAAAAGCAAAGTAAATTTTTCTTGTTAGCTAGGGTAAGTTGATTTAATTTTTTATAACAGTTTTTATTGTCCTATTTTGTTTAATGCGTTAGTGCTTGTGCTCCAAAAGATTCTTGCGAATGGTGGGAGTTTTTTGTTTTGTTCAACGTAATCTGCGAGGTATTTTTTTGTTTTTGGGTCACTTGGGTACCCTGAGTTATGGAGGATTATTCCATTGTTGCCGCCTAGAAAATTTTCATTTCTGTTTACTCCTATATCATATACCTTTTCTTTGCTGAGGTATTTAATACGTTTTATCTTTAGCCAGCAAAGATCAGAATTAATTAATAGTTTTAATTGTTTATTTCGCGTAGTTTTGTAAAATTTTTTTAGAGTCTTTTTTTGAATTGAATTAACTTTTTGTTGTTCAATATTTTGTAAAACCTTTTTTGCGATTTTAAGTTTTTGTGCAAATTGCTGTTGGGATAGTCTTTTTGAGATACGTGTTTGTTTTAGTTGCAATCCAATAATTGACGGTATATTATCAGGGGAAAGAGAATTTGATGATTTTGATAAAATGCGAGTTATATAACTTTTTCTATTTTGTCTTATTTTGTTTGAGGAAAATTTATTTAACATTAAATTCAGCCATTGTGTTTGCTTTATTAGTTCTTTACTTTTAAGTTCTATTTCCCAGTTTTTATTTTTTATCCAACCGTCTCCTTCATATAATCCGTCTAGAGCAGATTTTATGTGCATTTTGCTACATGAAAAAACAAATTCAGGAAGTTTTTTTGTGTGTGCCTTTTTTCCAACAACCCAAGATTCCAGCAATTTAGTAAATACAATTGATGAAAAGGCAATCCAATCTTTACTTATGTGTGTGTGAAGTCCATACGGTTTGCAAAACTTTTTTATTCTGCTAAATACAGTTTTATCAAATGATGATACACAAACTTGATATTTTGATGCCCAACCTTCTGCAACGTATATTCCAAGAAACCACATAAATTCTTTAGTGATATTAAATAATACTGGGATTTTTACCATTTCTTCTCTTGAGCATAAGTAACAATGTTTTAGGTTTATTTTAGAATTGCCTTTAATAAATATGTGGAGTGGAATGGCTGATTTTTTTTTCCAATTATAAAATGCTGATCGGGTATAGGTTGTAATGTTGAATGATTTAAGAAATTCATTTTTATTTTTTATAAATAACTTACTCACTTGTGGTCCTTTTAGGTAAATTGGATTAGCCTTTGTTGAATAGCTTGCTAAATAATCAATCAAATTAATTCGTTTAATGTGTTTGTTCTTTGGGATATTGCCTGCAACTGCGACATGTTCCCCATTTTTCAAATCTTGAACTTTTTTGTAAATTACTTGGCCTTCTTTATTCAAAACAAAAATGGGGTGATTTAGAGTAAGCCTTACTATTTTGCCCCTTTCTAAAGTTATTTTATATACTTTGGTTGTTGGGTGTTCTATAAAGGCACTTATTTTAGCTAGTTCTATTTTAAGTGTTTTTTTATTAAGTGAAAAAACACAAGTGTTATTTGGTTTTGTCTTGACTAAATCCCCAATTTTAACAAGGCTAATAATTCCATTGTTTTCGGTAAGGACTTCTTCATCAAAAGGTAAAGACCCAAATTCCCCGTATTTATTAGCCAATTGTATAATTTCTTCATCTCTTGTGACTTTTGCTATGATGCTTGCGGCTCCAACTATTACATAGTTAGAATCTGCTTTATTTTCGGCGATTATCTTAATTTTTTGTTTTTCTTTTGTGAGGTATTTTCGGATTCTTTTCTCAAAACTACCCGCTTTAGCATCAGGTGAATCTACATAAATAATATCAGGTAATATCTTTGCCTCATTTATTAGTTGTCCTATTCTTATAGCTTCTATTTCGTTTAAAGAATACTGTGCCATCATATCATTGATTTCTAGTGGAGTAATTATTTGAGTTTTTTCTTCTAAAATGTTATTTTTGATGCCCTCTATTAGCGCTTTTCTTTTGTTTGGGAGGAGTTCTTTTGAGTCCTTAACCCCCATTTTCTTTAGTTCAACTTCTGCTTCTTTATTCGCAATTGCGAGTGTTATTACCATTGGGCCTAGCACTGGCCCTCTTCCTGCTTCATCAATTCCGCCTATAATCATAACTTCACGCTTTAGTAATTAGGAGCCGGAATTAACTTATAAATTAAATGTTTGACTTAGAAATTGAATGTCTTTTACATTAATGTGAAACTTACTTGATATCAATTAGTATTTCTTTTATTCTTGGTATTTGTTTGTCGCAGTTGCCGCACGAGTCTATTGCGTTAAGGCATAGTACTTTTGCTGCTTTTACTTTTTCTAGTCTTCTAACTTCTGCACCCTCTATTCTTAGTACTTCAAATGCTTCTTTTAGTGCGTCGTATGCTCTTTGTGTTGCGGTTATTGCCATTTCTTTGTGATCTGAGCTTGGTTTTAGGTTTCTGTAAGTGTGGCAGAGCATACAGTTTCTTTTTGCTGAGTCAAAGAACTGGGATAGCTGTGACTTCATATAAGTATATTGCACGAAAAAGATTATAAAATGAGGAGAGGGGGCTATTTTTTGGTTATTTTGTTCATTCTTCTTTTATTCCTTTTTCTTTAAAGAATTTCGCTAGCTCTTTTAGGTTATCTTCTCTTCCAAGTGATATCCACAGGTCTCTTGGGTAGAAGCCCCATACATTTCCTTTGATTTTTAGAACGATTGTGTGTCTGTAAAGAACATATTTTTTGATTTTCATGCTTGTGATATCTTTGTATTCTACTTTGTGTCCTGTTAGGAGTCTATAATTAAAGTGTTTGTCATATAGTGTTATGGATGGGAATAATCCATCATGTGTTAGTATTGTTGCAACTTGTTGGATTTTGAATTTGAATCCAATTGGGGATAGTTTTTGTGGGATTTTGATTTTTTGGTAACTTGATTTTCTAAATGTAAGTGCTACAAGTATCAGTACTATTGCAACTATTATTAGCAGACTTCCTAATAAAATCCACTCAATTGGGCCTACAGGCATTTTACTCATAACAAATATGGGGTATTTGTTTGTTTTAATCTTTTGTATGGGGGGTTTTGATTTTTTGTATTCGTTTGCTCTTCATTTTTTATTTTTAGTTTTTCTTGGTGGGGTTTAAGTCAATTTGTAGTAAAATCGGGCAGTGGTCTGAACCGAGTACTTTTGTTAGTATTGTGCTTTCTTTGATTTTGTCAGCAATTGATTTGCTTACTACAAAGTAATCTATTCGCCACCCGATATTTCTTTTTCTAGCGTTGTTTCTGTAAGTCCACCAAGTATAGTGTCCATTTTCTTGGTTGAAAATTCTAAATGTATCAACAAAACCTTTTTCTAAAAATTCGCTAAACCAATTTCTTTCTTCTTTAGTGAATCCTGCGTTTTTCTCGTTTTGTTTTGGGTTGGCGAGGTCTCTTTTGTCATGCGCTACGTTAAAGTCAGCAGCTATTATAATTGGTTTTTTGGTTTCAAGCTTCTTTGCGAATTCTAAAAATGCTTTGTTGAATTTTAGTTTGTATTCAAGTCTTGTTAGTTTTCTAGTTGAATGCGGGAAATATGAATTTATTAAATAAAAATCCGCATACTCTAGTGTTAGCACTCTTCCTTCTTTATCAAATTCTTCTTTTCCAATTCCTGTAATTATTGAAATTGGTTTGTGCTTTGTATAAATAGCTAATCCGCTGTATCCTTTTTTTTCTCCTGTGAGAAAATACATTTCATAATTTGGTATGGTGAGTTCTTTTGGTATATTTTCTTCAGTTGCTTTTACTTCCTGAAAACAGTAAAAATCAGCTTGTGTGCTCTTCATGAATTCAAGGAGTCCTTTTTTTGTTGCGGCTCGAATGCCAGCAACATTAAATGATACTATTTGCATGACAGATAGAGATTGGTTGTTGATAAAATACTTTTTGTTTTGGAATTTAATGGAATATTAATATGCTTGTATTTTTTGGACTTTGGGACAAAATTATGGTATTTTATCGTTTTAGGATGACGATGTAGGCTCTTTTTCCGATATATTTTTTTTGGCAGTCTAGTTTTGCACCGTTTCCG
>Ga0247842_10002885_pt1 | contig 24409 bp, 22 predicted proteins | sample LaCruzMarch2015__3_FD_192411 | JGI IMG/M metagenome (GOLD analysis project Ga0247842, IMG submission 192411) | Freshwater microbial communities from meromictic Lake La Cruz, Castile-La Mancha, Spain - LaCruzMarch2015_19m | ecosystem: Environmental > Aquatic > Freshwater > Lake | place: Spain...
AAAACAAGATCGGTTACTGCTTCATGAAACGGTTTTCCGGGTGTCGTCCGCCGCGATTTTGTGATAGTCATACAGGTACGTGCAATACGCAAAATTATAAACTCATCGTCAGTTTTTATGAGTTGAACACAAAAAAGGGAATTTTACCCTGCAAATACCCGCAGGGGCGCTCATGAGATCTGTCTCTGACCGGGGTGGGTTCGCGGTTATTTCACGGACAATCGTTCATTCTTCCGGATCAGATCCCGCACCGCTTTAAAAACCGTTCATGGAGCCGGGTGTCTCCGCCAAGCTCCGGGTGGAACGCGAGTGCCATGTGCTTCCCGCTCTCGACAGCGACGATCCCCTGTTCAAGCCGGGCGAGCACACGCACACCGTCATCAACAGCAGTTGCCACCGGCGCCCGGATGAAAACCGCATGGAACGGCAGACCTGCAACCCCTTCAACCGGAATGTCAGCTTCAAAGGATTCTCTCTGGCGCCCGAACGCGTTCCGGTCCACGGTCATCCCGATAAGCCCGAGCGGGTGAACTCGTGGGTCATTAACCTGGGTTGCGGAGAGCACCATCCCCGCACAGGTCGCAAAAATACCACCGGAAAAATTCCGGATCGGCTCATAGAGCTGGTTCTTTTCGATCAGCCGGGAGATCGTGGTCGACTCTCCGCCGGGAAGCGCCAGCGCATCACACCCGACAAGATCGGTTGGGTTCCGGACTTCAACGACTGCGGATGTTGTGCCACAGCCACGCCGCAGAAGCGCCAGAGAAAAAGCGTCGATGTGCTCGCTCACGTTCCCCTGGAGCGCAAGCACGCCAACCTTAACGCCCACGGTACTGGAACACCTCATCTTCTTTTAAGGTGTGGACATCAAGCCCCGGCATCGCATCACCAAGACCGCGACTGACCCGTGCAATCACCGTGGCGTCATTGAAATGGTTGACCGCCTCAACGATAGCCTTTGCCATCTTTTCCGGTTCAGAGGATTTGAAGATGCCAGATCCGACAAAGACCCCGTCAGCACCCAGCTGCATCATCAGTGCCGCATCGCATGGCGTGGCAATACCGCCGGCAGAGAAGTTCACAACCGGAAGTCGTCCGCGTTCTGCACATTCGATAACCAGTTCAGCGGGGGCTTCGATCTCCCGTGCATAATCGATGTGTTCCTGTGCGTCCATGCCTTTAATTAAGCGGATCTGTCCCATGATCGCACGCATGTGGCGCACTGCTTCCACGACATTTCCGGTCCCGGCTTCACCCTTCGTCCGGATCATCGCCGCCCCTTCATTGATCCTGCGCAGCGCCTCGCCAAGATCGCGGGCTCCGCAGACAAAGGGGATCTTAAACATTTTCTTATCGATATGGTATTGTTCATCCGCGGGAGTCAGAACTTCACTCTCATCGATCATATCGACGCCGAGCACTTCAAGCACCTGTGCCTCGACAAAATGCCCGATCCTGACCTTTCCCATGACCGGAATAGAGACCGCATCGATGATCTCAGTGACCTTCTCAGGGTCTGCCATACGGGCAACGCCACCCATCTTCCGGATATCTGATGGCACGCGCTCAAGCGACATAACTGCGACTGCACCGGCGTTCTCGGCAATGATTGCCTGCTCGGCATTTACGACATCCATGATCACGCCCCCTTTCTGCATGGATGCGAAGCCGCGCTTGAGAAGCTCAGTGCCAAATCTCAGTTCTTCCAGTTTCATATGAAAGTACTATTGATCAACCATGCCAATAAAACGAGAGTACCCCCGGCAATGGTGGCAAATGCAAGAGAGACGACGCGCACCGCCAGAACAATCTCGCATCCCCCGGTTTCAAGCGTTTTCTCCCCGTTTCCGATCGTATAGACGCCCGGCTTTTCAAAGCGGATGCCACACCCGCCTGCCATCACTGCCATGACAATCCCCCCGTTAAATCCCGGGCGTAATTTCCCGTCCCGGCGCATCACCCGAAAGGCACGGGCACCGGTTCCCCGGAGCATAAAATACAAAAGAAGCAAGAGTGCCGTAATCCGTGCGGGAATATAATTGAACAGGTCATCCATCCGTGCGGAACACCACCCGATGCGGGCGCGTTCGTCACGGTACCCGAGCATCGCGTCCATCGTATTCGCCGCACGGTACACTGCGGCTCCACACAACCCGAATACCGAGAAGTAAAAGAGCGGGGAGATGATGCTGTCAGTCAGGTTTTCGGTCATGGATTCATACGCGGCAGAGCGGATGTGTGCCGGATCGAGACTGGCGGTATCGCGTGAAACGAGCAGTTTTACCCGCTCCCGCCCGCTTTCCACGCCCACCTGCAGCGCTGCCACAACCGCAAGTGTATGTTCTTCAAGAGAGCGCCATGCAAAACAGCATTTGAGAAGGAAGGGTGCAATGCAAAGATACGCGAACCATGGGGCAAACCGTGCAAAAAGAAAGAACGGGAGCACAAAAAGGGATGCCGTTACCACCCAGAACACGATGCCTGCACTGCGCTGGAACCGTGGCACATAGCGTGCCGGTCTTCCCCACCAGTTAATGAACCTGCCCAGAAGGGCAACCGGGTGGTATCCCGAGTGGGGGTCGCCGATCAACCTGTCCACAACAAGTGCAAGAACGAGCACCAGGGCGGCGAGCACTAACCCTGACGGTACCATGTGTACAGCGCACCGACAATGAGCAGGATGAATGCCGCAGTGTTAAGAAATACATTGCCGACATAGAGCCAAGTCGCGTAAAGGATGAGGGCAATACCCATCATCACCATCAGGAAGTGGGGGCGTCCGTGTGCCACCAGCTGGATCGGAATGTCCCTTGTCCGGATTTGTGCTTCGCGGTCTGACACGCGGTTCACATTCACCCGCATCGCTGCCTTCATCACACCATAACCCGCGATGATCTCGATATCAAAAAACCCCGGCTGGCATTCCTTTCTTATGGGGATTGTCAATAAAATTTCGTCAACAACATACAGGTTTTCATGGAAAAAATCCGTGAACATGCCCGCATTGGACGCGGTGGCGGTGATATGAATAGGAGCTCCGCGGTTTAAAAATTTTAAACAGAGATAGCTCCCGATGTCGGCACGAACGTCTTTTTGGGGGACTTCAATTGAATTGATACCCGAACGGTTGAGATAGATCTCAAATATTTTGTTTTCCGGAATTTCACCCGCAACAACCAATGCGTAAAATGGCAACGGGGTGTTCATAACGTCACCGTTTTAATCCCGAGGGGTTTGGGGAAGGAGATTCGGGATCCCCTCATGAATAGGATAATCCACCGTGCATGCAGCGCAATAAAGCCCGCCTTCAAGGATCTCCTTTTCATCCTCTGCATCCACACGAAGTACAAGATCGCCTTTGCAGACCGGGCAGCAGAGGATGTCCATGAGTTTATGTTTCATACCAGTTCGTTCCTGATGTCAATAATCTGGGTGATCTCCGGTCCCGTGGAGATGAGCGTTATGGGGCTCCCGATGTCATCTTCAGCCTGCTTTAAGAAGGCTTTTGCTTTTTTGGTTAATTTTGCATATTCGGTGACACCAAAACACGCCTTATCCACATTGTCAATACCGGTGATTGCCGCCTGGGTGCATCCATTGATCATGGCGGAGTACTGTGCCATCTTACCATCCCACCCGCCGACGCGCCGCTTCCGGTGGGTGACCGTCCCGAACTCCTGGATCCCCATTGCATCGGATTTTGCAAACGACATCTCAGTGTTAAACGGACCTTCGCCAACCCGGGTCGGGTATGCCTTAAAGACAACAATAACATCGTCAATTTTTGTCGGTCCTACACCATTGTCGGCAGCGATTTGCGAGGCGGACGTATCTTTACTTGTAACGAATGGATACGTTCCATAATAGAGGGATATGCCAAAACCCTGTGTCCCTTCGAGAAGAACGGTCTTATTATTTTTCAATGCGTCATCGATCGCCTTTGGAACATCCATCAGGTATTCAGCCAGCTCCGGCACATCCTTTGCCTGTGGGGCGATCCGCATCACCCGGTCGGAATTTGCCGGTCCGCAACCGGACCCGGTGCTCCCGATCTTTTTTGTGAGGTGGTCGCTGCCCTTGTCACGGGCAATGTGATCTTCTGTTATAACCCCGCAGCGTTTATCGACAAATATCCGCCCTTTGACGTCGAGCGTCTTGATCTCGTACGCGAGCACGCGGGGATCGACCAGCACACCACTGCCGATACAGAGTTTCGCTTTTTTGTAGACAAAACCTGAAGGGACCATGCGGACACTGTATTCGTGGTCACCGACTAAAACGGTGTGCCCGGCATTCGGACCAACACCGCCGCGGGAGATGATTACAGGTTCATCCGCATGTGCGATATGGGCGACAATCTTGCCCTTCCCCTCATCCCCAAAAAATCCACCAACGATGATTGTACAGCTCATTGAAGTATCAAGTAGTGTAGGCTGAATTGGGCAATAAAGTATCCCTTGCACGCCGAAATGCGGGGGGCGACTTAAAAAAATCCGGTGAACTATGCCTGTCCAGTCAAGCCAAAATAAAAGCCGGCTTGCCGACTTTCATGCAAAAAATGATTCCGGGCTCCCGATAATCAATCAGAGCCCGGAAATGAACGTTTCTATCCGGCTGAGTGCTTCGCTGAGTTTATTTCTCGATACCGCGTACGCACAGCGGAGGTGGTAGTCCCCGCCGGCGCCAAATACGCTGCCCGGAACGACCGCCACCCGTTGTTCTTTTAACAGCCTCTCGGCAAATTCAACGTCTGAGAGACCGGTCCCTTTTACTGAGGGGAACGCGTAGAACGCCCCCTCCGGCACATGGCATGAGATCCCGATCCGGTTCAACCCGGAGACAAACATGTTCCTTCTGAGCCGGTACTCGTTCACCATGCTGTTCTTCTCTTCCTCGGCTGACCTGAGAGCCTCAAGCGCTCCCACTTGTCCCATCACCGGGGCGCAGAGCATCACGTACTGGTGGATCTTTAACGCAGCGTCGCAGATGTCCTTTGGGGCACAGAGATAGCCAACCCGCCACCCGGTCATCGCATATGCCTTGGAAAAGCCGTTTAAGGTGATCGTGCGCTGCCAGAGGTCCCCTACGGTTCCGGTTGCAACGTGGCTGCCCTCATAGGTAAGTTCTGAATAAACCTCGTCACTGATGAGCAGGAGATCGTGATCGGTGACAATATCTGATATTGCTTCAAGATCTTTCCGGTTCATCACCGCCCCGGTCGGGTTGTTTGGGAAGTTGATCATCAACACCTTTGTCTTTGGCGTGATCTTTTCCTGGAGCGTATCCGGGTTCAGCTTGAAATGATCTGACTCGGTGCATTCAACCGGGACAGGAATGCCCCCGGCAAGCGTGACGCACGGGGCATAGGAAACATAACAGGGCTGCGCGATGAGCACCTCGTCACCCGGGTCCACGATTGCGCGTATTGCAATATCAAGCCCTTCAGAGACGCCGCTCGTAATGATGATCTCGTCATCACTGTTGTACGTGAGGTTATAGCGCTCTTTAAGGTGCCGTGACAGTATTTCGCGGAGCGGTAAAAGACCCTTGTTGGACGTGTAGGACGTTACACCCTGTTCGATAGAGTAGATACCCGATTCACAGATATTCCAGGGCGTCCGAAAATCCGGTTCGCCAACCCCGAGGGATATGACATCCTCCATCGTGAGGACCAGGTCAAAAAATTTTCTGATGCCGGATGGCGGGATGTCATGTGCACGTTCTGATATGAAATTACGCATTTTTTCACCTTAGAACGAATAGGGGAGCCGTTCCGGTTCCTGCTGCAGAAAGAGCATGTTGCCGTTTTCCTTATACGACTTCATGATGATGTGTGTCGCAGTCTCACGGATGCGATCCATCGGTGCCACGTGTTCTGAGACAAACCGGGATACTTCCTGCATATTCTTTCCGCTGACCAGCAGTTGCAGATCATACGTACCGGTCATCAGGCGCAGAGTCTTTACCTGCCTGAACCGTGAGAGCCGTTCTGCAATCCGGTCATACCCGTAATCACGTTCCGGGCTCACTTTCAGTTCGATGATGGCAGAGACCTCCCCGTTCCCCGCCTTCTCCCAGTTGACGACGGTTGTGTATTTCCGGATAATCTGGGTGTCTTCAAGTACATGGATCCGTGCTTCCACCTCTGCGGGAGCGAGTGCGGTCATCGATGCGATTTCCTGTGCAGAGAGCCGGCTGTTCTCCTCAAGAATGCGGAGGAGTTCGAGATCCTTATCATCCATCACACTTCACCTGAACCATGTCTTTAACCATTTTGTCTGCATCTGATTTATATCGAGATCTTTTAACCCGTTCAATCGCGGATCCTTGAGCACAACCTCGCGGATCTTTCCGGCATTGGCATCGAACCACATCTCTTTTGTCCGCCCGTACCTGCCACGGCTCACGACCCGTGTGTTAATGACCCCGAGCATGTTTAATTCAGATATAAGATCGGTAATGCGGCGGTGGGTGAGGATGTCCAGTTCAATGGTTGGCGCAATATCCTGGTAAACACGTGAAACGTCCCCGCTCGTAAAGAGATTCTGACCCAGCTGTTCGAGTGCCAGCATGGAGAACAGGATCAGTTTACTCTGCGTGGGGAGCGTTGCAATGCATTCGATCATGCTGTCGGTTTCTATCTTTGCCTGCGCCTGCTTCACGTGCGCTTCTGTGACCTGTGTTGATTCGTCCCGGTCGGCAAGTTCACCTGAGATCCTGAGAAGGTCCAGCGCACGGCGGGCATCGCCATGCTCCTGCGCAGCAAGCGCTGAACAGAGCGGGATGACGCCATCTGCAATGGCTCCCTGCACAAATGCCGTTTCAGCACGTTGTGCCAGGATGTCCACCAGCTGGGGCGCGTTATACGGTGGAAACACGATCTCCTCTTCAGAGAGCGATGAAAGGACCCGCGGATCCAGAAAATCCTTGAAACTCAAATCGTTTGATATGCCAATGATGCTGACCTTGGATTTGTTTAGCTCGGAATTGATCCGGGTGAGGTTGTAGAGCGTATCATCCCCGCTTTTTTTAACCAGTTTGTCAATTTCGTCGAGCACAATAACAAGCACCCCGCCACCAGCTTCGAGCTGGTTTTTTAGTTCTGCATAGACCTGATCAGTTGGCCAGCCGGTCATGGGGATGTGTACGCGGGTCTTGTCGCTCGCTACTTCATCAACACTCTCAATACATTTTGCAATCTGTGCCAGGACACGGTATTGTGTGTCGATCACTTCACAGTTGAGATGGACGATCCTGCAGAGGGGTCCCCTCGTGCTGCTTGCCTTTTCGAGCTCTGCACCGACATACCGGACAGATGCGGTCTTTCCAGTCCCGGTTTTACCATAGATGAGTATGTTTGAGGGGGTTTCATTCCTGAGAGAGGGGGCGAGAACTGATGCGATAGTATCGATTTGGGGTTTCCTATGCGGCAGGATTTGCGGTCGATAGGAATGGCGGAGTACCTCCCTGTCCCGGAATATCCGGTTGTTGGTGAGATATTTTACAAACAAACCTGTCGCGGGGTCTTGTGATTCGGGCATAATGACACTGAGGAGCTGAGTCTTAGTGAGCGCAGATTAAAAAAGTGATTGGTTTGCCTTCTTTATAAACCCCGTTGCTTCCAGTGGAGCGCGTCCTATTTAGCGGTTTTTTGGGTTTTCGCTGGGTTTTGAAGAGCTTTCACTTTTACTGATTTGGTTGTTTTTGGTTGTTGGTTCAGATGGGAGCATTTTTTCTGGATGTTCTATGGATCTGCAGTGTTGCTTGCTGGAAGCTGAGATGTGTGTACTAGGAACTGTTGTTGACCGTTCCACATCCGGTGGTTTGCTGTTTTGTAAGGAATGTATTTCTTTCCAGAAATGGTTTTGTTTTGGAGTGGGGGACCCCTTTGTTTCGTGTGGAACTTTAAAAAATTGAGATGAAACTATTTTTAATTTTTTAAAAAAAGGGCATTGTTAATCTTAAACTAATAGTATTTATTCTAATTGAAATGTAATTTGGAAAGAGTTGTCATTTCTATGAATTTGAACTTACGCAGATCAACCATTTCGATAACTGCTTCAAGTATCTTTGTTATAGATATTGTTATTAGACGTTACAAAATCTTGATATGCTGATACATTCTGCATAACTCCTAAATAATACACTGTGGAGGATTTCGAATAAAAGAAGCAAATTTGGATTTGCGCACTTATTTACGACGAAGTTTAATTATCACTTCATTAAATAATAGAGTTCTTAGAAATCTTCCAAGAGGTCAAAATAACAAAACCCCAAAAAAACAAGTGAAACCTTTTAGATCTCCAGTGGAAACAAAGGGGTTCCCCAATCAACATGAAAACGACTTGCTTACCACCGGGACACAGGCATCAAAAGATGAAAATGCCGGGGGCTTTTCCTAGGAAAGGTTGTTGCTAATTCTCGTGTGGAAGGCATATGACTACAGGACCATCAGTGGATGTCCCATTGATGTTTTCCGTTCTACAGTTGTGTGAACGGACATCAAAAACATCGGTGAAAATTTATCTGAACACATACAGTTTTTTGCAAATTCTACTAACGGGTTACTTTTTTCGAACAAGGCAACAGCCGCATCAGATGTTTTTTAAAAGTCTGAACCGGCAAACTTCACAGCGCTCTTAATGAATAGCCAAAACAAGGTTATTAGTATGAAACAGGATCACATCCAAACAATCGAAATTGTTGCAGCAGTTATCACCGTTTCCACAACAAGAACTCCTGAAACAGATACCAGCGGATTAACTATAGCCAGTATCCTGAAGGAGGCAGGAATCACGGTGCAGCATTACGCAATTGTTCCGGATCGGATTGAAGCAATACGGGCGGAAGTGTACCGTGCGCTAAAAAAAGCAAACTGTGTTGTTCTTAATGGGGGCACGGGTCTCACGCACGATGACTGCACAATTGAGGCGATCTTACCGCTGCTTGCGAAAAAAATTGACGGTTTTGGGGAGCTGTTCCGGGCAAAAAGCTTCCTTGAGATCGGCACGTCTGCCATGCTGTCCCGGGCAATTGCCGGGGTCTCTGATGGCAAGGCAATCTTCTGCATTCCGGGATCGACACCCGCGGTGACACTGGCAACAAAAGACCTGATCGTTCCTGAAATTATGCACATCCTATCCCACGCGAATAAATGATCAATCCGCAATCTTTTTATTGGTGCATGTTTTTTCAATTGATCATCTGGTAGCATGGGTCACTCCATGGGTCATCGGTTAAGCCCGAATTCCGTCGTTCAACCTCTTTTTGCTCATAAGGAAGTCCAAAGAGCAATTCGTGTCACATCGCGTTAATCCACATCCCTATAGCACCAAACCCTCTTTCAGGTCAGGTTCCAATCCAGCAACGGTGACCCCCCATAGGATTTCACTCACCGTATCAGAGAAACGCCGGCTCAACAATACCGAAATCCATAGATGGGATACACAGTTTTTCCGTAACCGATGCCCCATCTGTGCCACTCAGATCACATGCAGCAACGCCCGTCTCCTATTTGGCGAACCATTCAACGGTATCTGGAGGATCCCGGCTCGTTATTTACACACCTCTAAAAACGCGACACGTTCAAGCACGAGTGCTGTAACCTGACCGGAACCTGCGGCATCGATCTCCTCAGGAGTGATCCCAAACAACTCCATAAGCCGGGCAGTCTTTTCGGCAGTCATACCATCCCCTGTTTCGGGTACAAAACACAGGTGCCGATCAAGATCTTTCCAGGCACCATCGCATGCGGGACAACAGCAGACATACAGGTGATTCTCACCGTCATGAATCCCGAAGGAGGTGGCAACCGAACACTGGCGGGAGCCGGCGGCATACAACAGCGCCTCCATCTCAAACGAGTTGGATATCGGCACGCCGTTATACCTGGTGTGTTGCGCGTGGCGGACAGCGAATTCCGCGTGCCGCAGTCCTGCAATCTTTTCCGCATCAAAACATACGATGTGGGTGTTATGGCGATGGGCAATTTCCCGGAGGGTTCCCAGCAGTGCATCCCGATCGATGATCGTAACAACAGCGGCCCGGATCTCGTAGGGTTCTGTCTGTGGCGCCATCATATCACCCAAAATGGAATAATGTTGACTGCCCGTGATTGGCATCCGTTTTTGTCGTGTCCGTTTCTGTCTTTCGCTCTTTTTTTTCGAGTTGGGCAAAGATCTGTTCTGCAATTCCCTGCCCGAGGATCCGTGTCACGTCTTCCATTGGGTGTTTTTTGATCTCATCCGGTGAGGTCATGCCATGATTAAAGAGGCGCCGTGCACGCACCCTGCCGATACCGCGCAACCGGATGAGCGGCAGGAGCTCCCGTCGTATCCCGTTCTTCATGCAGGTCTCACACTCACGGATTTGTGGATAATGCCGGGAGGCGAACATCCGCGCGAGTTCTGCACTCGCGTGCAGCAGCCAATTGATGCTCTCGACCATCCCGTAGATATCTCCGGGACCCACCGAATACCGCTCGCAGATCTTCGCGTCAGTCATCTCATCAGTCCAGTCGGAGAGGAGCATCGCGGTCTTTAACGCACGGAAATACGCCGCCACCATCTTATCGTATGATTCTGCCTCGTCACCGTGCGCCCCAAATCTGGTATCCTCTTCAGGAAACAGGAGCCATAGATCTTCGATATGATCTTTCATCATCCGGGTGAGGGTGTCAATGTCAGAGTTCCTCACATAGAGTTTGATCATATCCGGTGTGCTGCAGATCAGGTGAATCAATCCGAGGTCTGAGTAACTCTCTGCCTCCCGCAGCTGGGTGACGATCATCGACGCGCTTCGCGGGTCGATGTACAGCCGGGACACCATCGTGCCGAACTCTGTAGAACCAAGGTGCTCCCCCACCTCCACGACAAGCTCTGCCGTGATGAGGAATTCAAGCGCTGCTGCCACTGCTTTATGCACGAGGCGCCCCCCCCGGTGCTCATGGACATAGAACGTCCGGTTCATAAACGAAGAGAGCTCTTCACGCGTGCCTGCAAAACCTGATGCAACGAGCGAGAGGATGTGGGTATAGAGCGCGGTCGGATCGGCGATATGGGAATGGACCTCTTCAGCCGGCGCGTCGATATAATTTTCAAACAGTTCCTCAACCTGCCCCATGTCCTTTGCGATCAGCACGGCCTCGCCATAGGGATCGAGCCGGGGTCTGCCCGCCCTTCCTGCCATCTGGTGGTACTCGCTCACCGGAATTGGTTGCATCCCTTCCCCAGCGGAGAACCGCAGGTAATCCCGGATGATCACCCTGCGTGCGGGCAGGTTCAGACCGGCAGCGAGCGTGGGTGTGGATGAGATACACTTGATCAAACCTTTCCGGAACCCCTTCTCGATGACCGACCGTTCATTGCGGCTCAGCCCCGCATGGTGGAACGCGGCGCCTTTCGCGGCGCAGTCAGCGAGACGCTTTCCCATCTCCATCTCTGTACCCGCGTGCAGGCTCTTTGCGTATGTGGCAAGAGCAGGATCCTCGCTCTTGATCGCCGCAGCTGCCCGTTTTGCGAAGGCTTCGGCATTCCTGCGGGAGGAGACAAAGACGAGGCACTGCCCCCCCTCAGCGATTGTATCGAGGCAGAGGTTGAGGTCATCATAGTTTTTCGATACTACCTTGACCTGCCGCTCGCTCTCCCGGAAATAGATACGGTCGGTGCAGAAGACCCCCTGCCGCAGGTCAACCGGGCGCCAGGTGCTCGTAACGAGCTCCGCGTCAAGCCACCCGGCAAGGGCGTCTGGGTTGCCGATCGTTGCAGAAAGCCCGATGATCTGCATTGACGGGTTCCGGTACCGCATCTTTGCGATCACCATCTCCAGCGTGGGACCGCGATCCGGGGAATCGACGAGATGAACTTCATCGACAACGAGGAGCGTGATCTCAGAGATCCACCGTGCGCTGTTTCGCAACAGTGAGTCCACTTTTTCGCTCGTTGCAACGATGATATCATTTTTGCCGAGGTGATCATCGCGGCGATCCAGGTCACCGGTTGAGATGCCCACCTGCACCCCTTTGTGATTGAACTCCTCGAACTTCTCACTCGCGAGCGCCTTTAGTGGAACGATATACAGGCATTTTCCCTTGTTGGCGATATGGAGGTGCATCGCCATCTCGGCAACGAGCGTCTTCCCGCTTGCCGTGGGTATGGCAACGAGCAGGTTCTTTTTGTCAAAGATCCCCTTCTCCACGCAGGTTGCCTGTGGGGGGTATAGTTCAGAAATACCTGAGTCGATGTATCGCTTTTTTAAATTGGCGGGGAGGGGAAGGTCTTGTATCTGCATGTCAAATCCTGTTTATTGCCCCCGGTGACACCACTGACATCCGGTGATTTATTCTGTGATTCATGAACTTTGAGGCATTGTCGGTTGTCCGTTTAAAAAAAACAAACTATTTCTGAAACAGGGAAGTACGTTCCTGTACCCGCACAATCAGTAATAATAACTGAGCATATCCTGCTTTGCCTCTTTCTTTTTCCGGTCTAAAAAGGCAAAGACATTCTCGTGGGGCACGCCCTCGATCAGCATATCGATCGCTGCCCGGGCGATCTTCATCTGCTCGGGATATCCAATCAAGGCGACGGTCTGACCGAACACGGACAGGTCCACTTCCGTCATATTCTCTATCTGCTCCCGTGCCCGCCCGTCTTTTCCGATAATTCTCCCTCGCAGCCGGTCGAGCTTCTGCGGGTTATCGGCATTGCGGGACAGGTCGATGATATCGAGGAGCAGATCCTCATCTTCGATCATTTCGAACGCACGTTCCGGGGAAAACCCGCAGTTGATCGCATTGATGATCTCAACTGCACGCAGAAGAGGTATGGTGAACTCATCTGAGCCCTCGACTTTCACCTGCCCTTCCTTACTGTCAATAGTGATTGTTGTGTGGGTCTTTGCTTCAAGCTCTTTTTTTGTTGTACCGCCTTTTCCGATCAGCACGCCCACCCTGCTTGTTGCGATCTTAACTTCCTGTATCATTTTTCATGCACCTTCCCTGTTAGACAACATCGTAATACTTCCCAATTCTTCGGATACTCACATTCACAATTCGTGTGTATCATGGTTCAGCAACATTCAGCCCGGTCACGGCATTGAACACGTCATATTCCGTCTTTACATCGCATTGCTTCTGAAAGAACCTGTTGATATTGCGGATATCCCGCATCAGGAACTGGAGAGCACGGGGGTGATCGCGGGTGACCGATTGTCCCATATCTATAAGGTATGGTTTGTCTCCGTACAATATATTGAACTCGCTTAAGTCACCATGCACCAGCTCTGCTTTTTTGTAGAGTATATCGATCATGTTCATGATGGTTTCATACTCTTGTGCGGGTTCACTGAGTGTTACGTTCCGGATCTGGGGAAATGGGCATTCCCCCTCACCGAGAAATGACATGATGAGAATGTTCCTGTCCCAGACGAGCGGTTCAGGTACCGGGATACCCGCATCCCGTGCCCGCACCAGGTTGGAAAACTCCTTTCGTGTCCAGGCAAAGATGAGATCTTTACGGGATTTTTTCACGTGGGTGAACCGTCGATCCCCGGTAATATACGAGCTCATCGTGGTAAAATTCGCTGACTGGATCCGGTAGATCTTGATGGCGATAGCGGTATCTTCCCGTTCGCCATAGAACACATTTGCCTCTTTTCCGGTGCTGATGGAACCCCCGATGACCGTGAACCATTTTTTATGGACAAGCTTATAGAGGGCAAGGAGCGTCACCTCATCAAAGACATTTTCCCTGACCTTGAACATGTTCGCATCCTTGATGCGGATGCCCATCTCTGCGAGACGTTTATCGAATTGTTCCTCTTTTCTCTCCTGACTCACGCCATTCTCCGGAAATTATGGTGTAATGTATCTGTTCAGCGTATATATTCGCGCACCGGGGCGAGGATCTCAACAAGCCCATCCCCGCAGGCGCGCTTGAGATCGAGTGGGTGGATCGCTCCCCCTCCATATGCTGCTTCAAGATCAGCAAAGCTCGCAAACGTCCGGTCTCCCCCGAATTTTTCCGGTCTGTGAATTGTAATCTTCCGGAGGCGGGGGAAGATGTGGTACTGGAAGATCTGGAGTATGGGATTTTCCGGGATCTCGGGAGGGCAGAATGCCTTCTGGCATTTTTTACGGATCTCTTCCTCGCTATCGGCGACAGAGATATAATTTCCCTGCGAAGAGGACATCTTCTTCCCGTCCAGCCCGTTTAAGATAGGTGTGTGGATGCAGACCGGTGCCTTGTATCCAAAATTGACGAGATGCTCCCTTGCGAGCATGTGGATTTTGCGCTGGTCGATACCCCCGACTGCCGCATCGACACCGAGCATGGCGATATCTGCCATCTGCATGATCGGGTAGACCATCTGCGAGACGGTGGGATGATCCATCTGCCTGCCCACCTCGTCCATGCTCCGTGTCGCACGGGCGAGCGTGATCTGCTGTGACAGCTGGAGCACGAGCAGTTCATAGTCGCGGCTGAGCTGGAGATCTGACCCGAGCACGTATTTTACGTTCTTCAACCCGAGCCCCTCAAAACAGCGCTGGTTGTACACGGCAAGTTCGCCCACTTTTTCCATCGTCCCTTTCCGGTTGAGGAAGGCGTGCAGGTCAGCAAGGAGCACGATCACGTCAAAACCGGCGTTCTGGAGATCGACGAGTTTGTTTATGGTAACAAGATGCCCGAGATGGATCTCACCGCTCGGCTCGTATCCTGCGTACACTGTTTTTTTTGGCTGGAGGAGAAGAGAGTTGAGTTCGTCAGGAGTGACGACTTCTACGGTATTCCGGATGACCAGATCATGCGCGTCCATCAAAAATAATGGGTGATGATCGGTGTTAATGGTTATTCTGGATTGGGGAAAACCCGAGCGCGTCGTTTGTCATCTTTGCTGATTTTGTTGCATCCTTTTCGAGCCCGGTCATCGCCCGGATCGCATCGATGTTCTCCACAACCACGTCTGCCTCCTGGTGGATTGCCTGGAAGAAGCAGAGCTCGAATTTGTTTGCATAGATTGAGTCTTCGAAGATGCAGTTCTCGTACAGGTCAGCCCGCTGCCTGCCGAGATCCATGGCAAACTCCTTGAGTTCCGCAGTGCTTTTGATTGCCGCGCTCTTTTTTACGAGCCCCATACGCGGGTGGTTCTTGATGAGTTCGATCACCCTCTCGCGGGTTACTTCTTTTTTGGTTGTGATCTGGATCGCGTGCATGTGCATCATCGTGGTTGGCACGATCATTGCCATAGTGGTGATGGAGATATGGGGGAGTACCGAGAGGACATCCGGTCCGTGATGGCTTGGGACGGTGACGGGATCGAGTACGACCGCATCGATTGGACCCTTCTTGATCTCACCGGGATCCGAACCCCGGCGCACCATGACCGCATGAACATGCGCGACGCCGAACTCCTTATCCATCTCGTTGATGATCCTGCACAGACCGGTGGTGTTGCACGAGACCACCCGGACAAACTGCCTGCCGATCGCGGCATTGTAGTTGCAGGAAGAGTTAAAAGAGAACCCGGCAACTTCGTGATCTTCGCCACCCTGCCAGAGCGCTTTTTTCCCCAGTTTTTCGTAGAGTGGTTTGTTGGTTGCTCCGACATCCCCGGGTGTTGCATCCACAATCACATCGGCGGCTTTGCACATATCCTCCACGGATCCGGCAACCGTTAACCCCACTTTTTCAAAGGCAGATCTTTTGGAAATGTCTGCGATGTAGAGCGGGTATCCCCGCTGTTTTGCGACGAATGCTTCAGCGCTCGGGCGGGTCTTTGAGACGCCGATCACTTTCATATCCTTCTGGGCAGCGACTGCATCGGCAACACGCTTACCGATGGTGCCGTAACCGTTGATGGCAACCTTGATCATACAGCGAAAGTGTACGAACCGGATCAGATAAAGGTTGCGTGTTGTGGTTGAGACAGGAATAACTGGGGTAATCTATGGTCTCTGTGGGCTACCGGACATGTGGGCTCCAGACATACCGGTTCTCCTGTGTCATCGGTTCCATAATCGGCGTTATGGCATTATTCAGGAAGGTGCAGATCTTCCCGGAATATGCATCGTTTTGTAGGACTGACCGATCCTCCCGGTTTTTATAAAAATAATGCCTGAAATTTGACTACTTCAGTACTATCCATCGCCTTTGCGTACAGCTCCAGCGGTTCTTTATTTACTTCCAGAAACCGGATGCCCCAGCTGACACACCCAAGAACTTTTGCCGCCCGTTCCTGTTCTCCGAGGATATAGAGGGAAGCGGCAAGCGCTTCCACCGATGACAGCTTGCAAGGCTTGCCGAAATTTATCGGGTTTGCCGCCACAAGAAATGGGAGCGCCCTGCGGATTCTCCATGTGCTGACCGATCCGGTATCCAGCACCGCCCATGAACAGTCCAGCACCGTAACGGATTTGACGTGCCTGTCTGCGGGGGAGAGCGCCTGCTCTGCCGTGGGATCAAGCAGGAGCGTGTTTCGCGGGATGTGCGAAATTTTTTTAAAAATTGTTAAAAATCCCGCCCGTTCCAGTTTTTTTACCGTGCATTTGCGGGGATCGCAACTGTTGTCACGGTAGGCATAGAGCGGAATCATTGATCATCTGTGCGTGCACACATTGTATCAATGTACGTGCTTTGCTGCCCCTGCATTCAGAAGCCCGCACTAAGGGCAAAAGGGATCACAAAACCTGCGGATCTGGATCTTTTCGAGCGATGCATTGCCCGGTGCAAACAATTCGGGATTGAGATGGTCCCGTTGCCGTGCCCGGAAACGATATACCTCGGTCCGGAACGCAAACCCGGCACATTTCTGGAACGTTTGAACACCCCCGCCTTTGCACGGCTGCTCGATACGCTTGAAGCTCAGGTGAACGAGATAATAAAAGAACACGGGACACCGCTCTGCATCCTCGGTGTCAACTCATCGCCAACGTGCGGCGTGACCAGTACGTATTATGGGAGTGAGGGAAATGAATCCCCGAAACGGGATGGTCGCGGGGTATTTCTTTCCCGGTTTGCCGGGATCAGGGTAGTTGATGTTGCAGAGTTTGCGCAGTACCGGGTCTATCTTGCCGCACCGCTCTTTTCGGAAGCGGAGCGCACTTACAATGCTTCATTAGTGAATCTGTTGAGAGAACATTTGTTCGAAGTCTATCTTCCTCAGGAAACAGGAGACGATACTGATACGAGGACGCTGGCTGAACAGGTACGGATCTTTTCCAAAAACAAAGAAGCGCTTGATAATGCCGATATCGTTGTTGCCGTTATTGATGGTGCGGATGCAGATTCCGGTACTGCATGGGAGATGGGGTATGCACACGCTCGACAAAAACCGGTGATCGCGATTCGGACGGATTTCCGCAGGACTGGTACGCATGAACATGTGAACCTGATGCTTGAAGAATCCTCAGTCGTAATCTCCAGTCCTATGCAACTGCCTGAAGCAGTCAAATCACCATTGTGTGGAAAATCTGAAATCCGAATTTTTCCATAACCGGAGGAACCGTGTTGCGTATGTCGGGCTCCCGTCATAGAGCCGAAAAATCCCTGAATAGAACGGGGATGCGACAAACTATATCCGAATATATACGAAATGGTAGATGAACACGATGGCAAAAAAACGTAAGGATCTGGGAAAAGGAAAAAAATCCGGGGAACCGCCCGAATGTAACCTGGACGGGGATTACATCATCCCTGTCAAGTCGTATCACGATCTCAGCATTGAAAATATAAAATCCTTGTTAGTTCACAGCCGGTACGTGCAGTCCCTTATTGTATTAACAATTCTTGGTTGTTTCCTCCGGTTCTATAATCTGGGTTATAACTCACTCTGGCTCGATGAAGCCTCGACAATAACCCTGTCTGAAGGATCATTTGAAACTATATGGAGTGCCACTCTTTCCGGAGATTTTCACCCCCCTCTTTTTCACTGTATTGAGCATATCATGCTTTTCTTCGGACGTAGCGAGGTCATCCTGCGGTTTATTCCCGCGCTCCTTGGTATCCTCACCATCCCTGTTTTCTACTTGATCGGAAAAGAGTTCCGGGATAAGAATGTTGGTCTCATCTGTGCTGCGCTTCTGACCGTATCGTACTTTGGGATATTCTATTCCCAGGAAGCGTACTCCTACTCAATGGTCCTTTTTGTCTTTTCACTGGCTCTGCTTTTTTATTTAAGGGCGTTGAGAACAGACGAAACGTCGGAGTGGCTGCTCTTTGGTCTCTTCTCGGCACTTGCTGTCTGGACACATTATTATGTTCTTATAGGGCTCTTTGTGATCTACCTTCATGCCATAATATCACTTCGCGAAAAGTTGAAAAATAACATTCGTGAGGGCAAAAAAATCCTGGCTGCTTTAGTTACAATGACGGTGCTGATCCTGCCCCTTCTCTTTGTTGTTTGGGAGCGGTATCACACGCTCACTTCATCCCCCCCCACGTACGGAGTTCTGGGCCCGGTGTTGATACAGGAGACCTTCATCAGGTTCTCAGGGGGGTATTCGCCTTTCAGCTGGGCAATTGCCATCGTCTATCTTTTGTTGATGTTCGTCGGACTTGTATTTCTCTATTTTGAGGACCGGAACAAGTGCCTCTTTTCAGCAATGTATCTTGTTCTGCCACTTATCATAAGTGTCATTGTCTCCTCTCGGATGACTATGAACCCCCGCTATCTCATCTATCTCCTTCCTGTCTACTTCATGCTGATTGCGGCAAGCTTCCCGGTTATATTCCGGTTCATCCCGAACAGGAAGCTGCTGTATGCATTTATCATCCTGATTTTTGCCATCAACGCACCCCTGCTCTCCGGATACTACACATCGTTCACAAAAGAGGACTGGAGAGGTTTTTCCCAGATCGTTCATGGTGTCACCAAGGACGGGGATTTGGTCGTTGTAATTCCTGGATATATTACCCAACCGTTTTCATATTATTATGATAATGCTACGGACAGAACCCTCCAGACTGGTGCCTCTTCTGGCATAGCGCTTGACAATATTTACCAGTTGAAAGGAAACAACAGCATATTTTATGTCGTCACCGGGGATATTACCGCGGCAAACCCGAATGGTGACGCGTTGGCATGGCTGAACGAGAAGAGCAAGCTTGAAACCCAGCACACCGGCATTTATCTCCTCTCCTCCCGGTGATTTGGGCTGACGGCATCCCGTTGGCATGAAAGTCGGCAAGCCGACTTTCATTATGGCTTGCCTGAACCGGCATGGGTCATCAGGTTTTTTTCCGGCACAAATGACCGCGAAGTTTTTCCTATTTTCTGGCGTGAAGCAGAAGCGAAACCCCAAGTCCCCACTGCTCAAATTTCTGGTCAAGCCGAATCCCGATTGCCAGCAACCGCTGGCTGTTCGTGAGTGCAAAGAGGGGGGAGATAAAAAACAGGGTTCTGGTTGAACATTCTGAATAAGCGGGAAAAAATCTGCGCAGCCCGGACTCGGAAAAGAACCTCAAATGCGTCTCCCCATAATTCCTTCCCCTGCCAAAGAGATCCCAGAAGAGCTCATAGATACCCCAGACAGAGCGATCATTGGGGGTGGTGATGACAACCGCCCCCCCGTCTTTAAGGATGCGGGAAATCTCTTTAATAAGGTGATCCGGTTCTTTGACATGTTCGATAATTTCTGCACAGACGATCTTGTCCACGCAGGAGTCCTTCACGGGAAGATGTTGGGCATCAGCGATGATGAACTCGGTATTTTTAATGAATTTTTTCCGTCCATTCAATGCCGCGTTCAGGCTCACATCAATACCCACAGCAAGAGCATACTCCTTTCTGCCAATCTCCTGCAGCTGCACCCCGCTTCCACACCCGATGTCAACAATGATATCGCTGGCGTTTACCGCAAGCGAATTCCTGACCGCATCTGTTTTCCGCCTCTGGAAGTATCGCTGGACCAAAAGGTTGGAATTATATGCCTTCTCATCGATATCGCCGTCAATGGTATTGTAGAATGAAAAGAGATCAGCGTTTTTTTTGGATTTTTTAAAGAGATCCCATGATCCAAAGGAGAAATCCACACCCACTTCAACAAGCCGGGTCAGAAGGGCAAATGAGGTAGCGATTGTTGCACTGATGCCCATCGCGGCAAAAACGATAACAATACCCGTCTCCTGAATTCCCCACCCGGCAGGAGTGAGCGGGATGAGGGAGAGGAGGGTAAGCAACGGGTTTAAAAGCAGCGCGTCCAGCGGTGTAAGAAACGACTGGTGCATCGAGAGTACAATCAGGTACCACTGGAGACCCCGCAGCATCCAGCCTGCGAGGCTGATAGAGAGAATAAACGGGGCATATTTCTGGATGGAGCGGCTCTGTTCCCCGAATTGCAGGATCTTTTGAAGCAGCCTCCTCTTTTTGAAGAGTGTCTTCACCCGCTCCGGGGGTTTCATTACGATCAAATACCCGGAGATCACCCCACATATAAGCAGTAACATTATGATGATCGCAAACCCGACCTGACCGGCAAAGATGAATGAATAGATGAAATATGCACCCAGAATTGCAATAATCACCTTGAACGTGAGGTCGTAGAGGTAGGTGCTCGTGATGGTGGCGATCCCTTTTTCCAGTGGAACATCCCGCTTGTTTAACGAGAGTGCAACATAGAAGTACCCGCTCCTGCCTGGTGTGAAATCTGAAAGGAGCATTCCCGCCATGTGTGAGAAGAACACCAGCCGCAGCCTGATATTTTCTCCTATATGGAGGAGGAGTGTTTTCAAACGGTATGCCATCAGCAGGTTGTTGAGGAAATAGCAGAAGCAGGCAAGCAGAAGAAACCATACATCGATCTGCATCAGCAATGAGAGTGTGAGATGGTAATCAATGGTTGTAAACAGGAGTAGTAGTATCGCCACTCCTATAATACCCTGAATAACATTGATAATCCGGCTCCGTTGCATCTCATCATCCTCGTTCCGGTATACCGTGATAGTGCAGGAATTTCACCGGTGAAAAAAAATCTTCCATGCCCTGATGATATTACCACTCTTCCGCTCAATGATATTATACTTCAGGATCGAACCGCACTGGATCAGGAAATCGCAGATGATCCGGAATTTTAGTTTGCTCTCCCCGAACTCCCGGTCCTTAAAGATAATAGGGATCTCCTGTACCTTGGTCCAGTTTGCCTTGCCGAGAATCTCAAATCCCATACGGAACCCGCGCGGGGAAAGATGTGCACCGTTAAGAATGCACCGGTTGATGGCAAAAAAACCGCTCCCGGAATCCATTACATTGGGGATCAGGAGCCTGCCTAACAAGGCTGCCCCTGATGAGAGCACTCTTCTCATAACGGACCAGTTGATCACCTCGCCCCCCTTGACATAGCGGCTTCCGATGACCATATCATATCCCAGATCATGGAGGTAATGATAGAACAGCGGAATTTTTTCTGGCGGGTGCGAGAAATCGCAGTCAATGCACTGGACAAACTCTGCCTGTGCATGGAGCATCCCGTCATAGAGGGATTGTGAAAGCCCGGGGTTCTTTTGCCGTACGAGCAGGTGCAAATTCCGGTGCTCGTTCATCAGGGTTTCAACAACTGCGATTGTACCATCACGCGAGTTGTCATCGACGACAAGAATTTCTTCGTTGATGGAATGCGTCTTGCAGATGGTATCGATGGCGGCAACCATCATCCCGATATTTTCCCGCTCATTAAAAGTGGGTATTAATACCGTCAGGTCAAAGCGCATTAAAATCTCTCGTGATCTCGTGCGTTATCGTCATAAAACCAGGACAATTAATAACTGTAAATATGGATTATTGCAGACCCGTTCATGTATATGCCGTGGTTTGTATAAAAAATACGTACTTCGGTTTCTTTGTGGGTCGATTCAATGAGGTTTATGGGGTTGGGAGGACAGGTTAATTGATTCGATGGGTTTATACGTCACTGAACAGGTACATTTGATCATTGGAGTCAGGATTGTCAATTTTATAGTTTAATCTTTACATTAACAACATGCTTCATCAATAAGCATTTAGGTATGGAGATCTGGCATGGGAAAGAAAAATAAAAATACGAATGAATCGCCCGTAATTAAAGGAAAACAAAATAAGCGCCAGTTTACCTTTCTCGATTTCCAATTTGATAATATCGATAAAAATATTGTGAAACGACACATATTTTTATTAATTCTTGCCAGTATTGTGACAAAAATTCTCGTGATCGTTTTCACAACATCCGTTTTCAACTCATTTATTGATCTATTCGATTTTGAGTTCCATTTTAAACATGCCGTCCTGCTTCTGCAGGGACAGTTGCCTTATATCAATTACAGCTATGACTATCCAGTCCTGATTTTTATCCCAATAACTATCGCGCTCATTCCGGCAATTGTCACACAAAGTTTCATGGCATATGTATACTCATTCCAGCTGCTCATGGTGTTGTGCGACACAGTCACCATTATCTGCATTTATTTTATTGGGCTCAAGATATGGAATGAAAAGACCGCTTTCTTTGCCGGGTTAATCTTTGCAACAGCATTTTCAACCGCCTATTTCGTCCTGACAAGATTCGACGCGTTCCCAACTTGTCTTCTGATGGCGGCAGTCCTTTTTACTGTGTATGACATGAATACAAGAGGATACATTTTTACGGCACTTGGCTTTTTTACGAAAATATTCCCAATCATTGCTCTTCCATTCCTTGTTTTATATAATGCAAAATCTACATCAATCAAAAAAGAGATCATATCCGCAGTGAAAATTTTTTTATTGTTTTGTGTCATTTTATTGCTTCCACTTGCAATTATCAATCCGGAAACAATCAGTACGTACCTTGTTGCGACAGGAAGCGGTCTTGGAATTTATGTTGCTACCCCTACATATACACTGTATGCAATTCTTCATGATGTTCTCCACTTGGGGATTTCAGCATCTCTTATAGCGACGTTTATGCAGGTTTTAATGGGTGTGACACTCCTCATTCTGGTGTATCTCGCGTATATCAGTAAAGAGAAGAACCCAAAAGCATTATTAAAAATATTATTATGTGCAATTTTCTCTCTCGTATTTTTTGCAAAATTTCACAGCCCCCAGTATTTCGTCTGGTTCACTCCATTTCTTGCCCTGCTTGTTGCGGACGATCTGGTAAAAATTATTTTATTCTATGTCACCCAGATCTTTGTTTACCTCGAATTCCCGCTGATGTTTGGAAAATATTGGGTTAATCTGAATTATACCGCCCCGGTTGGCACATCAGATTGGTATGTGACGCTGTTGTTTTTCACGCTGCTATACATGGCATTCCTCGTCTTGATTTATTATATTATTCGACCACAAGAAGGGATCGTGAAAAAAATGCGGACAATACTATCGGGGAATTAATTTTTTCAATCTTTCCTGATATACACGTAGCCAGAAAAATTAATCGTGAAGGAATCTCCCTGTGATCGCAGTCAGTTGTTAAAGGGTCTTCACGGTTTTCTGGTTTTCAGTGTGGATTCAGGATGCCAACGATCCGGTCACCCGCTTTTCCGTCACCGAACGGATTTTTCCATGAATGTGGCTTATCCAGCATTATTTCTGCAGCATTAACGATGGACCGTGGATCAACACCCGCAATAATGTTTGCCCCTACATCAACCGTTTCCGGACGCTCAGTGGAATTACGTATCGTAACACACGGTACTTTGAGAATACATGTCTCTTCCTGAACGCCCCCAGAATCGGTCAGGGCTAGTCGGGCGTTCGACTCAAGCTGAAGAAATTCCAGAAAACCCTGCGGTTTTATCATCTGGAATCCTTTCAGTTTCAACCCGAAGGATTTGATCATTTTTTCAGTTCTGGGATGAACCGGGAAAACGAGCGGCAAACCGGAAGACTCGTGAATCTGGGCAAGACCTTCGAGAATTCCTTTCAGTCGTTTCTTATTATCGACATTTTCCTGCCTGTGGAGGGTGACAAGAAAATAGCCGTTGGCAGAAAGCCCAATATCATGGACAGTGTCCGATCTTTCTTTTGCGAGTGCCAGATTTTCGAAAACAGCATCGACTATTGTATTACCGGTAACAGAAATTTTTCTTTCGGGAATCCCCTCATTCAGGAGATTTTTCTTGGCAACATCCGTTGGTGCAAAGAGGTAGTCTGACAGATGGTCTGCAACAACACGATTTACTTCTTCCGGCATAGTACGATCAAAGCTGCGTAATCCTGCTTCCACATGCCCAACTTCTACTGGTAAGGACCGGTTCCCGCGCACGTAACATTTGGATGCGGCGAGAGTTCCAGCAAGGACGGTGTTGGTATCTCCTTGAACGAGCACGACATCCGGTTTTTTTTCTGCGAGTATCTTCTCGACACCCGCCATAATCAATCCCGTCTGTTCTGCATGGCTTTTTGATCCTACATCAAGATTATAGTCCGGCGCTGCAAGTCCAAGCTCTTCAAAAAAAAC
>Ga0247842_10002896_pt1 | contig 24297 bp, 21 predicted proteins | sample LaCruzMarch2015__3_FD_192411 | JGI IMG/M metagenome (GOLD analysis project Ga0247842, IMG submission 192411) | Freshwater microbial communities from meromictic Lake La Cruz, Castile-La Mancha, Spain - LaCruzMarch2015_19m | ecosystem: Environmental > Aquatic > Freshwater > Lake | place: Spain...
ATCCCGCCGGGTCTTGCTTGTAGTCGGTTATGGGACACCGGAATAAAAAAAGGATTGGACGTGTGTGTGCTGCGGTGGAAACACGATCTGGTTGCCGACACCTGCCACTAAACCCCCCGGAAAAAAAGGATTAAGAATGGATTATGAACCTGATTCGTTGGAGAGCACCGGCTTCAGGCTGAAATGCAGTTCAACGGTACCGAATGGAACTGTTGTCGTGCCGCTCTTGACCTGCGCGCCATTGTTGTAGACATTAATTGTGAGCCGGTCACCGGTCCCGCTCTGTTTTTTTACCGAAATATCAATGATATCTGTCTGGGCAGCCGGGATCTGTTTCATCCAGACCCCAGTTGCATTCACGGGTACCTGCCGTCCCGCTGGACCAACGCTCCCGACAAAATTCCCGGCATTCTCCGGGTATTCCACCCGGATCCATACACCGGTCGGGGGAATGAGGACACCTGATGGTGAAACGGCAACGCTTGTAACAACCGGTGTGGGGGTTGGTGGAATCGTGATGGCAGCAGTGGGAGTGGATGCAGGCGTTGTTACCGGTGGGGTAGCCGGGGCAGTCGTCACAACCGTTGTTGTTATTGCTGTGGCAATTGTTGTAGGCACGGTTGTTGGCACCGTTGTGGCTGCGGTCGTTGGCACGATTGTCGTGACCGGTGTTCCCAGCCCGGAACCTGCATGGATATACGCGCCTGCCAGTACTGCAATGATCACGATGATAATTGCTGCTATTCCGAAGATCATGAACTTTGAAGAGGAAGATCGCGGAAACGAACGACGGCATGCCTTCCCGGATCCTTTTTTAGGATAGGGTGTTGCAGGCTGTGTGCCATCCGGTAGAGTGACATCAGGGGTATCATCAAGCGAGATCGCTGCGATGAGATCCGTGAGCGAAATACCTTTCCGGGCAGTTTCGTCACGTGCCACCGCCGCCTGCTCACTGAGTTTTTTCATCCACTCGTCACTCTCCTGTTTTCGCTGTTCCCGGGGTTTTTGGGAGAATACGAGATCCATGGGTTGCGTGCCGCCCTCTGCGGTTGCAATGGAGAGGGAGATGATCGGTTCACCGGTGGCAGTCTCGGATCTGGTGACGGTCTGGATAACCGCAAGAGGAAGTGTTCTGGGTCTGAAGTGGGTATGACTGCTGTCCGAGAGGATGAGGCGCTGGTTTGTGAGTATCACATCAGACCGGACGGTACTGGAAATTACATTGTGTGTTGCAAGGAGAATCGTCTCATCGCTGTTCAGGTACGGGTTGCCCATCTTGCCACCTTCGCTGTTCTATTTTGCGTTCTCTATAGCAATATGCTTTTATGATGTATGGTCGGTTTGTCTGGCAGTACTCGGATCGTTGCAGCATCCTCCGGAACAGTCGATCGCCCACTCGAACCGGGTGCCGGAATTCGCATCAGGCACGTTTGACCTCCTGCGTGCATGCGTGCAGACGGTTTTACATTTGGCAGGTTCTCTGTTGCATCGTCCCACAAAAACTCTAATACCTCCCCTCCCCTAATCACTGGTTTGATGAGGTGAGGTATGGATCCGGCACACGAGAAGACCACGACAATGCTTATTGAAGTGAACGATCGAACCTGGGAGCACCTGGTCGAGCATGGAACGATGCCCGTTGCGGTGATGTTTTACTCACCTGCCTGTTCGTTCTGTCACCAGATGGAGCCGTACTTCCGGGGTTTCGCAGAGGAGTTCAAAGGCAGGTGCCTTTTTGCCCTGCTCAACATCACCACCCGCCAGTGGACCGCGGAGCGTTATGGTGTCCGGAGCACCCCCACGTTCAAGTTCTTCTGCATGGGGAAGTCTGTGCAGGAACTGGTCGGAGCCGTCTACCCGGCGATCCTGAAAAAGATGATTGAGGACGTGCTGCTCCACGGGAAAGAGTGTGCCAGAAACTCGACAACGATCGATTACGAGATCACGGGATATGGATGAATCCCGGTCCGAGCCCACCCCGTACAACCGGGTGGGGGAGGATGACGCTCGGCGTGACGAGTACTTCGGTGAATGCCCGGGCTGCATCGAAGTTCCGGCTACGCGATCTTTCTCATGCACCCGCATTGCTCTGCCGCCGCCGCAACCGCTTGTGCCACCGCACGGGTGACTCCCTTGTCAAGGATGCTGGGAAGAATTTTCTCGCGGTGAGGTTTTGGGATATAATCGGCGATTGCGTGTGCCGCAGCAATCTTCATCTCATCCGAGATCTTTGTGGCGCAGGCATCCAGTGCTCCCCGGAAGATGCCGGGGAACGCGAGCACGTTGTTGATCTGGTTGGGGTAGTCACTTCTTCCCGTCCCGACAACTGCCGCACCCGCATGTTTTGCCGCTTCGGGCAGGATCTCGGAGACGGGATTTGCCATCGCAAAGACGATCGGGTCCCGGCTCATGGAGCGGATCATATCCTCGGTGACGATGTTCGGGGCGGATACCCCGATAAAGACATCCGCGCCTTCCATCGCATCGGCAAGTGATCCGGATTTATTGTTCCGGTTCGTCTCTTCCCCAAGGATGAACTTGTACTTGTTGCTGTACAGCCCCTCACGGCTCCGGTGAATGATGCCCTTCTTGTCACAGACGATAACATCATTCACCATCGTGCAGACGTTTGGGTTATACCCGATGCACTTTAAGATCCGCGCAATGGAGAAGCCGGCAGCTCCTGCCCCGGAGATGACGATGTGTAAGTCTTCAAAGTTCCTGCCCGTCACTTTACATGCATTGAGTACTGCGGCAAGCACCACGACCGCAGTCCCGTGCTGGTCATCATGCATGACCGGAATTCCGATGTCCTGCAGGGCGTCCTCCACCTCAAAACATTTTGGCGCGGCGATATCCTCAAGATTGATGCCGCCAAAGACCGGGGCGATGTTCCGTACCTGGTCGACAAAATCCGTCTCATAATGCTCGAAGCAGATCGGGAACGCATCGATGCCTGCGAACTCCTTAAAGAGGATCGCCTTTCCCTCCATTACCGGTATCCCGGCTGTGCCGCCGATGTTGCCCAGTCCCAGGACCGCTGAACCGTCCGTGACGATCGCGATCGTGTTCGCTTTCAGGGTATATTTGTACGCGAGGTTCCGGTCTTTCATGATCTGGCGGCAGACCTCGGCGACGCCGGGTGTATAGGCACGGGACAGGTCATACGGGGTTTTCAGGGGAACCTTTGAACGGATCTCCAGTTTTCCGTGGTACTTTGCGTGCAGTGCAAGCGAGTCCTTATAGATCTCATCGCTTCCCGGTGAAAACAGCATTCTAGGTACACTCCTGTACGAGAAGAACGTGGCGATAGGTAATGAACCTTATGCTGGCACGGGAGCGCAAATAGGATGGACCTGTTGCCGTACAGACTCCTGTATTTGCACGCGGCAAATGACGAAACCCTGTACCGTTCGGGTTCGAACGGATTTTCGCCCAATCGCCCCCAAGGATTTCCGGCAGGATGAAATCTGCACACGTCAGCATCCTCAATACGGGATGTCGCAGGTATGACGAACGTCTCCCCAAGTTACATTTTAATACATAAATGCACAAAATTATACATCAAAGTATCGGTTGTGCAGATGCAACGGGCAAAGGATACCCGGGACACTGACAAGCCCGGATACCTGTAAAAAGATGATGTGATACACCATGAAGTCAAAAGATATTGCAATTGTCGGTATTCTCCTCGCCATTGGTGCAATCCTGAGGTATTTCCTCGCGATGCTCCACACGCCCCTCACGCCGAACATGATCATCGCGTTCTATTGTCTCGCGATCATCCTCATCCAGCCAAAGGTCTATGAAGCGCTTGGCATTGGTATCGTCGCCGGACTCTTGTCCATGCTGATATCCAGTTCCATGTTCCCACCGGCAAACCTCATCAGCGAACCGATCGGCGCACTCGTCTGCTTCGGGCTATACGCTGTGCTGAAGAACCGGACAAAATTTGCGCCAACGGTCACAACGTTTCTGACGACACTCGCCAGCGGATTTTCGTTTGCGGCAATCGCCATCATCTTTGTCGGGGCAACGATCCTGACCAAGTATAACGGGAATCTCTTCAACTTCATGATCGTCTTTGTGCCGATCGTTGTTGTCACCGCGGTGTTCAATGCGGTCATTGTCCAGATCCTCTACGTCCCCTCAAGCCGGGTACTGGTGAGAGGAAAGGAATGATCGAGCTGGTTAACGTCAGTTATACCTACCCCCACACCGCCCGGGCGGCACTTGACCATCTCTCCCTCTCTTTACCGAAGGGTCAGTGTCTCATGGTCACCGGTCCGTCCGGAGCCGGGAAGACCACGCTCTGTCTTGCGGCGTGTGGCATCCTTCACCATGAATATGGAGGCAAAAAGGAGGGACAGGTGAAAATTGACGGCAGGGAGGTCAGTGGCTATGTCAATCTCTCGGAGATTGCCCAGAACATCGGGATCGTCTTTGATGATCCCGAAGCCCAGATGATCTTCACGACCGTGGAAGAAGAGATCCTGTCCGCACTTGAACACCGGGGACTCCTTGCAGCGGAGATCGAGGATCGCCTCGCCGCGATCATGGAGACCTGCTACCTTTCCGAGCTCCGGAACCGCTCCCCGCACAACCTCTCCGGGGGTCAGAAACAGCGTGTGGCACTTGCAGCAACGCTGGCGCTGGGCAACGATGTGTTGATCCTTGACGAGCCCACATCAGAGCTCGATGAGCATGCGACCCACCGGATTGTTGATATCCTGAAAAACCTCAAGGCTCAGGGAAAGACCCTCCTCTTAGTCGAGCATAAGTACACCCATTTCCGGGATATGATTGATACCCTTGTCGTCATGGAGAACGGTACGATCCGGGCTATCGGTGCGCCACGCGATATCCTGACCGATGAGCGCCTGCGAAGGATCGTGATCCCTGACTTTTCACAGATACGAGCGAACGCCGTTGACCATGCCGCACCGGCTGGTACTGCCCCTGCAACGGTCGTCTCGGTTCAGCACCTGTCCTATTCCTATGATGAGGTTCCTGCCTTAAAGGATGTGAATCTTACCATCCATGCCGGGGAATTTGTCGCAATCGTCGGGGAGAATGGTTCCGGAAAGACCACGCTTGTCAAACATTTCAACGGGCTCCTCTCCCCGACCAGGGGTGACGTATTCATCCAGGGGAAGAATACCCGGACCTGTTCCGTCGCTGAACTGGCTCGCGATGTGGGGCTTGTCTTCCAGAACCCGGACCACATGTTCTTTGCCGATACTGTAAAGGAAGAAGTGGAATTCGGGCTCAAGAACCTTGGGATCAAGGACGGTGCCGCAATTGTCGATGCAGCGCTTGGCGATGTCCGGCTCCTGCATACCAAAGACCTGTACCCCCGCTGGCTCTCGCGCGGTGAGCGGCAACGCCTCGCTATCGCCTGCGTCTGCGCGATGCAGCCATCGATCATCGTGCTGGACGAACCGACCACCGGGCTCGACGGGGATGAGGCATGTCTTGTGATGGAGATCCTGCACGATCTCCAGCGAAAAGGACACACGATCATTGTCATCACCCACAACCGGGACCTTGCAACGAACTGTGCTGACCGGTTGATCACGATGGAACAGGGACTGATCGTCTCGGATTCACAGGTACGGTGAATACGATGGCAGAGATTCTTCAATATGTCCACAAGGATGGATTTTTCCACACGATCCATCCGTTCACGAAGATCGCGTTCATCATTGTCATCAGCCTGATGTGCATCATATCAATAAATATTCTATTCCTCGCGATTCTTGTTGTTGCCCTGCTTGTCATCGCATACGCAAGTAACCTGTACAAAGAGGTGATAGCGCAGCTGAAACTGGTCATCCTGATGAGCGTTGTGTTTATCATCATCACGGTGATTACAATGCCCAACGGTGCGGTGATCGGGTATGTGATTCCGGCGGCGGTGCCATTTGTTGGCGGGTTTATTCCCATCACCCAGGGAGCGCTCGAGATTGGGTTAATCCTCACCCTGAGGTTCATGGTATTGATCTTTGCGTTCCAGCTCTTCCTTATCTCCACCCAGCCCCGGGATCTTGTGCATGCGCTGGAGAAATGCAGGATGCCAATCGATTACATTCTTATGTTCATCATCGCGCTCCGGTTCATCCCGACACTCCAGATTGAAGGCAAACGCATTCACGAAGCCCAGCTGGCACGGGGCTACAATCCCGGTTCCGGATTTTTAGGAAAGATCCGGAGTGTCGCACCGATCGTGATCCCCCTGGTCTCGAATGCGCTGCTCCGTTCGAATGTGCTTGGGCTGACCATCGATATGCGGGGATACCGTACTGGTAAGCGAACCCATGTCCGTGAGAAGCGGTTTCTCCAGGCTGATTATCTGGTGCTGACGGTTTTGGTTTTTGTGTGTGCGGGATTTATTTTTTTTACGATTAAGCAGATTTTGTAAAAAAAATTTTGGCTGCCAATCGCAATTCCTGGAATTCCACCGGAACAAAAATTTTAAAATAATTTACCAGATTTTTTTAACCGGAAAAATTCCCGAACGCGACCAGAAGAGATTCAAGATTCAGGGATTCACCTGAATGCGGGAAAAATACTATGATCCGCGGTAAAAAACCGGTCACAGCGATCGCGGAAGCGAAAAGTTTTGCCGAACGGATGGGTTATCGTTCGCTTGACAATACAGACAATGATCTCCCCTTTGACTTTCTGATCTACAAGCCGGAATCCATCCGGCTCGTGAAGGTCCGGTAGACCCGGTTCCGAATTGACCCGTATGACTCCTCGGACAAGGTCTGTCCAAAGGAAGTTGCGGGACTCCGGACGCTCACGTTTCCTCCGTATGTCATCCGCGAGCTCTGGCTCCGGACCCAGCACGAGCGGGTCTGGCGACGTTTCATGATAGGTGCCGAGAATGTCGAAGAGATCGAATGGTGGGGACCTGACAGATATACCAACCCACACTCCCGGTGAGACTCTTTTTTCACCTCTGAGCGTTCTCAACCGGAAAAAATCCGGTAGGTTTCCAGTGGAAATGATGCCAACACCCGACAATATTCTTCGTTAAAATTGTTGTTTTGTCAAAATACCCATTTTAATGCGGAAAAAACCGTGCACTTTAGCAGCCTTTTACGGGATTCCTTTTTTACCAACATTATAGTCCGGTTATCGCAGAAAACACCCGCCAATCGCAGGATATTGCCCTCTAAATCGATCACGTCGGAGAATCCGGAAACTGGCCGGTCCTGAGGAGGACCTGGGAACCTGGCAGCTATCCCCACCCACACCCCCGGTGAGAGACCCTTTCTTCACCTCGGAGCCTTCCAAGCCGAAAAAAATTCAGTGGATCTCCAGTGGAAATTGTGCCAACGCCTGACAATATTCTTTGTTAAAATTGTTGTTTTGTCAAAATATCCATTTTAAGACGGAAAAAACCGTGCAATTTAGCGGCCTTTTACGGGACCCCCTTTTTGATTAATATACAGTCCGATTATTGCGGAAAACGCCTGCCAATCGCACGATAAAGCCCTCCAAATCGATCACGTCGGAGAATCCGGAAACTGACCGGTTTATCGCCGGTATTCGAATATGTAACCGATCTTCTTGCCGGCCAGGATCATTTGGAAAGAAATTTCCGGAATTTTCTTTCGCGCCAAAAAATATTTTCCGGATTTTTCAAACGTGAGTGAAGCGGGAGTTCCGCATGGTGCAATAAAATTTTTTGTGAAAAGAAGATTTCAAAAAAATGATGCAAAAGAAAGCGCCTCGGCCGGGATTCGAACCCGGGTCAAAAGCTCCGGAGGCTTCTAGGATGTCCACTACCCTACCGAGGCATTATGCAACCATGTCCATGAGCGGTTCACGGTTCCATACTAATAACGTCGTGGCAAGTATCAAATCTCTCGACAAATGGAAAGAAAATGGGATAATCACCGACGATGACAAGCACCTGATCGATGAATATATTATCCAGAGACGAGCCATCGGGATTCCGGCGCAACCCGATCTTTTACCAGCTCGACCTGAACCCGGATAAGGCTAACGAGAACCTCATCATTGATCTGATCTATGATGACCTCGCACCCATCCGGCTGAATGACATGCGCCGGGGCACGGATATGCCGCACGGTGTCCGGTTCTGGACCCAGGCATGGCGCAGCAGGTGGTGGGGGCAATCACAAGTGGGGGGCTGTGAAGTCTGGTTGTTCAACCTGAAACATCGGAGATAAAACCGGATATGGTTCTCACATTCTCCTGTTCGGTTGTCGGGATGCGCCCTCTACTATATTTTTTTCTTTACGGTTCTGTTAAGTTAGCGGTTGATCTCCGTTTTTCCTTTCGGAAAATCTTCGCGCTCAACCAACAAATCGTGTGAGGTTATTATCTTCACACTACCCGAGCCCGTTCAATCAGAGGCTATCAACGTTGGACGGAAACACAAAGAAACTTCCAGAAACACCGCTCCGCAGATTCGACCAGCGCTAATCCCCGCCAGACAATCGCGCATACTGCTGAAACGTGAGGTAAAACACGAAGAATCGCGAGAGAAATGTCGACAACAAAAATAGCATCCGCTCGGAGTGCCAGGTTCGGCAGTGGACCCTATAACTCAATCAGTAATACTGCGTAAGTTGTTGAACAGGTGAAATATTGTTTTGCAGATGCCCAAGGAGCAGGATCTGGTACACGACAAAGTTCGCCAGAACATGCAAGCATTCACTCTCGTTTGTGACTCTCCGGACATCGAATTTCACGGTAGCTTTGATATGACTGTGCGTCCGCTCGCAATCCCCTCGTTTCGCATACACAACCGGGAATTGCGGGTCGACAACATTCTGGTTTCTCAGGAACATGCCGACCTGTTCCTGCCGACCATTCGCATACAGGAACTCAAGTTTTTGTCGGAGGGGTGCAGTAAGTGAACCTCCCTGTTTCCACATTTTGTTGATCCAGTGATCCAGTCTGCCTTCAGTACCCTCTTCATTCACAACAGCGGTCCCGCGAAACTGAATATACGGTCGTGCGTGAAGGAAATGATGAATATCAGCATGAATCTGAAACGCATCATACCCTCCATCCGCAAACACTGCGGCAATTTGGGGATTCATCGGCTCAACACCTTTGATCATTTCGATGGCGTGGGTTGAATCCGATGCACTTCCATTCGTAAAATGGCAGAATACCGGAATGTTGCCGAGATGAAAGATGTGTGCCTTGTACATCTTAACCCCATAGTGAACATTGAAATCGGCATATTTGTCATAGCGTGAAGCTTCGACCGGTGTTGAGTCCATAATTCCCGCATGTCCAGACGATGCTCTGCATATCAGGGATCCGACAATTTCCATGAGATGTTTTACACCCTCTTCTTTGAGCCGGTATTTGACAAAATGGTGTAATGTTGACTTGGCGGGAACGATAAACCCTTCTGTCGTCCATGGAAGTCCAAGATCTCGACAGTCCTGGTCAGTGAGTGATTGGAGTGTGTCAGCATATGACGCATTCCGAAAGAACTTCACAATCATCAGTTTCAGCATGACAAGTGGATCGTAGATGGTTCGTTCCCCTCCGATTTTGTAGCAGTGCTCTGTTACATATCGTTCAATGTGATACAGATCCACATACTGCAAATACTGGCAGATCGACGTTCGATTCGGTAAAATCTCACTTAATGTGAGCCCTTTGGTTTCATCAACGAAGAAAACCATGAAAGGCAGTCTGGATACTATATATAGCTGCCGGTTTGGATCTGCGGGGTGTTTCTTGCTACCTGCCGGATCACTGCTTCAGGAAAATGGGTGGGGGTTTTATTTGTTCATCCCTTGATTGGACGGGCTCTACCCATGAATTCAAATCACTTCCACAAACTAGCAAACCGTGAGTTCCCCATTTTTACAAAGGTTGAGGATCATCAAGCGGCGGCATCTGATTCAATTGTTGAACGATTCTTTGTTGTGACATGCTCAAATCTCTTCTTTGATTTAATGTCCCAAGATGATTTTGAATTATCTCATTAAGATCAGACTTATCGACGAATTTTATCAGAGTTTCAAAATCGATATATTCAAATTTAACATCGGGGAACTTTCTGAAGTGTGTAAAATTTTCAAGTATGAAAAGCAATCCAGCATCATCTTGTAGGTGATTTTTAACCCACAGTCGAGATTTTTCTTTATTCCCCCATTCATACCAAACTATGAGAAGATTATAAAGCCGGAACGATCTTTCTAATTCACCCGTTTCTGATAAATATTCTATTCTATCTACGGCCAGTTTCTTTAACTCTTCAAATGTTTCTGGTTTGAAGAGTGCCCTAGTGCCTTCTCTTGAGCCCCCTCCAATATATTCACATTCGTTATGCTGTGGATCTTGGATTATTGAAAAAAGGTCCCACAAAATTGAGTATAGTAATTTGCTTGAGGTAATTACCTGTCGGATTAAATCAACTCTTTCGTGTTCCTCAAGACGTGATAATAGTAATCTGACAAGCCAAAATTTGTGATAACTGTTGATAATTCCATCTGTTTTATTTTGCTGAAGTTCTACTTCCAAAATCTTATCAAATACATTATAAATTGCAGGGATAATTTCAATGGCTTCATCTTTTGTAATACTGGGAGAATGATCGATAAGTCTCTGTAATATGAGGTCAATTTTATTCAGTCCAAATTCATTTTCATTCGCGATTCTGATTAACTCAATATTTAGCGATTCTCGGTTGTTGAAAAATCCTTTTAATCTATCAAATTCCTGAGAGGATAGTGAATCTTGCGGAACAGTCATCCAATAATATCTCGAAAAGAATTCCGGACAACAGATCCTCATCTCTCTTCTCACTTTATGAGCATCATAGGTATCAATTGTTGCAGAACTATCTAGAACGGATGAAACAACGGGAAAAATTGATTTGATAATTTTCTCAATTGGTTCCCTATGGGAATCATCGACTTTATTCAACAAAGATGTATGGTATTTCTTGAATTCTTCTTGTTCATAAAACGATATTTGTGAAGGAAAACCATAAAAATAACTGGAATTCTTTTGAATTCTTTCATAGTACTGTGGAGAAAAAAGTCGTAGAATCTCCAGCGCTATGAAATCGATAGGATTGACCTCACTTTTTATCGGGGGATAGGTTACTTTCAAAGTATTTGTCAATCGAACGACCTGTCGAGGTGTATCAATCAATTCACTAATCCCACCATTATATACATTAAGCCAATGCTTTTTATCCCAGCGTTCTTTAGGATATTCTCCCATTAATTCCTTTAATTTTTCGCATAGAATTGAATATAATGATAATTTCGTTGGGGTAGGCAAATCGAAAGGTGCTTGAATGATTTTTTCCAGATATTTACTACCTGACGAGCATTGAACCGGTTCTAACATTGGCTCTATAACAGACCTATCAAAAGCTAGGACATATACGACGTTAGGAAAATCGGCAATTATCTTAATAACTTGAAAGATTTGCTTGATTTCATCACTATTCAAGCGATCAATATCGTCAACAATTATTACGATTTTTCTATCTTTTGGTAACTCATCAATTATTTTTTGTTTTATTGAAACAACATCCATTAATTCGGGATTAAATGACTTTTCGATAGAATCCATTGTCAATTTATAGGGACGGTTGAGGACAGGAGTGATTGCAGTAAGATACTCCCCAAACAATACTGTAATTTTTACAATTATCTTGAGTTCCTTTTTGAGACCCAGCCCAAACTGAGCAAAAAATTGCCTAATGAGATCTTCTTTGCCTGAAAACCACCATGGATTAAATCGAACAATTATTGGTTTCTTCTCGTTATTTTTTATAATACCTCCATCTGTTTCATAATTTGAAAGATAATAATTAATAAAATTGAGGAATGTTGTTTTGCCAGCACCCCATTTCGCATTTATAGAGACAACAAATCCATTCGGCTCGGAAATTGAATTAATGCCTAGTGCAACATTCTTCGCAATATTCGCATATCCTAATCTGTCGTCTGCTGGATTATTTAATGCAATATCTGATGAATAGGGATGGGGTATATTCACATTTGGTTCGCTAATATTTTTTATTTGGAGGGGACTTTCATCTTTTTTCTTATTGATTAATCCAATATTGAATGTTTGGGAAATTTTCTTAATGACGAATTTTATTTGGTTTGATTCTTCTTTTTGAAAATCAATCCGATCAATTTCATTATTTTTTTGTTTAACACTGAGTAGTTTTGCAAAGGTGTATCTACTTCGTATCTGGTTTGCAGATGCAAAACATAGGGATATTATTGCGAGACCAATTCCAAATGTTTGCATCTGATCTTTCAATGGTGAAGATAGAGTTCCTACATCTTGGGAAAACCAAATAAAAGCTACACCAATAACAATAAGTCCGTAAAATAATGAGGATATTAGCGCATCGAGACCAGTAAATTTCTCAATACAATACATCCATAATAAGGTTAAAATAATAACCAAAAATACGATGAGAGTGAGCATAACAATAAATTCCATTATTTCTCTCCTTTTAACATTATGGGATAATAATTATTGGTATGTGTAGCGTGCCAGAGTTTCTATCCTAAAACACTAATGAGACCTGTGGTCACAGGCCTTACGCATGAAAATCATCAACTGCAATAATCACTTTTTGAACGGTTCTGGTGCGTCTGTCATCGGCGGAATAAGAATCCCCAGCTCAGTCGGTATTTTTTCCCCAGTCCTGATAAATCTTTCTATCAAATGTTCAAATCCGCTATCAAGGGTTAGATTTGTTGAATGCTCAGCGCATCGTGCTTCTTTCGGTCTTTCATCCGATAACTTTCACCCCGGATATTCAACGTAGTACAATGATGGAGCATCCGGTCCAGAATCGCAGCAGCGATCACATGATCCTGGAAAATTTCGCCCAATCCCCAAATGACTTGTTAGAAGTAAAGATTGTAGACACCCGCTCATACCGTCGTGATATCAATTGAAAGAAACAATATGCAGCAGCAGAATCAAAGGGCAAGTAACCGATTTCATCGATAATCAGCAACTTTGGTTTGACCAGTTTCTTGAGATAGCGGTCAAGCTGATCCTGCCGGTAAAATTCCTACTTCTTCCCTTTACCCACCCGACGGACCCTGACCGAGTTTGCATGGGCGTGGAGACCTTCTGCGGTTGCGATAGTCTCGACGATATCGCCAATGGTCTCTAGCCCGTTTCTGTCAATCATCTCAACTGATGCGGTCTTGCAGAAGTGCTGGACATCAAGCCCGGAGTACATCTTTGAGTACCCTGCGGTCGGGAGCACATGGTTCGTCCCCACTGCGTAATCGCCGCAGGCAACTGCGGAGTACCTGCCGACAAAGATGGCGCCGGCGTTCTTCACCCGGGTGACCACTGCCAGGGGATCGGCAACCTGGATCGAGAGGTGCTCGGGCGCGACCTCATCCGAGGCGGCAATCGCGGCATCGAGATCGGCAACAACCGCATACCCGGAGTTTTTCATTGCCTGTTCGATGATCTCTTTTCGCGGGGCTTTTTCCATCTGTATCTCTATCTCGCGCCCGACCTTCGCCGGGAGTGTTATGTCGGTCGTGATCAGGATGCAGGCGGCATTCGGGTCGTGTTCTGCCTGCGCGAGGACATCAGCGGCGACAAACGCCGGATCAGCCGTTTCGTCCGCGATGATTCCGATCTCGCTCGGACCTGCGGGGAAATCAATCTCCACGTTCTCCCTTAACATCATCTTTGCGAGCGTGACATAGACGTTCCCAGGACCGACGATCTTCTGGACCGGTTTTACCGATTTCGTCCCGAGCGCCATTGCGGCAATCGCCTGCGCCCCACCGGACCGGTAGATCTCGGTCACACCGGCAATGTCAAGGGCGACAAGGGTCATGGGGCTGATCGGGGGCGGAGAGCAGGCGCAAATCTCCTTCACACCTGCCACCCGTGCCGGCACCGCACACATGAGCGCGGATGAAGGGTAGGCTGCTCTGCCGCCGGGGATATAGAGCCCCACCCGGTTGAGGGGGGTCGTCTTGATGCCGAGCACGATGCCCGGCTCCATCTCCTGAAGCCAGAGGTCGCGGGGGCGCTGCAGTTCGTGGAAGCGTTCGATCCGGGCTTCTGCCTCGATGAGACTCTCGACAATCTTTGGGTCGACCTCATCGTATGCCGCTTCCCGCTCCTCATCACTGACCGCGATCTCGGTCAGTTTTACGTGGCGGGAGAGTTCCCGTAATGCGGTATCGCCATCCTTTCGTACCCGTTCGATGATCCCGGTGACGGTGGCACGCGCCTCTTCCAGGCTGCCTTTCCTGCCGGCAACCCACGCATCGATCTCGACTGCATTCCACATAGTGCGAATAGCTATGGCTGGAAAGGTTGTTAAGGTTTCGTCAACCGTCGAGGGTTCGCATACCGCAAAAACCCGTAAACGGGGTGACGCGAAACACACACCCGCTGCCGGTACCATTTGGCAGGATTACCCCCACCGGGTCAGAAGGTTTTCCCGGCTCGCTGCACGGCAACCGGCAACGCGCTTAGGAAGTATCCGTACGTTTCGACACCCGATTCTTCTCAGGGATCAAACCGTTCTTCTTTATGGCTTTGAGGATCGCCCAATGTCCCCGACCGTGTATCTCACCGAGCTCGTGCAGGATCTGCTTCTTTGTCATGCCTTCCGCAGAGCGTTGCATATACTCTGCGGTGAGCTGGCGGATCTCCTCGGCGGTCCAGGACTTCCACGAATTTTCAGGGTTATCCAGGACCGGTTCACGCAATGAGGACAGAAGATACCCGGGGGTGAGGTTTTCGATCTCCGGTATCTTTGTCTCAAATATCGGTTTTGAGATCTCAAACCCGCAGGCTTTCCGGTTCAGACCAATGGCGACCTTTGCGGTGGAGAACCCTCCGAGGAAGAAGTCGCAGATCAGATCGCCTTCGTGCGAGCTGTACTGGATCATCTTTGTTACGAGCTGCACCGGCAGTTCGTTCTTGTTCTTCACTGTGCCGGGCTTGTATTCGCGGTTGATGATCCAGACATCCTCACGGTCGGCGTTGTTCTGCGAGCGTCCATCCGGGGATTTTTCAGAGAGCCCGTACCTGGATTCAAGGTTGAACGTCCGTTCCCTGCCGGGCTTCTCATAATAGAGGATGTGGTAATGGCTGGACACATATTTCCGGCGGGTGAACACACCGAAACTGTAGCGCCAGATGAGGTGATTGACCTCCCGTAACTGCGTCTGTTTCAGGGCGTGCAGGATACTGTAGAGGTTGGTATAGCCGGACACAATGTACATCGACCCACCGGGACGCAGCACCCGTTCCGCTTCCTTCACCCACCGGATCGAGAAGTCCCCGTACTCCGCTGTCGGGATCTCGACATATCCCCCGACAACATACTCCTCGTTCCGGTTGTAGTGCCGGTGAAGTTTATCGCCTTCGATACCGTAGGGCGGATCGGTGATGATGAGATCGACCGAGGCATCCGGAAGATGTGCCTGTGCTCCACTGATACAGTCTCCGTTATAGAAGGTGCCGAAAGGCAACGTGACGGATCTCATGAGGCATCCTGTTCGGCAGGGGGTATAGGTTGGGCATCGATCATTGCAGAGGAGTATTGATGCTGAACCTATGAGAATATCCGCATGGGACACGGTTTCCGGACAAGCCGGAAACAAACTGGCACCACGATCCTCCTGCCCCGCAAAAGAACCGGTTTATTTAAAAACTCGAAATTTTAGATTCATTTCGCCAATTACGCTTCATTTCGCGTGCGCTCCAGTGGAAACAAAGGGGTATAAAAGGGTTGGCTGTATGCTGATTTGGCAAAAATAGTGAGAAAAATATTGCAAAATTCCAAACCGGTTCTCCAGACCCCGATTTACGGATCGTGTTCGTGCGGGATCCCAGTGCCAGATATCGTACTCCCATTGCCCCGGGGTCAGGTTCGTACCGTATATCCGGCTTTTGTCAGGCAGCGGATCACCATCGCATCCCACAGGGTGGTATCGTCTTCGACCACTGCATTGATCTGCTCCTCGAAGAGCCGGGTCAGCGCAGGATCTTCGGAGGCGAGATGCCGCTCGCACATGATCCGCCCGGCTCGCTTGCCGTTTCCACCAAGGATCAGCATCCGCCAGCAGCCATAGTCCCGGCAGATCTCCGGGCGCGTGAGATGGACGGTACAGTACCCCTGCGCGGCAGCCGGGTCAAACCGGAAGAAAGGGCACACCTCCGGGCGTTCGACAAAGATGCTCCGGTCCCGGAAGAGTTCGTGCTTGTCCGGATCGACACAGACCGGGGTTTTCTCGCCAGTGTACTGGTTGTTGACAATAAACCGGTCATTGCCCAAATCTTTGTAGATGACATGGACAAGTCCCAGGTGACTGCAACATTCCCCGCACTGCTGGCATTCAAACGATATGGTGTCCACCCACCTGTACCGGATTGTGCTTTCCGTCCCGTTCGTGAAGCGCTGCCGCGATGCCGGTCCAATCACAGCGGCGGGTCATGTGCTCTACTCCCGCTTCGCGGTCAAGAGAAAGATCGTGAAGTCCCGGAGTGCGCCCGTCCGCGAAGAAGGTTTTGCAATCGTGGCAGCTTCCTCGAACCGGATGTCCATAAACCCGGCGCGGGCGAAGAGTTCTGCGAGGTGTGCCCGGTCAAACCCGTCATGTTCAGCAATACCGGGCTTCTCATGAAACTCCCCGTTCTCTGCATCGAGATCCGCAATCGCAATCTGTCCACCGGGGAGGAGCAGGGAATGAAACGTACGTGCAGCAAGCAGCGTATCATGGACATGGTGCAGCGTCATCGAACTCACGATACAGTCAAACCGGGGCAATCCCCCGGTATCCCCACCGACACTCCATTCACGGGGTTCGATATTCGTGATATCTTCGGTTGCAATCTTCTGCGTGAGCATGGAGAGCATCTTCGGCGACGAATCCACAGCAATAATCCGCCCGACATGCTGCCGGCACTGCAACGCCACAAGTCCGGTGCCGGTGCCGTAATCCATCAGGGTCTCGGTGCCACACGGATGCAGGGCGCGGATCATCGCACCGGCAATTGTCGTTGCCATCTGCACCCGGTTGGGATCCTTGTCCCAGACAATTGCTGCCTGTTCAAAGTAGTCTGACATTGGGTTTCACTCCATTCGTTTGGATTTCCGGTGGTGACGAAATTGATGTGCTGCTCTCGTGTCCGATACAGGAAACAAGCGCTCAATTCTATTCTCTTTCGGTTCTCCCTTGGATCGTTGATCACATTCCCTGATATATCGGCTGCATACACCCGGAAACGCCGGCAATCGGTTCCCTGATCGTTCACATCGAAATGCCTTCTTGTGAAGGTTCTTCCGATGAATGAACTATATTGTCCTGCCTGGTAGCCTTATTGATGCACAGGACGGCGCTACCGGGACCGGACACCCGTCACGTCCCATGCTTATGATATACTTCAGCACGGAGGCATCCGTTGTCTCCGACGGGCACCTGCCCGCTGCATCACATACGCCACAACAATCCCGATCACGAACGCCGCGGTCATCGATACGAGGAGCGCGATGACGCCAACGAGGAGCGTAAGCGGAAGTGAGGATGTCTTCACACTGTGCCGTCCCATCTCAAGCGCGACAAAGATAAGGAGCGAGCCGAAAAAACCGACAGAGATGAGCGTGAGGAAATCAGCGGACGCAAACAGGAGGGCGATGACGATAAAGATCACGCCTGCGCAGACACTTGCCGCTCCCGTCCGTGCGCCATACCGGTACTGCCCGGCGAGCCCGCCAGCACCGTGGCACATCGGGAAGCCCCCGAATGGCACGGATGTAAGGTTCATAAGCCCGATGGTCCGGGAGAACCGCGAAGCCGGCACGTCAACCCGGAAAAGATCCTTTGTCAGGAGGGCGGTGGCAAGAATGGCATTTGTCACGGTCAGGAGCGCCTGCGAAGGCACCAGGGAATATGTTGCGGTGACGTAATCCGCAGGTGCCGGAATGACAAGCGATGGAAACGACAGCACGTGCACGGCAGGGTATCCGTGAAGAGCGATACCGGCGACGATGCCGGTGCAGATGATGACAAGAGCCGAGAGATCGGGAATGGCGGCGCGGTATGTACCGATAACAAAAAAACCGAGGATGATCGCAATGCCGAGCCCTGCATAGATCGGATCTGCGGTGATAAACCCGATTGCTGTTTTTACAAGAAGCAGGGCAAGCCCCAGCTGGATGCCGCGCACAACTGCTTCCGGGATCACCTTTTCGAGCCAGAGAAGGATGGGTCCGTAACTGATGAGAAGGAAGATGAAACCAAGGATGATCCCCGCCGCAGCGATCTCACCTGCACTCAGTTTTTCGGCAATGACGACCACCGCAATCGCCTTCATCGGTTCAATCGGGACGGGCAGACCGTAGTACCAGCCGGTGACGATAAACCAGATGCCAAAGAAAAGGAGCATGTACCCGACATTCATCGTCGTCACAAGTGCGACCGCGAGGATGAGCGGGATGATCGTGCCGAAATCGCCAAACGCACCCGCAAGCTCAAAGAGCGAGAATTTCAGTGCGGGTTTTCCGGTCACGGTCATCGCATCACAAGAAAACGATCAGGGAAGGGAATTATTCTGCCCGGATGATCGTGCCGACATTTTTACCGTTTATTGCTTTTTCGATATTGCCCCGTTTATGGCAGTTGATGATCCGGACTTCGCGGATGTTGACCGCGTTTTGCAGGAGATCGACGACCATCCGCTCAATGACGAGGTCGTTAAGATCCAGTTTGATCAGTTCGGCAGCGGTGATATCCCGTATGAGATCTGCATCCGGATTCTTCCGGGGATCTTCGGAGTACAGCCCGTCAACGTTCTTTCCGATAATGCAGTTCCTTGCTCCGAGGACTTCAGCAATAAGGAACGCGCCGGTATCAGTGCGGTGCGCCGGAACGAGATCCGAACGTGCCGGGTGTTCGTACAACCCGTAGGGAGGCGTGCCGTGGATGACCGGGAGCATCCCGAGCTTCATGAGCATCGGGAGTTCAAGGAGGTCTCCCGTGTGGATCCGCGTGCCATTGTATTTTGAGAGCAGGATCGAGACCATGATCGCATTCTGCTCGGAGATCTTCGCAGAGAGTTCAGCGAGCACACCGGTGGGCATTCCCAGGTCCATGCCGATGTCCATGATATGACGCACCCGCCCGCCGCCACCGGTGACGACCAGCACCTGGTGCTTTTGGGATAACTTCCCGATCTCCTCGCAGAGTGGGTACATGACCTCCCGCCCGTAATCGATCGCGCCATGCCCGCCGATCTTGACAACGTTAACCTCCGGTGCTATCCGGATCTGTGCCCGGGATCCACCCTTCCTGTGCATCCCTTTCCTTACGAGGGTTTCACCCTGGAGTCCGCTTGAGAGTTCAAACCGTTCGCTCATGATGGTGTCAACACTATAGATATCAGGCAAAACAATATAAGGAAACGTAAACCAATTGGTATATCAGCCACCGATCACAGGTACGAATCCAATCACGGGCATTTGTACCGGAAACGGTGAGGAGGACAGAAATGAAGATCTATATTCGTGAACGCCAGAAAGTAGGCGAGGGTGTCGAGTCCCCGAAGTACCGCATCGTCGCAGTTACCGGGGGTCAGATTCAGATCGAAGCGACACATTTCCGGAAATTTGAGATTGAACAGCTTGCAAAGGATGCCGGCGCCGAGATCGTCTACCTGAAACCTGTGCCGGATGAGCATAAAGGCAAAAAGAAGTAATAAACAAAGGCGATTTGTATCCAAATTGCCTGACTGGTGCGAAATGAGGGGGATGAATGGTCTCCCCTCAAACGCATCTTTACATGATGCGAGAACCGGTTGGTTATGTTTTTCTAAACGGTGAATTCACTGCATCCAGGAAGCAGGTTCCTCCCTTGGAGGGTGCACATATCGCTCATCTTGCAATACGGTTGCACTCACCTTTTTTTTAAGGACGGATATCCGCAAGCTGAAAGCACATCAGACGGATTAAGGCGTGAATCTTCTCTAGTTTCAGTAGTAAGTGCAGCAAGAGTGACAATGGATACCGGGAGTGGGATGCCATACACACCCGTAGTGGCAATACTCTGGATATTCTTCATGGCATAATTGCGAACACTCCAGCGATCTACGATAATACCAATTTTGTAAAGAAAGGTCGATGCACTGCTGTATGGCATTATCGAGGCAAATGTGATGCAGAGATCTATAACCGGGGATCCAATTCGGGTATCAGGATAGAATGGCTGGTGGGCATAAACCACTGCATGACATTCTCTGCACTGGAACCGCTTTATACGGACCATGATGGTTCTCGTTCTACTGCCATCAGCTACAACTGCAAAATGTTTTATTTTTACATCATAATCTGCAATACCGCCACTGCAATGAGGACAACTGGTGAGACTGTCAAACAGTATGCCATCGCAGGCATAAAATATCGCCGGGATAAGATCAGCGAGAATCGGGAGGATCCGGTACTTATTTTTCATTGCTGCACGCTCTGCCTGTTCCTTAACAAGACAATTTCATTATAATCATGATTCTCGGTCATGATAACAATTTATCATTTATTTTCCACCAATATTCACCATTTTTAGCCAGTTTTTCAGAATGTTAATATACGATCGTGGGGAATATTGGCTCTGTTTAACAATCAAAATTTGTTAACAATTAAAAAAATGTAAATGTCTGTTTGAATTGCTGGTGAAAAGATATGAGTGATACAAAAAGTGCATTAACCTATGTACCTACAACCTGCCCGTACTGTGGCGTAGGCTGCGGGCTTAACCTCGTAGTTAACGAGGGAAAGGTTGTTGGGGTCGAACCCAACAAGCGCAGCCCGATAAACGAGGGCAAGCTCTGTCCCAAGGGAATGACCTGCTGGGAACATGTCCACAGTCCTGACCGGCTGACAAAGCCAAAGATCAAGAAGAACGGCAAGTTCGTGGACGCTTCCTGGGAGGAAGCCCTTGACCTGATTGCAAAGAAGTTCAAGGAGATCTCAGACAAGAATGGCCCCAAGGCTCTTGGCTTCCAGACCTCGTGCCGTACGGTCAACGAGGACTGCTACGCGTTACAGAAGTTAGCGCGCGTGGGATTCAAGACCAACAACGTCGACAACTGTGCGCGTATCTGCCACGGTCCGTCTGTTGCCGGTCTCTCTCTCTCCTTCGGGTCCGGTGCCGCCACCAATCCGTTCGAGGATGTCCTGAACTCCGACCTGATCGTCATGTGGGGTTCCAATGCAATTGAAGCCCACCCGCTTGCCGGGCGCCGCGTCATGCAGGCAAAGAAAAAGGGAATCCCGATTATCGTGGTTGACCCGCGTTACAGTACAACGGCACGGCTTGCCGACAAGTGGATCCGGTTCAACCCGTCGACCCACATTGCGCTCGCCAACTCCATGATGTACTGGATCATCAAGGAAGGTCTCCAGAACACGGCGTTCATCAACGAGCGTACGAAAGGATTCGATGACCTGAAAAAGACCGTTGAGAAGTATGCCGATTGCGAAGAGATCCACGGTGTCAAGCTTGAGACGGTCAAGGAGTTTGCCCGCCAGTATGCCAAGGCAAAGAACGCGGTCATCATCTACTGCCTCGGCATCACCGAGTTAACAACCGGTACCGACAACGTCCGTTCGATGGGCAACCTCGCGCTGCTCACAGGCAACGTCGGTCGTCCCGGTGTTGGTGTCAACCCCCTCCGTGGCCAGAACAACGTGCAGGGCGCCTGCGATATGGGGGCATACCCGAACGTCTACTCCGGTTACCAGGCAGTCGCAGTTGCCGACAACCGTGCAAAGATGGAGAAGGCATGGGGCGTTACCGGTCTGCCCGACTGGTACGGTTCGACCCTGACCGAACAGATCAATGACGCCGGCAACCCGATCAAGGCGATGTATTTCCTCGGTCTGAATCCGGTTGTCTCCTACCCCGACTCGAACCATGTCAAGCAGCAACTGGAGAAACTTGATTTCTGTGTCTTCCAGGATATCTTCTGGACAGAGAGCTGCGAGTACGCGGACGTTGTCCTGCCCGGCACCTGCTTTGCCGAGAAGGACGGGACATTCACGAGCGGCGAGCGCCGTGTCAACCGTGTGAGGAAAGCCGTCGATGGTCCTGGCGAGTCGAAGTACGACTGGGAGATCATCGCCCTGGTTGCCAAGAAGTTAGGTCTTGCGGGCTTTGACTGGAAGAGTGCCAAGGATGTCTGGGACGACATGCGGGCATGCACCCCGGGCCAGTTCGGTGTGACCTACGAGAAGATGGAGAAACCCGAATCGATCCACTGGCCCTGCCCGACCATCGAGCACCCGGGAACCCCGATCCTCCACGTCGGGAAGTTCTCCGCAGCGGATGGCAAGGGCACCATGTTCGGTCTCGAGTACAAACAGCCGGCAGAAGTTGCGGACGCGGAGTACCCGTACACGCTCATGACCGGACGTGTGATATTCCACTACCACACGAGGACCCAGACCGACCGTGCTGCACAATTGCACTATGAAGTGCCCGAGTCCTATATCCAGATCAACACAATAGATGCAAAGCAGCTGGGTATCAAGGAAGGCGAGAAGATCAAGGTGACGAGCCGCCGTGGCGAAACCATAACAAATGCACGGATATCGGATGACGTTGCCCCGAAAGTGTTGTACATGGCGATGCACTTCGCCGGTGGTGCAAATAACCTTACCAACACAGCCCTCGACCCGCTCTCCAAGATGCCGGAGTTGAAACACTGTGCTGTTAAGGTTGAGAAGATTGCGGGGGCGAAGTAAATGGCAAAAAAAGGCGAAATGCTGTATGCATGGACCAATGATGCCGGCCTCTTAAAGAAGGCGGAATGTGGCGGTGCGGTAACCGAGCTTCTTAAGTATGCACTTGAGAGCAAGACCGTTGATGCAGTGCTTGCCGTAACACGCGGTGTTGACTTGTACGATGCGGTCCCGGTTCTTGTTACTAATCCCAAGGACCTTGACAACTGCGCCGGTTCGCTCCACTGCGGAACTATCCTTCTCTCCAAACTGGTGATGGAGTACGCACCCAAGATGTCCGGTAAGAAGCTGGGAATGGTCGTCAAGGGCTGCGACATGATGGGTCTCCTTGAGCTCGCAAAGCGCAAGCTGGTCAACCTCGACAACATCGTCATGATCGGTGTTAACTGCGGTGGATCGGTCAGCCCGGTCTCCGCACGGAGGATGATCAAGGATAAGTTTGGCGTCGACCCGAACACGGTCACGAAAGAAGAGATCGACAAGGGTCAGTTCATCATCGAGTACGAGGGAGGTCACAAGGGGATCTCCATGGATGAACTTGAAGAGGCTGGCTACGGGCGCAGGTCGAACTGCCGCCGCTGCAAGCTTAAAGTCCCCCGTCAGGCAGACCTCGCCTGCGGGAACTGGGGTGTCATCGGCGACAAGGCTGGCAAGGCGACCTTCGTCGAGGTCTGCTCTGACAAGGGTGCAGCACTCCTGACAAAAGCAGTCGATGCAAAGAAACTCTCCACGGAACCGGCAAACCCCAAGGGGGTCGAGATCCGCGCCAAGGTTGAAAATGCAATGTACAAACTCGGCGACAAGTGGCGCAAGCACGACTTTGAAGCACTCAGATCCAACCTCTGGGAGACCATTGCCAAGGAGACCGGACGCTGCATGAAGTGTATGGCGTGCATCGAGCATTGTCCGGTTTGTGTCACCAGTCCTGACAAGTATAAACAACCCGACATGATGGTCCGCCGTGGTTTCATCCCGGCTGACCCGATGTTCCACCTGCGGCGCTTTGCGCATATCTCCGACTCCTGCATCAACTGCGGGCAGTGCGAAGAATGCTGCCCGTGTGAAATACCGCTGGCGCTCTTCAGCCACGCGATCCGCACGGAGGCAGACAAGTTCTTCGAGCCGAAGCTGGGGAAGTCAGCCTATACCAATTAATTTTTTTTTTGCCGGTGAACAACGAAATAATAAACCTGTAAACAGTCCACCGTTTACAGGGATAAAATATTCATCTCTAGGATAATAACAGGGATATGTGATAAAAGGGGAGATAATATCATGACATCCCCTGGATATCCCCTCACGTATCTCCTGGAAAGCCCGATCTTTCCGCGATATCTCGGTCGTTTGTGCGTTTATTTGCAGCTGGTCGCCAGAATAATTGTGTATAGACCTCTTTTTGGATGCCGAATAACAGAGCGGGATTACTCCCGCCCCGTCTTCTCGGAACCGGACTTGAAATTTTCACTTCATCCGGCTCGAGCCACTACTACCCTTTCGGGTGTCAGCTAAGAATAGATGTAGAATTC
>Ga0247842_10002899_pt1 | contig 24285 bp, 29 predicted proteins | sample LaCruzMarch2015__3_FD_192411 | JGI IMG/M metagenome (GOLD analysis project Ga0247842, IMG submission 192411) | Freshwater microbial communities from meromictic Lake La Cruz, Castile-La Mancha, Spain - LaCruzMarch2015_19m | ecosystem: Environmental > Aquatic > Freshwater > Lake | place: Spain...
GATCAGGGGAAAACAAATTTCAACTGCCCCGCGAAGCAAGCTGGCTTAATAGATCATATCTGGAGCCTGCATGAATTATTGACATATCCATATCACATAATTAAAACCTATTAAAGATTCACGACCGGTATGTGCAGAACCTTGAAAATGGACTGGTCAAAGTTGTGGCTGAGGGCGAGACCGCTAATTTGGAGGAGCTGCTTAAGGCTATTGATATTAAAAACACCCTTATCAATGTAACCGATATCCGGAAAGAGTACTCCCCTGCAATCGGTGATTTTGACAGCATCTTCAAGGCTGTATCCGGAGGCGAGACGGATCAGAGGCTTGATGCTGCTGCGCATTTACTAAAAAACTTATTGTAGTAAATGAAAAAATATTGGGTGTAATCACTGCCACTCATGAAGAATTGAAGGAAACACATGAAGAAATTAGAGGCTCACGCGAAGATATTAGGGGCTCACGTGAAGATATTAGAAGCTCTCGTGATGCCATTGTTGACGAGATAAGAGCATCAAACGACGTAATTGCAGGAGAAGTCAGTGAAGCACGAGACGCTATTGTCGGCGAGATTGGAGAGCTTCGTGTTGATCTAAAGGAAAGCGTTGATGATAGAATGACGAGAATAGAATCCAACATCTCCCAAATTAAAGAAAAGGTAAGCCTCTAAATATTTTTACCACGAGTAGGCGACGTTCGGAAATTTCAGGGGCGGATTTTGCGCAGATCAGATCGATCTTGCCCCGAAACTCCTAGGATGCGTGATACCCTGGATCTCGCGCGAAGCAGGCAACCATGATCGCACGCATTAGGCGACGACCAAAACGTCAGCCAAATATTGCATCCCGACCAAGAGTCAATTCGATGATGAAAACTCTATATATCTGTGCATACATACATTGATACATGGCATCCAAGAACATTTCCATAAGAGATGACGTATACAATTTACTTAAAGGTGCAAGAAGGGATGAAGAGAGCTTCAGCGATGTCATAGAAAGGCTGCTCAAAAAGGACAAAATAGACCTATCGGAATACTTCGGAGCCCTCAAAGACAGTCCATTGCTCGATAAGATTGAGGCTGATTCCAAAAGGGTAAGAGAGATGGCGAGGTCGAGAATTTGATCATCTTAGATACCAGCGCTCTAATTGACCTGTTTCGAGGCGGAAATGAGATCCGAAAAATAGTGGACGATGATGATGTGGCATCGACTGCCATAAGCTATCACGAGATCTATGTTGGCATCAAGCGCAATAAAGCAAAGGCCGAAGAAAGATTCTTTACGAGATTTTTTTCCGATACGAAAATATTAGATCTGGATAGAGCTTCTGCCGAAAAGTCAAGCGAGATTATGAGCAGGCTTCTTGCCCTGGGGATTTCGGTTAATGCATTCGATGTTCTGATTGCTGGAATTGCGGTGGCGAATGGAGCCGAGACCTTGATTACACGAGATAGATATTTCGAGTCTATTGCCAAAGTGACAGAACTGAATATAGTAGTATATTGATAATTGAGATGAGTCTATGAGAATACCGCTATACCATGTCGATGCCTTCACCTCCGAGGTTTTTTCCGGCAACCCCGCCGCAGTATGCCTCCTGGATTGCTGGCTTGATGACCAGATCCTCCAGGCCATGGCTGCTGAGAACAACCTCTCAGAAACGGCTTTTTTGGTCCGCAATGCCATAGGATTTGACATCAGATGGTTCACTCCTCTCACAGAGGTCGCGCTTTGCGGCCATGCCACATTGTCGAGCGCTTTTGTTCTTTTCAATTCTCGAAGAGGGGCGGCGAGTTATTCTGTACCAATGCAGGCGACCGCGTAAAAATATCAGGAAGAGCAGCTCTCTATCTGGAGGGCACGATAACGGCTTGATGCAAATTCAAGAAGGCATATCGATCGAGGATAAAATGGCCGAATACGGGGAATGGAATCGAAAGGGCGCGTCGCTCAGTGACAAAACGGCAAGAAAAGAGTACAAGGTGGATCAGGAATTCATCATCAAAGGCATAGAGGCCGGCAAACTTGAATTTCGCTACGCCTGCGTTTGGGGAAGCCCTTTTATCAAAGTTCTAAGGCGCCAGCTTGAAGAATACATTACATCCGAGCTGGGACCGGAATACCTGGCAAAAGCTACGGGCAAGATTGAGCTGCAGAAGATCAAGAAAGAGATAGCTGAAATAGAGCAACAGCTAAACGTGATTTCGATCAGGAAAGAAGAGCTTCTGACCAAGAAAGCCAAGCTTGAGGAAATTATGGCAACACCGGCTGACGGCAAACCACCCAAGAAACTAAAGCTAAATCTCAAAGCGCCGAAAAATATAAATTGAGCAGCCCCCTGCATTCCCGTGAATAGCTTGCAGATGGAGCAGCAAAAAGAGATAAATCGACGAGGATAGATCCAGATGGCTACATTCGACGAGATTCATGATGCATTCCTATTCGTCAGTTCAGACGGATACGGGATGAATAGAGCGGTCCTCTGCCAGGACGACGGTGAAATATATTTTCACTCCGAAGATGGAGTCTTCGATGAGCTGGACGAAGACGAATTCGATTGCGACAATTTTCTGGTGATCCCCCACAAGAATGACCTTGATTTGGGTCAGAGCCTTGTCTATGAATTTGTAGAGCAGCAAATGCCGAACGACTCTGGCCGCGTCCAGGGGATCTTCAGCCATCGCGGAGCCTACAGCAGGTTCAAAGACCTTCTGGAGCACAGGGGACTATTGCAGAGCTGGTACGATTTCGAAAGCCATCGTGAGGAAGAGGCTTTGCGGGAGTGGTGTCGGGAAAACGATGTCGTGCTAAAATCCACATAAGTCTTTTATACGAGGAGCGTATCAACACTTTGGTTCAATGGATTATTTCGCCCCCCATCGTGGTGAGCGGGCGGCGTCGGGCTCTGACCCGGGGCTGATCCAGAGGATTTAGACTCCCTGGAGGACAAACTTGGCTAAACCAAATGCAGGAAAAGAGAAGCCTAAAAAGGTTGAAGAGAAGCCTAAGAAGACGGTTGTCGATGAAAATCTTAGGTACATAGTTCGCATTCTAAATACAGACCTGGTCGGAAAGCAGCAGGTCCACATGGCCCTGACGGGCATCAAAGGTGTGGGCCGCCGATGCGCCAAGGTCTTTACCGATAAGGCAGGCGTGGATCCATTTGCCACACTGGGCCTACTTCCCGATTCGGAGATAGACAAGCTCAAGAAGGTCATCGAGGAGGACGCCACCAAGGTCCTGCCTGTCTGGATGGTCAACCGGCGCGGTGATATTGAAACCGGCACTGATATCCACGTTATGGCCATGGACCTCAACATGACGCTGCGCGAAGACCTGGACCTCATGAAGAAGATGAGGAGCTACAAAGGCATCAGGCACGAGAGAGGACTGCGTGTTAGAGGCCAGAGGACCAGATCTTCCGGACGCACGGGCGCCATCGTTGGTGTCAGCCGCAAGAAGGAAGGAACACCAGCCGCAGCACCAGCTGCAACCAAGGAGTAGGTGGTAAATAATGGGATATCCAGGCAAGAGCCGCAAGATGTACGAGCGGCCCCGCACTCCCTGGCAGGCGGAGCGCATCGCTGGGGAAGTAGAGGTCGTCAAGGCCTTTGGCCTTAGAAACAAGAGGGAACTGTGGAAGGCCCAGGCATTCCTTCGAAAGTACAGGCAGATCAGCAGAAAGATGCTCGCCGCCGTCTCCACCGGCCAGGCACCCCAGGAGGCAGAAGCCATTCTCGCTCGCTTAAAGAGGCTGGGAATGCTCAAAACGGAAGGAGATCTAGATGCCGTCCTTTCCATGAAGGTAGCCGACGTTTTGGAGAGGAGACTACAAACGCAGGTCTACCGCCAGGGTCTCGCCAATTCCTTGAAGCAGTCCCGACAGTTCATAGTTCACGGCCATATCCAGGTTTCCGGACGCAGAGTTGACGTTCCGGGATTTCTGGTAAAGCGGGGCGAGGAAATGAGCATTGATTATTACATGGGTTCCCCCATGGCCAAGGAAGGCCATCCAGAGAGGGCATCCCGAACGTCCAAGGTGGGTGCATAAATGGCAGAAGGAAAATGGGGCATTGCCCATATCTACTCGTCCTTTAACAACACGCTTATTACCATCACCGACATAACCGGAGCCGAGACAATGGCGAAGATCTCAGGCGGCATGGTGGTAAAGGCGGCCAGAGACGAGAGCAGTCCCTACACAGCCATGCAGATGGCCATGCAGGTCGCTGATGCTGTAAAAGACAAGGGGATTGTCGGGGTTCACGTTAAAGTGCGCGCTCCGGGCGGCAACAAGCAGAGGTCTCCGGGGCCAGGAGCTCAGGCAGCCATACGTGCTCTTGCTCGCGCGGGTCTACGCATTGGCAGAATAGAGGATGCGACCCCCATACCCCACGACGGCACCAAGCCTGCCGGCGGAAAGAGGGGTCGAAGGGTTTAGAGTTTGAAGGGTGTAGAGTTTGAAGTTTGAACTGTTGCAGCTCGAGGAGGACCGCATCCGGTATCTCCTCAGCGGCGTCACAGCCGCTTTCGCCAACGGCATTCGCCGCGCCTGCATGAGTGAAGTGCCTGTGCTGGCCATAGACGAGATAGGTCTCTATGACAACACATCGGTGCTCTTCGATGAGCAGATTGGACTACGCTTAGGAGAGGTGCCCTTACAGGCTGAGGATCTGGATATCTTCTGCCAGCCGGAGGATTGCCAGTGCGGCGGAACCGGCTGTCCCGGATGCCGTGTGGAGTTCATGCTCTCCTCGGAAGGGCCGGGCATGGTCTACTCCCGGGACATTCAGTTCACCGACCCAGGTGTCAAGCCCGCCTTCGACAAGATTCCCATCGTCATCTTAGGGGATGGCGAGAAGCTGGTCATTGAGGGCTATGCCACAAAACATGTGGGCACCGAGCACAGCAAGTGGCAGGCCGGCACGCTATGTGGCTACAAGAATCAGCCCAGCATAGTCGTGGCAGATTCCTGCGACGGATGCGGAAAGTGCGCTCTGGTCTGCCCCAGAAACCTTCTGTCGGTGGAAGGCGGCAGAGCGAAAACTACTAATATGCTGGAATGCTCTCTGTGCAAGCTCTGTGTTGATGCGTGCGAGCCGGGGGCCATAAAGCTCTCGCCCATTATGGACTCATTCGTGGTCTCCATTGAAAGCAGCGGCACTTTGCCCGCCAAGGATCTGGTGGCTAAAGCTGCTGACGAGATCAAGAAGAGGGCAGAGGACTTAGACGCAAAGCTGGCAGAGCTAGCTTAGAATTATAAAGATCGGCCCAAAAGCCGATCTACAAACCCATTTCGAGCGGGGGTTTCCAAGCCAGGTCAAAGGAGCAGGGTTGAGGGCCCTGTCGCGCAGGCGTTCACGGGTTCAAATCCCGTCTCCCGCATTAACATAACCTATTGATATCGATTTCTATTCTTGACTGCCTTACTAGACTTTAGTCGCGATCATATATACATTTGCGGGTCATTTGCAGGTGACCCTGTCGCGTAACCTCCTATAATTTCAATGAGGAAGCCCTACCAAGTCGTCAATTTGGCACGATCTCTTTGGCAATGGATAAATTCGGTAGGGGTGATTTCAAGCCTCGCTATGGGGCTGCAGATGGGTTTAGATAAGCAATTATTATAATAATATTGCGCTATAATTTTATAGTAGATAATATTCTTGTGAGGTATTATTAAATAATAATAAATCTCATTTAAGTATATGAAATATTTTTAAATTAATAGTAATATTATGATAGTGAAACTGCGGTGGCGCACCCGCGCAGCAGAGCTGCTGGGTATTCTAAATAATAAAAACTTAGTTCAATATATATAATTATATTTTTAAAGCCTATGCTTTGGCTTAATTATCGTGATAATTTGCTCTACTTTCTGAGAGATATTATAATTTGTCCGCCATTCATTTGCCCATTTATCATTTGGATTTATACTTGTCCATAAATCAATTATCTCATCTCTTTGTGATGGATGATCAATTATCAATGTGGCAAGATCCATCTTAGCAGGGGTGGCAACACTCGTTGGATTAAATCCTTTTGCGAAAGATTCATTTAAGTATTCCGGGAAAATGCTTTGAAGTGTTTGAGCTCTTTTATATGCCTTCGTGGGTGTTTCTGCATCCATTATGATCTCCGCAACCTTTAGCTTGAATGTATTGCGGGCATCTTCCTGTGAAATGTTCAACCCTCTTTTATAATTTTCACTATTGTTATAATTATCGATATAAAAAGTAGCTAGCAGCAATATCAACGGTATAAATATGGCGAGCGCTTTAATGCGCTCCATCTTAGCGTCCGCCCTCTGCTTTTCGATTTCAAATTCTAAGCGCCGCTTATCTAACTCCAATCTTTCTCGTTCTAAATCAGCGCTCATCGTTCCGCCATCTCGGGTAATTGACCTACATGGATGCCTTTACCAATCGGTCTTATGACTTTATTTAATTGTATTTCCTGGATTGCATTAATATCTGGGACGAATAAGTTTTGTTTGGCAGGAAATAGACTGCTCTCTGAAAATCCTCCTTCTAGTACCGGTAGTTTAAATCTTCCCCAATCAGATCTCGGCAAAATCGGCAACAAATAGTCCTTTGCTTCGCTTCCATAGGTCTTATTTATCAAATCATTGCGTGCTTGGGCGAGATTATTATATTCCTCCGCCTGAGTCGTGTTATAGGACCCTGCAATATACAGTTGACCGAGATAAAAACCGTCATCAAAGGAATCTTGAGTTTTTTTCTGATCATCAGTAAGCGCAGAACCTGGCGAAATAATTACCGCGAGCAATATCATGAATTTAAATGCATTCATGTTAATCAGATATCCATTTTCAAGTATAAAGAGTTAACGTTTAATCGTTATACTCTATTATTTTAGCTTCTCATCTGCTTAGTCATCATTCAACATCTGAGATAAACGAGGAACTTTATTCACCAACTCATTTCAATCTAAACATAAAATACAATAGGCCCCCATTCTGGGCTGCATCAGCCAACTAACCAGCAATAGTACATACCTAAGCCGCAAGGTAACAACGATCTTTTTTCTTTTTATTTTTTGGACTTTCCGGTAGGTCTCTTATTCTTCTTGTCCAACTATTATACAACTTTCCAAAACCAATAGCGTTAAACGTTATGCAACTAAAACAACTATATTATATAATATATAGCGCGGTTTTTAAATTGGTTTTATAGCCAAAAGTTCAAAATTTAGTTGTTTTAGTTGGATAAAGGCTCTAAATAGTGATTTCGTGAAGTTGGATGAAAGTTGGTCCAAGTTGCAGAGTTAATTAATTTATAGATATACTATTATAAATTTACACTATTTTTCTAAATATTTTTCTATATTAGGGGTATCCCAATATAAAAAGGCTTGATTTAATTCTCTCCAAATTTCCTTTTCTTCTTTAGGTGTTTTTGGAATATTTATGCTCATCTTTTTCAATAGATCATAACGATATACATCAAACACTGATTTAACTGCTAGTCCCCATTTTCGGGCGGATGAAATTGCAGATCGGTATGCAAAAAAAACCAAAATCATCGCTAGAATTGGTATCCACCATAGGCAGATAGCTTGAGAAATGCAACGAGTTATTATTACGAGAATAATGTATTCAATTAGAACTATTGTGACAAGATAAAATATATTTATTGCGAAATCAACACTTGCTTTAGCATCGCCAAGATAATCAATATGTTCTTTTGGGACAAGACAGGTAATTCTGTCCCAAATCGCAATTGAATCGATCCCATACATTTCCATTGGATATAATTCGAAAGATCGTATGACATTTCCAAATTCCGTTCCTAAAAGGTATTCTTTTCTAGGTGGAAAGTTATTTCTATACTTCGATTTCAATTCCCTATAGATTCTTCTAGTCTCATCTGATGCCAATCCTTTCTCATTGACTTCATCATCGCGGTCTTTTTTTGCTTTTGTTAATTTATTCTGAATATCTTCGAACTTTCTTATCTGTCTGGGTAGCAAAATCTCTTTTCCAATAGAACTATAGCCTTCTAAAAACCGAATTAATTCTAAGTTTATTATCATCATAATTATCGAAATAAACATAGTTATTATAAAAATAATTGCCCCCTTCCATAAAAGATCCATAATTTCAAATTGCGAAGCGGTGTCTGAGTATATTATTCCACTTAAAGCATTGGGATAAAAAGTTGAGACTATTTCATACGTCATCGTAATAAAGACAAGTACTGGAAAGAGATAGGCAATAATATAATTCCTATCGAACGCCTTGACGAAATCAGCAAACATAATTTCACAGCAACCTTTATTTTGGATCCTGAACAGCATCACCGGGGAGCGGTTCTTTCCCCCCAGTTTTGCGAACGCAGAAACGAGATTCCTTATCTTTTGGTGGGCACGGATCTTTTCCGTAGCTATCGGAGGCCTGGATCTTTCCGTCCTTGCCGTGGATAACACACTCGGCCTTCTCGTTTCTGCATATCTCTCGTGCACGGTCAACAGCCTCGGCTTTCGTGTCTGCATGACTTGATGCTCGTTCTGCATGAGGCTTTTTGACATCCCATCCGCCGTCAGGATTTTTGACGACATGTCTTTCTTTTCGAGCCATTGATTCTCGTATTCCTGTTATTTATACTATTTAAATTAGATCCGTGCGCCGCAAAAGTGAAACAGCGGCGGCGCACCCGCGCAGCAAGCTGCGGGGCATCTGAAGCGCCGCCGCATGAAAGCGAAACCAGATTAATCTGATCCAAACCTAGTTGAATACGCATGCTCTTTATCCCCGATGCAAGCATCGGGGTATTGCGATAAAAATAAATGGCAGCCAGAAAGGGTAATTCGACTTTGTCCAAAAAGTTGATCAAGGTCTAATTGGAAAAAATCGATAGCTTTAGACTTGATTATCTCCTGTCTGACTTCTGCCGTAATGAATCATAATTCCATTCGGTTCTTTTGATACATTAAAACCCAAAAAGCCCTCGTTTAATAGCTTCTTCTGCGCTTCAATATCTGAGCTTTTAATAATCATGACATCCTGCCAAGTTGGATGAGCACTAATACAGATGTTTTTGAATAATATGCATCTGATCAATCCACCATACTTCTTCGTTATCTCCTTGATTAAAAAGCAATTTTGAAACATATTTCGTAGGCTATAATAGTTTTTAGGCGAAACTGTGCATAAAACGTGGCAACATCCGATACTATTAATAACATCCAGAGTATATTTTATCAATTTTAGCTGAAAGGAGTTCCCTCTATAATCGGGATGAACAAAAGAAAATTTAATATGAGCAACCTTTTTTAAATCTTCTTTTGACATTCCGATATCTCGTCCGAGATTATCCGGCTCGTCTCCAGGTGTATGGATGCAGCTAAAGCCAATAAGACCTTCACCGGTTAACACTCCCAGCGCGAAAGTCTTTTCACGAAGATATTTCTTTAATTTTTCTTGGGATGCGGGGTAGTAGATTTCGGGGTCTTTGAGATCATGAAGAACAATTTCCTGCAATTTTATGACATCTTGTAGGTCGTATTCGGTCAGAAACCTTATTATGTATTTCGACCTTGCTTCATGAGAATCCCCGCTGCCTTTCAAATAACCTGCTTCGAGAATTGAATCCTTTTGGCTCGCCCTAATAGCTATGACCTCCTAACCTAGAAGCTGCTCGAATCCAATAGCTACTCACATTATACAATGATATCTAAATTTTGCGGCTCTCTGGGAGCGAGATTAGTGAGCTTTCTGGTGACAGGATTCTTTTTTAGGTGTCGAGGTTTGCATGCCGGAGCCAAATCTTAAATATAAACGATGCATAAAATTCTTGGCAAGAGGAAGCAGGATGAACAGGAAAAGGTCTATCATAATTTTCTCAATCATACTATTAATATCATTATCCGCTGCACAGTATCAGCCGCCGCCCCAGCCCGCCCCCGCGCCCCAGCCGGCGATTGGGCCGCAACTGCAACAGCAACAAGCTCTTCAACAGTCACTGATGCAGCAATCATTGCAGCAACAGAGCCAATTGGCTCAGCAACAAGCACTCTTAGCCCAACCGCAAAATCCATCAAGCCAACCGCGGACGGATTTAGGCAATACACTGGTCTCTGGCACTAATCAAACCGGTCCTACCTCGCTTGATCACATTGACCAGATCAACGGAAACCTGGCACCTCTTGCCACCCACCAATTCACTCTTCAGTTTATGGAGACCTCCTACTATCTCAAGGATGTGGCTTTCCTGAACAAGGACCTGGGATGGGCGGCAGGTGCTCCTCACTGGAATCAGTCGGAAAAAGAGTTTCGCGGCACCATAATCAAGACCACCGATGGAGGCTCAAGCTGGACCGCCCAGGATGCGGGAATTGCCGAGACATTCAATGCCGTCGTCTTTCTTAGCCCGGATCTGGGTTGGGTGGCAGGAAAGAACGGCACCATTCTGCACACATCTGACGGCGGGGCTCACTGGACGGTTCAGCTCACGAATACCTCGGATGAGTTCAGGGGCCTGGCATTTTCCGACTCTCTTAATGGCTGGGCTACTGCCGTCCGGGCCACCCATCAGGACTGGCAGGGAGAGGATGACGACTGGACGGCAAGCATCTTCCACACCTCGGACGGTGGACAAAACTGGACGCAGCAGATCCTTCCGGATAATGCCTCCCTCCTTGGCCGCATAGACTTCGTCGACTCCAGGACGGGGTGGGCCGCGGGGGCCAAGCGGCTGGAGCAGGAGGATACTCGCATAGGACACGCCGGGGTGGTTTACAGCAGCAAAGACGGCGGCAAGACCTGGGAAGAGCAGTACAGCTCAGGAGAGGACATCACTCTCACCGCAATCGACTTTGTGGACCATTCCCAGGGCTGGGTGACTGGATTTCCCACTTCCAGCGCCTTAAATGAAGGCTTCGTCTTTCATACCTCCGACGGGGGCAAAACCTGGGCGAGACAGGAGCCGGGAGGATTCTTCGATCCCCTCTGGGACATTCAGTTCATCGACATAAAGCGAGGCTATGCCGTAGGGTTCAATGACATAGCCGCCTGGGGACCTCCCGTGTACAGAACGCTGGACGGTGGAGCCTCCTGGACCAAGATCCGCATGGAAAAAAGCAATCCTCTGTCGGTGCTAATGGCAGAGGGCTTCTTTGCCCTGGCCCTGGTGGAAGATCAGGCGGTGCTGGTAGGAGATCACGATCTTGTTGCCCGGTCAAATCGAGCCTGGGATGCCTGCCCGGAAGATGTCGCTCCTGGGGAGAGCTGCTTAAATTGCGACTGCCTCTTTGGGCAGAGCTACATAAATCCGCATTACATGCTTCACGATGTATTTTTTGTAGATAATAATAGTGGCTGGGCAGCAGGCAGCCGAAGCGTCGTGCCCAACCTCTGGAGTCAGGTCATCCTGCATAGCAAGGACGGCGGCAAAACTTGGAGTCTCCAATACGAAAACTCGCCTCCATCCGACGATCTGTTCAGCTACCATCGCCTTAGTAGCATTTACTTTGTCGATCAACAAAACGGATGGGCCGTGGGCACCTCTGCCACCTCTTGGAACGACAATCAGGCACCTGCCGGCAATTGGCAGCACCGGGGGGCGATCCTGCATACCACGGACGGCGGCAAGAGCTGGAAAGAGCAAGGCAGCAATCTATATGACCAGTGGGATCTGGAGTTCTTCGCCGTAAAGTTCCTTGATGAGAGAAACGGATGGGCACTGGCAACGAAACGTTTCCCCAGTCAAAATATATTTCTGGCCCATACCACGGATAGCGGTGAGCATTGGAGCTGGGTAGACACCGGGATCTCAGGTAATATGGCGATTGGCTATGCCCTGGTGCAGGGCGACCTGGAGATTATTGAGCGGAATAACATCTGGGCGGCGGGGGGACAAGGCGAGGTGGTCCACTCGCAGGATGGCGGTGTCACCTGGCATAAGCAGAATCTCTCCTGCGGTTATCCGAGTTGTCCCATCAGATGCTATGCTCTGGCATTTGCCGACAGCCGCCGCGGCTGGTTGGCTGGAGAGAAGCTATTCTCCACCATCGATGGGGGAGACAACTGGAACCGGGACCCTTTGAATATGGATGAAAGAAATGAGGGAGATATTCAGGATATCCAGTTCCTGGACCATGAGAATGGATGGCTGGTGGGAGAGAAGGGACTTGTCAAGAAGACCTCTGACGGCGGCAAGAGCTGGCAGGATGTAGAAAGCGGCATTCCCACCGATCTGAGGGGGCTATTCTTCCTCGACCCTGAAGAAGGCTGGATGGCAGGCGACCAGGGGATAATAGTAAAAACAGAGAGCATCAGCCTGGAATAACTTAGCTGGGATAACTTCGCTGGAATAAATTAGCTTGAATTAAGTAAAGCTTATTGTAGTTAGAATGTGGATCATGCTCATCGATATAGGAGATCAGGTCAAATGAATACAAATTCAAGTTCAAATTCAAATCCGAAAACCACAGATACCCAGAACCGCATCACCCTGCAGAACATCGCCCGGCGAGTCATGCTTACCCGAGGACTGCTCCCCGAATTTTCCTCCCAGGCCGTCTCCGAGCTTGCCACGATTCAGGCCCCGGCAAAGGTAAACCTGGCCTCAAAGGCGCGTGACTTGAGAGACCTGCTCTGGGCTTCCATTGACAATGACGATTCTGAGGACCTTGACCAGCTCACCTTTGCCGAAGCGATGCCTGAGGGAAAGACAAAAATCCTCGTGGCCGTGGCGGACGTGGATGCTCTGGTCAAGAAAAATTCCGCCATTGACCAGGATGCACAGCACAACACCACCTCAATCTACACCGCCGCCCAGATATTTCCCATGCTGCCGGCGAAGCTGTCCACCAATCTCACCTCCCTGAATCTGAACGAGGACCGCCTGGCCATGGTAGTGGAGATGACCATTCTCCCGGACGGATCGCTGTTGGATTCAGACGTCTACCAGGCGGCAGTGCGCAATCATGCCAAGCTGGCCTACAATAGAGTGGGTGCCTGGCTGGAGGGAAAGACGCCCGTGCCAGAGGCTGTGGCAGCCAAAGAAGGGCTGGCCGAGAATCTGCTGCTCCAGGATCAGGCGGCTCAGAAGATGAAGAGCCTTCGCCATGCTCAGGGCGCGCTCAGCCTGGAGACCATTGAGGCCAAGTCGGTGTTTGAGGGCGACAAAATCAGCCATCTGCAGGTGGAGGAAAAGAACCGGGCCAAGGAGATCATCGAGGACTTCATGATTGCCGCCAACGGCGTGACGGTGCGCTACCTCTCCGTCCGAAATATCCCCTCCATCCGCCGCGTGGTGCGTATTCCTAAGAGATGGGATCGAATCGTGGAGATCGCTGCCCAGCATGCCTTCAAGCTTCCCAAGAATCCCAATGCCCGAAAGCTGGAGATGTTTCTTACCATGATGAAAGAGGCCGATCCGCTGCGCTTCCCGGATCTCTCTTTAGCCGTGATCAAGCTTCTGGGAAATGGCGAATACGTGGCAGAGCTGCCTGGTGAAGAAGCCACCGGACACTTTGGCCTGGCTGTCAAGGATTACACCCATTCCACCGCCCCCAACCGCCGCTACACCGATCTGATCACGCAGCGCCTGCTCAAAGCCGCCATTGAAGAGAGACCCGTGCCCTACAGCCTGGACGAGCTGGATTCTCTGGCTGAGAATTGCACGAAAAAAGAGGATGAAGCCAACAAAGTGGAACGGCAGGTGGGCAAGTCCGCAGCCGCGCTTCTGCTTCAATCGAGAATTGGAGAGCGTTTTGATGCCATGGTTACCGGGGCATCAGAGAAAGGCACCTGGGCCCGGCTTTTGGATATTCCCGTGGAAGGAATGCTCAAGAGCGGAAGTAAAGGCCTTGACGTGGGAGACCAGATCATCGTAGAGCTGGTGTCTGTTGACGTGGAGCAGGGATTTATCGATTTCATGAGAAGGTAGGAATAATTATTACTATCTCAAGAAACGGGGGTATCCATTTGAAGATCCATTTCAGGTTAGCCGCAACAGCTTTAATGATATTGATTTCGTGCATTTGGATGGGGGGCAACGCCGCAGATGCAAACACAGGCGCGAGCGCGCCCTTGCCTTCATCTCATATGATTGCCAATGTTCCCTGGCACCAGCAAATGAACGGCCTATTCTGCGGAGAAGGAGTTCTGGAAGGAGTATATGATTATTATGGGCCGGACATCAATCAAAAAGAGATCGTTGATGTGGCCAGGAGCTCTTCTGCTGGCACGTGGTCCTTTGATATGGTGAGAGCCGGCCACTTCAGCTCCATGAGTTCCGCCCAGGGAAGATTCTTCCCGCCTGAGGCCCCCTCAGCCGGATATCCGGAAAGGGCTTTGGGTTATGCAACCTTCCCCTATTCCTCAGATCAATTCTGGCTGGCGGAATTGAAGGGGCTTATTGCGGCTGATACGCCGGTAATCCTGCTCATGACCTTCGAGCCGAACGGCGGAGGCGGCCACTACCGGACGGTGATTGGATACGATGACGCAAAAGGCATCATTTACTTCAGCGATCCCTGGGGAAGGGACCAGAAACACCAGACAGACAAGACGGGAATCACCGCCTGGACCTACGCTGAGCTGCAAAGCGGCTGGAACTACACTGCGGAGGGAGAATCTCATCCCTACTGGGGGATGGTGATGATGCCCTGGAATGTTGCTGTTAAAACCGCAGGATCATTAAAGCCGGGTTCAACGGCGACGGTTACGGCGGACGTTACCTACCCGTGCCCAACGCCCTTCAACTCATCCTTGTATCCTGCCAAAGATGCCGTGGCCGTGATAGCATTGCCGGATGGGATGGGCCTCGATTCCTCCGGGTCCAGAAAGACCCTGGGAGACATGAAAGCAGGGTCAACTGGCAGAGCAACCTGGAAGGTAAAGATTGATGGACCGGTTAGCGGCAAGACGATAGCCGTGCAGGCTCAGGGAAAGGTATCCGGCCAGGTGCCAGAGGCGCAATGGAACGGGATGAGCGTATCGTATCCGGCCTACAGCTACACGGATGCCATTGGTGGAAATGGATCGATCAAACTGTAATTGCGACGGAGAGTGAACTCCTCTCAAGTCCTTGAAGGGTGATGGGTCCCACTTCACCCGTCGCAATCCCATCAGTTATAACCATAAAATACCGCAACGCGGATACGAGTTTGGTGCGCTCGATCCCCTGAGAGATGCATGCGGGGCGGGATTCCGGACGTGGAGCGGAGGAGGAGGCGCGGCTGCATGCCTGCCCGTCCGCGCGGGTGAGCATGCGCGGGTCACACCAGGGGCATCTGGAGAGAGACAGATGGCGAAAAGTAATACGACAGTGAGAAAAATCATAAAATATCGTGATGTGGATTACGAGACTGCCAAAAAGGAAGTTAGGGGGTACTTTCAAGGAAGATGGGAAGCATATCCTTCTGAGATCGAAGAAGACCTGGAACTCGATTATAAATTAATATGCCAGATTGTAGAGGAGTTGAAGAGAGAGGGACGCCTGGAGGTTCTTTGATGGAATGCTACGCGGTTGGAGACAACATACACGACTAATTGGATCTTAGCCGAAGCCAGCGACCCAGGTCATAGCAAAAACTGGAAGGCGCAATGCCTAATCCTGACTGAGAACGCAGTTTCACCCCATGTCGTTTCAGAGTGCTATACTACTCTGCCTCGCGCTGTCAGGCTTCTTCTCAACCGGGAAAAGCTAGACTTTCCACTTTTTAGCTCTCTTTAGAACAATGAACAAATCAATCATTTTAAATATATCTATTATTAATTGGAGTGTTAAGAAGGCATAAGAATATGTTAATAAAGAAGTTAATATGGATATATATCCTATTCATGCTATTTTCCCCTTCTAGTGCAAATGGGGATTACGTAATTCCATCCATTAACATAGATAATAATGGATCCTTTTTAATCTCGCAAAGGCTCATAAACAATATAGATTTTAAGGGAGAGCCGTCTTATCTTATTGAAGTACAAACAAGTAGTATCAGAGCTAATACTGGTGATAATTTTTCGATTAAAATATTTTTATCGGGGGTAGGAGATGCAGTACTAGGCAAGATGCGAGTGAATATTCCTGCATATATAGTTAAAGATGGACGTGTAATATTAAAAACAATAAATTATAATTACTCAATTGGCTCCAAAACTAACGAAATTATTCTTCACCCGTTTGTGAGTATCATGAATCAATCTCCCCAGCTAGATTTGAATATACCTAATATATATTTCAATCCGAGAGATATTAAAGCTTTTGTCAACTTTGGGGAAGTCACTCTTTTTCAGGATGGAACCGTTCCGTATACCCTCAATTTTTCGATTTCTCCAAAAGCCCCGGGGGGGGATCATAATATACACATAAAATTATTTTATAAATATGGAAATAAGTGGTACTCAGACACACAAGTCGTGCCATTGCATATAAACAATTGGTACGAACAGGAATGGATGCAGTGGTTGGTATTGGGATCATTATGCATTTCAATATTCCTACAAATGATTTCAGCGATTCCAGTAATCGAAGATTATAGAAAAAAACGTAAGGGGAAGATAACGCCTCCTAAGTGATTGACAAGACGCAAAGCAATCTTTTTAGCAGCGGTCCGAATAGTAACTCATTTAGTAAAATTAATAATAATTAAATGATACTATAATAAATAACTCGCGATCGTTCGATCCAGCCAAAGCTAAGCGATGAATTTTTAAAAACCGTATTACATTATTTTAACATTTATGATTTAAATATATTACTTTATCACATATGTTTTAATTTTTAAAAAATTAACCTGACATCAGGCTAAGCATCTAAAATAGAGATGATCAATAACTTTTTCACCCCACCGGCTGCTGCTGGCTGATGCAGTGGATCGTGCCCAGCCCGTGCACCATCTCCCGGCAGTTGATGCCCAAGACCCGCCGCTCCGGAAATGCCTCCCCAATTATCTTCAGCGCCACACTATCGTTCTTGTGCCCGAAGACCGGCACCATGACCACATCGTTGCCGATATAGAAGTTGGCATAGCTGGCGGGCAGCCGCTCCTCCACGCCCACGCGTCCGGGCATGGGCAGCTTGATCACCGTCAGGGGTAGGCCGTCCTGGTCCGTCTCCCGGCAGAGCAGCTCATAGTTCTGCTTCAGGGCCGGGTAGTTCTCATCCTCAGGATCGTCCTCGTAGGCGCATAGAACCGTGGTCGGATTCACGAACCTGGCAATGTCGTCCACATGCCCGTCCGTGTCGTCTCCGGCGATGCCCTCTTTCAGCCAGATGACCTTCTGCACTCCTAAGAATTCCCGGAGATAGCTCTCGATCTCCTCTTTGTTCAAGGATGGATTTCGATTCCTGTTGAGCAGGCACTGCTCCGTGGTCAGCACCGTTCCGCAGCCGTTCACATCGATGGAGCCGCCCTCCATGACGATGCCGGGCCAAAAGCACACCATCTTGAGATCATTGTTGATGAGGCTGCCAATCCTGGCGTCTGCCATCAGCTCCTCATACTTCTCGCCCCAGGCGTTGAAGATCCAGTTAACGGCAGCCACGCTCTTCCCTGCCTCATTCTCCCGGACCACAAAGGTGGGGCCGTAGTCCCGGAACCACACATCCGCATAGTTTAACAGATGGAAGTGAACCCGGCATAGATCGACCTTCTCATTTTTCAGCAGGTCCACCACGCCACGAAGCAGCATCTCATCTTTGACCAGCAGGTTGACAATCTCGCTTCCGTGAATGGCTTTGATGATGGCGGTGTAGGCCTTCTCCACGGCCTCGATCTCCGGGAAGCTGTTTAGATCGTAAGGCCAGGAGAGCCAGATGGCCTCGTGGCGCTCCCACTCCGCCGGCATGTGGTAGCCTAAAGAGCGGGGTGTGTCCTTTAGGCTGAGCCCTGCCTCCTCCTTTTTCCCGGGCTTTGGCATATCCTCCTGCACCATCTCGATAAGTGGCCAGTAGACATCCGGCCGGCGATTGCGGAAGAAGCCCCAGCCCTCCCGCACCTCCTCGTTCCTGGCGAGATCAAGCTCCACCACCAGCACCTCTTCCGCGCTGCTGCTGGCTTTGGCCAGGATTTTGCCAAAGCAGTCGCAGACAAAGGAGCTGCCCCAAAAGACCAGCTCCTCCTCCGAGCCGACACGATTCACTGCAGCTATGCCGACGCTGTTGGCAATGGCGTGGCTCCTTTGCACCGTCTCCCAGGCGTCGTGCCAGTCGCCCTCCACAGGGTTCTCCTCGCCCTTAATCCAGCCGATGGCCGTGGGATAGAAGATGATCTGGGCTCCTGCCAGGGCGGCTACGCGCGCCGCCTCCGGGAACCACTGGTCGTAGCAGATGAGCACCGCAAATTTAGCATAACAGGTATCATAAACCCGGATCTCCTCGCCGGGGGTAAAATAGCTCTTCTCGTAAAAGAGAGGATCATGGGGAATATGCACCTTTCTATAGGTGGGAAGAAGGCTGCCGTCCGCGTCAATTACCGCCACGGAGTTGTAGAAGCCCACTTCGTCTCGCTCGAAGACAGGTACTATTATTACTATCTCTAGCTCTTTCGCCAGCGAAGAAAAGGCCTCTGTGGAAGTACCAGGAATGGCCTCCGCCAGGACCGCGGCATCTTTTTGATCCCACTGAGGAAAGTAGCGCGTGCGGAAAAGCTCCTGCAGGCAGACGATCTTTGCGCCTTTGCTTGCGGCCACTTTTACCTTTTCCATAGTTCTCAACAGATTGAGATCGAGATCCTCGGAGACAGAGGTTTGAATCAATGCGACTGTAACTTTTTTCTCTGGCATGCGCTTACCCCTAAATTAAATGCGCTGCTTGCTTAACTATTTGGCGGGTTTTAGCTTCTCACAAAGGCTTTCTGCCTGCCATCAAGGCAATGCAAAGGTACTGCCAGAGCACATTGACCTGCACATATCCCGCTTGCCTCCACCACTCTTCCTTCTCGGCCTTGCGGCAATAGTAGTGCGTCTCCTTCTCCTCCCGCAGCCGGGCTACGAATTCGGAGAGCTCCGGATCGACGGCTTTGCGCCGCACCTCCATCTCCTGGAAGAACCACTCTTGCATATCGCTTCCTTCCTCGGCGTAGCCTTCCGCTGCCAGCAGCCAGCCGCCCGGCTTGAGCCGCCGGTAGCATTTGGCAATGGCCTCTTGGTAGCGATCGAAAGGCAGATGCTCTAAAACCAGTGTGGAGACTACAGCGTCATACCCTTCGCCCACCAGGCCCTGGCCCTCGATGCCATGGTCCCAATCGCTTCTTGCCAGGTCCGCCACCTTGCCGCCCAGGATCGCCTCCGGGTGGGCGCAGGAGATCTTCTTTGCAGCCACCTTCACCATTCTTGCCGAGCCGTCGATGAGAAAGATCCTGGCCGAAGGAATCTTTCCCAAAATAGCCAGGGAGGCATTGCCTGTTCCGCAGCCCAGATCGATGATCTTCGCCTCTTCTGGCAGATAGCGCCGGCAAGCCTCGGCCACGAGGTCGAGCATCTCCTGATAACCAGGAACCACGGCCGACTGGTAGAGGTCATAATCCTTGGCGTGCCGGTCGTAGCATGAGACGGTTGAGTCCTCGTTCATCGTTTTTTTGTCTGTTTTTATCATTATTTAAGCATTTTTATGTGTTTTCTGATATTTTATAACATAATGAAAAAATTTAAATCCTAATAATAACTCAGTACTAAAAATAGGTGATATGAATGTCGTTTACTCTGATCAAAGGAACCTTCCACGTGCTCGGCTACAGTCCTGATGGCGATTCGATTAGATTCAAGGCCAAAGACTCCACTCTTTGGAAGAAGCTCTCCGGCCCGGCGGTGGAGCTGAATGCGCGCGGCCATGCCCAACTGCGCATTGAGGCCGTCGATGCTCTGGAAACACACTACCAGGGCTTCTGCCAGCCAGAGCAGCCCGCGCGCGCAGCAGCCAGATGTCTTCTCTCTCACCTGGGAATTAACGAGGTCGTCTGGAATGATACCCATAGCACTGTGATCAAGGCCGAAGACGGAACGGATGGGTTCATCCTGTCCCGCAGCACAGAGAGCAACCGCCGCCCGGTAGCCTTCGTCTTCGCCGGTGAAACCGAGGAGAAAGACGGAGCTGAGATCACACTCAATGAATCGATTCTCAAAGAGAGCTACAACTACCATCTCCTTGCCCAGGGCCTCGCCTATCCCATGTACTACAACGGCCTCTTCTCAGATCTGCGACTTCCCTTGACAGCAGCAGTGACAAAGGCCCGAGCGGAAGGAAAGGGACTGTGGCCCAACGACAAGACCACGCGGGGATTTTCCGTATCCAACCTGACGGCCATCACAGAAGAGGTAGCCATCCTGCCCAAGCTCTTCCGCCGTATTGTGGATTACATGGGAGAAGGCGGCAGGATTGATGGCTTTAAAGAGCACCTCCAGAAGGAGTGCGAGCCTTTGGTAAGAATTTCAGAGGTACACTTCACGAGGCTTGATGCCATTGTGGATGTGCGGGGAGAAAAGGTGAGGCTGGCAGAATTGCCCGAGAATCTGATATTCATGGACAAAGTACTGTGCAAGAAGAGCTGATGCTAAGTTCAACTATTTATCCCAAGAACGCCCATATACATCTCATGCCCATCCTTCGCGAAGATTTGGACCTCAAAGAGGCCCTGAAAAGCTGCCGCACCATCTGCGTGGTCGGCATCTCCCCTGATCCCTACAAGCCCAGCTACTTCGTCTCCGACGTCCTGCAAAGCCACGGCTTTAAGCTCTATCTGGTCAATCCCAATTATGCAGGCAAGATCATTCTGGGCGAGAAGGTCTACGCTTCCATGCAGGACATACCGGATGAGATCGATATTGTGAGCGTTTTTCGCAGGCCCTCCGCCGTGCCCGCCTTGGCCGAGGAGGCCAAGAAGAAAGGCTTCAAAGTCTTCTGGATGCAGCCGGGCACAGAAAGCCCGGAGGCCATAAAGAAGCTGGATAAAGAAGGATACAAGGTGGTAGCGGGAAGATGTGCCAAAATAGAATCCAACAGGCTGCTATAAATTTTTTAGATCTAATCAAATCTTTATCATGAAGCTATAATTCCTGGCCACCAGGACCTTGTTCAGTATCGTCTCCAGAGACTGACATAGCTTCTCACGGCGTTGTTGGTCGGTGTTGATATCCGGCTGGTGGAAGATATAGACCAGGGAAGTACTGAGAAACAGAACCGTCTCAGTGGGATTTTCAATATTGAAACGACCCTTAGCATTTCCTTTGGCTACTAACTCGGATAAAATAGGGACTATTCGCTCCACAGTTGCCTTTTCCAGTTTAGCATGCATTACAGCATTTATGTCTTGATGGAGAAAGTCTATGAAGTCATTCCTTTGGGAAACGAACCCGAGAATTCCATTAATTGCGGCATTGAGCCTGGTTGCCTCATCGACCCCTTCATCTTCGGTGAGCAGGATAACATTCTGCTCCAAGACGGCAATGCTCTTCTCCACAACAGCTTCCAATATATCTTCTTTAGAGCGAAAGTAGTAGTAGAGAGTTCCCTGGGCAATATTTAGCTCTTTGACAATGTCGCTAATTGCTGTATGCTCATATCCCTTTTCCATGAAGAGACGCTCAGCCGTATCAATCAATTCTCGTCTTCTTTCTTCGGGTACTTTTGTAATTCTTTTCATCTTTCTCAGTGCTCTATCCGGTCCCGATCATTCTTGTTCATCTTTTGCAGGCACCACTAGAACCGGCACATGGGAATGGCGCACTACCTTGTCTGCTACGCTGCCTAAGAGGAACCGTTTCAAGCCGCTCTTTCCGATGGTGCCAAGCACTATCAGGTCAAAACCCGGATTGCGGCAAATCTTTAGCAGCTCCTCACCCGGATCACCCTCAGCTACCACTCTTTCATAAGCCACTCCTGCATCCCGGGCCATATCATCAATTTCCTCCAATGCCTCGTCGCCTTCCTTGAACATGAGTTCCATCAGATTGTCTTTAATACCGGGCATTGCCGCATAACCGGGAAGCTGAGCCAATCTATGCACATCGACCACGTAGACCGCCGTTACCGTGGCACCTGCTTTTTTCCCGATACTAACGGCATTCTTCGCGGCACGCATGCTTGTCTCCGACCCATCCGTGGCTAATAGTATCTTTTTTATCATATGGTCATACCTCGCAAATCATTTTAAGCTCTTTTTTCTCTTGTTCACTGAGCAGGCAGCCGCAAGAGCCTTCTTTGGCCATGGCGCAATTGCAGGGCTCGATATGAATGGTAACTGTAGTCCCAGGATAGTGCTGTTTGATAGAGCAGGTTATCATGTCGGCAATGCGATGTGATTCGTCCACCGACATTGATGCATCAACTCTGATGTGAAACTCGACGAAGCGACTGGGTCCAGCTTTTCGGGTGCGAAGGCGATGAAATCCCCGGATGGTGGGAGCAAAAGCCCTTATGTGCCTACGTACATCGTCCACCTCTTCAGAAGGAAGGCCTACATCCACCAGGTCACGGGCTGACTCAACCGTCAGATGATAGGCAGCTCGTACTATCAACAGAGCGACTCCTATGGCAGCCACCGGATCCACCCATCGCAGATCTACACCGGGAAGGACAAATCCGCCTGCAAAGATGATGGCCAGGCCGCCGAAAACACCAAGCGATGTGTATACGTCTGTTCGCAGATGCCATGCGTCCGCCATCAGAGCGATAGAGTCCGTTTCTTTTCCAACCCTAAAAAGATTCTTGGAAACTATGATATTCGCCATGACGGAAATCAGCATCACGACAATGCCTAGCCATGCATCACCCAGAGGTTCGGGATTTCTCAGCTTTTTTACGGCCTCAAAGATGATCCAGCCCGCCGCAAGGAAGATGAGCAAAGCCTCAACAGTTCCAGAGATATTTTCAACCTTGCCGTGCCCGAAGGGATGGTCCTCGTCTGCCGGTTTACCGGATTTTCTCACGGCAAAAAATGCAATGATGGCCGCCAACAGGTCCACTCCCGAATGGATGGCCTCGGATATTACAGAGACCGATCCGATCATCGTTCCTGCAACGAGTTTGAGAATCACAAGGCTGGTATTCGAGATTACGGAAAGCAGAGCCACGTTTGACTTTCGCTTATTTTTTTCTGCATCATTGAGTTCCATATTTCTTTCCCTTACAGTATGACTGACGGTCAGTCATCGTATTGGTATATATTGGTTCTGCTAGGGGCGACTTTGCATGTAAAGTCGATTCTGCAACGAAAGTCGGAGACTTGCACCTTAAGTCTGATAGTTGAGGTAAAAATGAACTCTAAAATTGATATTCCCATCAAGCGCAAGTTCGCAGAGACTTTGAAATCCAAAAATTCGGGGACTAACCTCGTTTAAGTATTTTTAGAATATTATTTATATTATCCAACCGTTCCTTTCTTATTTTTAAGTATTTTTCTACAGATAATGGGCATTTTACCAAATCAATAAAATTTTGGTTTGTGATTCCCAGTTGTTTTGCCATAAATCCGATTTCGTAGGACCTTATATCAAAATTGTCGCCTTGCCCGACTTTCGTGCTGACTTCTTTTCTTCCATCCACATATAAGGTTAAATAGCGATGATCATTATCTCTTTTCTCAAAGCCCTTTCGTTTTAGTCCATGTTCTACCTCGTTGCGCTTTAAATTCATCCAGTCACCTTGAATATATCCTGAAGAATTTTCCTAAGCATTTTGCCCGTTTCTCCCAATTCATCTTCCGAGCATAATACATACTCGTTCCATAAGAAATGGACATGCTCTTTTAACATCCTCTCCGCATCATAAAAATCGTCAGCGTAACCTACTGAATCTATGAATGGCAAACTGAGCGTCCAAAAACCATCATCATAATCGACTTGTGTTTCAATGGACAAATTTAGAATAAATTTCATGCCATCAAAATCAAATTCAATCAGAGGATATTTATCAAACAACTCTATATTGATTACTTCGAATTTTTTAATTTTTGACTGACCAGAGATACGCTCAGCATGTCCAAATACGCGAACTGGGAGGCCCAAAAGATCTCTTGCTTTGAGTTCGAGATCGGGAGGATAATTGGCAGTAAATTCGTCTCCTATCTTTTCGATTCTCATTTGCTTACCGTTTTCCACCCGCAAATCGGCCAAAATACCTATTTGGACTTCCTCTTCTTTGTCTCTAGGCTTCACAGAAACAAATCGTTCTAATTGACCCCTATTTGAATCGCTAAGCGGTCGTAACGAAATAACCTAGGTATATTCATATATTTTATTTTGGCTTAATTGTATAATTCCATTCTTCGTGAAATTTCTCAATTGTTAGGTTTATTTCTTTTAATTCATTGTCGGATA
>Ga0247842_10002905_pt1 | contig 24231 bp, 20 predicted proteins | sample LaCruzMarch2015__3_FD_192411 | JGI IMG/M metagenome (GOLD analysis project Ga0247842, IMG submission 192411) | Freshwater microbial communities from meromictic Lake La Cruz, Castile-La Mancha, Spain - LaCruzMarch2015_19m | ecosystem: Environmental > Aquatic > Freshwater > Lake | place: Spain...
TTCATCGTAGATCTTCAAGGTACGGAGAATGTGGGGATCCCGATATGACAAAAAAGAGAAGACACCGACGAGGGGATCATAGGACGACATCCCCCCGTACGCGCCTCCTTGTACACGAATCTGTTTGTAGAGATAGCCGTTCGATAAAAACCGTGATGCAACCATGAGGGCGGCCGTATCGCTGTGACCATAGGATGGCGCCGGCAGGGCTCGGGCCACATAGGATACCTGCGCCGGGATGACGATCCCCCGGTCAACGGGTTCCAAAATTGGCGGCACAATGTTCTCCGTAAAGTTGCCGGACGGGAATCTTTCGACGAGGGGGGCAAGGTTGTCGAACATCGTCGTCAGTCCCCGTTCCTCTGCCGTCAGATTGATGGTCAGTCTGTCTTTTCTGAAAACCTCCGTTTTCAGGCGCAGCAGTTTTTCCAAAAACCCCTCCCGGTTGTCGGCGAGTTCGTCGGCCATCTTCTTCAAGCAGTGGAGCTGTGTCTTGCCATGCCACTGTTCGTCACGCCATGCCGATACGGACAGGGACGAAGCTGCCAGACGCCGGGCAAAAAGGTGGCCCGAGGGGACAATGGAGGCATGAAACCGATTCTTCTTTTCCATCAGGAGATCCTGCATGCGCCGTTGATCCGTCAGGTCGCCCGCACAGAGCAGATCCGACAGGATGTTGATCGCATCCGGGATATTTCTGTCCAGGGTCTTGAGGCGAAAGATCATTTCCTGCCAGGACCGCCCTTGATTCATGATCAAGCCGGCATTGAGCGAGCACCTGATTCCTCCCGTTTTCAGGGAAATTCGTTTGGACATATCCTCATAACCCATCCCGGCGGCCCCCATCTGGGTGATGAATTTACCGAGGAGCGGAAGGTATGGTTGCAGGTCATCGGGGATTGTGGAGATATCAAAGGCCAGATCCAGATAGGAGATGCCGTTGGTAAACAGATCATGGGTCATCCCCATAGTGTTGGCTACGGAAATATGTTTCCCATGGATATTTTCCGTCTTCCTGCCGATATCCGTGATTTTCAGTCTGGGCAGCGTCGCCACGGCGGCGGCTGAATCCGGTTCCGTCTGGAATGCTTTTAACTCCCGGACCTCCTGATGTATCCTCTCCTGCTCATTTTTTGTCAGGGATTCCTTGATCCCGTCCATCTTCTTTCTGAAGTCCCCTTCCCAGGTATCCATGCAGGTCGGACTCGGTTCCATTACCGAGAGGATACGATGAGGGTTATCAATTAACCACCTTTGGATAAGCTCCTCAAAGAGCGACGGGTTTTCCCGCCACTTGCGGCGGATCATCTCGATAAGGCCGGGGAAGTTCAGGCTATGGAGGGGATCTCCGTCGTACATCCAGGTATGAAAGACCCGGTTCATGAGGACGATGCCATAGGGATAGTTCTGGCGTACGATTTCCCTTCCCCGGAACTCGATCTGATGAAGGGTTCCTTCAATGAGTTCCTTGTCCACCCCTTCCCGGACAACCTTGGCCAGGGTGTCAAGGATCAGGGATTCAATGGCTTCTCCTTTTTGGACTTCTGTGCCTCGGAGGCCTACGGCGAATACCACCTGTTTGTAATCCCGCTCAAAACCCGTGACCGGCGATAGATCCTGCCCCAGTCCGGAGTCAATGAGGGCCTTGCGCAATGCCCCGGCAGCGCTGCCCACGAGGACCCCGCTGATGACCTGCAGCAGAATCACCGTTTCTTCATCGGTGTTCTCCGTGAGCAACCAGGCCATATTGACGCTTGTCTTGCCCTGGGGATCATCGTCCTTGCCGATGGGAAAGATGTTTTGAACCGCCCGCGGGGAGGACCACTTCTCCTGGGTGGGAATGGAAGAGTCCAGAGATATCCGGCTAAAATCCTTCAGCATCTCCTGAAGAAAAAGAAGGTGTTCATCCGTGGGAATATCCCCGTAGATAAAGATCCGGGCGTTGCTTGGCGAATAGTAAGCCTGATGAAATTCCTTGAACTGCTCATAGGTCAGGTTGGGAATATCAGCCGGGTTTCCCCCGGAGTCGAAACGGTAGATGGTGTCGGGAAAGAGATTCTCCTGAATGGCCTTGTACATTAGATTGTCGGGAGATGAATAAGCCCCCTTCATCTCGTTGTAGACGATTCCGGAGATAGTCAGATTTTCTTCCCCCTCGGCGTTGGCAGCCCATTCCAGGTGATGCCCCTCCTGCAAAAATGTCTCTCTGAGGAGGCGGGGCCGAAAGACCAGGTCCGTATAAACGCGGGCCAGATTGAAGAAATCGACTTTGACCTGACTGGCAACGGGATAAATGGTTTTGTCGGGATAGGTGAATGCGTTGATAAAGGTCTGCAATGATCCCCTCAGGAGCTCATTGAAGGCGTCTTTTACAGGATATTTTTCCGAACCGGCAAGGACCGCATGTTCCAGGATGTGGGGAAGGCCGGTGGAATCTGTGGGCGGCGTCCGGAAGGCAACGGCGTAAAGATTTTCCCGGTCCTCGCAGTGCAGGTGCAGAACCTTTGCCCCGGTGACGATATGTTCTATTTCATAAGCGGTCACGCGGATTTCGGGGATCTGCTCAATTCGCTTTACGAGAAAACCAAACTGTATCTCACCGGCGCTCAACATTGCCTTCGGGCAATCATTTACTGCTGACATATCTATTTTTTCTCCTTACCTTACCATAGGGCGCCATAGCGGCGACTAATCAATTCTATACCGGAGATTGGGTTTCTCGTCAAATTTTCAATGCCGTGGCTAAAGAAGATAGCGCTTTGACTTGGAACTGGAATAACCGTCCTTGACAGGGTACTGTTTCACCGTATAGGAAGGGACCATGAAGAATAAGCCCAACATAGTCGTTATCCTCGGTCCTACCGCAACGGGGAAGACCCGTCTGGCCGTCCGTCTGGCAAAGGATCGCGGGGGTGAGATCATTTCCGCCGACTCCCGTCAGGTTTATCGGGGCATGGACCTCGGTACAGGCAAGGATCTCCTCGACTATATTATAGATGGCGTCGCCATTCCCTTCCATCTTGTCGATATTGTTGAACCGACAGAAGAGTTTCACCTTTTTGCCTATCAGCGCCTTTTTCACCGCTGTTTTGATGATATAACGGCACGAGGCGCTCTTCCGGTGCTTGTGGGTGGCAGCGGGATGTACCTGGAAGCCGTTATCCAGTCCTATGATCTGCAGGAGGTTCCTGAAAATAAGGACTTGCGCCGGGAATTGGACAAGCTGGATATGGCTACTCTAGCCAGCCGGTTGCAGGCTGTCCAACCCGATCTGCACAATAAGACGGATCTCCTGGACCGGGAACGCTTGGTACGGGCGATCGAAATTGCTGAAGTTACAAGGGTTAAAAAGGGGCAACCGGCAGAAGATGGTACGTCTGACATCGATCCTCTGTCCTTCAGTCCGGGGCCTCACGCCTCCAGCACCGGGTATCTATCCTCACGCCTCCGGCCCCTGGTCATAGGCGTGCGGTGGGAGCGGGCTATCCTGCGCCGGCGCATAACGGACAGACTCCATGCCCGCCTCCAGTCAGGGATGGTGGAAGAAGTCGCCGCCCTGCATCAAAGAGGCGTCAGTTGGGAAAGACTTTATCATTTCGGTTTGGAATACCGCTACATAAGCTTGTATCTTCAGGGCCTGATGAGCTTTGACGACATGGCGAAAACCCTGAATACCCGGATCCACCAGTTTGCCAAGCGGCAAGATACCTGGTTCCGGAGGATGGAAAGGCTGGGCGTCGTCATCCACTGGATTCCGGGGGATGATTATGCCGCCTTGCGATCACTTGTGGAGGATTGCCTGACAGGATAATGTATTCCTCCCATCTTGACAAATATCTCCATCGCTATAGCGTTTATGGGGGCTATCCCCTTTACGGAGGCGAAATGGGCGATCTCGACCAGATCGTTGTCATTCCCGCTTTGGCAGAAAAAGAGGCCCTCTTTCACACCTTGGCCAGCCTGGCCCGTAACGGGGAAAATGAATTAAATCAAACCCTGGTCCTCTGCGTTATCAATAATCGCCCCTCCCCGTTTGCGACGACGGAAGATATCCGGAATAACCAGGAAACAATGATGATCATGAAAGGTATGATCAAGGGAGATCTGCCTGATCATCATCTTGCCGGCACGAATATCACCGTCCTTGTTCAGGAGACATTGGAAAGGCCGCTGCGTCTCGCCTTTATCGATGCCTCCTCGCCGGGGCATGAATTACCTCGCAAGGGCGGCGTCGGTCATGCAAGAAAGATCGGGATGGACAGGGCGCTAACTTTATTAGATCCCCTGCATCATGGAAAGAAAAGGATATTCTGTCTGGATGCAGACACCCTTGTAGATCCAAGCTATCTGTCTGCCCTTCGGAACCACTTTGAACGTTTTTCCCCACCAGGGGCGGTTGTTGCCTTTTCCCATCGCATACCGGAGGATCGCTGCCTCGTGGCGGGAATTTGCTGTTATGAAATCTTTCTCAGGTATTATGTCCTCGGACTTGGTTGGGCCGGTTCTCCCTATGCCTTTCACACCATTGGATCCACGATGGCCTGCACGGCATCTGCATACACCACTGTCCGTGGGATGCCCTGCCGGCAGGCGGGAGAAGATTTCTATTTTCTGAATAAATTAGCGAAACTTGCCCCCCTTGGCTTTGTCCGCGACACCACCGTTTATCCCTCCGCCCGACCGTCAGGACGGGTGCCTTTCGGGACGGGACGGCGCATGCTGCGTTTTCTGGAGGGCGCCCATGATGAATATCTTAGCTACGATCCAAGGGTTTTTTCTGTCCTGAAGGCATGGCTGGAGGAATTTGTAAGGGAACCCGACAGCTCCGGTAATGACCTTCTGACAAAGGCGGCTTCTATTTCATCCCAGCTTCACTCTTTTCTTGATCGCAACGAATTTGCTACCGTGTGGGAACGGATCAGAGGCGCCAACCGTCGTCACGAATATCTGAAGAGACAATTCCATGGCTGGTTTGACGGTTTTAAAACCCTGAAACTGATTCATGAACTCTCAGCGGATGACTTTCCGCCGATTCATACGTTCAAGGCTTTGAAAATCCTTTTCCAACAGATGAACATTCCCGCTCCCGGCATCCTTGACGACAACGAATGCCGGAGCCTTGATAAACAGATGCTGGTCCTCGACTTTCTTCGTCAGAGAAGCTTCACGGCTTCGTAAAATGTCCGGATGCTGCGTTGCGCTGCATCCTTCGTCCCTGCGGCGTACGCCAAGTACGCCTCAGTCCTCATGCTTTGCGCGCCTTGCCTGCGGATCTTTTTACGAAGCCGTCGATGATGGCCAGTTTATCGACTTTTTTACGGGTTCATCAAGCTTTGATGGCCGCTACGAGCCGACGCGCTGGAGAACGATGCTGTGGTCTCCTGTGTCCATGTACATCTTATTGCCATCAATGCGGTATCTGGAATTAATCACATAGTTTGGCTTGTTGATGACCAGCGTGGAGCCTACGACGCGGTAACTTTCGGTATCTGTCTCTACCTTGCCATTTGCATATTTCGTTGTCGTGGTAACCGTTCCATTCTGGTTGAAGCGAGCAATCATTGACTGGTAGTGTTTCTTGGGGCGCGGTGTGGTGCTTACCACTTCCCATGTCGTGTTTGCAAGGGGCTCCACTTCCTCCTGGGTCACCGCCTTGCGTTTGCGGGTGTCCGATTTGTCGACTTCGTTGCCGATGATGTAGCCGAGCCCAAGGCCAACTCCCGCGCCGATGAGGGTTCCTGCCGTGTTGTGACCGATGGCCTGACCCACAAGCGCTCCCACGCCGGCGCCGCCAAGAGCACCCATCTCGGACTTGTCCATAGTCGCACAGCCGGCGCCAAACAAGAGCACCGTGCAAAGTACGCCCAAGCTAACTGCCTTTTTCCATCCGTCGATTTTCCTCATCCCCAACTCCTTTCATCCCGTTATCAGTTGATTATAACAGCTTAGTCGTGGAGGCCGCTTTATCCGGATACCCTTATATAGCAAATCCTCACGCTCATTGAATTCGTATCATAATTATCGAGAAAATTAAATCATTGATTGCGGAACGAAGCACTGAATTCACAACAACAAAAAAAAGGGTTACGCTTATCACCGTAACCCCTCGAATCCATTAATTGGCGTCCCCACGGGGAGTCGAACCCCGGTTACAGGCGTGAAAGGCCGATTAAGAGCGTATTCCACCTGATTTTACATGCTTTTAAGGCCGTTTAAGGGCGATTTCGGGAATAAAAGCCGTCAAAAAAGCCGTCTGTAATATGGGGCCGATCACCGGCAACCATCTCCCTGAATACCCAAATTCACAGTCCCCCCATAGCAGCGTTCCCATCTCTTTGCAATCCGGAGTTTACGTTTCAGTATGGTGCCGTGGATTGATGATTTGGCATGGTTTCAATCGTTGAATTTTCCCACATAAAACAAAAACCCCCTGACGTTCCGGTTTAGTCAGAGGGCTTTGTTGAGGGACACAGACGTTTCAGAATCCGTTTATTCCATGTCCCAAAGCTTTACAGAATGTTTCTTAGCCGACCAGATTCTTGATGCCTTCAATGACCGGATTGGTGAAGAGGGCGATCAGGACGGTGTAGAGGGCGAAAACTCCGGCGACTTCTCCCGTGTACATCTTCTCATACTTGTGTTTCAGGCTGATCACGGTCATCCCGCCTATAATCAAGCATCCAAGCTGGAAGTAGGGGAAGTTGCCTACACCGGCTATCGCGTATTCTGCGAAAGCGAAAGTTCCCGTCATAAGAACCACTGCCAAAGCCGCTACCATCGTTCCTAATGTCTTTTTCATGATCTGTGTCCTCCTATGTCTATTTTTTTTATTTGTTTCGTTTGACTTTATATATTGCGTGAAGCGTGCCAACTTCTGATGGGCATTTTGTAATTAGCGCAAGTGCTTGTTTAGAATAGATATAATGGAGATAAGGCTGGCGCTGATTTATAATATTCAGGCTGGCTGAAGGGAGTTTTGTAATGAAGCTTTAAAATTGCTTGAACGAAACGATGGGAAATGAAATTCATAAGGGCTTATGAATTCTTTCAGTGCTTATTTCTATGATCCCTATTGCAGCTTGCGCCGGCATTCCTATGGGTAACCAAACATCTGCCTCCATCTCCTCATCCCATCGGACAAAACCTGATCCTCATCATCAAATATCCTGACCCGGATAAACGCCCTTTTCTCATTCCATATTCATCATTCCCCTGATTGTTAAAAATTGCTTCCGGGATTATCTTAGGGCCGAAAGAAAGAGAGAGGAGTCATAAAGACCATGACAACCATCGGCACCCAGAGAATCGAATTCAGTCCTAAAAGGGACATTCTTGGGAACCCGATTAATGTTTGGTGCCTCTCGCCTGCTTGGATGTGTTGGATGCCTTGGCTGGCAGATGGCGAAGAGGTGAAACCAGTGCCAAAGAAAACAATAGAGAGAAACAGGACCCGCCGGTTTCATCAGGTAGGTTTCAAAGGATTATAAACCGTATCAAAAGAGAGAGGAGGCAACAACCATGAAGAAGACAGGAGCCAAAAAAGAAGAAAGATTCGCAAAGAAAGCTGGCAAGACCTGGTTGGACCCCATGTGCACCCCGTTTGAAACCAGGTAGATAACAAAGATAACGAGTCTTAATTTTAGAGAGAGGAGCAAGGATCATGAAAAAGGAAAAGAAAGCTTTCAAGGGTTGGATAGACCCGATGGCTACACCTTATCAGTATAAGAAATGCTGATATCCAAGAAAACATAAAGGCTGTCATAGCGGCAGCAGTGGTCGAGAGAGGTAAAGAGACCGGATGCTATAAAAACCTGCCTCTCTCAGGTTAAGGGCGGAGTTGAAGAGACTTCGCCCTTAGTTTATTCATAAACAGACCGATCTCCCCTTCGTCATTTTTCCAGAGTTTTAATTTCTTGACAATAGAACGATCGTTCTGCTATAGAATAGAGAAGAACATTTAGCTCGAAAGGATCAAGATTATGAAATCAGAAGAAGTATTTATCCCTTGTCCGCTTCCGGAAAGAAGAACTCATCAGGATGAGATGGTTATTAGTTACTGTGCCGGCCATTGCAAGTATTACACTTCCTGCGATCCGGTCCAGAAGGTACAAAAGAACTTATCGAAAAAGAAGTGAAGATGGGGGATGATAAAGGCGGCTTGAGCTTTAGTATATTATGGACGTTGGATAGACTCTGCCCTTAGCCTTTGCAAAAAGCAGATCCCTTCCTGACTGAAGCCCCTGTATGAATCTGACTCAGGGGCTTTTTCTTTTTGACCTCATCTGTTGTTTCCGATATGCTCACCGCCAGATTTTGCCGGGAAAAATATCAAATAAAAAGGACAAGCAACAATATGAACGATCCAGATAAACCTTATATCGATGCTAACGGAACAATCGTTATACCTTTCAATATCAACCAGAAATATCATTTTTGGAATGGTGGCCAGCCCTTATCGGTTACTTTGCAGGAGCTAAACATACAGGAGGACATTTGGCATAAGCATATTGAAAAACCATATCCTGGGAATGCGGAAGGAAAATGGAGGATTAGCCATGACTAAGTGCATGATTGTCGATGATGAAGAGCAGAATCGATACTTCCTGGACGTCCTTCTGCGGGAGTATGGATATGAAACTATAACCGCAGAAAATGGCAGGGATGCCTTGAATAAAGCGCTTCTGACCCCCCCGGATCTGATTATCTCGGACCTCGTGATGCCGATTATGGACGGCTTCACCTTTTGTCGGCAATGCAAAGCAGATGATACACTCAAACATATCCCGTTTGTCTTCTACACAGACAGCTACATAGAACCGAAGTACGAAAAATTTGCTTTGGCTCTCGGCGCGGACCGATTCATTCCCAAACCGCAGAAGCCAGAAATATTGCTTAATATTCTTATCGATCTATTTGCAGAAAAGAAAACACTCAACCCCACAGCGGTAAAACCCCTGGGGGAAGAAATGGAATTCTTCAGACGATATAATGAAATTCTCTTTAGTAAGCTCGAAAAGAAAATGTCGGAGTTGGAGCTTGATAATCAGAAACTTAAGGCATGGGGGGAGAGATATCGGCTGATAGTTGAAAATGCCTCGGACGTTATTTATACTATTGGCACCAATCTTTATATTACAAGCATGTCTCCATGCGTAGAGAGAATCTTGGGGTATAAACCGCAAGATTTTATTAGTCTCTCTGTTTCCGATTTAACATATCTATTTACATCGGAATCTTTTGAGCGGGCGGTAGCCGATGCACATGTAATCTTGAATGGTGGCACAATTCCTGCGCAAATTTACGATTTCATAACCAAAGATGAAACCATAAAACATTTAGAAATAAGCAGTTCTCCTATCATACGCGATGGCGAGATTATTGGCATGATGTCGATTGCCCGCGATGCCACCGAGCGTAAGCAGGCGGAAGAAACTGTTAAAAATGAGGGATTGAAGTTCAGAACGATATTTGATTCGGCATCAGACGGGATTCTTTTAGTCCATGCCTGCGATAGAAAGTTCTCCTCCGCTAATAAAAAAATGTGCGAAATGATAGGTTATAAAAAAGAAGAATTTGGGGAGTTAAGGATGGATAATATCCATCCGGAAGAATCTTTACCATACGTTATTGAGCAATACGAAAAGCTCATAAGAAAAGAAATACCGATCGCGCATGATATACCTTTAATTAATAAAGATAAAATAATCCTTTTTACAGATGTAAGCGCTTCGCAAATTATTGTAGATGGAAAAGAATATATTATTAGTATGTTCAGGGACATCAGTGATCGTAAACGGACTGAATTGAATCTCCGTAGCTTATTTGCAGCAACCCCTGTTGGCCTTTGCATCATAAAAGACCGCGTTTATCAGAGCGTCAATAAAGCTTGGTGTGAAACCTTCGGTTATTCCGAATACGATATTATCGGACATACGACCCGGATACTGTACGAAGCTGAAGAGGAGTATGAACGGGTCGGTCGTGATTTATATGCGAATCTAGTGGAACGCGGCTTGGCTTCTGTCCAAACAAGACTCCGGCGAAAAGACGGCATTTATCGAGATGTAATTTTATCAGCCGCGCCTCTACAGACGGAAGATCTTTCCGCAGGTACGGTTGTGGCGATTCAGGATATAACCGACTCCAGGCAAGCAACGGAAGAATTGACAGAGAGCAGGAAGCGACTTGCTGACATACTCAAATTTCTTCCTGACGCAACTCTGGTCATCGACAAGGATGGCAAAGTCATTGTCTGGAACCGTGCAATCGAGAGCATGACTGGGGTCAAAGCTGAAGCAATGCTCGGCAAGGCTGACTATGAATACGCTCTGCCTTTTTATGGGGAAAGAAGGCCGATCCTGATAGACTTGGCCCTTGATCCACAACCGAAAATGGAATCAAAATATACGACGATTCAAAAGAAGGGAGATATCCTCTTGGGTGAATCCTACACACCCAATCTCCCAAGTGGTAATATGCATCTCTCGGCGACGGCCTCTGTACTGAGGGACGAAAAAGATGAGATAATAGCAGCCATTGAGAGCATTCGTGATAATACTGAGCGAATACATATAGATAACGATCGGCAGCAGAGTTTTGAGCAATTGAGGAAATCTCTGGGAGGTACATTCCAGGCGATCGCCTCCCTTGTGGAAACGAGGGACCCATACACGGCAGGCCATCAGCGGCGGATGACCGATTTGTCCTGTATCATTGCGGCGGAAATGCGGCTCTCCAAAGACCGGATTGAGGGTCTTCGCGTGGCCAGCACTATCCATGACATAGGCAAGATATCCGTTCCTGTCGAGATACTCATCGTGCCGAGGAAATTGACAGATATTGAATTCAATCTAATTAAGATGCATCCGCAATCCGGGCATGACATATTGAAGGATATACAATTCCCTTGGCCAATAGCGCTCATGATCCTTCAGCATCATGAGCGGATGAATGGTGCCGGGTATCCTAACGGCTTAACAGGTGACAACCTTCTTTTGGAGTCACGGATTATGATGATAGCCGATGTGGTGGAGGCCATAGCTTCGCATCGTACTTACCGTCCTACTATGGGGATAGCTCCGGCACTGGAAGAAATCACCAAGAACAGAGGTGTTCTATATGATCCGGAAATTGTGGATATCTGTCTCCGGCTTTTCAATGAAAAGGGCTATAGGCTCATAGATTGACCATTGCCTCTTATACCTTTACCTATATAGACAGGACCGTAAGAAAACTTTGCAGCACTTACATGAAGCACCATATATCAGCGATAGGGCATCCAAGGTTGACCTTCCTGGATCATAAACAAGGGAATAATTCCTCATGACGTGGTGTTCAATTCCCCAACTTTCAGATGATTTATACTGGTCTTAAACAATCGATTTCCATAACCAGTTGATTTCTCGTTTTATATTAGAAGATAAGGGCTTTGGCACACCAAATGCAATAACAAAAGATAACTAAAAACTGAAAGGAGTAACAAAACATGAAGAAGTTTATATCTATTATCGTTTCCATCCTTTTCGCACTTTCCATATCCGGTTTGGCGTTCGCCCAGGCTCCGGCTGCAAAACCCGCTGCTGATACTGTAAAGGCCGAGGAGAAGGCCCCTGCAAAGGCGAAGAAAGCAAAGAAGACTAAGAAAAGCAAGAAAGCCAAGAAAGCGAAGAAGGCCCCCGCAAAGATCGACAAGAATGATCCGGAAGGTGCCGGCAAGTAGGAACCTTCCGATCTTCAGCTCTATAATAAAAAAGGCTCCTGCCTATGAGGGGCCTTTTTTATTGCCTTAAACCCTCTCAAACAATAATTCTCATATAGAAGACACCCTCGTCATTATCTCTTATCTGAAACTGTAACCTATATGCGAATAACGGCTTTTACTTGCTTTAAGCGGATTGAATTGAATAGGAGGGTAAGATTGGTCGGTTTCAGGGCCAGTAACCTGGGAAAGACTGTCTCACACTAAAGTAGCAGCGGCCGCCGGGTCATAATTACATAAAGCCCATGTTCCGGCTGGTCTATACACAAGCTTTTCCGACTACTTCAGTTGAGACTTCCCGGTTAGAAAATTATTTTCCCAAATTTCCCATATTCACATGAGCTTTATTATCTATCAAAACCACTGACATGGTCAGTGGTGGGGCGTGGGGGCGGAGGCCCCACACCTTTAGCGCATCAACGTAGTTGATAAGCATACAATGTTTGGTGTAGCCTCATAACAGGAGGCAACGCCATGGAAGACTATGAGAAGTCGTCTCATGCGGTTTACCGATGTGAATATCATTTCGTATGGGTTCCGAAGTATCGGTATCATGTACTGGTGAAAGACCTCAAGCCGAGATTGAGAGAAATCTTGATGGAGTTATGCAATTGGCTCGACATTAGAATTATTGAGGGGGCGATATGTTCGGACCATGTTCATATGTACCTGTCGGTGCCACCTAAATATTCTCCATCCCATGTCATGAAGATTCTTAAAGGGAAGAGCGCCGAGATGCTGCGAAAAGAATTTCCTGAACTGGGCAAAAAATATTGGGGCCTTCACATTTGGGCGCGGGGCTATTTTGTAAGCACAGTAGGCATCGACAGCGAAGTCATCCGTAAATATGTAAAAGAACAAGTTGAAGACCAAGTTAGGCAAGAACAGCTTAGCCTGTGGAGGGACGACAGCGGATGACATTGTCAGGAGTTGTCGTCCTTAAAAAGCCACCGACAAGGTCGGTGGTAGTTTACTGATCAGGTATTTTTCAGGATGCGGCAAACTCTATCAGCGATCTGATTCAACTCACCCAGGAAAGCTCCTCCCATCACATCAGCAACTTCATCTCAGGCGATGTTTCAGAAGCGAAAACCGTTTTTCTGTCTTGTTATTCTTTACTCCAATAGCCAGTGCCTTCTTCGTCCCAACAACGACAACCAGCTTCCGCCCTCGGGTGACGGCTGTATAAATCAGATTCCTCTGGAGCATCATATAATGTGTCATCATGACTGGGATCACCACCGCCGGATACTCTGACCCTTGGCTTTTGTGGACGGTAACGGCGTAAGCTGGCACAAGCTCGTCCAGGTCTGAAAATTCATAAGCGACCTGTCTGTAATCGTAAAGAACCGTTACTTCCTGCTCCTCCTGGTTTATGTGAAAGATCTTGCCGATGTCCCCATTGAAGACATCTTTGTCATAATTGTTCCTGATCTGCATGACCTTGTCGCCGATCCTGAACATTTTACCACCCCTGGAAATCCCATCTTCTCTGGGATTCAATACTTTTTGCAATTCAATGTTCAGATTGGTTACTCCCACAATCCCTCTGTTCATGGGGCTCAATACCTGAACCTCATCAACAGGATCAAATCCGAACCTCGCCGGTATCCTTTCTTTTATCAAATTTAAAATAGTCTCCAAAGCCTTCTCCGGTTCTTCTTGCTGGATAAAATAGAAATCAGAGAGCTTATCCTTTGATGTTTGCGCCTCCGGCAAAAATCCCTGATTTATTCTGTGGGCATTGACAATAATGGAACTCTCCTTGGCCTGTCTGAAAATCTCATTCAACTCAACGACTGTAATCTCCCCCGATTCGATTATGTCTCTCAAAACATTCCCAGGACCAACAGAGGGCAATTGGTTTACATCATTGGTTTACATCGCCGACCAAGATCAATGTTGCACTAATAGGGACAGCCTTCAGGAGATGATGCATAAGGATAATGTCGATCATGGAAGCTTCATCAATTATAAGAATATCACAATCCAGAGGGGTCTCATCATTCTTTTGAAATCCTCCCTTCTTCATATTGAATTCAAGAAGACGGTGTATCGTCTTTGCTTCATGGCCAGTAGATTCGGTCATTCTCTTTGCCGCTCTACCGGTGGGTGCAGCCAATAAGATTTTTGCTTTAACGGCAGCGAAGATTTTAAGGACAGCATTGATGATGGTAGTTTTCCCTGTACCTGGTCCGCCAGTAATAATCATGACCTTATGTTCGACAGCTGACTTGACGGCTTCAAATTGTTTTTCTGCCAGAGTTATTGACAATTTCTCTTGAACCCAAGGAATGGCTTTATCAATATCCATCTTTCTGATCTTCTGGGATGCATTGATCAGCGATGTTAACCTTGCTGCTGCTTGGTTCTCAGCCAGGTGGAAATGGGACAGATAGACTGCTTTATGATCAAGATAAGGTTTCTCATCAATGGTAATCTTATATTCAGCGGCAAGATTCAGGATGGCTTTCTCGATTACGCCAGCATCGATCTCCAGGATGGTTTGAGATTGTTCAATCAGGGGGCTGTTCCGGATAATATACATGCCCCTGATCTGCCAGTTGATTCAGAACATAAAGAACTCCCGCTTCAGCCCTGACCAGAGAATCTTTGGCGAATCCTATCTTTTCGGCGATCTTGTCCGCTGTAATAAATCCGATACCGAATATGTCCATAGCCAACCGATAAGGATTTTCCTGGACAATCTTGATGGCAGCGTTGCCATACTGCTTGAATATCTTGGCCGCATAGCCAGAACTGACGCCATGAGTTTGCAGAAAGATCATGACCGCCCGGATTTCTTTCTGATCCTGCCAAGCCTTCTTTATCTTACCGATGCGTCCTGCTCCGATGCCGGTCACTTCCGCGAGTTTTTCAATGTTGCTTTCAATGACGTCCAGTGTGTCCTTCCCAAACATGCTGACGATTCTCTTGGCCATGACCGGACCTATCCCTTTGACCAATCCTGACCAAGATATTTCTGAATCCCGTAAACGGAGGCAGGTGTTGTCGTTTGACAGAAGACAATCTTGAACTGCTGGCCAAATTTTGGATGGTTGTTCCATTCGCCTTTCATCTTGATGATCTCGCCGAGAGTAGGATTGATCAGGTTGCCGACGCAGGTGACGAGATCCTTATTCCCATAGATTTTAACTTTGGCTATTGTATAGCCGGATTCTTCATCTGAATAGGTTATACGTTCTATCTGACCCTGGAGGTCTGTGAGAGCATTTTTTTGCTGCATATGTGGATCAGTCCTTTTAATCTGGTCATTTGTTTTCCTTTACCTTATCACAAATTAGATCTATGCTACGTCCCAATATAAAATCAACAATTTCAAGTACTGATGGTAATCAGAAGAGAAAGAGGATGTTATGGAGAAAACCCCTATAAGAAGAAGCAATACAAACATAGAGCCTGCTGATCGTAAGACAGAGATGGAGATTCTTGATCCTGTCCAGAGAATGAATCCATTTATTTCGTTCAAGTATTCATCCCGGGAAATATCTTCTACTGGCGGCAAAACGTATGTGAAAGCCAAAGAGAAAAGCTTTGTTGATGGGAAGTTCAAGTCCGAGGAGTTCGAAGGGACTCTGGATAGTAATGTTTATTCCAATATGGTTGGTGAGATGCAGAAATTATTCTTCAATCAGTTATCGGCTTTGATGAAGCCCTTTTCACTTCTTTTACCTTTCGTCTCAAGAGATAAGGACAGATAGCGCCGTACACAGTTTCTGCTGAAGATCTCGCTGATAAACGCAGCACCGAAAACAGCAAGGCAATAGGAAAAAAGCATGGATGCACGTAGAATGATGTTTTTCCGAGAGCTTCTGCAGCAACAAATCGCTGGACAATTGAATGATCAAATGAAGACAGTCTCCGTGATGACAAGCGACAATGAGCGCGTTGTTGATTTAAACGATCAGGCATCAATGGAGGTTGAAAGGAATTACGAGCTAAGAATCCGTGACAGAGAAAGGCGCCTCATATTGAAAATGAAGGAAGCTATTTCGCGCATTGATAATGGAATATTTGGAATATGCGAAGATTGCGGAGAAGAGATATCCGAGAAGAGGTTAATGGCCAGGCCCGTCACGACTCAATGTATTGACTGCAAAACGAGAGAGGAAAAAATTGAAAAACTCTCGGGGAAAAAAGATAGTCGTGTTATTCAATATGGCTTTCATGGCTCATCACAAAGCCAGCATGATGATTATTGATCATTTGGCTGATGAGCTGAAGAGATCATGTTATGGAAGGCTTATAGGGATTACGAACAGATCCAGGTCGAAATTTACAGCGTCTACAAAGCCAACGAACGTCCAGTAGCTTTTGAGTTTAAAGGGCGGCGTTGGGAGGTATCAGAAATCCTGGATCGCCGGTATAAAAGTTAGTCTTTCAACTGTTCAGCCAACTTTTTTTGGTTTTCGATCGCTTTCGAAGTTCTCAATATCCCAAAACTGATATTTTCATTACTTTCTGCGTTTAATCTCTCCGCCTCATTATATAGTTTTAATGCTGTTACATAATCGGCCGTAGCCTCCGAGCAGACAGCTAAATTGTAATTCAAAGAAACAGAATTGGGGGCCATTGGTTTTGCCTGTCCCCATAATTCACAAGCCTTATCCAATCGCCTTTGATCGGCAAACTCAATGCCAGATTTAAGAAGGTTTTTTGCTTCTTTAGAATCCATATTATCTGTTGAGTCTAGAAGTACTACCTCGACGGTCTCATAATATGGCGCAACATCATTTCTAAACTCTCGTTTAATAAAGTTTTTAGCTTTTTCAATTAATTCTGTTTCCCCCTCTGTTGGATTTGTATCTTCACAACCTGATGAGTTTTCCTGCCTTGAAAGAGTCTTCGAATATAGAATTCTACCTGAACTTACGGATATCAATTTCGGAGTGGTTGAAAAAATGGAAACCCTTCTTGTGCATTGAACATTATAATTGTTCCAGCGTATGCAAATGCCTTCATATAGCTTGCCATCTTTATCCTTCTCCATTTGATGTTTAGTGCAGTCACTTCTCTTTTCCGTGAAAGAACTATCTTGTGTTTTCGAGAGAGTGATTCCAGTATAAATGCCTTGGGCTCCTAACATTTTTCCTGCCCGAGCTGCCGTTGTCTGATCTATAAGACCACTTTGTGAGAGTTTGAGTTCAGATAGAACTTTATCGATTTTACCCCTATCCAATAATGTGAAATAAGGCTTACCTTGTATTTCAACACCTGCAAGCACGGCTTCAATTTCTGACGCAAAATTTCTTCCTCCTGGACCGTTGAATGGAAGTACAGCTACCGTTTTCGCAGTTGCAGCTTGATGATAATTGCCAGGTTTCAACATGGTTATAGGAACCCTCGTGGCACATCCAGACAATACCATGAAAAGCAGTAATATCAATAGTGTGAATGTCTGCGTGCGACCACACCCTCTGTGATTTCTCATAAAATCTACCTCTTTAATTATGGTTGACAATTTATTGATTCCGGAAGCAAGCGGTAAAAATTTGCATTGGTATTTTACTTCAATTCCTCAGAATTCAGAATTCATAATGCATTATGAATTCTGATATCGAAATTAAACGCAGGTTCCCGCGCTTTTGTTTCAAGGTAACGATAAAAATCTATGCCCCAACATACACTCCACGTTTTACCTGCTTGATCTTTCCCGCTTTCTTGGCATAGGAAATGACCGCCCATATTTGTCTGTCTTTCAAGCCCGTCTTTTTCTCCAATTCAGTCGTGGTGATTCCTTCAGGACTATCCAGGATAAGAGCCAGGACAGCCTTTGACATATCACCTCTCTTGCCTTTTACCACAAGAACCTCTTCCTTGGCCACTTTTTGAGCCTTTTTCGATTGACGGATCTTCTTTGCCAATTGCTCTATAACCGGTTCTGCCACCACAGGAGCTTTCTTTGATTGACGTTTCGGCCTGATCGGCTTTTCCTTGATAGCTTTCTCTTCTACAGGAATTTCTTTAACAGATATCGTTGCAACTGTTTCTTCTTTGCCTGAAAGCATAGCCTGGATCTTGTCAAAATAGGTCTTTACAAACTTCTCCGATCCTTCAATTTCAATTTCTTTCGTTACGGGATTGAATTTTATCCGTGACTGTTCGCCCATGAGATGCCCTCCTTTAAGTGATTACGATTGTTTGATTATTCGACAAATATGTGGCCACCATTATATAAATCAATGTCTGCTCGCTAGAAAAGAGGGCTAGCCTTGCCGTTGTCAATACCTGATCCTGCACCGCTTTCTGAAATCCTAAACCCATTTCCATCCAGTAAAAGAGGTTAATTCAACCCAGGATTAACCCTCCCTCTTCGCTTCCACTAGTCCATAAATGAAATAAAATCAAGTTAATACAGCAGTACACAGAAGCATTGTTGGGAACAGAGTTTGACATTCGGTTGTCCCATCATTATCATAACCTTCAAAGTTTCAATTAAGTCTCAAGCCGGAAATGACAGTTACGAATATGCTCATAAACTTAGGATAAATTAAAATAGGAGCAAAAAAATGAAAAGGGCTCAGAAGAATATTATTTCGATAATCGTGATTTTGATGATGTTAAGCCCTATCTTTTCTGTACAGGCCGCGACATTGACAGTTGACAAGACAAAACAGGGATGGGAAGGAACCACCGTCTCCCCTGGGAACGTCTTCGTAGCTGTAAGCGGATTGCCTACGGGGGCAACCACATTGACTTTCACTCCCTCAGATTCTCTCTCTCAGACCATCATCGTCCCGAATGTAACAAATGGCGAGAATAGCGCACCTTATCAGATAAATATTGGCAACTACACTTTGAGTGCTACATCAGTTACAGCGGGATCACTCATATATTCAGTTCTTCCGCAATCCGTGATAATTCAATCAGGCGATAACAGTTACTCTGTTAGCTTCAGTAGTTCCAGCCAGTCAAACGGTGTGCGTGGCTGGCCGAACTATATCGCCATGGGCGGAGTAACTGATTCCAACTACAATAACGATGCCACATTTGCCAACAGAACCCTCGACGCAATCTTCAAATATGCTGGAGACGGCGGCAACGGTGACCCGGGCAGAATCACTTTTCCGATTTACACAATCAATACTATCTCTCAGGCACAGAATCTCTCTGCCATATTTGGCAGAAGAGTTATGCCTGTAATGGTCGTCTATACCTCCGAAATGAGCGGTGGGACAAACTTCAAGGACTTCGATTACTCTAACGACTATTTGACCATGCACTTTATCAATTTGATGATTGAATCGGCCATAATGCAGTCCTACAAAACAGATTCCAACCCTTATCCTGGCTCAATTGTTCTTAATCCTGACCTGCTCGGAATGGTTCAACAGCAGAACCTATGGACAAGTTCAGGAACAGGACCGCTTAATACAACGCTCATTGAGGTCAATAGGGCCGTTCAAAAGGCTAATTGGTTTATCAATACCAGACATGATTGGAATATAGTATTAACATCCGGATCATCGATAATAGTAGCACAAAAAACACCCCTTGAATTCATAGCATACGTTAGAAGTGGAGAATTGAGATCTCAAGGCGTTTATTCACCCTGGGATATTAAAACTCAATGGGAGACAGCCGCCCAAAATCTGCTTGCCAGGGCGCCTGCTGATTTGAATGCTAACCTGCCTGTTTTCGAAAGCAACTTCAAAGGCTGGATACAGGCAACAAACTGGATAATAAAAAATTTCGGACCTAATATTACTTTTGGCTGGCAGTCCAATGTCTGGAGCACTGGATCTTCGCACTGGGTTCATAAGGATCTTTCGGCGCAGCAAATTGCCACATCTTATTCTGGTCCTGTAGCTGATCTATGGGATGACCTCAGAGTTTACAACGGCGTATATCGCCCTGATTTCGTAGTCTTTGACAAGTATGAGATGGATGCTACCGCTGCCGCAGGCATCGGTTACTTATGGAACCAGAGAGACCTCAATAATTACCTTACTTTTGCAAAATCTATAAGCGACAGACTTGACAACTCTCCAATAATGCTATGGCAGGTTCCAGGCGGACATCTTCAGAGAGTGTCGAACGATGTAGATACAAGAGAAAGTCATGGTTCTACAGAACCTGATTACTTCTTCGGCGACAGTGAGCTCAAACCGAATCTGAGTAATGTTCAACCTTATATTCTAAATCTTGCGATGCCTCAAAACATCTATGGCACTACTTCAGTCAATACTTACTTGACTCAGAACAATCAAGATTGGACCGCGGGCCATATGGCATTGGCAAAAGATAGTAGGGTGTTTTCAATCCTTTGGGGAGGCGGTTCTACAACAAGCATAGGGAAAGTCGGAGCCGATGACAATGGATGGCTGGCGGCGAAAATAGCCGACTACTACAAGAATCCAACTTATCTCGATCCTCAAGCCCCTGCTGAACTCGCCGCCCATGACGATACAGCTTCGACAGATATGAATAAGGTCGTCAACATTAGTGTACTCAGCAACGATTCGGGAAGTGGTTTGATAATCATCGGGATCGGAAACCCTGTTCACGGGATGACATCTGTTACAGGCTCTCAAATAACTTATACTCCTGAAGATGGATATACGGGGCCTGATAAATTTTCGTACACCGTTTCGGACGATACTCGCAAGCAGTCTACTGCTTATGTCAATTTGACAGTCAATACCATCGCTGCCCCGGTCGCAAATACAGATCTTGCGGAAACAACTGTCAATACTGCGGTAACTGTCAATGTCCTTGCCAATGACACAGGCAACAGCCTGACAATATCAAGCATAGGAAATCCATCAAGCGGAACAGTCGTAATCGATAACGGGAAGATTCTCTATACCCCTGCCACCGGATTCAGCGGTACGGCTATCTTTACATATACTGCCGTTGACAGCGTAGGACAAAAAGCGACAAGCAATGTCACCGTGACAGTAAAAAACATAATCATTTCATCTTCTGACGTTACATTTAAAGTTACATCTGATTGGGGAAGTGGTTTCAATTCTGACATGACATTAACAAACAATACGGCATACGCCTTCGCCGGCTGGACTCTCGAATTTGACTTCCCACATGACATCACATCCCTGTGGAACGGCGTCATAATAAGCCATGTTGGTAATCATTATATAGTCAAAAATGCCGGCTGGAATGCCGAGGTACCTGTCCAAGGAAGTGTTACAATCGGTTTCGGTAGTGCCTATGACGGCACAATAACAGAACCGAACAACATCAAACTCATTGGCATATCTACAGAAGGAGGACAACCGGTTATACCTAAACAGTATTCAGTGACACCGTCAGCCGGTACAGGTGGGACAATAAGCCCATCAACAGTGCAGACGGTGGACCATGGGTCAACCACGTCCTTTACGGTGATACCAGATGCTGGATATACGGCAACCGTGGGAGGCACATGCGGTGGCACATTAAGCGGGACAACCTATACGACGAACGCGATAACGGGCACTTGCACGGTGAGCGCGACGTTTACCCATACTGTTGCCGCTCCAATCTCTTGGGGAAGCAACAAAATTGCGGCCCTGTTATCGGGTTACAGTTCCGACAGTGGGATCTGGAGCCATGACGGGAGTAGTTGGAGTCGCCTGATCGATTGGCAGCCTGCCCAGATGATTGCCTACGGGACGACAGACATTATTGCCTCGTTTAACGATTACGGCAGCGGCAACGGATTGTACCGTTATAACGGTTCCTGGAGCAGGATAACGGATTGGGTGCCCAGGGACATAGTTTCCTATGGCGGTGGAAACATTGCCGGAAAATTCTCAGATTATGGTTCAGATGGAAACGGGGTATGGCGTTATAATGGCAGTTGGAGCAAGTTGACGGACTGGTTACCGGACAGCATGACAACCTTGGGCGACGACATACTGGTGAGTATGTTCAGCCAGTATAGTTCCGGGAGCGGAATTTATAAACATGATGGGGCATCCTGGGATAAACTTACGGACTGGGTGCCGAAGAGCATAAGTTCCTGGGGTTCGCGCCTGACAGCAATCTTCACTGATTACGGCAGCGACGGCAATGGACTTTGGATTTATGATGGTTCCTGGAAAAGGGCTACGGAATGGGGTCCTTCCCAGCTTCTCTCCTGGCAGGGAGATGCGCAATTGGCTACGGTGTTCACTGATTATGGCAGCGGCAACGGTCTGTGGAACTATAACGGTTCCTCCTGGACCCGCCTTACCGACTGGGTTCCCACGGATATGGCGAAGATGGGGACGGAAGATCTCGCAGCGGTCTTCAAGGATTACGGATCGGACAGCGGCATCTGGAAATACAGCAACTCCTCTCAATCCTGGCAGTTGATTTCATCATGGGTCCCGGATAAGATCGGTTACAGCGGTGATTACATTACCGCCGTATTCACGAACTACGGATCGTCCGGTAACGGAGTATGGAAATACAGGAATGGAACCTGGACCAAGCTGACAGATTGGACGTCAAAGGAGCCGAAACACTGATCTATGTTGTTCAATAAATAGAAATGATTAGACGATAACAGATCCTCTCAGACGAATTATTGAATTTGGGAGGGTCTGTTTATCTACAATTAAGAGACATCGTTAACAACGAAGTCCCTCTCAGAGCCAATAGTTGCGAACCGTATTCTTTAATTTCTATGTGTCACAGCCTGGCGAAGCGAGCAACCGTGATTTTTCGGCTACACTCATCCTCTTGATCTCCATTTCCCGTATGGTGGCATCGCTCCGGCTATAGAGGTTTCCCAGATAAGAGGCGGTTTAAGACTCCACCTGTCCAGGGGTTTTTCGGGGCAGGTCATTACCACAGGGAGGCTCGGATTTGATGACGGAGTTATTTGGGACGATTTTGAGAATGGTTGGGCGTACGCACCGGGTGGCTTTTCGGGGTACCCGGACGGATAATCCAGGGAAAATGGAGAAAAGGCAATAGGATTCCCGGCAGTTATAGTCAATGACCACCGCCTCAGGCGGTGGTCATTGACTGCCGTTGGTCATAAAATTTTGATCATGGTTTATTACATTCTGAAAACCGGGATGCCTTATAAAGAGCTTGGCAAGGATTATTTGAGTCGGAGACGGGAAGACAAGATTGTAAAGAGTCATATCATGCGGTTAAAAGATCTTGGTTACGAGGTTGCGCTGAAGAAAGCTGCTTGATCATCGAGGAGAGGGGACAGTAAATGGTTTACAGGATAGAGGTCGATTCTTACTGGTGGTTACGACCCCGACTATGAAACTGACCCGGCTGGGTTTAAGAACAAATGAATGTTGCCACGAGCACGCAGGTGAAATTATTACGATCTACCCGGCCACCTGTTAACCATTAACATGTCATTTAATAAAACATAATGCAATCAAAAGCTTAGAGGTACATTTTCAGATGAATAAAAGTCAATGGACTTGAATATCTTTTCAAGTCGCTTAAAGATTGATGCGCTAGGATGGACTTGCTTTATTAAAAACATATAAAGATATGGGAAGGTAACCTTTTGGAGAAATTTGTCTTATCCGGAGACTACATTGAGCTCAGTAAACTCCTAAAAGCATCAGGCCTGTGCGTTACAGGTGGTGTTGCAAAAAATGCCATTGAAAATGGGCGTGTAATGGTAGATGGAGAAGTAGAATACAGAAAGGGCTGCAAAATAAGACTAGGCCAAAAAGTTGAATTTGATGGCCACATGATCGAAGTCAATTGATCCTATCTGTAACAGATTTACCGTAGAATATTTTCACAGGTCCATTTGTGATCTGACATGCAGCCGCTGAAGTAAGCGGACTTCTCGCCTGTTGATATAGAAAGCATGGCAAACATTAAAGACCAAAAACGGCGGATACAAAATTAAAATCATCTGAGCAAGATACTGCAAAGCAGACACCGTGGAATGGTTTCGAGAAAGGGCCATCATTCCAGAGAAACCAAAAACCACAGGCAGAACCAACCCGAGATATTTTCCAATCATCCTGACCTCTCTGGTTTTGCGGTTATAAAGACGAATTCCAAGATCATCAAGGGTCCACAGGTAGGAAAGCAACAATGAAACTGTAGCGGTCATAGCCGTAATAGTTAGAAATCTCCACGGACTGAACGATGATGGCGGTAATATAACTGAAGCGTCAATACCGCCGCCGCTGTAAATCTCCAGCACAAAAATTAACTTGGTCGCTATCAGCATTGATATTCCTATCCCCTGAAATGGCCTCAAAAGCCAGTTTTTCAAAGGAGATATCTCCTGATTTCGTTCCTGTTTAAGCTGAACCAGCTCCCGTGAGCCTTTCCGAAAGAGATGATTGGTCAAGGTAAAGATCCAAGGCAAACATAATAGTGGCAATAGAAGAATCAACGAAAGCCGGAAAAACCTCAAGAAGACAAGCCACGCAGCTTTTGCACCTGATACAAAAGTAAATTCAGTGAAAAAAACTGATATGATGAATGTGAAAATCAAAACGATGAAAGCTGGCCAGATTGCCTTTATGATA
>Ga0247842_10002907_pt1 | contig 24210 bp, 29 predicted proteins | sample LaCruzMarch2015__3_FD_192411 | JGI IMG/M metagenome (GOLD analysis project Ga0247842, IMG submission 192411) | Freshwater microbial communities from meromictic Lake La Cruz, Castile-La Mancha, Spain - LaCruzMarch2015_19m | ecosystem: Environmental > Aquatic > Freshwater > Lake | place: Spain...
AAAACCAGAGCTAGCGATGTCTATTCCCAAAGGAGTTTCATAATTCTTTAGAATTTCCAATACTTCTTTTTCGTTTAGAGAAGTTATCCAAGCACCTTCTTCATTTTTTTTGTTAGAAAACTTATCATCCTTTTTTTCAAGTTCTTTTTCAACATATTTTTTTATCATCTTATTTTTTTCAAATGCTTCTTTTACTGTACTTTCTTTTTGGATTAGTAAAAATTCTTGAAAATCTGGTTTTTTTATTTCTTCATTTTGGGAATGTTTTCCTCCGCCAACGCAATTTCCAACTAATTTAGGAACTTTTTTTTGAGAAGGATTAATAATTTCCCAAACTTGTTTTTTCTGTTCTTTTGCAATAGCTTTCAATATAGCAGATTCAAGAGCAAATGAGGTGTTTGCTCCCATGTGTCCTTCAATAATATCTTCAACTCTCCTTAAATCTTCCAATTTTGTCAATTCTTCTTCAGAAAAGTATTCGCTAAACTCTTTTATTTTTTTAATATCACCTTCTAAATCTTTTTTATATGGTTTTTTTTCATATTTCCCAGTAGATTTTCCTGAAGGAGAACTTGCGGAAAAACTTCCAAAATCCGTTTTGATTGAGACTAAAATAGTTTTTTCTTTTCTAGAATTTAAAACACTTTTGGCAGTCACACCCTTTATCTTGACCATTAATAAAATAAGAGAATTTAGTTTTTATAGGTTTTGGGTTAGAATTAAAATCAACTTAAATTTTAATCTTCTTCTACTTTTGTATTAAAGTAGGGATTAAACTTTTTAGTTTAATCTTCTTCCGAAGTGTTTTTGTAGAAAACCTGCGCAGAATTAATCTTCTTCTATATCATCACTTTTATCTTCTTCTTGCTCATCAAGAGGATTTGCTAATTCCATTATTTCCCCTTCTTTTGCAATTTCTTCCTCTTCTTTGAATTCTTTTTCTTCTATCTTTTCATCACTTATTTTTTCTTTAACTATTCTCTTTAACTTTTCTTCTTTCTTTTTAGGTAAAGGTCTTCTTACAGAAATTGGAAGAACGTTAGAATTCAATTCTATCTCTGCTATTTTTATTGCATCATATTTTATTTTCTCAAGGTCTTCTTGTGAAATCTTTATTAAAAGAGGAGCATTCATGGCAATCTGTAAAGCTCTTGCGCCGAGAATTCTAGCTTTTTCATATTTCGTAAATATTTGTTGTTCCATTCTTTTTTATCTTACTTTAGTTGTTTTTCTATTTTTTTAAATGCTTCTTCAAAGACTTTTTCAGACATGTCTATGATTTTATTCATTTCTTCCACAGTTAAACTTTCTCTTTCTCCTTTTTGCATTGAAGAAACTCCTTCTTTTGTTAGCCCCATGGTTACTCTTGTTTCAATTATATCTTCTTCTTCAAGAGTTGGATCAACAATTATGCTATCCCCTATTTTGTAAAAAGTTATTGAAATCGGTGTGTTTTTTGACAAAGGAATTCTTTCATTTGTCCATTCACCATGAATTGTCTTACCAGTTTCCTCATTATATTTTGGAATTCTGGCTGTTTTTAATGCAGCAATTGCGCCTATTCCAGCAGCATCAAGAACATTTCCATCGTCGTTTAATGAGTAAATATCTATATATATATTCCATACTTTTTCACCTTCTTTTATACATAACTTTTGCAAGTCTATAAATTTACTTTCTCTTATTCCTCTATCCACTACTCTTGCTATTTCAATTGAAGGGAATTTTGGAGGTCCATTCTCAACTCTTGGAGAACTTGTAGGAAGCAACTCTGCTCCAACATTTATATTTCCTTTATTTGCAGAATCTGCATAAGGAGTAGCAACATCCATTTTTACTCCAACGAGAACATCTGTTTTTCCTATCTTAACTCTTGCAGAGCCTTCAGCATTTTTAGATATATTTGTTTCTATTATTATTTCTCTGAATTCATCTAAATCTCTACCATCAAATCTTTTACCTTGTTTCAAATATTTCTTTATTCTCTCTGCCATTATTTTTGATGTCATTTGTGTGCCGTTCATTTTTCGTCCTCCACCGCATCTTTTAATGCTTTTTTTTGAATTTCATAAATTTCTTCACATGCTTTTCTTCCAAGTTCGATAGCTTCTTTCAATTGTTTTTGAGTTATTTTTCCATCAAGTTGCAAATGAGTTATTTTTCCATCACTTGTAAAAGTAATAGGGATATCTGTTGCACCCTCTCCTTCTTCCCAATCTTCTTCTTTTTTGCTCAAATCCGTTACAAGTTGTTTGTCTAATTTTCCAATTGAAACACTAGAAGCTAATCCTTTCATAGGGATTCCTGCATGAGCCAATGCCATTGCAGCCGCATTTATTCCTGCACATCTTGTAGAAGCATTTGCTTGAATTATATTTATGTGAACATCTACTACATTATTTGGATAATTATCAATTAGAACAACTGGGTTTAATGCCCACTCTGTTATTTTTCCTATTTCTTGACTTCTTCTATTCTGTCCTGGTCTTGCCCTTTCTGTTACTGAAAAGCTAAGCATGTTATAGGTGCATCTCAATGTTCCTTTTTCAGGATCTTGCATGTGTTGAGGATGCATTTTTTTTGGACCATAAACTGCAGCAATTGCAATGGTGTCTCCAAAAGAAAACATTGCACTTCCGTCTGCATTTGGGATTATTCCAACTTTTGCTTGTATCTTTCTTAATTCATTGAATTTTCTTCCGTCCGGTCTTTTTACTGTACTCATTTTATATTGTTGCTCCTTGTTGTTCATATCCTTTTTTTTCTCGAAGATACATTTTTTTCTCATTTGAATCTAATCTTTCTGTTGAAATATAATCTATTGTGCTCATCATCCCTCTTGGAAAACTTAATATCTTTCCTTCTTCTTCAAGTCTTGTAAGAGTTCCATCTATTTGTTCATGGCTAAAAGAAAATCCTTCTTGTATAAGTCTAGCACATAAAGGTCCCTTTGCAGACCATCCTTGCAAAGATTCTATTACTACTTCTTCAGTTAAATCTTTTTTTCTCATTTTTTTTCTTCAAACCATTTTTTTACTTCTTCTGTTAATCCACTTGCAAAGCAGTGTTCAGTTATAAATAGAATTCCTTCTTTTGCAAGAAGTTCTTTTTCAATAGTCTCTCCTTGTATCCAAATTGTTCCATTCTGTCCAACAGTTATTTCACATCCTGTTTCATCTTTTATTAAACTAACCATACTTCCTTCTTTTCCAATAACTCTTGGAACCTTGTTGGGATTTATTTTTATAATTATTCCTTCGTCTATTCTTCCAAATCCTCTAGATTTTATGCTTAAATCAATTCCTCTTTTGTTGATATTCCATATTTTCGCAACAACCATGTCTCCTATTTCCATTACTTCATCTAAAGCATCTTTATTGACATATCTTGGGACTTCCATAAGAGATAAGAATCCATTTTCAGGAGCACCTATATCAATAACCCACCCGTTAAAGTTTATGTTTTCTACTTTTCCTATGACTACATTTCCTCTTCTTGGTTGATATGTTCCAGAAATCGGTATAATTCTTACTAGATTATTTGTTTCTTCTACTAATCCAAATTTTAAGGCATAAATCTCTTTTCCTCTTTTTTCTGTGCCTTCACCAGGTAAATAATCTTCTCCCTCGACGATAAGTTCTCCGGGTGTTATTGCTTTTCTTTCTGTCATTTTTATCTATAATTTTCCCCCTTTAAAAATGATTCCTTCTATGTTTTTTTTCAATTTTTTCAGTTCTCTATAGGAAATTCTATCATCAATTCCAATACCAACATATCTGCTCAATTCTCCAACGGTGAGATCATAAAGTACTACTGGATTTTCTTTAAGCAGTTCAAATACCTGGTCATATTTACCTTTGCTTGCAAACTTTCTACAAGTACCCACTAAATCTCTTTCATTTTCTACAATATCATTTTTTTTCATTTTATTCCTTCAATTCTTCTGAGATCACACTTCCGTGAGTCATAGAATTTAATTTATCATAAAAATCCATAATCATTCCAGCAGGAATAGCGAGGATAGATTCCAAGCTCCCGTTGTCGAGCCATTTTTCTTTTTCCTGATAATGGCTCAATAATCCATATACTTTTCCTGTATGCACCGCAGGAACCACTATTTTTATTCTTTTCGTTTCTAGTTTTATTGGAATAATTTTTCCTATCTCAAGAATTATATCTTTTATCTGCTGTTCTATAGGGGTATTTTTTATATTAACGTGAGCTTGTTCCAGTGCAAGTTTAATTCTGTCTGGAGTGTGAGGCCTTCCTGTTTTTGGATCAATTCCGTTGGTTGCAAGAAAATCAACAACTTTTTTTATTTTTTTTTCTCTTTCTTCATCCCTATAATCTTGAGTTACTTGTACTTCCCCCTCTTTTACTATTTTTTTTGCTATTTCATTAACATCCTCTGTTTTGAATGCTTCTATCAATTCAGAACCAGATGCAACTTCTCCTTTCTTTATATCTTTGAAAATTTTATCGCCTTCTGCTTCAATATAGGCAACTTCACCTTTTTTGAATTTTAATGCTTGATCTAAATCGACGAGAATTTCAAAATGTTTTCCTAATTTTTTTATCTTTGCTACCGTATTTGGCATTTTATAATTTTTTAATTTCTTCGCCAAGAATTCTTTCAGGATTTTTTTTATCGTTCTTTATCAAGACCAATTCAAATCTTTTTATGTCGAACTTTTTTCCTTGGATTTCTTCGAAGATTTCCAACGCAAGTTTAATTCCTTTTTTTATTGTTAAATCTTTAGTATACTTTACTCTAAGTTTCTCTCTTATTTTTTCGTCACTATCTCCTATAGCCATAGCATAGTAAGAAAGATAATTTCCTGTAACATCGCTTGAATATAACTCTGCCTTGCCTCTGTTTATTCCACCCACCATTAAAGAGACTCCAAAAGGTCTAGCTCCTCCATACTGGCTAAATTGCTGTTTTATATTTGAAATTTCTTTTATTATTAATTCTGGTTCAATTGGGGAATCGTAAGTTAATCTGTGCTGTTGTGCTAAAATCTGCGCTCTTTCTATCAAAACTCTTGCATCCGAAATTATTCCTGCAATGCTTGAAACTATATGAGAATCAATTTCATATATTTTGTTTGCTGAACTTGCAACAACTAAATTATCTTCAACTCTTTTGTCTGCCATAATTAAAACTCCATCTTGGCATACCATTCCTAAGCTAGATGCTCCGAGTCTTACAGCCTTTTCAGCATACTCTACTTGAAGTAAGTGTCCTTCAGGGGAGAACATAGTTGCAGTTCTATCATAACCCATTGCTTGATGTTGCATATCTGTTGAAATATCCATATTTTTAACCTAGAGAATTTTATAATTTATAATAATAACTTGTCTTTATCTCTATACCTTTTTAAGAAAAATCTTGAATTTATAAGGTTTTCGGGTGCTTATTTTAATCCTTTTAATGTCCCGCTAATCCTTTTGACTTCAATTGGTTCAGGCCATAAAGCAAAGCTCGCTTTTACCTGATCTATCATTTTTCTGTTTACAGAGATTATAGCAGATTCTCTATCCGATTTTATCCATCCAAGACCAGTTTTAGCCATACCAAGTATACCTATAAATTCAAGAATTGATTTTTCAACATTTTCTCTTAAATTATTTCCTTTTAAAAAAAGATATCTCTTCTTTTCTCTTATGGCTGGATTGAGTGGCTTCATAAAAAAGAAAGGGGATTATAGTTTTTATAATTATCCAATAATTTAAAAACACTTCATACTTGTTAATCAAAAGAGGATAAAATTAATTTGGAAATTTGTACTGTCGGTGGATTTGAAGAAGTAGGGAAAAATATGACTGCTGTAAAAGTGGGGGAAGATGTTTTCCTTTTTGATGCAGGGCTTCATATTCCTGGTGTAATTGAATTACAAGAAGAAGAAATTCAAGAAAAATATACTGAAAAGAGCTTGAGAAGGGTGGGTGCCATTCCAGATGATAGGATTCTCGATGAAATTGGGTGGGCAAACAAAGTAAGAGCGATATTCATAAGTCATGCACATTTAGATCATGTTGGGGGATTACCTTACATAGCAGAAAGATATCCTAATGCCACAATTTATGCAACTCCTTTTACAATGAAAGTTCTTGAAGCAATCTTAGAAGATGAAAAAATGAAAATAAAAAATACTCTTAAAACTGTTCAATCAAATTCTACCCACGTGGTTAAAGGAAAAAGTGGAGAATATAAAGTAGATTTTATTCATACAACTCATTCGACTCTTCAATGTTCTTTTATCGCTCTTCATACAAAAGAAGGAATTTTCTTCTATGCTCTTGATTTAAAATTTGATAACTATCCAACACTTGGAAGGCCTCCTAATTATGAAAAAATGAAAGAGCTAGGGAAGAAAGGAGTAAAGGTTTTGATTGTAGACGCACTTTATTCTGGAACCGAAAAAAATCCTGGCGGAGAGAGAATTGCAAAGCATTTACTTGAGGACGCTTTTGCTAAAGCAAGAGGAACTAATAATTCCGCATTTTTTGTTACAACTTTCTCTTCGCATATTGAAAGATTAAATAATATTGTAGAATATGCTAGAAAAACAACCAATAGAGAAATTATTTTCTTAGGAAGAAGTTTGAGTAAGTATGTTGAATGTGCTGCTAAAGTTGGACTTTGCCCATTCAAAGGAAAAGTAAAGCTAATGAAATACAGAAAACAAGTAGAATCTTTTTTAAAGAAAGTTGAAAAAGATAGAGGCAAATATCTTATTGTTTGCACAGGGCATCAGGCAGAAGAAAATTCTATTCTAGACAGAATTGTAAAGGGCAAGACCAGTTTTAATTTTTGTCAGGGAGATAATTTAATTTTTTCTTCAAGCATCATTCCGGTTCATGAAAATATTTTAGCTCGTGAGAGAATGGATAAAAGGTTAAGGAAAATAGGAGTAAGACTTCAAACAGATATTCATGTTCACGGACACGGTAGTAGAGAAGATTTGAGAGAAATAATGAGGATGGTTAATCCGGAACACTTGATTCCTGCTCACGGAACAATGCAACAAGAAACTCCTTTAATAGACCTTTCCAAAGAGTTTGGCTATAAATTTGGGGAGACCGCCCATTTGTCCTCTAATGGGAAGGTATTAAAATTTTAAAATATAATTATTAAAATGGTAAATGAAGATATTCTAGGAGGAATAGAAACGGCAATTGCTAGAGGGGAATCTTTCGAATCTGCCATGATGAGTTTTTTTAATGCGGGCTATGTCAAAGAAGATATTGAATGGGCTGCAAAAGCTTTTCAAATAAATCAGGCCAAGATGGTTCCTGAAAAAATTCAAATGAAACCAAAAGCTCCCGTGGTTGTAGAAACTAAAAAGGAAGTTGCACAACCTCAGTTTATAAAAAAACCCATACTTAAACAAAATGTTTCTGAGTATGGAAAACAAGCGTCCGAATTTCAAGAAAAAATACTTTTAATTGTTCTCGTATCTGCTTTTGTTCTTTTATTAGGACTTCTCGCAGGAGTATTTTTATTTAAAGAAGAGTTAGTGACTTTTATAAATAGTTTATTCTCCGGGTAAGATGTCACAAATCTATTCTCCAGAAGAAGATTCATTTTTGCTTCTCTCCACACTTAAGGATGAAATTCCAAAGATTATTATAAAAAATAAAAATTTGAAAGTTTTAGAAATTGGTTCAGGGTCCGGAGTTCAGCTAAAGGCTCTTTTAGAAGTAGGAATTAAAAACAAAAATATTCTTGCGTGTGATATAAATTCTGATGCAATAAGGCATTGCAAAAAATTAGGATTTAATTGTATTCAGTCTAATTTATTTGAAAATATTTCAGGAAAATATAATTTAATAATATTTAATCCCCCCTATCTTCCAGAAGATTCTGCTGAGCCAAAAGATTCAGCAATTGCCACAACGGGGGGGAAAAAAGGAGGAGAGATAATCAACCTCTTTTTACATCAAGCAAAAAAGCATTTAACAAAAGACGGGAAAATATTTTTATTAACAAGTTCTTTGACGAAAGGAATTAATTGGAAAGGATATAAAAAAAAGAGTATTGCAAGACAAAAATTATTCTTTGAAGAGCTTTTTGTTTGGGAAGTGAAATATATTTTAGAATAAGTTTTATCTCTTAATTCCTTTCCAGCCATCTTTTCCAAGTTTTTTTAGCTGTTCAAACTGTTCTTCAAAAACAGGTTTTTTGACTTGATAAAAAATTCCTGTCGGAATTTTTTTTGCTTCATTATAATTAAATTCTTCTGCTTTTTTCATTGCTGCTTCAAAATTTGTTTTGTCATGTCCAGTTTTTTCTAAAGAATACATATTTTCTTTATAGTTTTTATCTGGATGAAAAATCAAACAAGGTTGGATAATTTCAATAAATGTAAATCCTTTGTGTTTGAGTGCTTCCTTAAAAACATATTCTATTTGATTCATATCTGTAGAAACTCTTGCAACAAAACTTGCACCAGAAGCAAGCATTATTTTTATTGGATTAAGTGGTTCTAGTTTTACTCCCTCAGGAGTTGTTTTATCTATAAATCCTTTTTCTGTAGTTGCTGCTGGCTGTCCTACTGTTAATGCAAAAACTTGGTTGTTGTGAACAAAATATTTAACATCCGAATTATATCTCGCGGCATGAATTAAATGTTCAATTCCTTCTGAATAAGCATCTCCGTCTCCAGAAAAACCAAGAACTTCTAAATGAGGATTTCCTATTTTCAATCCAAGACAAACTGGTAAAACTCTTCCATGCAAACTATTTACACCGTTTAAGTTAATGTAGTCAAACATTTTTCCATGGCATCCAATTCCTGTAACCATTGCAAAATCCTCTTTCTTCTTTCCTTTTTTTATTTCTTCTTCAAGAACTTTTTTTATAGCTGCAAGTATTTGAAAATTGTAACATCCTGGGCACCAAGTATTTTTTGTTGAAGTTGAAAGTGAAGTCATTTTAGTATTTTACAAAAATTTTTAATTTGAATATCCGAAGAATTAATTTCTTTATCTTTTATTCCCAACACTGCAACAGGTTTTTTGCTCAGGTTTTCCATCTCGGCAAGAGTTTTTCCAGGAGATCCTCCATGGGTGCAAAAAAATGCAACCCTTTTCATTTTGTTAGCGCCAAGATAATTTCTTATTGCGGGTGTTAATGTAAAAGCCCAAACAGGAGTTCCTATTATCACAAGATCATATTTTGAAGGATCTTTCTTGTATTTTATTTCAGTATCTTTCTCCTTCATAGCATCTCTTCCTCCAAAAATCCATCCTTTAATTCCGCTTCTATCTGTTTTGTCTATAATTTCATCCATATCTGCATTTAAGAGTTTAGATATTTTTTCTCCAATCCTCTTTGTATTCCCTGTTCTCGAATAATAAATAACTAATACTTTTTTCATTTCAATCTCCTCTCAATTTCTTTTTTTAACTCATCAGCTAAAAATGGTTTTCCATCAAATCTTAAAATTTTATTTTTTTCTTCTATAAGAAAACCAGTCTTTTCTCTGATTAAATCCCCCAGCTGGCCTGTAGAATTATTTTCAACAAGAAGAACATTTCCTTTTAATTCCTTAACAAGTTCTTTTGGAAATGGTTCAATATATTTTATTTGAATAAATTTAGTATCGAGCTCTTCAATTGAATCTAGTATTGCTCCTTTTGTTGAGCCCCAAGAAACAATCACATTTTTACTTTGTTTTTTTCCGTAAGATTCATACATAGAAAATTTTTTTGCTTCTTTTTCCATAATCAATTGTTTCTTTAGTCTTTCAATAATATTCTTTTCTATAATCTTGGTATTCTCTGTTGCACTTCCCTGATCATCTTTTTCATAACTGTTGTATCTAATTAACTCTGTTGATTTCTCAGATTTTGTAATAATTGGTTTTTCTTTTATGGTGTAAAAGCTTTCTGTAAGATGTTTATCTGATAAAATAATTGCAGGAATTTTGAATTTTTGAGAAAAATAAAATGCTTGGCTTGTTAGTTCGCTAGACTCTTTCGAATCTCCTGGAGCAACAACTAATCTCGGAAACTCTCCGTGTCCAGAATGTCTTGCTAAATTCAAATCTCCCTGGCTAGTTGTTGTTGCAACGCCTGTTCCTGGTCCCGGTCTTTGGGAAAGATAAATAACCATAGGAATTTCTGCTTGTCCAATCATGCTAATTCCTTCAGTCATTAAATCAAAACCTCCTCCAGAGGTTCCTACCATTGCTTTTGCACCCGTTGCAGCAGAACCGAGAGCAGTCATTATTGCCGCGATTTCATTTTCCAATTCGAATGTCAAAAAGTTTCCTTTACTTTGGCCAAGCTTGGACGAAGTTTCTTTTTTCTGCCTTTGTGCTAATTCTACCAAAACCGAAGTTGCAGGAGTCATAGGGTATGCATAATATAAATCTAAACCAGAGTCTATTGCTCCTTTTGCTATTCCTTCCCCTCCATTAGAATAATCAAGAGTTTTATTCTCTTGTTTTTTTAGAGATTTCCAAATTTTTGCTTCTGCAAATCCTTTATTGGCTTCTTGGATATTCTCTTCAAATCTATTCATCTCTTTTAATTCATGTTCTAAAATTTTAAAATCCAAATTTAATATTTTGAATAGCATTCCTGCAAAATGCATGTTAGAAAATTTTCCCTCAATAATTAAGCCATCTTTTTTTAATTCATTTTTATGAACTTTTTTAGTCTCTTCATCAAGAGCGACAATTATATCTAATTTAGAATCATTACTAAAAAGAGGTTTTTCAGAAAAAGTAAGAAGATTAAAATTATGGCCCCCTCTTATTTGGGATTGATACTCTCTTGAGCAAAAAACATAGAAGCCCGATTTGACAAGAGTTGTCCCTATTATATGGGCAAGCACATTTGGTCCTGTTCCTGCAGCTCCTCCAAAAAGAATATTCAACCTCATTTCTATATCTTAAGCTAGAAATATTATTTAAAGTTATCTTATAGCAAGAATTCACCCTGTGATAAACTATTTAAATTAAATTTTAAAAAGATTATTTCATAAGGTTTTTAAATAAGATTTTCGTTTATTATATATCATGAATCAACTACATCCAGGAGCAGTATGGCAGTTTCGTATTTATGGATATATTCTGTTTAGTTTTCTTGGGATATTCTTGGGCCAATTTGTAGCTGTCCCCCTTGCGATGCTATTGGTTATTCTTGCAGGATTTTCGGAAGAGTCAATTATAATAATAGGTATTCTTTCCGTGATTATATCAATTATATTTGTGATTATTGCAAGTGAGGTATATGCACGAATGTCTTATGCTCGTTGGTTCTATGAATTTACTGATGACAGATTAAAAACAGAAAGAGGAATTATTTGGAAAAGATATAGTAACATTCCTTATGAAAGAATACAAAATGTAGATATTCATAGGGGGATAATAGCCAGAATGCTTGGATTTTCAAGCTTTATGATACAAACTGCAGGCTATTCCGCACAACCTCAATCAGAAGGAAATATTCCTGCTATTGAAATGAATCAAGCAGAAAAACTCAGAGGATTCATAATGAAAAAAATTACTAGTCAAAGAAAATGAATCAATTGCATCCTGGAGCAAGATGGCTCTTTAGATTACGAGTTTATCGTCCATTACTTTCTTTCGGAATTTTTATAGTTTTTTTCTGGTGGGTAGTAATAGTTGCTGCTCAAGAATCGTATTGGTCTTATGTTAATATTGGTATTCTTTTTATCCCATTGCTTTTAATTTTTTTAATCGTAGGGGAAGTTTATGCTAGAATGTCTTACAAAAGATGGCTTTATGAGTTTAAAGATGAGTATATAAACATTGAACATGGAATAATTTGGAAAAAATATATTTCTCTTCCTTATGAAAAAGTTCAAAATGTAGATATTAAAAGAGGAATAATCGCTCGTTTAGCGGGATTCTCCAGTGTAGAAATTGAAACTGCTGGGCAATCTAGTTTTGGAGGGGGAGGTTTTAAATTTAAAATCAAAAGAAGAGGGGGAAGGGTTAATCAATATCATAGTGAAGGTTATTTACCTGCTGTAGATTTAACTGGTGCTGAAAAAATTAGAGAGTTTGTAATGAAAAAAATTAAACAAACCAACAGAGACAAACAAGGAATCTAATCTCTTATCCAAATCCCTCCTTTTTTCTTGATAATCTTTATATACTTGCTCTATTGTCCTTTTTTATAGAGGTTATCTTAAGATTATGGGGTTGTTTATCAGTTTCGGTCGGAGGCAATTAAAAGAAACTGCAGGATGCGGGATAGAAACGAACCTTTTGGAAAGGTTCCCAAAACAGATTTCAGGAATAATTTCACAGGAGGTTATTTTAGTATGATTTCAATCAGAGGCAGTAAAGGAAATCATCCTTCAGAACCTAGTGGAAAATCAAAAAAAACCTGGAGGTTGTTTTTATGACTAAATTTGCGCACCTTGCCGATGTCCACTTAGGAGGGTGGAAGCAAAAGCCAATGCAGGATTTGAATTTTCAATCCTTTAGAGCAGCAGTTGATAAATGCATAGAATCTAAGTTGGATTTTATACTTATTTCTGGAGATTTATTTGATTCTGCATATCCTCCTATAGAAGTTTTAAAGGATACTTTTGCAGAATTTAGAAGAATAAGTCAAGCAAAAATTCCTTGTTTTATTATTGCAGGTTCCCATGACTATTCTATTTCTGGGAAGACATTTTTAGATGTCTTAGAAAAAGCAGGATTTTGCAAGAACGTAGCAGATTTTGAAGAAAAAGATAATTATTTATTACTTAATCCAACTCTCTACAAAAATGTTGCAATCTATGGATATCCTGGAAAAAAATCAAGTTTAGAAATACAAGATTTAAGAAGAATAAAAATTAATGAGGCTCCTGGATTTTTTAATATTTTAATGCTCCATACAACTCTTGACAAAGCAAAAGGAACGCTCCCAATTGACGCCATAGAATCGGATTTACTTCCCCCTTTTGATTATTATGCTTTAGGTCATTTGCATATTGATTTCCTTTATCAGAATTTTGTTTACCCTGGGCCTGTTTTTCCGAATAATTTTCAAGAATTAGAAGATTTAAAGTGCGGAAGTTTTTACATAGTTGATACAGAAACACCTTATCTTTTAAAAAAAATAGAGATAAAATTAAAAGAAATTGCTTCATTTGAAATAGAATTGAAAAGTTCTCTTGATGCAACAGAAAAAATAATTTCTAAAATAGCCAATTATGATTTAGATGACAAAATCATTCTTCTTAGGGTAAAAGGAGAACTAGATAAGGGGTCTATTTCGGATATTAAGTTTGCTCAGATAGAGAGTTTTGTAAAGCAGAAAAATGCATATTTTTTATTAAGAAATACTCATGAGCTGACTACCAAAGAAGTAGAGTTAGAAATTGAAATTAAAAATTCTGAGAATATAGAAGAAGAAATAATGCAAAAATATTCTTCGCAAAATCCCTCCGATTTTAATAGCATGATTCCAGAATTAATGAATATTCTTTCATTAGAAAAACAAGAAGGAGAAACTAATGAGACTTTTGAAACTAGATTATTGGAGGGAGCAAAAAAACTATTAGTCTTTTAAAATGATTTTAAGAAAAATTTATTTGGAGAATATAAGAAGCTATGAAAAGCAAGAAGTAGAATTTCCAGAAGGTTTTACCCTTCTTTCAGGAGATGTGGGTTCAGGAAAAACATCTATTCTTCTGGGAGTAGAATTTGCTTTGTTTGGATTACAACCCGGTCAAAGAGGGTCTTCTTTATTAAGAAATGGGGCAGAAGACGGGAAAGTCATTTTGGAGTTTGAAGTGGATGGAAAAACAGTGATTATAGAAAGAAATCTGAAGAGAGGAAAAACCGTTTCTCAAACAAATTGTTCCATAGATATAAATGGTGAAAAAAAGGAAATTTCTGTAACTGAGTTAAAGAACGAAGTTTTAGAAATATTAAATTATCCTAAAGAATTTTCAAAAAAACAAAATGTTTTGTATAAATTTACAGTTTATATCCCTCAAGAGGAAATGAAGCAAATAATTATTCAAGATTCAGAAACAAGAATGAATACTCTTAGGCATGTTTTTGGTATAGATAGATATAAAAGAATATTAGAGAACGCTTCTATTCTTTCAGTAAAAATAAGAGAAGAAAAAAGGGCAAAAGAGGGGCTTATTTCTACCTTGGAACGTGATAAAACCGAACTCTATTCTAAAGAAAAAGAATTTGAGTTAAAGTATATTGATTTAGATTTATTTGAGAAAGATATTTTTGAAAAAAGAGAAAAACGAGAGAATATTCAAAAAGAAAAAGAAGAAATATCTAGAAAAATAGAAGAAAAGAGAAAACTTCAACAGGAATTAGAAAAAACAAGTTTAGTGATTCTAAATAAAAAGAATTCAATTTCAGAGAATGATAAAACAATCCAACAATTATCCTTGCAAATAGAAGAAGCAGAAAAAATACATTTTGATGAATCAAAAATAAATGAATTTGCAAATTCTATTTCTATAGGGAAAAAGAAAAAGGAAGAGTTACAATCTAATCTTATGGAAATTAGTTCTCAAATTCATGTCCTAAAGGCAAAAAATGAGGAGAATTTTTCTCTACACACTAAATTTTTTAGTCTAGAGATGTGTCCAACTTGTTTACAAAATGTTGATTCTGTCTACAAGGCGAATGTTTTGAATAAAGTCCATTCAGACATGGCAGAAAATAATAAAAAATTAAAAATAGCCGAAGAAGAGAGATCTTCTTTGCTGGGAAAAATTAAGCAAATTGATTTAGAGGTTTCTCAAAAAGAAAAAGAATTGGAAGCGCTTAAATTTTTGAGGATTAGATTACAAAGTGTTCAAGAAAAAAGAGAAAGACTTAGTGGTATACGAAAGTTAGTTTTATCTTTGGAAAAAGACATAGAACTTCTCAACCAACATACAAAAACACTCAAGGGTTCTGTTTTTGAACTCTCAAAATTTGATTCTATTTTTGAATTAAAATCAAAAGAGCTTCAGGAATCAATGAATGTAGAAAAAGAAGCAGAGATTAGAACTGCCGAATTGAAAAAAGAAATTTATTTATTTGAGATTCAGATAAAATCTCTTCAAGTGAAAATAAAACAAACGGAAGAATTAAAGAAGAAATTCAATTATCTTTCCGAATTAGAAGAATGGGTTTCTAAACAATTTGTTCAACTGATCACAATTACTGAAAAGAGCGTAATGGTTAAATTAAAATCTAGTTTTTCAAAATTTTTCCAAGAATGGTTTTCAATGCTCGTTTCCGATTCTTTTAATACTAGGCTTAGTGAAGATTTTACTCCTATAATTGAACAGCAGGATTATGAGCTTGATTATAATTATCTTTCTGGAGGAGAAAGAACTGCAATCGCTCTTGCCTATCGTCTTGCTTTAAATCAAATTATAAATTCATTATTAAGTAAAATAAAAACAAGAGATTTAATAATTCTTGATGAACCGACAGACGGATTTTCCGAACAGCAACTTGATAAAATGAGGGATGTCCTTCAGCAATTGAATGTGAAGCAATTGATAATTGTTAGTCATGAACAAAAAATAGAGGGATTTGTTCAAAATGTTTTGAGGTTCAAAAAAGAAATGGGTGTTAGCAAAAGAGAAGAAGTTTTGTAAATTAATTATTTGATTTATTTATTCAAAAAATTAGAGAGAGCAATAATCTTTATAAAGAAAGAAGTTAAAAGAAAAATAGAGGTTGATGGTTTGAGAATTGCCTTAGAATTCTAGTTTAAAATGCCTGTAGATTTAAGAACAAGAAAACTTGCAAAGATTGCCGTAAATTATTCTGTATTTGTAAAACCAGGAGAAAAAGTTATAATTTCTGGAGGGTCCGAAGCAATTCCATTTTTAGTTGAACTTTACAAAGAGATAATTCTCCAAAAAGCTCACCCTATTGTGCGAGTTAATTTGCCAAATGTTTCAGATTTTTTTTATAAATATGCTACAAAAGAGCAAATACAAAGATTTCCTGATGAATGGATGAACACAGTAAAAACCGCACACAAATATATTGGAGTGGACACGGACACAAATACAAGAGAACTCACAAATTCCGATTCTAAAAAGATTACAGAAAGAGGAAAAATAGTTCACCCAATTTCTGATTATATTTGCAATCAACAAGATAAAATAAGAAGATGTACAATTGCTTATCCAGTAGTATCTCTTGCTCAGGATGCAGAGATGTCTTTAACGGAATATGAAAATTTTGTTTATTCCGCTTGTTTGCAAGACTGGAACAAATTGGGAAAGAAAATTGACAATATTTTAAGGAAATTCAAAAAAGGAAAAAAAGTCCATTTGATTGGTGAGGGAGTGGATTTAAAATTTGAAATCCATGGAGGAAAAGCAGCTGCAGATAAGGGGGAAGAAAACATGCCTGGCGGAGAAGTGTTTATGGCTCCAGTCAGAGAAAGTTTGGAAGGTTGGATAAAATTTGATTATCCTGCAATTGAATCGGGAAAAGAAATTAGTGATATTGTTTTAAGATTTGAAAAGGGGAAGGTTGTTGAATCAAGCGCTTCAAAAAACCAAGAGTTTCTTAAAGAAATGTTAAATACAGATGAAAATGCAAGTTATGTGGGAGAATTTGGCATAGGATGTAATCCAAAAATAAACAAATTCACAAAAAATCTTTTATTTGACGAAAAAATAGGAGGAACGATTCATCTTGCTTTGGGGAATGCCTACAAAGAAAACGGAGGAGGCAATGATTCGGCAATACACTGGGACATTGTAAAGGATATGAAAAAGGCAAAGATAATTCTAGATGGAAAGGTTGTGCAAGAGAACGGGGTTTGGAAGATATAAAAACAAAACATTTATAAAATCTCAGTTTTATTAAACTATATCTTATTAAAATCCTATATGATTCTTTTGAAGTAAAATGGATGATAAATTAAAGATGGATGACGAATTAAAGAAATCAATACTTAAGACTGGGACAACTATACTTGGAATTGTCTGTAAAGACGGAGTTGTAATGGCTGCCGATAGGCAAGTTACTGCCGGAAACATCGTTATGTCTAAAACTGAAAGAAAGGTTTTTCCTGTAAACGATTATCTTCTTATAGCGGGCTGCGGTATTGCAGGAGATATTCAAAGAGTTCCAAAAATACTTTCTGCAGAGTTAAAATTAAAGCAATTAAGGTCTCATTCAAGACCAACAATAAAACAAGCAGCAGGGCTTTTGGCAAACATGAACTATTCTGGTATTAGACAGCCTTCCATGATTCCTCAACAGGCAGGATTTTTACTTGGAGGATATAATGATGATGGGACTTGCGAGCTTTACACAATTGAGCCAGCAGGAAGCACAATAAAAGTAGAAGACTATGATGCTAATTTTGGTTCAGGTATGCCTTATGTTTTAGGACTTCTTGAAAGACAATATAAGAAAAATATAAACGTGGCAGAAGGGATTGAACTTGCAAAAGAAGCGATAAAATCTTCAACTCAAAGAGACCTTGGTAGCGGTCACGGAATAGATGTATACTCAATTACAAAAGATGGAATTAAAAAAGTAGTGACTCAGGAGATTCTTCCAGAATATAAAGATCAATAATTCCCAAATTTAATTTTAAAATGGATATTCTAAATACTATAAAAGATAAGCTTGGAGAAAAAATTACCGATGAATGTTTTGAAAGTGCTAACATCGTTCTTTATACAAATAATGAAAAATTCTTCAAAGAAGGAGAAGGAAGGATAAAAGAAATAGTAAATGAAATTAAAAAGAGAATTGAACTGAGAGCAGATCAAAAAATTCTTTTAGAGCAATCAAAAGCGGAAAAAGAAATAAGAAAAATTGTTCCGGAAGAAGCAGAAATAACAAGTATAATTTTTGACGTTCAGAGAAGTATTGTTGTGATTGAAGCAAAAAAGCCAGGAATGGTTATTGGCAAACAAGGAGCAATATTAGATGAGATAAAAAATGCAACTCTCTGGGTACCTCAAGTTCAAAGATCTCCTGCGATAAAAAGCCAGATTACCGAAAGTATAAGAGAAGTTTTATATGCGAACAATAATTATCGAAGAAAATTTTTACATTCTATTGGAGAAAAAATATACAAAGAATGGAATCCAGAAAAAGTAGACGAATGGGTAAGATTAACATTTTTAGGTAGTGGTAGACAAGTTGGTAGAAGTTGTATTTTATTGCAAACTCCAAACTCAAAAATTCTCCTTGACTGCGGGATAGATGTTGCTTCACAAGGTCAAGAAAAGTTTCCTTATTTTGATATAGCTGAATTTGATATTGCTCAATTAGATGCAGTTATAGTAAGTCATGCCCACTTAGATCATGTGGGGTTAATTCCTTATCTGTACAAAATGGGTTACAAAGGTCCTGTTTATATGACTCCTCCCACAAGAGATATTGCAGCACTTCTCGCTTTAGATTTTATAGGGGTTGCCTACAAACAAGCCTCTAGCCCATTATTCGGTTCTAGCGATATAAAAGAAATGGTAAAACACAGCGTATGTTTTGGGTATAATGAAGTAACAGATGTAACTCCAGATATTAGATTGACTTTTTATAATTCAGGACACGCTCTAGGGGGAGCCATGGTTCATTTAAATATAGGAAATGGGCTTCATAATTTTTTATATACAGGCGATTTCAAATATGGAGCCTCAAGGTTATTGGACCCTGCGATAAATGTTTTTACTCGTATAGAATCGGTTCTTACAGAATCGACCTACGGAGCAAAAGAAGATATACTTAATTCAAGAGCTAAGTCGGAAGAGGAATTGATTGCTATAATCAATAAGGTTATTTCCAGAGGAGGAAAGACATTAATTCCTGAATTAGGATTAGGAAGAGCACAGGAAACAATGCTTATTTTAGAAGATGCAATGAGTTCTGGGAAATTAGAAAAAGTTCCTATCTATATTGATGGAATGATTTGGGATATCAATGCTATTCATACAGCCTATCCAGATTTTTTAAGTGCCAAAGTTAGATCTTTAGTTTTTCAAGATAAGAATCCATTTACTTCTGAGGTTTTTTCAAGAGTAGGTTCTTTTCAAGAGAGAAAGAAAGTAATTGAGGGAGGACCTTGCATCGTTCTAGCAACTTCTGGTATGCTTGTTGGAGGAGCATCTGTTGAATATTTCAGAGAATTTGCAGGGAATGAAAATAATGCACTTATTTTTGTATGTTATCAAGGAGTTAATTCTTTGGGAAGACAAGTTCAAGACGGGGCAAAAGAAATAAGAATGCCTGTGGATGGAAAAGAAGAAGTTATAAAAGTAAATTTTGAAATTCAGGTATTAAAAGATTTTTCAGCACACTCTGGAAGAAACGAACTTATTTCTTTTTTTAATAATATAAGACCTAAACCTAAAAGAATTATTCTTAATCATGGGGAAGTTTCAAAATCATTAGACCTATCTTCTGCATTGCACAAGCTCAATAGAGTAGAAACCAATGTTCCGAGAAATTTAGAAACTCTGAGATTGAGATAAATTATAAATTTAAATACCTCTTTTTCTTATTTTAATAATCAATAAAGAGAAGATGAAACATACCCTAAAATTAACTGCTATACTTCTTTTAATGTTTGTAGTTACGCAATTTATTGGGCTTCTTGTTATTTATGCAGACCCTTTAAAAATTGATGTTATTTCATCAAACGGAACAATTGAACAAGTTTCGAATCCTTATCTGACTTGGATTGCCCCTATAGAAGCAAAAACAAATGCAGATTTTATTTCTTTTTTTGCTCAAATAATTATTGCATTCATTTTTGCAATTCTTATACTGTTTTTTTTAATGAGGTTTAAATTAAAGGTTTTTGTAAAAGCTTGGTTTTTTCTAGTCGTTTTAATAGCTCTTTTTATTTCATTTTTAGCATTTGAAAAGTTAGTTCCTTTTGCCATAGAATTGAAAGTAGCCCTTATTTCAGCATTTATTTTTGCTCTAATTTTTGCATATTTAAAAATTTATAAGAGAGGAGTTCTAGTTCATAACTTCACAGAACTTTTAATTTATCCAGGGATTTCTGTAGTTTTTGTTCCGTTGTTAAACATTTATTCAATTTTATTCTTATTAGTAATTATTTCTATTTATGATGCTTGGGCTGTTTGGAAATCTGGAATTATGCAAAAAATGGCCAAATATCAAATGAACAAGTTAGATATTTTTTCTGGATTTTTAATACCCTATGTTTCAAAAAAAGTAAAAGCCAAAATGCAAGAAATGAAAAAATCTAAATCAAAGAAAAAAATAAAAGTCAATGTGGCTATCCTTGGGGGAGGGGATATTGTATTTCCAATAATAACTGCAGGAGTAATAATGAAGAGCTTTGGTCTAATTCCTGCTATTTTTGTGATACTAGGAGCAACTCTAGGATTGGCTTATTTGTTCTTTTTTGCAGAAAAGAAAAAGTTTTATCCGGCAATGCCTTTCATAACAACGGGAATTTTATTGTGTCTGGCTCTTTATTGGGTAATAGGTTTTATTTAGAACGTTTGTGTTTTCTTTTTTCATTCCCAATTACAATAAGATTTTCCAAATAACTTTTCTTTGTAGGTTCTATAACTGCATTTATTAAAGGTATTCTAAGATCTCCCTTAGTCAACATACATTCCTTGTATATTTTTCCATCTTTTTTGGTATAAGGAACGCTATAAAATGGATTTAAAATTGCATAATTTCCAGTTATTTTTTGAAATTTTCCAGAAAAGCTCCAGCTTAAACCTTGAGGATATATTATCACCCACTTTCCAATATAAGGATTTTCTTCTAATATTTTTCCATTACCGAACCCAATTGCTTTCTTCATAGTTTTTTAATATTTTTTGGATTTATAAACCTTCCTTGAATGTTCTCACTAACAGAAGGTAACAAAACGCAAGATTTATAAAACCTAGGTTATCTATAATTTTGTTTAAAATGATTACTCAAAAGGAATTAATTAACAAGTTAAAGGATTACTTTGATTTGAATGTATATGAGACTAAGGTATGGTTAGCTTTGCTTGGCAAAGGAATAGCTGCTGCAGGAGAAGTTGCAGATATCTCTGGTGTTCCTAGAAGCAGGGCCTATGATGTTCTTGAAAGTTTAGAAAAAAAAGGATTTGCTTTGGTGAAATTAGGAAAGCCAGTCAAATACATTGGAGTAAAACCAGCAGTAGTTGTAGAGAAATTAAAAAATAATGTTAAAACAGAAGCAGAAGAGAGGATGGTTACTTTTTCAACTATAGGTCAATCAAAAGAATTCTCCCAATTGGAAGAGCTATACAAAACAGGTCTTAATCCAGTAACGAGAGAGGACCTTTCTTCAGCACTTAAGGGAAAACTCAATATTTCTTCTCAGATTAGAGAAAGCCTACAAAATGCACGAAAAGAAGTTATTATCTGCACAACTGTATCGGAAATCTCATCTAAATTAAAATTATTTTCACAAACTTTTGGAAATCTTCAGAAATCAAATATTAAGATAAAAATTGCTTTATCTGGGGATGATAAGTTAATTTCGGACCTTTCTAAAAAATTAAATTTAAAAATACAAAAAGTAAAGTTAGATGCTAAATTCTTTATCATAGATAGAACAGAAATTTTGTTTTATGTTTCTAAAGGAGCAGACGAAGATATTGCCATATGGTTAAATTCCCCTTTCTTTGCAGAAGCATTCGCAATTTTGTTTGATAAAGCTCTGGATAAATAAAATGGACCTAACAAAAGAACTAACAAAAGAGCAAAAAAAACAGCAAAAAGATTGCCTAACTTGGGTTGGATTTGATAATCCTATTGCAGTATGCGGAATATATCTACAAAATAGGGAGATTTGTCCAAAAGTATGCAGTTATGCATTAAGGATGAAGGAATTAGATTCCTTGAAAAAGGTTATTAGTTACCGAAAGATGAAAGAAGAGTTCTCTAGAGAGTACGTTGCTAAATAAGTTTGTTTAAATATAACTTATGTCTTCAATAGACATATCTTGTATTTTGTCTTTATTTTTATGGATCCACTTTTCTATGAATTTTTTCAAATCTTGTTCGTAATCTTCCTCAACCCATAGATTTTTGTTTTTTTCAAATGCTTTTTTATGTTTTTTCTTAAAAGCTTTTGCGTTGAGTTCATCTTTCATTAATGGACCCTTAAGAATTTTTCTTTTTTTTGGCTTGACACATAAAAATACTTTAGAAGTTTTTTCTCCTTCATAAGAAAATTCTTCTTCTGTAATTTCAAAATTTTTTTCAACCTCTTCTTTAATATGGTTAAAAAATTTTAAGAGCTTACTTCCTGCTACATCCCCTGCTTGTTTTGAAGTAGTTATCTCAATACAAACAAAATTTTTATTATTATTTTGAGCCTTCTTTTTTATTTTTTCCATATTTTGTTTTTTTTCTTCAAACAAAGAAATATTTGGATTTTCTATGAATTTCTTGCATTCTTTTTTAAATTTTTCAAAAGTTTCTTGGGAAAGTGCTGCAAGAACATTTCTTTGTCTATAGGTAGGGTCAATCAATATTATTGGTGAGGAAAGTTTAGAACTATTCAAATCTAAAAGAATTTGTTTTTTGTCTTTGTAATCTTTTTCTATATCTATTATTATTTTTTCATTTGCCTTAACCATCGCTTTGGCAAAGTTAAAAAAATTCTTATAGTGATAAATTAATAACTCTAATCCATATCCAGAAAAACCTTTAATATAAGATTCCGCTCCATAACAATTTGTGGCATAGCAAAATGCTTTAGCAATTCTTATTTCATCTAAGGTTTTATCCGATTTTATTTTTTTATGAATATAATGGACATGAGAGTAAGAAAGGTCCGTTATGTTATCCGCTTCCGAAGCCTTTTTTATTTTTTTTACTGGAATCACTTCTATAAACAAAATGGGGGTTTGTTCTATTTTAAAATAATCTCTAGAACCATGAACTCTAGAGACCTCTTTAAAATCCCTCAATAGCCTTAAAGTCAATATGGAAAAATCTTCATATTCGTGTTTTTTTCCATATCTTATAAAAATATCAACATCATATTTCCCCTTTTTTATAACTGTCTTTTTTGCAAAGCTCCCCCCAACAAAAATTTCTGCATCTATTTTTTCTTTTTTAATTCTTTCTTTTACTTTTTTTAAAAATTCTTCTGTCCTAGATGTTATTTCTTCCAAATCTCTTTTAGAAGGTTTTATTTTTTCAAGAACTTTTTTTAAAACCTCTTCATGTTTTTTCATTATTTTTTTACCTCTTAAAAACTAATTGGATTCAGTTTTTCTATAACTAATATTAGAATTTAGGCTTTTTATAACTTTATCGCCATCGATGAAAAGAATCACTTCTTTGGTTTTTTTATTTTTTCTATTTCTTTCAATTCCTTGGAATTTTTTTGTAGTGTGGGGGTTAAATCTATGATATATTTTCCTTCTCCTATCCTATACACAATTGGTCTTTGTTTTTGAAAGATATTTATTAAATCTAATTCAAACTTCCCTTCACCCGTTACTCTTACTGATTCTATATCTAAAATTACCGGGGTGTCTTCTTCATTTATTCCAGCTATCTCCCTTATTTCTTTTTCTATACTATTTTTTTGCTCTTCTGGTATTTCAAGAGGTTCTTTTTTCATCTTTTCAATTTGGTCATCTCTTATATAAAAGAAAAAGTGACTCTTGCAATTACTACATCCTTCAAGAATTTCTTTTGAACCTGCAGGGAAGATATTCCCACAATGTACGCATTGGTGTGGCATAGGAGAAAAAGAGGAGATGAATTAATAAATTTATCTGAACTTATTTGTTCAACAATAATTCAATCTTCCTAGGATTCTTTTTTATTTCTTTAACTATTGTGGCGGGACCGATTATAGTAATTGTTCCAAGTTCTCCACCAGAAATCATGTTTAATACACCTTTTCTCATTTTATCAATCATTCCTTCATTATCATTCCCTTCTATCACTGCTAATTCTATACCTTTGAAATCCTTAACATACCCAATCATGGCCATAGTATCTCCTATAAGTCTAGCTTCTTCATCAACTTTTAATCTTCCTTGTAAAATTAGTATATTATTTCCTAGAACGATCGCCAAAATTTTTTTTATTCTATTATTGCTATCCAAATTTCTTATTTCGGAATAGGGTAGAAACTGAATAGAAAGCCCTTTTATTTTGCCTATGCTTTTTTCTCCTTTTTTTACCATTTTATGCTTTTTTTGATAATTTAAATAGAGCCTCGTAAAACTCTTCTATATTTTTTCCGTATTTTG
>Ga0247842_10002912_pt1 | contig 24191 bp, 26 predicted proteins | sample LaCruzMarch2015__3_FD_192411 | JGI IMG/M metagenome (GOLD analysis project Ga0247842, IMG submission 192411) | Freshwater microbial communities from meromictic Lake La Cruz, Castile-La Mancha, Spain - LaCruzMarch2015_19m | ecosystem: Environmental > Aquatic > Freshwater > Lake | place: Spain...
ATTGCTCGACAAGCATTTGACTTATCTACAATTACAGGACACGCGGGCGTTCGATGTTTTGGTTATCGGCAAGGCTCCGACCAATACGTTCGATTTGAATGTATTGGTTTACTCCGAAGCGTTTCCAATCGGCTCGTCCGGTGGGTTTGGGCTAGGCCAGGTTTTAGGTTATACTCTTGGCTATAAGTATTTGATTAACGCCGATATAGACTGCTTTCCGATTTCGAAGAACGTGATGAGCACGCTGTTAACGCGAGTTGCCGAGACTGGGAAAGTTGTTTTACCTGCGAGCGTGTTCGACTCGAGTTGGGACCTTGAAAAAACCAATAAGAATTTTATCGTGAACCACTATGCAATAATTCCACGCGAGATATACGAGAAGTATGGGTTTGCCAACTTTAGGTTCTTCAAAGGAGGAGAAGATTGGGAGTTGCAATGCCGATTGCAGATGGAGAATGTCATTGTTAGGGAGCCATCTATTCTGGTCGAGCACAAGAGCTTTGAATCTAATCATATCGATACGATGTCTTTACCTGGATCGAAGTACATTTACTACTCGAAGAATTACATACTTGCAAACATGCTTTTGAGTGGATACGCTTTGCGCAAGCTTCGCTTTATCACCGCTTTCAAATATTTTTATGTTACAATGAGCGGATTCCTCATGTATTGGTTGATCTACCACAACTATGATGATTTATTGACACCCATCTTCGTTGATGGATTGAACTTCAATATGGATGCAAGGTACAAGCCTAGGACGAGCAGGATTGCCGAATTTGAGTTGCCATCGGTCAATCTCCTTGATCTTAATGGAAGCGTGATAACTCCGCTTGGATTGGCCCTAAATGTAGGCGAGGAGCTTGCTTCCGATTTTGGGGATTATGACCGTTTGATAACTTTCAAGCGAGGCATCGAAGTCAAGCACGGCAATAGGCTTGCCGGGGCGCTTTACCTGCTCAAGATGTACCTCAAGATTGCGTTCAGCGGCACGGCATATCTTAAGCCTTCGAAACAGTTTCTGGACGAGTATAAATTCTTCATCCAGTATCTTTTGCTCCTCAAACCGATGAAATATTCGGACGGGAAGATATACACTGAAAAAATGGGGTTTGCAAAGCTTGTTTTCAATATCGGAGTGTTTGCGTTGTTGTCCCCGGTTGTTTTCTTAATGACTGGGTTGGATATCCTCAATTCGGCATTTGCGCCGTTCCCGATCACCATTGCAAATCTAGAGCAGCATATCAAAGCGTTTAAGGAGGCGAAATAGATGAGACGAAAACGATGTAAATTCTGTGGAAAATTAGGATGTGAATGGGAATGCTCTGCTGCGGAACCCCGATATAGCCCTGGAGGGGAGTAAATGACCAAGAATAAAAACAAATGAATTTGCGCCTATCGAATCTTTGGAGCATTGATAGTTGGATTGATACTTATATTCGAAGGAAAATATGGGTATTAGATAGGAGGTTTTAATATGTTAAGTCGAACAGGACAAGAAGTTAAGTTATTCGCGGTATCCCCTAATGGTACACGCACGGAGATGACCAATGAGACCGAACAGCCGGCCGGGATAAAGAAGAATTTACTGAGAGTCCCTGCCAAGAACCGAGTAAAGGCGCTTGGGCTTGTGGCTAAGATGACCATCAAGAAACTGTTCAACAGGGAATATAACGAGCGCCACGAATTCATGAACCTGGTTTACGACATACACCATATCGAGTTGGAATTCAATGGAAGGACGTTGCAACTGCCTTTTGGAGGCGACTTGTGGTTCATGCTCTATCATCAGGTGTTTGTAAAGAACCAGTATGATCTTAACGCCGAGAACACGGTAGGGAAGACATTCGTTGACGCAGGGGCCAATCTTGGCGCCTTTTCGATCTTTGCGGCTTGCATGGGCGCAAGGAAGGTATATGCCTTCGAGCCCGTAAAGGAGACGTTTGAGGCTCTAAAAACGAACATCCAAGCGTGCGGGTTCCAGGATGTCATTATTCCGGTCAATAAGGGGCTTGGAAGGGATAATTTTGTTGCAACTGTGAAATATGACTACTCGGGAGACGGAGGCGCTTCGATAGTGACTACTGGCAATACTCGAGAGCATGAGCATAAAAATACGCAGGAAATCGAGGTTGTTACCCTGGATTCGTTCCTTAAAGGCGATAAAGTAGACCTCATTAAAGCAGATGTGGAAGGGTATGAAGCGAGCGTGTTTGTAGGCGCGAGCAAGACGATTGCCGCTTATGCGCCTGTGCTTGACTTCTCAGCCTATCATAAGGCGGATGACACAACGGCTTTACCGGAACTAATCAACAGCATACATTCGGGATATTCCTGTAATGTGAGAGAGTATTATGAAAAGGTGCTCTATTGCCATGTGGAGGGGAGCAAATGAGTGATGGAAAAACTGCGTTAATTTCGGGCTGTACGGGTCAGGATGGTTTTTACTTGGCCGAACTTCTAGTCTCGAAAGGATATGATGTTGTTGGGATAGTTAGACGGACCAGCGGAATGGAGAATCGTACCCGTTTAAATAGCCTGCCTCAGAGCGTGAGGGATCATATTGTTCTTAAGGACGGGGATATTACGGATACATCCTCATTAGTTCACATAATAAAAGAGACAGCCCCACATGAACTGTACCATCTTGCCGCGCAGAGCCACGTAAAGGTCAGCTTCGAGCAACCCCAATATACTGCGGCTGTGACGGGCCTTGGGACTCTGAATGTTTTGGAGGCTGTTCGTTTGTCGGATCTTCCGGTGAGAGTATACCAAGCAAGCTCAAGCGAGATGTATGGAAAAGTGACTGAATCCCCCCAGAATGAAAATACACGTTTCACCCCACAGAGCCCGTATGGCGCCGCGAAAGTATTTGCCCATCATATGTGCCGTCTTTATCGGGAGAGCTATGGCATGTATATATCCTGTGGCATTTGCTTTAATCATACTTCGCCAAGACGAGGAGAAACGTTTGTAACTCGTAAAATTAGTATTGCTGTTGCCCGAATAGCTGCTGGTTTGGACAAGTCGGTTGCACTTGGTAATTTAGACGCGCTTCGAGATTATGGATATGCAGGAGACTATGTTGAGGCGATGTGGCTAATGCTCCAGCAAGACAAGCCTGACGATTATGTAATTGCGACTGGAGTACAACATTCTGTCAGAGAAGTTTGTCAAGCCGCCTTTTCTCACGTAGGCCTTAACTACCAGGACTATGTTCGAGTTGATAAGCAGTTCTTCCGCCCGGCTGAAGTCGATATGCTCTGTGGCGACGCGACGAAGGCCCGAACCAGATTAGGCTGGAGCCCAAAAGTCTCATTCGAGCAGTTGGTCGAGATGATGGTCGATGCCGATGTTTCTGCTTTGAAGAAGGTGGTTTGAATGGATGTGTGCATCGTTCACCCAAGGATCGACACGTGTGGCGGTAGTGAAAGGTGGTCGCTTAAGGCTGCGTTGCATTATAAGGCGCCAGTGTATTGCCTAGTGTACAATCCAAAGGAGACTTTCCCAGAATTCAAGGATGTCGACGTACGCATTATTCCGGCTCCGTTGCTGCCATTCCTGTTCTTCCTGCCTAAAAAAATACGCGAGAGCATAGCGTATTCCGTTGCTTTATCCTTGTTCAAAGCCGACGCTAAGACAGTAATTTGCAGCACGCCTCCGGCTGAACTGGCCGCTATACGGAATAATTTAGTGTGGTACTGCCAGAGCCCGAATAGGCTTGCGTATGATTCGTATGCCAAGGTCGGGAGGGAACCTTTAGTGAAACGCGCAATGTATTCAATTACCGTCCCGTTCTTCCGAATGCTTGATAAGTTCGCTGTCAGTAAAGCAAAAAAGGTGTTTGCCAATAGCGAGAACATCAAAAAGAGATTGAAGGATTATATGAATGTTGATGCCGAGGTTCTTTACCAAGGCGTCAATACCGAGACGTTTCATTCCGGAGAGTTCAAGCCTCTTTTCCTTTATCCTTCTCGTATAACCCGGTCAAAGCGTTTCGAGATGGCCATTGCCGCGTTTTCCATGGTTGAACGGAAATATCCTGGCCAATCAAGGCTTGCCATTGTTGGTTTTCTTGATAGGAATGTTCCGGACGACGTGGCTTACTATAAAGAGCTTCTTGGAATGGGTTTTGGGGATTTCTTTCTGAATGTTCCAGACGCCCAACTGAAGGATTTTTATGCAAACTGCCTGTGCGCCGTCTATACCCCCAAGAACGAGGACTTTGGATTGGTTCCCCTTGAGGCTGCCGCTTCTAGTAAATCTTGCATTGGAATAAACGAAGGTGGATTGAAAGAGACGATTATTGATGGTGGGACTGGATTCCTGGTTAATAATGTTAATGAGCTTGCCGAGAAGATGGAGCTTGTGCTTAAGACTGACGGACTCGCTCAATCGCTTGGTGAACGCGCACGGTTGGTTTGCAAGGAGAAGTTCAGTTGGGAGAGATTCTTTGAGAGGTTTTCCAACTCCTTATAGTCTAGTCTGGCAGACCAGGTTTCTATAGACTGATTCCGCGTCATCCGCGTTGGTTGGTTTTACCGGGAAGACGACCTTTCTTCTTTCTTTTTTCCATTCCATTATTCTAGATAGCGCTTCCAGCTTTCTTATTGGGATTAGCAGCGTTGCCTTGAGTAGATTTATTATGAACTTTGGTCTTTCGACTAAGAGCGTGATTCTATCGGTGTATAAATCATACTTCCCGAATATTGCGAGCGAGATTATTGAAAGCGGGAGATAGGCTATCCTTGAGATCGAGGTGTTCGAGAACTCGCCGGTTTCCCTTATTTTTTCGATTTTGAACCATTGCTGAGATTCGGATACTTCTCTTAATAGTTCAAACCTTCCCGAGGTCTTTAATGCCTGTTTCAGTGCCTGATCGTTTAATAGGTCAGCGAAGAAACCGTAAAAGGTATACCACATGACGAACTTGGCTAAAGCTGTTTTATCGTATTCCGAGACGAACATAATTGCCCTTAATATTCCCGAGACATAGGGGTAGTACTTCTTTCTTTCCACTAATTTATGGTAAATTGAGAAGCCTACGAATGGATGGGTGTAACCGCCTGAGTGAACGATGTACCCTGGGAACGGCCATACGCCCGAACCCGCCAGCATGGCATCGTATTTTCTACGGGTTGTTTTTATTATCCTGGTTAATAACTCATATTCTTCCCCGCCTCGCCACATGTAGGGCGTTGAGAAGCCGGCCTCGTCAAAGAACTCCCGTGGGAAAGCGGCCCAATCGTTCACGTTGTAGGCTAGTTGTTTTGAAGTGTTTTCATTGAAGATTGATCTGGTGAAAACCGCCTTCTTGTTTTCCCTTGCGAGATAGACGATTGAATCGAAAGTTTCAATACTGTCCAATTCTGCGTCCAGGTCGGTCGAGACGATTACCGAGTAGCCGAGTTCGTACAATAGCTTCTGACCTGCGAAGAAGCAGCCTGAGGTTCCGATTGGATAATTCTCCACGAAATACAGTGCGCTTAAGCCTGTGTCCTGGATATCGTATATATCCCTATAGATGAATAGGAAGTCGACTTCCCTTTTGTCCAAACCTAAACGTTCGACCTGCTTTAAGAAGACACTTAACTGGCGTCCGTCTCCGACAGGCGCGAAGATGCAGACTCTTGCGTGGCCCTTTCTTGCGTCGTTGACTTGGGAGATTAAATTTGATGACACGCGCTAGACCTCTTTTTTAAATTCCTCGAAGAACAGATAAAGGTTCAGGACAATTCCTATGAGTGAAACTGCCACCGAAAGCGCACATAGCATTACAATAATCTCCATTAATTACACCTCTTTAGGGTTGACAGGGAAATAAAACCTAACTCCTTTTTCTATCAGTTCCTTGTTGTTTTCCAATATCTCCTTCTTGAAGTTCCAGGCTAGAACGAAATAGATGTCCGGCTGTTGTTTGACGTCCTTTTCAAGTACGATTGGAAGGTGCGAGCCTGGCGCGAACAATCCGTCACGCATCGGGTTCTTTTCCACTAGGCATTGGATATATTGGCTGTTTATTCCAAACGTGTTTAGGAGAGTATTCCCTTTCACTGGGGCGCCCATCCCGAAGACTACCTTGTGGTTGAGTTTGGCTTCCTCGAGATAAGCGATTACCTCCTTCTTTTTCTCTTGGATCCGGAGAGCGAACTTTTCATAGGTCTCGAACTCGTTAATCTTGCTCGCATCTTCTTCCGCGAGCATTTTCATTAGTCTGGCACTTCGTCTTTTCTTTCCTTTGTCCCCTATATGAGTAACAAACCCAATAATCGATCCGCCATGAATTGGGGATAGATATGCATCAAACATTGAAAGCCCGTGTTTCTTAAGAAGTACGTCAATAGTTCTTAGTGTGTAATAAAGTAGGTGTTCATGGTATATTTGGTCGAACGCCATGTTGTCGATTATACTTTTCATGTAGATAAACTGTACGACAAACACTCCGTTTTTATCTAATAGAAATTTTATACCTTCTGTGACTGAATGAAGTTCTTCTAAATGAAAGAATACTCCAGATGCGTTTATGACATCGAACTTTCGATTGATCTCTTTTGCGACTTCGAGATTGAAGAACTTGTTTATGGTCGGAACCCCGCTTGCATTTGCTATTTCAGCTATTCTAACTGATGACTCCACACCTAAGACATCGTAGCCCAGCATTTGATAGCTTTTTAAGGCCGTGCCATCATTTGACCCTATATCGAATACGGTTTTGTTTGCTTTGTTCCTAAAGAAACGATTGGTGACTTCCTTGGCTAAATCATTGAAGTGGTGACTCAGAGTGCGAGTAACACCAGAGCAATAGGTATGATCAGAAAACATCACTTCTTTAGCGACAGTATAATCCAATTGAGCGGTGTGGCAATCTTCACACCATACAACTCTCAGTGGATAGGATAACTCTTTCCCGACTAAATTCGCGGTTAAAAAATTATTTGCCCATTGTTGATTACCGAGATCTATTGCGAGCCGGAGTGAATTAGAACTACATACTCTACACTGCATTTTGTTTTTATCATCCATGAATATCCCCCTTCATTTTTTTGTTGCACCACGGCTTCAAACGTTCGATTTTCATCTACTTGCTGTTGCCGTTGAATTTCATGGCCATTTCTGGCACTATGAAGTGGCGTGTGGCTCCAGAGCTTACCTCCAGGGCATTTTTCTGTTTCGGCGGCCATCATCCTTCAGCCGCCTCCACTATGTCTTTTATCTTAGCCAGCCTTTCTCTAAGATCCGTATTCTCTTTTTCAAGCCGTTTGCAGTTTTCACAGCCTATTTTTCCACTAGTGCCTGTGTTGCTAATCATCACCCCGAGACGATCGTCGCCCCTGAGGTAGGCATAGACGTCCCGCCTGCCGCAGCCGAAGCCGTAGCCGCGAGACAGGAGACCGACATGCCCTTCATCCATGCGCCAAAGCCTTCTTGCGTTTTCATCGCCTGAGTTACTTTCTTTTCCAGATGGGAACCCTATTTCATCTGGCACGTACCAGCCGTTCTTTTCAGGCATTTTCTTAACTATGATTTTCTTCGGCAGAAGGGTTATCACGTTTCCTTCCGGCTTGACTTCTTCTGGGCTTATGTTCGCCAATAAGACAAGGTTCTTTTTCCCTTGATATTTCCTTGGGATAGCAATCGTCCACGTGTTACTCCCACTCTTGAAGCTTGCCGTCTTTCCGAAAGGCGTTCCAGGCTTTTCATAAGCCACTGCAGTGCTTGTCCAGTACCCGTCGTAACCCAGCTTATTTTCCTTTATCATTTGGTCGTATTCTGCATTGGATGCAGCACCAAGCTGCAACGCCTCAATTTTTGTTTTGTTGTCTAGTTTTTGCATTTATTTCACCTTCCTTTTTGCCTTAACTTTTCTTCCTTCTATCGGTGTCGCCAACACCCCGAGACGATAGTCGAGCCTGAAGTCGGCATCGACGACCCGCCTGCCGAAGCCGAAGTCGAAGTAGTAGCGAGACAGGAGACCGTTGTAACTTGAAACTCGCCAGAGATACCTTGCGTTTGGGTTGCCGCTGTTCGATTTTTCTCCAGTCGGCATGCCGAATTCATCCTGCCCGTACCAATCATCTGTGCCCGGCATCTCGCATTCGTAACGCTTTCCCAGTTCGGTCACGGTGCAATCCGTTCCACTATATTCGACATGCGTCCCAGTCCATATCGGGAAATAGTCATTGTACTCCTTTCTGAGATTATCATTCTGGAGAATCGCATCTATCTCCTTGTTCGTAAGCAGCCTCAACTTCCTTTTCTTGGCTGCCGCCAGCGCCTCTTTCTGCGTCAGGCCTGGCGTCGACTTCGATATTGCAACTATTTGCCCTAGCTTTGTTTTTTTTGTTGATGTTCCTTCGCCTGAGTTGCCTTGGATTGGAATGTATTTCTCACGTTCTCTCCTTTCCTTTACAAGCGGCATGCTCTCGTATATCTTGCCTAGCAATTGAATCATCTTCCCGGGGAGGTATAATGTGTACCTTGCCGCACTGTCAGCATATATCGCAGTTATTCCAACCACCGCAATTGGAGCCGTGATTGGGGCGCCGACCGCCATGCCCGTAAAATATGCAACTTGGTCGATGCCGTGCGCCAGATTTTCGTTGAATTCCGTTTGTTTTTTAATTTCTGTTTTCTTAGATGTCATTTTCTCCCTCCTTAATTCTTGCCTCCCTTTTAATCGGTTCGTCCTTGCATAGCTTGATGTCCTTAAATCCCACCTGGTGTACGCAGCATCTTTCGTTTATGCATTTGTACAGCGTGTTGGTGCCAGGCAGTTTTTCTGCTTTTTTACATCTTTTGAAAATTAATTCACCCATTCACTCACGGTTCGCCATCCAGTCAACCATTTCCACTATCCCTTCTTTTATAGGTGTCGGTTTAAAGCCCGGAAGCATCCTTTTCATCTTATCCACGTTCAGGACCTTAGACTTCGCCCCGACATACTTCGAAGTGTCGTATTCGATTAAACTCGAGTCGTACTCCACATGGTCGGAGATTATTTGAGCGAACTCTCTTATTGTGTGCTCGTTTCCTTCCCCTAGGTTTATAATGTCGTTCTCGTGCGAGGATAATGCAACCATCGCGTTAATTGCGTCATTTACGTGCACAAGCTCCCGGGATTGATACCCATCGCCCCATAAGGTTACTTTCTCGCCATACTTCTTCCCGCGCACAATTTTACGCGCTAGGTCGAAAATAAAATGAAGATGATCATTTCGATCTGTATGATAAGTCGGCCCGTAAAGCGTTGAAGGCACGAACAGCATGTACTTAAGTCCGAATTGCTTGTTAAGAGCGATCATTCCTGCGTAAAGAGCCCTCTTGGTATACGCATAAGAGAACAAACTATCGATCGGGATGTCCTTGAGATAGTTCTCTTCTATTAAAGGAAGTTCCGGCGAGTACGCACAGGAAGTCCCCATGGCTATTAATTTGGCTTGTGGCTGCTGGTCTTTCCACCAACCGAGTACATTTGTATTCAAGCGTTGGTTAATCAAGAATTGCTCGCCCTGGTGTGTTAGGCAGAAATCTCCCGCTCGAGTCCATGCGGCGAGATGGTAGATCTGATCAAACTTTCTATCGGGAAGATTGTAATATATGCTCTCTTCGCTAGTAAGATCGCAAACCTTCGACGAGACCTCAAATACATTGTGCCCGTCTTCCTTAAGCCTTTTGCAAAGCCTCTGACCTAAAAATCCCGATGCGCCCGTTACTAAAATCTCCATGACTACTTTTAAGAACCATCATCCTTATAAATTAGTACTACCATTATGACTACCATGACAACGAGACTATTGTTTTTTATCCATACTTACGGCGAAGGTGAAAAGAACGGCACCGCAATCCACGTCAAGAATCTCGTTAAATTCCTCCCGAAGGAATACCAATCGACCGTGATCTCCGGCAAGGGGAAAAGCATTCCGTTCTTCTCGGCGTTGAGGATTCCGACCGTCGAGATACTTCAGGGCTTAACTACAAAATGCGATATAATCCACGTTCACGGGTACGGCAATTTCTTTTCGTTCTTCGGAGCTTTACTTGCAATAGTGAAGAATGTTCCGTTGGTCTGGACCTTGCACGGCTATCCTAGGATCAGTGGAAAGCGCAAGATACTCTATTACGTGTATAAGTACTTCATGGCGCCGTTCATCATCTGGAAGGCTTCCAAGATAATCTCAGTATCCGATGACGCCGCTGCGCTTTTGCGGAAGGAGACCTCCAAGGAGATTATGATAATGCCTAATGGCGTGGATCTCGAGATGTTTGTTTCGAAGGTTCCATATAAGGATGCCATATATTCCTGTTATGTGGGAAGGCTCGACAAGGACAAGGTGGCTGAACGGATGTTTGAGATAAATCTTCCATTGATGTTCATAGGCCCGAACGAGGACGGCGTGCGTGAGAAATTACAATTGCTTAATTCCAAATCCCAATATGCCCCGCAGTTTTTAGAAGTCGAATATGCTCAGATGCCCGCCACTTATGATCGATGCAGGTATGTCGTGCTGCCTTCCAAGTACGAGGGATTCCCGCTTACTCTGTTGGAAGCGATCGCTATGGGAAGGCCGTTTATTTGCACAGATGTCGGGCAGGTTCGAAAGACATTTAATGAACTCGGACTTGGAGAGATGTTTCTACTGAAAGATGGGGAGAAGATTGGCACTAAGATTGAAACGCTCGAGAAGACGGCTGGAATCGATGAAGCGCTCGCTACTGCGCGAAATTTTATTGCTTATAAGTATTCGTGGAGGAGTGTGTGCGACAGACTTGCAGTAGTATATGTGGAGGCGAGATCATGAAACAAACCATGCCACGAGATCATCTGGATGAGCTTCTAAAGGAGCACCACGACACATTAAGATGGTTCAAGAAAAACAAGGTGAGATGATGGACATCGTAATCCTCGCAGGCGGACGCGGAACCCGGCTCAAGCCGATCACCGACAAGATGCCGAAGGTCCTTGTGCCTGTGTTGGGCGCACCATTTCTGAAATTGCTGCTCACCTCTTTGAAAGGCGTCAAGGCAGATACAATATTCCTGCTCACAGGCTATAAGTCAGAAATGATTTCCAAGTTCTACCAAAAGAATAAAACTGAATTCAGTAATGTAAGGATAATCCGTGAACAGTCTCCTTTGGGAACTGGCGGCGCATTGGCATATTTCTCCACAGAACGAGGGCCGTTGCTGGTTATGAACGGGGATACTTACGTCGATATACCTTTTGACGAGTTGCTTGCCTTCCATAAAAAGAGAAAGGCAGATGTCACTATCCTGTCCTACTTTGGCGAACGCGCTTCCCGAGGGGCGATACTCTATGATAGGATGGGAAAGGTGAAGGCGTTTGGCGAGAAGACCTCCACTTCCGAAGGCGCGTTTAGCACGGGCGTGTATATACTCGAACCTAAAGCATTGAAGTGGCTTGTTAACCAATTGCCGTTCGCTTTCTCCATGGAGCGGGACGGGTTTCCCCTGCTTATCAAAGGAAAGAAGGTCTATACGTATATTTCTTCCGGGAAGTTTTTCGATATCGGAACGCACGAGGCACTGGCAAATCTAAGGGGGAGAGATCATGTTTGAATTCAATGCATTGACGTTTTCCATAATAGTATTCCTATCCGCGTTCATTCCTGGCGGCTTAATTGGAATGCTGGCACTTAGGAAGTCGAATCTCAATCTGACCGAGAAGCTATTGATTTCCTTTTTCATTGGCATGTTCATAGTGCCTACTTTGTTATTTATTGAAGGCATGGTTGGAATAGGCTTTTCATTCAATCTGGTCTTGATCAACTTGATAGGAGTGACCATGCTCGGGATTATCTTGTGGGGCTACCTTGCCATTAAAAACGAGCTTAAGTTTGAAATGCCGAAATGGGATAGGTTCTGGGAATCTCTTTTACCTGTGCTTTTAATAATTGCGCTTTTACTCGCGTTCTGGATAAGAGTACAGCCGTTTAGTCCGATCTATTCAGAGCTTGACCCTTACTGGTATGTCTATGGCACTTCGCAGGTAATCCAGTTTGGTTCCGAGCCTGTCTTTGACGACACTGCCTGGTGGCCGGAGGTCAATTCGATACATAGAGGACTGCCGTTGAAGAAGTACTTGGAAGCGGGATGGTATACTCTTTACACCAATGGAGGGGCGTACAATAACTATTTACTGTTTGTTACTTCTTCCTGGCTTCCACCCATATCCGCAGCCATGCTTTGCTTTGGAGCTTATCTATTAGTCTCGTCTTTGTATGGACGAAAGTACGGCGTGTTCGTCGCTTTCCTATTGGCTGTTTTGCCCATATCAATAATGAAGATGTCGGCGGGAGTCAATGAGGCTTCTCCGATAAGCATGGGGCTGTTGTTCCTGTCTTTGGGGGCGTTGGCTTATTCCTTAATCAAGAAAGACAAGCCGATGTACCTGATTACCGCTTTCGCTTTCTTTGTCACCGTTGCAGGCTCCACTTATTTCTCGGTGCTCGCTTTGCCTTTTGCGGCATTGCTTGTGGGCCAGTCCATAGATTACTTCGTGCGTGGAAAGAATAGCATTGACTTTATAGAGGTCAGCAGCTATGCTTATTTTGGAGCGTTTATTGCAAGCGCCACGCAAGGATGGTACATGCAGAACTTCGGATCGTTTTTGACCGGGCCTTTCATGATGGTTTCGGCAGGGTATGTATTTGCATTATTGTGCCATTATGGTTCCCTTAAGTTTAATTTGAGCGATAAGAAGCGAATGGAAGTCGTAGGAGTCGCGATTGCGCTTTCATTGGCGATGTTCTTCTTTACTCCTATTGGGGGGTTCATCAAGAACGAGGTTAAGTCGTATGTGGGTAACGTCGACTTCAAGACCGCTTTGGAAAGGACGATTGCCGAGCAGAACCTGGCCGGGGATTCGTTTGAAGGTGAAGCTGGGTTTTTGGCGTTTGTTCCATCTGCGCACGTTAGTGGCGCCTGGAGCTTTTTGTCCTTCCCGCTAAATGGTGTTTCATCCATATTTACTTCGTTCAGCAACCTTATCTTCAAGGCAGTTGACATGATATTCAACTTCTTTGTCGGAATGACGCAGACGACCTCCTTGAAGCAGGATTCGATACTGTTCGTCTTCCTGGTTGTTGCGGTTATTGGAATGGTGTTGAGGCACTTTGTACGCAAGGAAGACAGGGATATACCTTCAGTCATGCTGCTCATACTGGCGGTTCTGTTGCCCGTATTTTATGTCGGCATGAACAAGATAAAGTTCACGGTGTTTGCAGGCGTTGCCATTGCGATAGTGGCGCCGATTGCGATTGCCGAGTGCGAACGTTTCTTTAGCTGGCTGTTGAAGAAGAAGGAGGTTGAAACCAAAGTTGATACGGCTGATCCATATTATCTGAGAGGCAGGATGGGATACAAGCACAAGGTCAAGGTTGAAGAGCCCAAAAAGGAATCCCACGACTTTGGGCAATACGTTGCTCCGGTGTTCTTATTCCTGATGTTTGTCATTGCGTACTTACAGTTCGCAGGGCCGACTCCATATGGCTATATATTCCTAATAAAATCGTTCGAGCCTCGCTACCAGGACAATCCAATAGCCAATGCGCCTATTTCTGCCAAGTTGTGCACTGACTTAAAAGCCAAAGGCGTTCCCGAGAACCAGATACAGTCGCTATGCGATGCCGGCAAGTCTCCCGAGACCTATGCCAACAATACCAATGGGCAGTTCAACTATGATGTCTGCTGGCTGTCACAGATGATCGTAGACGAGTTAATCCCGGGCAACAGTACCGAGAGCCAGCAAAGGGCTTCGGAAGCAGCCTCGAGCGCAAGGTTCCGCTGCAATCGCATCCCAGACTACTGGATATCCTCAATGGAGTGGATGAAGACTTCGTTGAATTCGTCCGATAGGATAACCTCCTGGTGGGATTACGGCCACTGGACCAATTACTTCGGCAATACCAATACGGTGTTAAGGAACGAGCATGCGTCCAAAGGCATGATTGGCAGGGTTGCGCACGACTTCCTTATCGGGAGCACGGATGACCTTAGAGCCAGCATGAACTACTTCGACAGCGAGTACGTGCTGTTTGATGTCGAGATAATCGGCAACAATCCGTTCGGGGGGAAGTATGGCGCCTTGAACTATCTTGGATGCGTCCATGAAGGCGCGACTTCACTTGATGAATACCCCGGCACTTCGGATTGCGAGTTTTTGCATTCTCCTGAGAGGATACTTATCCCAATGGCGCAGGAAGGCACTTGTGTCATATCCGAAAGCCAGATGCTTAAAGGCACTCCGGCTTATCAGGTATTAAAGAATGGCCCGTCGTCTAACCCGATCTATTGCATTGGCACGACCAAGATAGCCACCGGGGACCAGGTAACTGCCACCTACTATTATGACCAGCGCGACTCGGAAGGGAATCTGATACTGTCGAAAGGCTTTGTTCGCCCTATTCAGACTGAAGGCGGAAATATCTATGCCGAGATGGTGTATACGAATGATGGAGTCTGGATTGAGAACGGAACTTTGGTCAGCGGGATTAACGATGCCAAGACCGAGTTCTACAAGTCCAATCTCTACAAGGGATTTTATCTTAAACAACTGCCTGGATTCACATTAGTCTACGATACGAATGAAATCAAAATATACCGATTTGACAATTTTATTGGAAACAAGCAAAGATACATAGACCAGGTGGAATCGAACCGAACGAACTGACTGATGGAGAAGAATAACATGCTTGGAATAAAATATAGGATTTACCCGTCTGGAGTTCAGCAGCAGAGGCTCATCACTAGCTTCAGGCTCTGCATGGAACTCCACAATCATCTTCTTCAATTCTGTAAGGATAGCTACAAAAATGCCAAGAAAAATGGAGAGAAGTTCTCTCCAACGGCATTCACCATGAACTATGAGATCACATGCTTCAAGAAGGAACACCCTGAATACACTGAAGTTTGGGCTCAGGCTCTTCAAGGAGTAAGCACTCACCTTGGCAACGCATATTCGTCTTTTTTTAGGCGTGTTAGGGAAAGACAGAGAGGCAGTAGAGTCAAGGCAGGCTTTCCTCGTTTCAAGAAGAAATTATATAGCCTTCTTTATCCGGGAAAGTATAGCATGGGCTACAAGCTTGAATCCAATAAAATTCTGAACGTCTCGAAGATAGGCAGAATACCAATCAAAATAGACAGGGCTCCGAAAGGGAACATCAAGACGATGGTGATCTCAAAGGATGGCAACCGATGGTATGCATCATTCTCAACTGACTATATCAAAACTATTGATAATTTTGTCGAGAAGAGAACCCCCATAGGTGTTGACATGGGCATCAAAACGTTTGCCGCCCTTTCAGATGGAACCTTAGTTGAAAATCCAAAGTTCTATAAGAACGCCCAAAAAAGAATCAAGATGCTTCAGCGAAGGCATTCCAAAAAGAAGAAGGGCAGCCATAACAGAAGCAAAGCCGGCATGAAGCTCTGGCAGGCCAATCAAAGAGTGGAAGATTTGAGAAAGGACTTCAACCACAAGATAACAACAGATCTGGTCAGAAAACACGATGTAATTGCAATAGAGGATCTTACAATAAACAATATGCTCCGAAATCATTGTCTTGCAGGTTCAATAGCCGACGCGAGTTGGGGAATCTTCAAAACTTACCTGGCGTACAAGGCTGAAAGTGCTGGTTGCCAGGTAATATATGTGGACCCGAGAAATACTAGCCAGACCTGCTCCTGCTGCGGAAAGGTTCTGGAAGAGAAAATAAAACTGAACCAAAGGACATTCAAATGTCCTTGTGGATTTACTGAAGACAGAGACATCAACGCAGCAAAGAACATACTAGCAATAGCTACCCTCGGACAGAGGGGAAGTCAAGCCCGTGGAGAAACTACCTCTACTTTAGGGGAAATGGACATGAACCTAGAGCAAGCCGTCTCGATGAAGCAGGAACTATATGGCGGTGAAGATTTGAATCCAAGCAATTCGAATTCTACATCGTCTGGAACCCTCGCCCTTCAGGGCGAGGAGGAAGTCATTCAAGATGCAGAACTTTACAGGAAATAAGGAAAGGTATATTGATCCAGTAGAATTGAAAAAATTGAACTAGAGGTGATGAAGTTGAAATGCCCTAACCAGAAGTGTTTGTATAAATGGGAACCGAACGTCGAGGTGCCTAAGAGGTGTCCGAGATGCGGCAAGTGGTTAAGCCCGAGGCCGGCTGATCTCAAAGAGGAATAAAATGAAACTACTATTCGCATTCGGCAGCCGCGCCTGCGCAATCAAGATGGCCCCATTAGTCAAGGAAGGCGCCAGCCGTGGCTTGGAGTTCATCACCGTCTGGAGCGGGCAGCACTACGACGACAATCTCTATCGCGATCTGTTCGTTGACCTGGGCTTGCCAAAGCCTGATTACGACATCGAGGCAAAAGGAACTTCTTTAGAGATGGGCGCGAAGATCCTAGTCGAATTTGAAAAGATATGCAAGAAGGAGATGCCAGATATTGTTCTTACCCATGGCGATACTTTCTCAGCCATGTATTTCTCGCAAGCCGCTGCGATTTCATTAATACCAGTAGGACACGTGGAAGCCGGACTGCGCACGCATTCATGGGAGCCTTTCCCCGAGCAGATATGCACGAAGATGGTAGACGCGTGTTCATCGTTGTTCTTCGCATCCACGTTAAAGAACTCGGACGATCTGTTATCCGAGTACGTCCCGTATGATAGGATATTCGTTGTGGGCAATACGGTTGTCGACGCGGTAATCCAACATTCCGAGGCAGCCAGGAAAAGCAAGATAGTGGAAGAACTCAAGCTAACCAAGCCGTTCGTCTTCTGGTCCTGTCATAGAAAAGAGAACCTTTTGTCAGAGGAAAGGATGAGGGGCGTGTTTGAATCTCTTCTCGAGATGAAGGAAATTAACTTCGTGTGCTCTGTTTTACCATCTACCCAGATCACGGCAGAGAAGTATGGGTATATTGATAGGCTCAAGAACGCGCCCCATATAAAATGGATACCCTGCCTTCCCAAGTATACCGATGCTTTGAAGCTGATGATGGAGTCCGAGTTAATTCTAACTGATAGTGGAGGTATGCAAGAAGAAGCTTGCACGATACATGTTCCTTGTCTTACCGTTCGATACGTCACCGACAGGCCCGAAAGCGTCCAGGTCGGCGCGAACAAATGCGTTGGGTGCGACAAGCAGGTTATAATGCGCGAGACCCGCAATGTTTTCAATAACGCTATTGTCCAGGAGCAGATGAGAACGACCAAGAATCCGTATGGCGATGGCGGCACTTCCAAGAAGATACTGAATATACTGCAGAAATTCGATGGAAGATTACAGAGATGGGAAAGGTGAGACTATGGAAAATATATTGAGTTATAGAGAAAGATACCACCTAGAGGAACGCCCAGTTGGGGGAAAATCTGATGGAGATTTCGATCAAAATATTGAATCCAGGCTGTTGGAACTTGGCAAGAAAACTAAGCTTCTTGTCCCTGGAGGAGCCGGTTATCTTGGCTCTGTACTCGTTGAGATGCTTGTCCAGCGCGGGTTCGATGTCACCGTAATTGACAATCTCGATTACGCCCAGAATACCTTGTTTAATCTATTCCACTATAAGAATATGAAGTTCATCTATGGCGATGTGACTAACTACGAGTTTATGAAGAATCATCTCATAAGGAACAAATACGACTATATCCTTCCTTTAGCTGCGGTTGTTGGATTCCCGGTTTCCGAGCACAAGCCCGAAGTCACCTGGTTGGTTAACCATGAGGCTATAAAGACTATACTCAAGTTCAGGGGCGGCGCGAGGATCATATTCCCCACCACGAATTCAGGATATGGCAGTACCGATGGGAAAAGCGAGTGCACCGAGGACTCGCCTTTGAATCCGATAACTCCTTACGGCAAATCAAAGGTGGCTGCAGAACAAGAGGTTGCCAAAGATGGGGATTACGTCTGCTTCAGGCTGGCTACTTTATTCGGTTTCTCTCCACGCATGAGGACAGATCTATTAGTCAATGACTTCACGCACAAGGCCGTCAATGAGAAGGCGATAATCCTGTTCGAGAGGACATTCAAGAGGAACTTCCTGCACGTTCGAGATGCTGCGCGTGGCTTCTTGTGGGCTATTGCCAACTGGGAGACGGTCAAGAATAGAACTTACAATCTTGGCCATCCTGAATATAATTTGACTAAAGACGAGCTTTGCCAGATGATAAAGAAGCGCGTGCCTGCCTTGAATATCTTCTATGCCGAGATTGGTTCAGACCCGGACAAGCGCAACTACATCGTATCCAATGAAAGGATACTGTCCACCGGGTTTAGATTCAACTATTCTTTAGAGGATGGGATAGACGAGCTTGTGCGTGGATTCGAGGCTTTCCGGGACTCGAGATTCAAAAACTTTTGAGGTGAGATTATGAAACTAAACTTAGGATGTGGAAACGACTATCGAGAAGGGTGGGTTAATGCTGATCTCTATGCCCCAAAAGTCGATATGCGGTTCGACGCCGAGAAGGCGCCTTTCCCGATCGAGTCCAATTCGGTTGATGAGGTTTACTGTGCGCAGGTACTTGAACATCTACGCTATCCTGAAGTCGCCATGATGGAGATGTACCGGATAATGAAATCAGGCGCGATTGCAACTTTGATAGTGCCACATTACACCACCGCAGGAGACCACAACTTCAGGCACCACTCCCATTTCGCAACGTGCGCTATCCATGACTTCACCGAAGGCAACGAAGCACAGAACGAGGTGGCAATACAGAACCAAGGATCGTTCAAGCTAATAAGCGCGGTTCGCAAGATGAGAGGATTGCACATCAACGTTGGAGGATGGAAAGGGAAGTACTTGTTTGATTTTATACCCATTTGGGATTCGATAATATGGAAGGTGAAAAAATGATTGCGATTAAAGCTCGTGCTCCGGCAAGAATAGGCATAGGCGGCGGAGGAAGCGACATACCTGAGTTCTTTAAACAGCATGGCGGCGCAGTATTGAACGTCGCAATCAATCTCTATAGTTATACCAAGATGGTCAAGACAGATAATAACCACACAAAAATTGTATCTCACGATTGGAACGTCGAGCGCACGATCACCGACACCAAGTTAGAGCCCGAGAACACCACTGATAACGTCGACATCGTCAAAGCTACTATGGAAGCTGCCGGGCTTTCCCCAACCGAAGGCTATGAATTGCTTATACATTCTATGGCTCCAAAGAACTCGGGATTGGCCGGCTCGTCAGCTTTGATGGTTTCCCTTTTAGCTGCAATGCGAAACGCGGCCGGGATGCCTATGATGAACAGGGATTATGTCGCAAGGCAAGCATATGATATTGAAAGAATCAAGCTCAACCGCCCTGGCGGATACCAGGACCAGTACGCTGCGGTCTTCGGTGGATTCAACTTCATAGAATTCAAGAGGAATTCCATAACCAACTACCCTTTAAGATTGGAAGAGGATTTGATAGCCGAGCTTCACTCAAGTATGATGCTTTTTGAAACCCCGAATATGAGGATGCAGACCGCGCACACGGTGGAGCAGAAGAAGGTCGAGGATATACAGGCAGGCGGGAACAGCATCGAATATCTCAAGAACATAAAGGACTACGCGTATGGGTCCAGGGACACGCTCATGATTGGAGATATTGAAGAACTCGGGAACTTCCTGCATGAGTCGTGGCTTGAGAAGAAGAAACTCCCAGGCGTCAATCTTCCTTATATGGACAAACTTTATCAGACTGCGAGAGAGAATGGAGCTTATGGGGCGAAAATCTGTGGCGCTGGAGGTGGGGGACATTTGTTCGTCGTTTGTGACGTCGCTGACAGGCAGAAGATTACGAATGGATTATCGAGAGAAGGCGCGAAGTTTGTCAATTTCGATTTCGATCAGGAGGGGATGATTTCATGGAAGACGGACTAATTCAAAAAAGACTATCGGAACACATAATTGTTTTCGGGAAGATGCTTGCGGATCCTTACCTAGCCTCGCAGGTGGAAGTCGCCGCCTGGAACATATCGGAAGCCTTCAAGAAAGGAAACAGGGTACTTATCTGCGGGAACGGCGGTTCGGCTGCAGACGCGCAACATATGGCCGCCGAGTTCGTGGGAAGATACTTGAAAGAGAGAAAAGCGTTGCCTGCGATTGCTTTGACGACGAATACCTCAACACTCACTGCAATAGGAAATGATTACGGCTATGAGCATGTCTTCTCCAGGCAGATTGAAGCGTTGGCAAACAAAGGAGACGTTGTTATCGGAATCTCGACAAGCGGCAACTCCTCCAATATAATATATGCATTGGATGCCGCAAAGAAGAAAGGCTGTTATACCATTGGATTAGTTGGAGGCAAGCAGTGTAGAATAGATAGCGCGGCGGATTTGGTAATCAAGGCCCCGTCCGAGAATACCCCGAGGATACAAGAGATGCATATCTTCCTAATACATACGATTTGCGAGGTTGTGGAAAATGGTTTGTAAAGCAATATTTTTAGACCGAGACGGGACTATCAACAAGATGGTTTATTACCCGGAAGATGGATTATTGGATTGCCCGTTCATTCCTAGTCAATTCGAGTTGTTACCTCGAGTCGGACAAGCATTGCGATTATTGCGCGAGAAGGGATATCTATTAATTGTTGTTTCGAACCAGGGCGGGCTTGCGAAAGGAACCATCACTGAACGGAACTTTCTCGACATAAACAAGAAGATGATTAAACTTCTCAAGAGCGAGGGCGTGACATTGGATGATTTTTATTATGCTTTCTTCCACAAGGATGGAAAGGTAAAGAAGTTCAAGAAGGACGCGCACCTGAGGAAACCCAGCCCCGGAATGCTGTTGGAAGCCGCAAAGAAATATAATATAGACATGAAGCAATCTTACATGATTGGCGACGGTGTTGTGGATATCAAGGCTGGCAAGGCAGCAGGATGCAAGACGATATTCCTGGGAAGCTTGAAGCCCGGGCTTTTCAAATATCTTGATGGGGCTATGCCTGATTATGTTTGCCCTGATTTATTCGAGGCAGTAGAAAAGGTGGATTGAATGGGAATAGGTTCAAATGTCAGGTACAAGAACTGCCACGATTGCAACAAGTATTGTTTGTTAAGTGGATACATATGCCGCGATTGCAGAAAGCGGAGGAACAACATCATAAGAAATCAAAAAAGGAGGAAGAAAAAATGAACTACAAACTATTAGCATTAGCAGTTTTATTGGTAATTGTTTCTTCTTTAATCGGACGTTGGCAAAATGGGTGGGAGGACAGCATCGAATACGCTGTGATGTTTGCGATGGCGGTTGCCGCAGGTTGGATTGGAAGATCTGCAGTTGAAGATGAGAGGGTGGTTTGATGGTCTTTAGAAAAGTGTGGATAATAAGGTGCCATGGAGATGACGGCGATTGCTCCGACGATGCCAGCCCGAATGTTGAATTGGATGGCCGCTTCTATTGCAATCGCCATCTAAAAGAGAGGAGAAGCGGCAAGAAGAATCCTACCGCCTGAAAATTCCTTGCTGCGCAGCGCCCATTTCCGCCTTTGAAACATAGGCCCCGAACTTCGACACCGCGGAATCAGCAAAGCGCTTTGCGTTTTCGAGCGAGCCTCCAACAATCATAGACAGCTTGCTTCCGGTTGGGTGGGGGTGGAATCCGATGTTGTGCACAGTCAAACCATATTGCATCGCGTGCCCTTTCAAGGTAAGATCGAAGTTTGCCGGGGGCCTGGCCTTCAATGAGAGGACTAGCTGTGATTTTGGCTGGCCTTCAAGAGCCTGAGTCACGCTCGGGCGGGCTTGAGGTTCGCGGATAAAGCTTCTCGTCGGATTCAATAGAGCCATTATTACCACCGAGCAGTATTAATCATTAGGAGTATATAAAGGTTAAGGGTGGCGAAAAAAAATATACCATTAACGTTTATATATATCAAAGCAGAAATACCCCTGCCTCGCTTGGAACTTCGATTCCAGACGGCATGGTGGTTTTGATGGGAAAGGAACTCGTATGGCTGATTGGAGCGCTAGTGGTCTTCGTCCTGGTGATCGGAGTTGTGATCCCCACGACTGTGACACTTGCATCAAGCTTCGACTCGCAGGGAACCGCGACTGGTGAAACCTGGGTAGGCACGGCTTCGACCGCGCACGCAATGACCTATTCACCTATCGTCTCGGTGACCGATTTCAGGAAGTCGATAAATGCGACAACCGCAGTAAATACGACCGACATCTCTGGGAACGCCTCGGACAATGTTTCTGAGACCTTCACATTCTCCTCGGTCTTCGACGACGGCACCGTTACCGGCGCGAAGTACGATCTTAACTACACCACGGTTGTCGGCGCAGGCTCGAACGTTTCGGTCTATGTCGGAAGCAAGAAGATAGCCGAACTGACCACAACGAACGTCTGGACCGCATTAGGAAGAGTTTCGACCGAAGTTGAATCCGGAATCATAACGTTCGTGTTCAACGGCGAGAACGTGAGCTATGTCGACAACGTTTCGATAAGGTATCAGCACTTCAACACGAGCACTGCGTACACGCTTGCCTCTGCATCGGGCCAGATAACCCCGACGGCATCCGGCGGCTACTACACCACATACACCTACGGAACTGGTGTGACGGGTGGAACGCTTGCGATCGTGCTTGTGCTGCCTCTGATGATTGCGGCAGTCCTCCTGATACTGTTCATCAGGAGCAGCGGCATGCTGTAGGAGGTTCAGGGTCCGCCCGTAAAGAAGGCGAGGCTTTGGGCGGCCTCCTTTTTTTTATTTTCCTTAATGCTATTGCTGGGCTGCGTTGCGCAGGCGCCGCAAGTCAGTGCACCGGTTGAATTGGTTCCCGCGCACAATAGTTCCCCTGTTGAATTGGCCCCCGCGCATAATCAATACACCATCGCCTCCTGGAACCTGCAGATATACGGCGAGAGCAAGGCGTCCAAGGATTGGCTTGTGGACTTCTATGTTGAGAAATTGAGCAAGTACGACGTTTCTATCATCCAGGAAATCAGAAGCGCCAGCCCGGAGCCGTTCGAGAAGCTTTGTTTGAAAATGCAGCAAAAAGGATACCAGTGCTACAACTCGTCCCGCGCAGGCCGGTCTTCAAGTAAAGAGCAGTATGGCGTTTTCTGGAAGAATGTAGACATTCCCTCATTTATAGATTACAACCCGGATGATAGATGGGAACGCGCACCATTGAGCTTTTCGGTTTTCTATGGCAATAAGAACATTTCCGTGTACACAATCCACACCAAGCCGGATGATGTGGCAAACGAGCTTCGCGCACTTGAAGGCGTGATCAACGAAACGCCTGCCCTAGTTGTTGGAGACTTGAATGCCGATTGCGATTACTACGAACGGGATGAGTCGTTTTCGAATTGGACTTGGTATATCGAGGGGGATACCACCGTGTCCGCGACGGAGTGCGCGTATGATAGGTTTATAGTGCGCGGAGGTAGCCTTCTTAGTGCAAACATAGATAACTTTGGAATCAATAAAACGCATTCCGACCATTATCTGATTTGGGCCGAGTTGGGGTAGCTTATTCAAGTTTGTTTTAATATGGATTTTCTTATTATAGTTTTTTGAGGTTTTCTTTATTATGGATCGCGCACGCGCTCGGATCCGAACTTGTCAGATTTTCCTACAAATGACAAAAATTACTTAGGTTTTGATTTGGTATACCATAATGATGTGAGTTCGTCGTTAAACGATACTATTATAAATATTGCCTTGATATATCTACTTGTCCAGTGTTGGGCGCCAGCCCTCACCACTACAAATGGCGGCTCTTTGGGGACAAAACCGCCACAATATTTCTACTCAGGTTTCTTCTTGCCGTCCAGCCCTCTATGACATTTACAGTGGCAGACCAATTTAAAGCATTTGCCTTGGCTGCAGCGTTTCTTGTTGTGCTCTATTTAATCTCCTCCTTGGGTGCCAGCCCTTTCTGAATCGCCTTGAGCGTCTCGCGCATGTCATTCAATGTTTGCATGTGCAACTCGAGGTTTTTTGAGAAACGATCATCCATCTCGCTGTGAACTTTGTCGCGCTCCGCCAGTGCCGCTATGTCCCGCGCTAGTTGGCCCGAATAGATATAATGGTCCAATGACGCGTGCTCCGTTGGGTTTGTTTTTTCTTCCCCTGGCACCGCTTGATATTGCCTGTGCCTTGGATGTGATGAGTCGCCTTGCTTGTGCCACGCGCCCGCA
>Ga0247842_10002914_pt1 | contig 24184 bp, 15 predicted proteins | sample LaCruzMarch2015__3_FD_192411 | JGI IMG/M metagenome (GOLD analysis project Ga0247842, IMG submission 192411) | Freshwater microbial communities from meromictic Lake La Cruz, Castile-La Mancha, Spain - LaCruzMarch2015_19m | ecosystem: Environmental > Aquatic > Freshwater > Lake | place: Spain...
CGAGGACGTAGGAGGGCCGGACCAAAACCGGGTAGCCGATCCGCTCGGCCACGCTGATCGCCTCCCCGGTGTCCATTGCCGTGCCGTTGTCGGGCTGGCGGAGCTTGAGGCGGTTCACGATCTCCTGGAAACGCTTCCGGTCCTCGGCGCGGTCGATCGCGTCGGAGGAGGTGCCGAGGATCGGCGCCCCCGCCGCCTCCAGACTGCGGGCGAGGTTGAGCGGCGTCTGGCCACCGAACTGGAGGATGACGCCGTACGGCTTCTCCGCCTTCAGGATGTGTAGTACGTCCTCCTGGGTCACCGGCTCGAAGAAGAGTTTGTCGGAGGTGTCGTAGTCGGTGCTCACCGTCTCCGGGTTGGAGTTCACCATGATGCTCTCGTACCCCTCCTCGCGCAGCGCGAAGGAGGCGTGGACGCAGCAGTAGTCGAACTCGATCCCCTGGCCGATCCGGTTCGGCCCGCCGCCGAGGATGACAACCTTCGGCTTCGTCGAAGGTCTCGTCTCATCCTCCATTTCGTAGGTGGAGTAGTAGTAGGGGGTGTAGGCTTCGAACTCCGCGGCACAGGTGTCGACGAGCTTATAGACGGGGACGATCCCGGCCGCATATCGGCGCCGGCGGATCTCCTCCTCCGGAAGGTTCCAGAGGCCGCCGAGATAGCGGTCGGAGAATCCCAGTCGTTTCGCCTCGTAGAGGATCTCCGTCGAACACGGCGTCTTTTGGATCCCCTCCTCCGCCTCGACAAGCGAACGAATCTGGTTCAGGAACCAGGGATCGATCCGTGTCAACCGCTGGATTTCCTTTAGGGTCATCCCGTGGTGAAAGGCCGCGGCGATGTAGAAGAGGCGGAGCGAATTGGGCCTCGTGAGCTTCTGGCCGAGAAAGGCCCGGGGGTCACCGACATTCTCCGGCAGATCGATCATCAGGCCGAAGCGCTTGATCTCCAGGGAGCGGATCGCCTTCTGGAGAGCCTCCCGGAAGGTCCGGCCGATCGCCATCGTCTCGCCGACCGACTTCATCGAGGTGGTCAGAAAATCCTCCGTCTCGGGGAACTTCTCGAAGGTCCAGCGGGGGATCTTCACAACGCAGTAATCGATCGTCGGCTCGAAGGAGGCCATCGTCTCCCGCGTGATATCATTGGAAATCTCGTCCAGGGTATAACCGACGGCGAGTTTCGCCGCGATCTTGGCGATCGGAAATCCGGTCGCCTTCGAGGCAAGCGCCGAGGAGCGCGAGACGCGGGGGTTCATCTCGATGACGATCATCTCGCCGGTGTCGGGGTGGATTGCAAACTGGACGTTGGAGCCGCCTGTCTCGACGCCGATCTCCCGCATGATGGCGATCGCCGCGTCACGCATCCGCTGGTACTCGACGTCGGTGAGCGTCTGGGCCGGAGCGACGGTGATCGACTCCCCGGTATGGACCCCCATCGGATCGACGTTCTCGATGGAACAGATGATGACGACGTTATCCGCCCGGTCGCGCATCACCTCTAACTCGTACTCCTTCCATCCCAGGGCCGACTGCTCCAGCATGATCTCGTGGATCAGGCTCGCGTCGAGGCCACCCTTGGCGATCTCCGCGAGCTCCTCCCGGTTGTAGGCAACGCCGCTCCCCGTCCCCCCCAGCGTGAACGAGGGGCGGATGATAACGGGAAAGCCGATCTCGGAGGCGACGGCAAACACTTCCTCCATCGACCGGGCGAAGCCGCTTTTGGGAACCTTGAGGCCGATCTTCTCCATCGCCGCCCGGAACTGTCGGCGGTCCTCCGCTTTGCGGATGACGGGGAGCGACGCCCCGATCATCTCGACGCCGTATTTTGTAAGCACGCCGGCCTCGGCGACAGAGACCGCCGTGTTCAGCCCCGTCTGGCCGCCCAGCGTGGGAAGGAGGGCGTCCGGCCTCTCCTTCGCGATGATCTTCTCCACCGCCTCCGGGGTGATCGGCTCCACATAGGTCCGGTCAGCCGTTTCGGGGTCGGTCATGATCGTCGCGGGGTTCGAGTTGACGAGGATGACCTCGTAGCCCTCTTCCTTGAGCGCCTTGCAGGCCTGGGTCCCGGAATAGTCGAACTCGCACGCCTGGCTGATGATGATGGGCCCGGAGCCGATGATCAGGATTCTCTTTATGTCCGTCCGTTTGGGCATCTTGCTTCCCTGTACCTCTTTTTTCTTTTTCCGCCTTCCAGTGCACTTATCCGGAAAGGAGCTTCGGAAGGGGCGCATTGGAGATTTTCCGGGGCACCCTGCCACCGCAGCAGAGCGCCCCAAATTCGCCCCTTCATTCTCCCACCACCCCGCTCAGGCCGGGCAAGTGCCTTCGCGCCGGGACGCATTGTAGATTTTTCGGTCACCATGCCGCCGCAGCGGAGCGAGGACGTGCATGGTCGAAAAATGTACAGCGTCACAGCGAAGGCACTTGCCCGGCCTGATGCCTATCACTCCCACTCGATCGTGCTCGGCGGCTTCGAGCTTATGTCATAGACCACCCGGTTCACGCCGCGGACCTCGTTGATGATCCGGCTGGATACGCGGCCCAGAAGGTCGTGGGGAAGCTTCGCCCAGTCCGCCGTCATCGCGTCCTCGCTTGTCACCGCCCGGATGACGATGACGTTTTCGTATGTCCGCTGGTCCCCCATGATCCCCACGCTCTTGATCGGCAGCAGGACGGCGAAGGACTGCCAGAGCTTGCGGTAGTAGTTTCCCGACCGGATCTCCTCCATCAGAACCGCGTCCGCATTGCGGAGGATGACCAACCGCTTTTCGGTCACCTCGCCGATGATCCGCACCGCGAGCCCCGGACCCGGAAAGGGCTGACGCCACACGACATCATCAGAAAGACCGAGTTCCTTTCCCAGGAGCCGGACCTCGTCCTTGAAGAGGTGTTTCAGCGGCTCGACGAGCCTCAGTTTCATCCTCTTGGGAAGCCCCCCCACGTTGTGGTGGGACTTGATCACGGCGCTCGGGCCCCCGAAGGCCGACCGGGATTCGATCAGGTCCGGGTAGAGCGTCCCCTGGGCGAGAAACTTCGCACCCTTGATCTTCTTGGCCTCCCTGTCGAAGACCTCGATAAAAACCCTTCCGATGATCTTCCTTTTCCGCTCCGGATCCGTCACCCCCTTGAGGCCTTCGACAAACGCCTTCCGCGCCCGCGGGAAACGGACATTCATCCGGAAATTTTTCCCGAAGAGGGCCCTGACCTTCTCCGCCTCGCCCAGCCGCAGGAGGCCGTTGTCCACGAAGACGCAGGTGAGCCGGCGGCCGATCGCCTGGTGGAGCAGGACGGCTGCGACGGAGGAGTCGACCCCTCCGGAAAGACCGAGAATCACGCGCTTGTCGCCGACCGTCTCCCGGATCTCCGAAACGGCGTCGCGGACGAAGGCGTTCATCGTCCAGCTCTTCGCGCAACGGCAGACGCCGAAGAGGAAGTTCTTCAGCATCTTTTTCCCCTCTGCCGTGTGGACCACCTCCGGATGGAACTGGAGGCCGTAGAACCGGCGCTTCGCGTCCTCGGCGGCCGCCACCTCGGTGTTCTCCGTCGAGGCGGTGATCCGGAATCCCTTCGGCAGGCGGCCGATCCGGTCGCCGTGACTCATCCAGCAGCGCGTCTTCTTCTCGACGCCGGCAAGGACGCCGCCCCCCTCTTTCCGGACGTTCAGCTCTGCGAAACCGTACTCCCGCTTGTCCGAACGGATCACCTCGCCGTCCAGCGCATCCACCATGAACTGGAGGCCGTAGCAGATTCCCAGGATCGGAATCCCAAGATCGAAGATCCCCTTGTGCACGCGTGGCGAGCGCGCCTCGTAGACGGAGGAGGGCCCGCCGGAAAGGATGATTCCCTCGGGCCGAAGCTCCCGGATCTTCCCGAGTTCGATTCCCGGCGGCTCGATCTGGCAATAGACCTGATGCTCCCGGACCCGCCGGGCTATGAGCTGGTTGTACTGCGATCCGAAATCGATGATCAGGATCATGGCTTACGCTCCTTTCCTGAAAAGATGCATGGGGAACAAGTCGTTCCTCATCCGGGCATTCTCCCGTCGTCCATCAGGCGGATAAATTCATCGAAGAGATAATCCGCGTCGTGCGGGCCGGGCGCCGCCTCGGGATGGTACTGGACACTGAAAGCCGAAAGCGCCGGATAGCGGAGCCCTTCGGAGGTGTGGTCGTTGAGATTGTCCTGGATCGTCTCCCGCTCCCCCGAGAGGGATTCGGGCAGGACCACGAAACCGTGATTCTGCGAGGTGATCTCGACCCGGCCGCTCCGGCGGTTCTTGACGGGCTGGTTGATCCCGTGGTGGCCGAATTTCAGCTTCGCCGTCCGGCCGCCCGCCGCCTGCCCCAGGATCTGGTGTCCGAGGCAGATTCCAAAGATCGGAACCTTTCCCAGGATCGTCCGAACCGCCTCCACGATATACGGGAGAGCCGCCGGATCGCCGGGACCGTTGGACAGAAGGACGCCGTCGGGCCGCAGGGCAAGAATGTCCTCTCCCGTTGAAGTCGCCGGAAGGACGAGGACCTCGCATCCCCGCTTCTCCAGGTGGCGGAGGATGTTGTACTTAACGCCGCAGTCGAGGACGACGACGCGCCGCCGGACCGCCGCGCTGGAGGAGGCGGTGGAGACGGAACCGGCAGCCATTTTCCGGGGCGCACCGTCCTTCCAGAGATAGGATTCGCGGCAGGTCACCGCCTTGACAAGGTCCCGGCCGACCAGCCCCGGATAGGCCCGGACGCGCTGGAGAAGGCGGTCGACCTCCGCCGTCTCCGTGGAGAGGACGCCCCGCATGGCGCCGGCGAGGCGGATGCGGCGGGTCAGCGCCCGCGTGTCGATCCCCTCCACCCCGAGCTTGTCATGGGTCTCCAGGAAGGTCTTCAGATCCTGCACGGAACGCCAGTTGCTCGGATACCCCTCGTACTCCCGGACGATGAATCCTTCCAGGTGGATTCCGGCCGATTCCATGTCCTCCGGGTTGATCCCGGTGTTGCCGATCAGCGGGCAGGTCATCAGGACGATCTGTCCTTTGTAGGAGGGGTCGGTGAGAATCTCCTGGTAGCCGGTCATCCCCGTGTTGAAGACGACCTCGCCCAAGACCTCGCCCTTCCCGGCAAAGGCATTTCCCCGGTAAACGCTTCCGTCTTCCAGGACCAGCAGGGCCTGTTTTCTTCCCTCCCCGACCATCACGCGCCGCTCCCAGACTTGTTGCGAGGGTATCAAAAAGAAAAAAAGTTATCAGAAAGATCCCCTTTCGTAAAGGAAAATTCATGACAACCCCCTTGGGGACACGATGCGGCATCGTGTCCCCGTTCCGACTGTCAGCCTTACAGCATCGGCAGGTAACGGTCGATTTCGAACTGGCTCACATGGATGCGGAAACGATCCCACTCCACCTTCTTGTTCTCGACGAACTTGTCGAAGATGTGCTCCCCGAGGGTGTCGCGGACGAGTTTGCTCCCCTGCACGTTGATCAGCGCCTCGTAGAGACTGCCGGGCAGCGAGGTGATCCCCGCCGCCGCCCGCGCCTTCTCGTCCATCTCGAAGATGTCCTCTTCGATCGGCTCGGGCAGCGGATAGGCCTTCTCGACCCCCCTCATCCCGGCGGCCAGCATCACGGCAAAGGCCAGGTACGGGTTGCAGGCCGGGTCGGGCGAGCGGTACTCAATCCGGGTCGCCCTCTCCTTTCCGGGCTTGTACATCGGGACGCGGACCATCGCGGAGCGGTTCCTTCTTGCCCAGGAGACGTAAACCGGGGCCTCGTAGCCGGGGACGAGCCGTTTGTAGGAGTTGACCCACTGATTGCAGATCGCGGTGATCTCCGGGGCGTGGGTCATGATGCCGGCGATGTAGTGCTTGGCCATTTTCGAGAGGTTGTATTTGTCCCGGCCGTCGAAGAAGCAGTTCTTGGACCCTTTGAAGATCGACTGATGGACGTGCATGCCGCTTCCATTCTGACCGAAGACCGGCTTCGGCATGAAGGTCGCATAGACGCCGTTCTGCCGGGCGATCTCTTTGACCGCGATGCGGTAGGTCATCACCTTGTCGGCCATCGCGAGCGCATCGTCGTAACGCAGGTCGATCTCGTGCTGGCTCGGAGCGACTTCGTGGTGGCTGTACTCGACCCGGATCCCCATCTCCTGGAGGGCGAAGATCGTCTGGCGGCGCAGGTCGGTCGCCCGGTCCACGGGGAGGCCGTCGAAGTAGCCGCCCATGTCGAGGAACTCGGGGGCTTTGTCGGAGGCGAAATAGAAGAACTCGAGCTCGGGACCTACGTAGAAGGTGTAGCCCTGGTCGTTGATCTTCTTGAGGGTCCTCTTCAACACATAGCGGGGGTCGCCCTCATAGGGGGTGCCGTCGGGATTCTGGATGTCGCAGATCATTCTCGCGACCGGGCGGTCGGAGGGCCGCCAGGGAATCACCTGGAAGGTGGTGGGATCGGGCCTGGCGATCATGTCGCTCTCCTCGATCCGGCAGAAGCCCGCGATGGAAGAGCCGTCGAAGCCCATCCCTTCTTCCATACCCTCTTCCAGCTCGCTGGGGGTGATGCTGAAGATCTTCTGCACCCCGAGGACGTCGGTAAACCAGAATTGAATGAAACTGACGTTTTTCTCCTTGACGATTTTCAACACATCCTTCTTTGTTTTCAATTCATACATGGCCAGATCCTTTCTTGGTACAAAATTGTTCTTGGTTTGGTGGAATGTCCCTCTTTCCGAAGCTGTATACAGCAACCCCCGTGCCAAAGATCTCTATCCCGGCGGATCATTTTGGGTCAGACGCCAGATCCCGCAGGGGAAGGCCCCCGCGCAGAACCCACAGCCGCGACATACGCGACATAAAGGAAGCCTGCATCTTCGCAGCAGGCCGCGATCCGTCTGCCCCTGAGCGTTTAATGGTATCCTTCCAGGGACCCTGTGGGCAGGATCCATTTGAAATTTTCGGGGAGGAGGGTCCGGCGCTGCCCATCGACATCCAACATCAGCCGGCTCTCCTCGCGGCGAAGTCCAAGGCCGAAAATCTCTTCCACCTTGAGGAGGCGCCCTGAGATCTCCTCCCACTTGTTCTCATCCACCGGGTGCGCTTTGCTGCCCTGGTACTGGGATTCCTCAAGCTTCCCGTGGGGGTCGAAGAAGATCACCTCGCCGGCGGATGCGCCGGCCAGGATCTTGGCCCCGCTGTACGGGGATTCCAGAGCGTGCAGGGTTCCATCCGGCTCCCGGTAAAGCCCCAGCAGGATCACCGACCCGCCCATCAAGGCCTGGCAGAGATGTTCGACGGCGGTGCCCACCAGGTTCACCTGCAGGCCGGGACCGCGCGGGTCGCTCACGGCGCAGACCCACCCGCGGTCTACGACATTTCCGAGGATGTTGAACTCGCCGCCCTTGGCGGAGAACCCTGTGACCTTCCCCACATCGCCGTGAATTTCCAGTACGCCCGAATGGCTGACCATCCCCGTGAAGTTCTGGGCATGTCCGTGAACCCGCACCCGGGCGCCCATGTTGAAGGCGCCGCAGTACTCGCCAGGGCTGCCGTAAACATCGATCAGGGTGTCGGTGGTGGAACCGCGGCCGATCCCCATGCCGATCCCGCGCTGGCCCTGCGTCCGGTACACGATGAATTTCCGCCAGCCCAGATTGTGGGCCTGGTCGAGGAAGGTAGAGAGGACCCGGGAAGGATCGATTCCTTCGGGCCGGAACCCCCGGGCGTCAACCACCAGGGTCTGTTCACTCTTCACAGGCCGTTCCAGCTTGGCGGCATTCTCCAGGGTCACGCGGATCATGCCGTTGCCGCTCCGGAAATCATCCAGACGATCCAGCACCCCGTTTATGCTCTCCCTCAGGATATGGGAGAGAACCCCTCTGTCCTTCTTCCCCGTGTTCCAGCCGGGCAGATGGTCGCTGATGCGCGTCAGGTGTTCAACGGCTTGCCCCACCGGGAAGCTTTCCGTGATCCTCTCGATGGCCTTCTTAAAGTCGCCGAACCCCCACTGCGGCAAGCGTTCACGGACGACCGGGGCAGGGTTGGAATCCACCTTCCCTTCCAGGATGCCTGCCGCGGCCGGGGCGATCTGCGGCGCCGGGTATTCACCGTGAGGGATCTGGATGGCTTTGCCGAATTTATCCCGAACTTCGTGGCCGGTAATCTTCCCCCCTTCATCATAGAAGACACGGCTGACCATGCCGGTCTTGACCGTAAAGTTCAGGGCCGGCGAGGTGCTGCGGACAATCCCCAAACGGTAGAGCTCCTCCATGCCCGCGTCGCACCCCTGCTTCTCCGAGCAGATGATGGAAACGAAACTGTCGCCGTCATCATAGAGCATGGCCACATTGGGACGCAACAGCGACGGGTCGATGATGTCGAGCCGTTCGATCACACGGCGGTAGGGGTCGATGCGGCCGCAGAGGTACTGGTACGGCCCGTCGGGAGCGCTCTCCAGCTCCACTTCCTGCACCCGTTCGTAACGGTCCCGGATCCCCGAAGGAAGCTGGGTCAGGTGCCACCCGGTGGTAGGGGAGAATGACTCCACCAGCGTGTCGAAGGGGTAATGCAGATACTGGCTGAGCACATGGAGCTTGAGGGCGGCCACGGCGGTATCGGTCTGGGCCAGCGGCGTCAGATTGAACTGCGTCACCCGGTTGAGCATGGTCCGGTAATTGGTCGTCTCGCCGTTGTGCGTGAGTGCTGTGTGCAGCTCGGCGAAGGGGTGGGCGTTCATCTGGTCCACCACCGAACCCGTGGCCAGTCTCCGGTGGATGACATTGACCGGCGCATCCGGCAGCTCCCAGGGGAGGTGCATCCCGTCGGTCTTCCAGCAGCCGGAGTTGCGGCCGCAAGAGAGGACCGCCGCCATTTTCTCCCGGACCTGGAAATAATTCTCCCGGGTTATGGTCCGGGCCAGGCGGTAGATATATTCATCCTCCGCCTCCTGCATAAACGCCTTGTCGCTCTTGTAATTATCCCGGGTCAAATCCCGGTAGCGGGTCTGCCGGGGGGGCCAGATGGGATCCGAAAGCAGCTCGTTTTCCACGAACTGTTCCAGCTCCTCCGGCCGGACCCGGACGAAGAACCGGAAGACATCCCCCGGGTCCTTCTCCCCGAAGCAGCGGAAATCCATCTCTTCGGCACTCCGGCTCCCGTTATGGGACCGTTTGTAGGGGATACGCCATTCCTCCATGTCTCCCGTAAAACCATCCACTTGCAACCCCTGGAAATACCGGTCCATGATCTCTTGCATGATGAGCCGCCGGTTCACCAGGATCTCCTGCCGGGCTCTGCGCCGGACTTCCTCCGGGTCCATTTCCGGATTCTTGGCCAGAGACTCTTCTTCGACCCGGGACTGCAGAATTCCCTTGACCAATACCTGGAAGGCATAATGATCCAGGTGGTGGGGGTAGCAGCCGCCCTTCCAGATGCCTACGCCGTCCATGCCCCGGTTGGCCATGCGATCCAGCATGAGATCCATCACGCTGCTCGGGATGAAATGGTTGGAGACAATGGCCGCCACGCCGCAGTCCGAGGGGGAGGGAACAGATGCCGGCACGGGCCGGTCGATCCGGGCAGGAGACGCATCTTTCGCCGGGACCGCAATCAGCCGGCTGCAGCGGCGCCTCTGCACCCTCTCCTCCAGGAGGGGCCAGGCAATACGGTCATAACAACCCCGGAGCTCCCGGATGTCCTTCAAGCCCAGGGCCGCCAGGGCCTTGATAATCTGGGCCTGCAGGATGGCGCGGAAGTTGATGATCTGCTGAGCGTTGATCTCCACGTTGCGCAGCAGTTGCATCCTGGGCTCGATGGTGGAGATGCCGCTGCGGCACCCTGATTCGCAGTTGCGGTCCCGGACGCAGCCGATGGCCACAAGGTCGGCGGTCCCCAGGACCACCCCGTCCAAACCCATTGCGACCCCTTTGATGATGTCCCCCCAGGTGCGGAACCCGCCGCTTCCGATGAAGACGACGGAATCCCTGAGGCCGTCATCCATCAATTTCTCGTGGCAGATGGGGATAGCATACTCCATATGCATGCCCATCTGACCCTTGATGATATCGGGCGCAGCGCCGGTGCCCCCCCGCGGCCCGTCGAGCCAGACCTCGATCACCATGTGGTTGTCCTTAGCGATGCGCGCCAGGCCGGAGACGATGAACTCGATGTCGGGGGAAGGCGAGACTTTGATGCTGACCGTTGTCCGGCGGTTGATCATCCGCAAGGCGTCGATGAAGGCCTTCACGTCTTCGATGGAGTAGCAGTTGTGGAAAGGGAACGGCGAGATCAGGCTGACCCCTGCCGGGACCCCACGGAGGCGGGAGACCAGACCGAAGACTTTCCGGCCCAGCAAATGGCCGCCCACGCCCTGTTTGGCACCCTGGCTGTAAGCGATGACCACGCGGCGGGCGCGGCGAATGGTCTCTTTGGTAACACCGAACAAACCGGTCTTGAGTTCGGTGGAGATATAGGGCTCATCGTCGGGAGCTACAACGGTGACAAACTGGACCGGCATCGCATCGGGGTACTGCGCCAAAGCGGACAGCAGTTCGTCGCTGAGCGAAGATCTCATGGAGGGGTCCGCCACCTCTAAGCGTATTTGATCCCGCAATTCCGTCACGGGGATCAGCTTCCTCTCTTCCATAAACCGGCGCAGTGCATCTACCAAAGTATCCGACAGGTCCAGAGGGTCCCACTTTTCATCGAGGAGGTAGGAGGTGGGATATCCCCCTTCGCCGGTATCCATCTGCGTGTCCATGGTACGCGTGGCCATGACGCGGGCCCGCCAGGTCCCAGGACCGATGGAGCCGATAGACATGCCGCCGCCCATGAGGGGCGAGCGGAGCCTCAGCTCCGGAGTGAGCTGAAGGGCCGTCTCCACTTCATCCAGCTTCTCCTCAGCGGTAGAGTCGGGGTCCGCCTGGAAGAGCACCTGAATCGAGTCAAAACCGTCCCCCAGGTTTCCCCGCTCTTCCGCGCGCGCCAACAGCAGCGTCTGGGGATCCCCGCTTGCCATGCGCCCCACGGCGGCAATCAGGGAGGCGGGCCAGACATAGTCGCGATTGAAGATGCAATAGCAGGAATCCTTGAGGTTCATATCATAGAACCGGTGGGGGCGCTGCGTGGGCTGGACCAGGTTCTTTAACTCCCGGTACTTCCATCCGGCGCCGCTTCCTTCCCGCTGGACCCGGGCCTCGTTCACATTGGCGTTTCTCTCCACGCGCGATGCGTCCTTGAAGATGTCGTAGACCCTCTCCTCCAGGTCGTCAAAGATGACCAGCCGGTTTTCCTCCCCCACCGTCTTCTTGATGTCCTTGAAGCCGGAAGCGCCCAGCACCTCGATGATCTGGATATTCCAGACCTGGATCAGGTTGGCGATCCGTTTGGCCAGGAGCGACGGATCGTGGAGAATCGTTAGGGGTTCCCCGGTCGAATATTTTTGCCGGGCCAGGGGATCGATGGTCAGCAACACCGGCCAGTCGATCTTGATCCCGTTGGCCCCCCTTTGGACAGTTTTCTGGGCATCGGCGGCCGTGCGCATGCCGCCCGCAGCCAGGATGGAGAAGCGGTGCCGCATCTTTTGATCCACCAGGAAATGATGGACCACCGGCACGGCATCCGTCGTGGGGTAGTAGCCCTTCTCCGGATCGTAGTCGGAGATCAGCGCGATGATGTCCACGGGAGAGGAGAACAGAGACTCCAGGATCTTCTGCAAACCCGCAGTGAGGCGAAGGCCGGCATCGAGATGTCCCTTATCAATCCTGATGACCGCGCAGAAGAGGGATTCCGGGAACAGCGCCTTCCATTGATCCGCGGACCCCGCGAAGGGGCCGTCCACTTCGATCTCCACCAGCCCCGGCAGATGGCTTACCGACGCACGAAGTTTCCTCGTCCCGGCCAACAGTTCCTGAGCCTCCCGGGCGGTGAGCCGGAGGATCAGGAGCTCCGAATGCTCTGCAAGCATGGCTGCATGCTTTTCATACTCCGCCAGTCGCAGGGTGAGGCGGCTTCCCATCCGGCCGGCAACCTCCAGCATAGGGCCGAGAAGGTCCTCTCCCCCTTCCATGGGCATTACATCCATTAGGATGGGGGTCTTGACCCTGATTAACCGGGGAGGGAGGGTCGTAAGTTCCTCTCCCTCAAAGACGAGGTATTTGGGGCGCCGGCCAAGCTGCACGCCGATGGCGTCGGCGGAGCTTTCGTACAGCAGGTTCTGCGCCGGACCGACGATATGAAAGTGGCCGAACCGGATGCCGTCGTTCCCGGAGCCGCGGTGCGGGTCTCCCTGTCCGGTCCCGGAGACGGGAATCTTGCCGGTCGTCGCTTCCAGGTCGATGCGGGCAATCAGGTCCCGGGTCCAGTAGGGGTCATCCATGCCAAGGTAATCCGGGTGGAGTTCCACGGTCGTGGCCGCTTTTCCCAAAGCGACCTGGGGGCAGCGTTCCAGGCAGGCCCCGCAGCCGCGGCAAAGCGTTTCCTGATCGATCAGGACGCGGCGGGGGTCGGCTTCATCCCTCTTGCGGACGCTGTACATGCAGGCATCCACGCACGTCCCGCAATGCAGGCAGAGTTCCTCGTCGATCACCACCCGGTGCCGGGGAAATGTCTGGCGATTTTCCTGAATCTTCTGATCGAAGCCCGTACGGATCACGTCCAGGAAGCGGTGAAACTCAGGGGCTTCTTCCACCCCCTGGATGAACTGCATCACCTCCCGGAGGGGGAAGTCGATCGAAGAGGAGAGGTGTTTCTCCAAGTCTTCAAAAAGCTGCCGGTGATTCAGATGGACCTGGCATTCTTCGTCGCAGCGGCCGCAGCGCATGCAGAAGTAAAGGGGCAGGACCTTCGCCAGCGCCAGCTTCTTCGTCCCCAGAGCTTTCTTCATGGTGAGCAGCTTGCCGCGGGCGGTGATCGTTTCGTCCCCCGTGGCCCGGTAGACCGGGCATCGGTCCACACAGCTGCCGCACTGGGCGCAGGAGAGGACGTCGTTGGCTATCCCCCCCAGCCCTTCGGCGGAAACGGGCACGCGGCGCTTGAGCTTTGCCTCCGGAAGTAAGGAAAAGACCCTGAAGAGAAGCCATTGCATGGCGGCCATCTCCAGGTTGAAGAGGCCCGGCCGGAAAAGGATCTTCTGCAGCGGGCCCAGTCTTCCCTTGGCGCCGAAGAACTTGCCGGCGTTGAGGATCCCCTCGGGGTCCACTTTTTTCTTATAGCGGACCAGCTCCTTCCGCTCTTTCTCCGAGTACAGGTCGTTCAGGAACGGCGTGTTCCAGACCCCCAGACCGTAGGGCTTGCCGTGAAAACCCTGAATCGCCAGCCTGACGAGCATGGGAACCAGCATGAGATCGACATAAAAGAGGGTCGTTCGGTAGTCGGAGGCGATCAGGGGCAGAAAGAGGGCCTGCCCATCGCGAATCACGTGGGAGGTTGAATAGAATTTCACCCCCAGCCGTTTCCCCCACTCTTCGATGGTGGCGTGGTACGCGGCCACCTGGTCGAGAGGGAGGGTCACCTCCGCGGCCAGCAAGGAAGGACCGATGGATTTGATGGACATGGGCAGAAAGCGTTCATCCCAGAGGTAGCGCGCCGATTCCTCATCCCCCTTCGGCAATCCCTGCTCTTGCAGATAGGCTTCGAACAGACCGGCCTGCCCGGCGTTTTCGAAGACCGCCATGACGCAGTCCCCGTCGGGAATGGAGATCTTACTGTTTCCCTGGCTCTTAAGGGCGCTGAGGAGGGCTCCATGGTAGACGACGAGGTCATCGGGATGGAGCGCGGGGTGACGGGAGATGCGCTGAACGAAGGTATAAGCGGCCGCTGTAGCGGCGAAGGGGATCAGATAAGGATACCAGCGGGAAGGCTGCCGCCCGACCCGCAGGGTAGCCTCGACGATGATACCCATCTGCCCCTCGGTGGCGATAAACTTTTCGATCTCCGGATCCTCGGCCGTAAGGGTGAGAACTTTTCCCTCAGGCGTGATCGCCCGGAGGGAGATCAGCTGTTTCCGGACCGGACCGTGGCGGAAGGTGCCGAAGCCCATTCCCCCCGTGGACATCCATCCGGCGAAGGTCCCGCCTTTGCCGGAAGGCATGCTGAGGAGGGTTAATCCGGAGCGCTCCAGCTCCCGTCCGATGCTCAAAAAACGGGCGCCAGGTCCGAGGGTCACCTGGAGGGATTCAGGATGGACAGAGATTGCGTCCATCAATCCGAGGTCGATGAGGATTCCGCCGAACACCGGAACGGCTCCGCCGTAGCCCCAGGTGCCGGCGCCCCGGACGGTTAAAGGAATTTTGTGTTCCCGGGCGAAAGCGAAGATCTCCAGGATGTGGGCCTCTGTGAGCGGCTGAAGGATGAGATCCGGCAAGCTCTTCAACATGAGGTCCCTGATCAGCGGGGGGAGATCCGCGTTGAGGTCGCTGCGGTAATACTCAAGCTTCTCCGGATCTTCTACGCTCTTCAGGCCGGGATTCCGGCGTAAGAAATCGGAGAGAGATTCATGCCAGGCCGGCTGCCTTTTCCTGCTTGATGCCATAATTTGATGTTCTCAGATTCTGAGCCAACCCCGGTTTCCCAGATTCAGCCTGTGAAAACGGATGCTCGAAATTCAAACGTTATATTTTTTTAGGGGAACTCTTCCTGCCTGAAATCCATCCTTTCCATCGATTCACCTTGCCTCCCTTTTCCATCAGCATCCAACCTCGTCGAGGCCGCGATGCCCTTGCCCCGGAAAAGGCCCAAAGTGTTTTAATCAGCTAAAAGCATGCCATATTCCGGAAACGGCAGGAGGCGCAGCCGGAAAAATGCGTTGTGATTACGGGAGGTCTTCTTTCCAGCTCCGGCGGAGATGAAAAGGCGCGGGAGACACGCAACAAAAATGTCGTATTACCGAAAAAAAGAACAAATATGTTTCACAGCCGAGCCGCCATCGGGCAGACAGATTTTTCAACTTTCCTTCGCGCCGGGGCGCGGGGCGTCCGCCGTTTTCGCGCGGAAAGGCCGGGGATCGATCCCCATCTTCCGGATCCGGTACTGGATGATCCGTTTCGTGGTCCCGAGGAATTTCGCCGCCCGTGTCTGGTTCCCCCGGGTTTCCCGGAGGGCGTTGGTGATCAGCTCCCGTTCCTGCGCCTCGACGACGGCGTTCAACCTTCCCTGCTCCTTCCGCTCCGCGCTTTTCAACCGGAGCTGCAGGGAGGGCGGCAGATGCACCGGCTCGATCGTGTCCCCGGGCGTGAGGAGAATCGCCCGTTCAATGCAGTTCTCTAACTCCCGGACATTGCCCGGCCAGTGGTAGGCGAGCAGGATGTCCGACACCGCCGGAGCGATCCTCTTCACCGGCTTCCCCATCTTCTTGGTATATTTCAGGACGAAGTGGTCGGCGAGGAGAATAATGTCGCTCCCCCGCTCGCGCAACGGCGGCAGGTATAGGGGAAAGACGTTGAGGCGGTAGAAGAGGTCGGCGCGGAATCGGCCGGTCGCGAGATCCTGTTCGAGAAGCCGGTTGGTCGCGGCGATGATCCGTACATCGACCCGGACCACCCGGGCGGAACCCAGCGGCTGGAACTGCCTCTCCTGGAGGACGCGGAGCAGCTTGACCTGCGCCGCCGCGGAGAGCTCCCCCACCTCGTCGAGGAAGATCGTCCCCCCGTGGGCCTCTTCGAACCGCCCGCGCCGCTGGTGGATGGCGCCGGTGAAGGCCCCCCGTTCATGGCCGAAGAGCTCGCTTTCGATCAGGGTGTCGGGAATAGCCGTGCAGTTGACTTGAACGAGCGGCCCCTTGAGGCGGGGGCTGTTTTTGTGAATCGCCCGGGCGACCAGCTCCTTGCCCGTCCCCGTCTCCCCGTGGATCAGGACCGTCGTGTTGGAATCGGCCACCTGGGCAACCATCCCGAAGATATTCTGCATCACCCCGGAATGGCCGATGATGTCCGCCGACGGTGTCCGGGAACGGCCGAGGAGATGGCGGAGGCGCCGATTCTTCTCCTCAATGGCGCGGCTGTGGACCGCCTTGGCGAGGAGTTCGGCGACCGAGGAGAGCATGGCGAGTTCACGGTCCAGATTCTCCACCTGGCGCGCCACCTTGTCCGCCGAAAGGACCCCGATGACACGGGCGTCGTAGACGATAGGCACGCAGAGAAAGGTCAGCTCCGCCCGATTCAGGGAGCGTCTGGCGCCGGTCCTGTCCAGAAAATGGGCCTCCTTGCTGAGGTTTGCGCAGGCCATCGGCCGGCCGGTCTGCGCCACTTTGCCCGTAATTCCCTCGCCGGACTGGTAGCTCACGTCCTTTCCCTGGATGTCGACGCCGTGCGCCACATCGAGACAGACCTCTCCCGTCTCGCGATCCAAATGCGAGATCATCCCCCGCTGCATCCCCAGCCGATCGCTCATCTCCCGGAGGGCCTGTTCGAGCTGCTCCCGCAGTTCCTGGGGCTGGGCCAGGATCCGGGCGATGGCATGCAACGCGGCGAGTTCTTTGTAGTTATGAATGCTGATCTCCTTTGTCCCGGGCATGACGACCCGCGACGGCCGCCAAATTGAGGAAGTCCTGATCGAAGCGGTTCTCCTGACCGGGTGCGCTTCCAACAATTCTCGCCTAACATGCGGGAACGAGGGGCGCAATACAAAAAATCTTCCTTGCCGGAGAGGCCCACCCTGTGGGGGAACTCCACTACAACGGCTCTCCACAGACTCCTTCCGGTCCCCTCCCTGCCGGCGGTTCCTCTGTCTTCGGACCGGGGAAAATGCCTTTTCGCAGAAATGAGCAGTCTCATGCTAACACTGTTTGACACAAAAATGCAATGCGTGCTGTGGGAAATGGATTTCGTTTTTGAGGCCCGCGATCAGGTGCGGCGCAAGACGGCGCTGCCTGCGGGAGGACAGACGGATTGCATCATCGTGCATCCATGAGAAGACGGGTTCATCCGGTTGATGCGTTACTTCCTGTATTCCGCAAACAGCCGGCCTTGACGAAAATGCAAGACTTCAACCGGTAATCATTCATAGTTTCTACGCCACCGTGACCCCGAGGCACCCTGAAAAGGCAGGCCTTGCAGTCGTTGCTTCCGTGAATTGACAGTCTGCCGGCCCGGCGGATTTCCGGATGCACCTGAAGCCGTCGCGATATTTTCCAGTCATTTTCCGGGGGATGATTCCACGGGGGAAGGAAGACGCACTGCGCCTTTTCTTTCATCGATATCGCCGGGATAGGTCATCGCTTCCTGGCTCCGTTCCCGGGTGCGGATGCGGATCACCTCCTCCACGGGATAGACAAAGATCAGCCCGTCCCCCTGTTCGCCGGTATAGGCCGAACTGAGGATCGCCTCAATCGTTGCCTGGAGATTGCGATCGCTCAGAACGATATTGACCTGGATCTTGGGCAGCATGTCAACCATATAAGTGCCGGAACGGCCCGCCAGCTTGACGCCGCCCTGGCGTCCATGCCCTCGAATTTCAAATATATTCAATCCTACGATGCCGATTTCACTCAGGGCGTCCTTGACATCGTTGACCTTGTCTTCACGAATGATAGCTTCAATCTTCTTCAGCATGATACAATCTCCTGGGCATTCAATGCGGCAGGTTTACGAGTAGGACCGCTCTCCGTGGGAGCTGATATCCAGACCGACCTCCTCCTCCATGACGGTGACCCGCAGTCCGATGCTCGCGCGGAGCAGCCTTGCCAGCATGTAGGTCATCCCGAAACTGAAGGCCATCGTGACCACAATGGCCAGAAGCTGAACTCCCATCTGTCCGGGATTGCCGAAAAACAGGCCGTTGGCGCCATCAGCATTGACGGCCGTCGTGGCAAAGAGGCCGGCGGCGATCATGCCCCAGGTGCTCGTCATGCCATGGCAGGCCCATACGTCGAGGGACTCATCCAGCCTGTGCCGGTCCCGGAAACGCATGGCGTAATAGGCCAGGGGTGCGGCGACCACCCCGATCAACATAGCCGCCATCGGCGTCACAAAACCGGAAGCGGGGGTCACCGCTGCCAGACCGACGACCATCCCCGTAGCGATCCCCAGGGGGCTGGGCCGACCATCCAGCCAGGAGAGCATCATCCAGACCAGACCGGCCGTTGCGGCCGAGGTGTTGGTGGTGAGAAGTGCGTTTACCGCCACGCCGTTCGCAGCAAGGGCGCTACCGGCGTTGAAACCGAACCATCCCACCCACAGCAATCCGGCCCCCAGGACCGTGAACGGGATGTTGTTTGGCTCCATCGGAGACTTGCCGAACCCCTTGCGCGGCCCGATCACCAGCGCAAAGGCCAAGGCCGAAAAACCGGCCGCGATGTGCACCACCGTTCCCCCGGCGAAATCCAGAACGCCCAGCGCCTTCAGCCAACCTCCCTGCCCCCAGACCCAGTGGCACAGGGGATCATAGACCAGCGTGGCCCAAAGCAGGCTGAACAGGAGAAAACTTTTGAATTTTACACGCTCGACGAAGGCGCCGGTGATCAGCGCCGGGGTGATGACCGCAAACATCATCTGAAAAGCGGCGAAAAGTCCATGCGGGATAGTCCTGCCGTAGTCCGGATTAGGCAGCGCACCGACCCCGTTGAAGCCCAGGAAATTCAACCCACCGATGATTCCCTGAATGTCCTCGCCGAAGGCGAGAGAATAGCCATAGAGCAGCCACTGCACCCCGATCAGGGCCATAAAGGTATAACTCAGGGTCAGCGTGGAAAGGACGTTTTTCCGGCGGACCATCCCCCCGTAAAACAGCGCGAGGGCCGGCGTCATCAACAGAACCAGAGAACAACAGACCAGCACCCAGGCGGTGTCGCCCGCATTGATTGGATTCAGCATTCTTCCTCCCATACTTCTTGATGAAATCAGCCCGGTTCGGGGGATGATCGGCAAAATTATAACGAACCGCTGCCTTTCTCGCAAAGAGTTGTCATTGTTGTGCGCCTCCTGGCCAAGATCGGGGGCGGTGCGGCCAAAATGTTCACGCCATCCGGGGTACATCCCCACCCTCCACGGCCAACATGATGCATGGCATGGGGGTGGAGGCGGCGAGTGGATGAGTGCAGGCAGGGATTCAGAAGAGGCCCTCTTCCCTGATGCCGTAGCGCTCCTCCATCAACCGGGTCGATTCGAGATCCATCAATGGATCATCCGGCTGCGGGACAGATTGCTTTCCCGGACCTGAAACCCCGCCGGCAGGTTGTGCGTGGTATCTGTCGGTGGCACGGGCGGCGATATTGAACGCTTCGCTTCCAAAGATCATCCGTTGCGAAATCATCTGCATGGTCTGGACCTCCATCAACCGCTTGGCTTAAAACGATCCTCAAAAGAATCGCCTTTTCATTATGCACCGCAAGAACGGTGCCATCAGGCCATGCCGGAACGATAGATGCAAAATTCCGTATTCATTATTGTTGTGGTGTGTCGGGTCAGGCGGGAATTTTCAATAAAACGCAACAATATTGTACCGGCTTTCAAAAGCGGCACAAAAGCGTCCGGACGCCCTGGTTCAACGGGAAAGAAATGTAGAATAAGGACCGTATCCTCTACCATTCTGTTGTACTGATTCTTATAAACATAGGGGCGATTCTTTATAAAATATTTATATCTTCATCCCAATTCTTAACAACATCCTGATATCTTAAGTGTTATTATAGCCAAAAAGGGGTTGATGTATGTATCTTATATTCCTTGGCGTAATCGTCATTTTTTTCGGGATAAAGGGGGAGGTTTCGTGTACGTGATCGTGGTGGGTTGCGGGGACGTGGGTGCGCAGTTGGCCATTCTTCTGTCCACCGAAGGGCATGATGTGATCGTCGTCGACAAGAACCCAGGTGCCTTCAAGCGTCTTGGGTCCACGTTCAACGGCATCAAGATCACCGGGTATGGGTTTGATGAGGATGTTCTCCGGGAGGCGGGGATTGAAAAATGCGATGCCTTCGCTGCGGTGACCGATCAGGACAACTCCAACATGATGGCCGCGGAGGTGGCCTCCAGGATCTACAAGGTCCCCAAGGTGGTGGCAAGGCTTTACAACGCGGAGAGGGAAAGCACCTTCCAGCAGCTCGGGTTGGACTATGTCTGCGCGACGACCATGGTGGCCCAGAGCGTCCTGGAAAGACTGGTGGAGGGACATGGTCACCATCTGGTCATGCGGGGCGACGCGGAGCTGATCGAGTTTATCGCGAGTTCCGCGGTGGACAACAAGAAGGTCATCGAAGTCCAGATTCCCAACGAGTTCCGCATCTGCCTTGTGACGCGTGACGGATCCACTTTCATTCCCTGGCGGGAGTCCGTCCTGAAGGAACGCGACACGATTCTGGCGATCATCAAGAACGAGTCGCACGCGCTGATTAAAAAATACATGAGAAAGGCTTGAAGAAATGTACATCGTGATCAACGGGGGGGGGAAAGTCGGCTCCTACCTCGGCCGGGCACTTGCCGACAAGGGACATCATGTGGCCATCATAGAGAAGCGAGAAGAAGTGGTGAATAACTTGATCGAAGAGCTTCCCACCGACGTTCTCTTGATCGAGGGGGACGGATGCGATGTGAAATTCCAGGAGGATGCGGGGGTAGGGCACGCGGAAGTCTTCGTGGCGGTTACCGGAGAGGATGAGGACAACCTCGTCTCCTGCCAGTTGGCGAAGGTCCGGTTCAACGTCGCACGCACGGTCGCCCGTGTGAACATTCCTAAAAATGAACATATTTTCAATGCACTGGGGATAGAGGCCATTTCCGCCACCACCGTCATCAGCCGCCTGATCGAAGAGGAGATGTCCGCCGGAGAGGTATCCACCTTCCATGTCCTGAAGAAGGGACGGTTGGCCCTGGTGGAGATGATCCTTCCGAAGGAGCACTGCAAGGTGTGCAACAGGCAGGTGTCGGAGCTGGAACTGCCGGGGAATACGGTGCTCGTGGCCGTAATTCAAGGGGAAAAGGTCATCGTCCCGCGGGGAAATACGGTGATGGAAGCGGGCGACCGGGTGATCGCCGTAACGCCCATCGATCAGAAAGATGAACTACGCCGGCTCCTGATGGGCCGCTAAAAAAAGAAGGAGAAAAGTCATGTCCGCCAACAAAGCCGAATACCTGAACTTGGGGAAACCCCGGAACTACATCCATTACCTCGTCGGAATCGCGGTTGAATCGGCCGCCGTCGGGATGCTCATGGTCATCGCCTATATCATCTCGGGCCTCGGACTAGGGCTTCCCCGATGACTCTCCACCTGGGATCCATTTCAATGTTGAAGAGGGAAACGTGATTATAAGACCGCGAATGAGTGATTTTAAGGTCATCTGCCTGTACACCGGGAAGGTGATCATCGGGGTGGGACTCTTGATGCTGATACCCCTCGCGACGGCCCTGTGCTTCGGCGAGTGGAACCCGGCCATCGAGTTTCTGATCGGCATCGGCGCCTGCCTGGTATTTGGCCTGGGCATGGAGGCATCGTGCCAGACCCGGCGGGATCTGAACTGGTCCCATGGCCTGGTGGTGGCGAGTTTCTCCTGGTTCGTGGCCACGGCGCTGGGCGCCATCCCGCACTGGCTGTCGGGCCATTTCGGGTCGTATCTCGACGCAATGTTCGATATCATGAGCGGGTTTACCACCACAGGGATGTTTCTTCTCCAGGATCTCGACCATATCAGCCATGGCCTCAACATGTGGCGTCATATCCTGACCTACGCGGGGGGACAGGGGATCATTGTGATCGCGCTGACCTTCCTTTTTCGGGGAACGGCGGGCGCCTACAAGGTCTATGTGGGGGAGGGAAAGGACGAACGCCTCCTGCCGAACGTCATTCAAACGGCGCGGGCCATCTGGCTGGTCTCGCTGACCTATCTGATCGTCGGTTCCTTCGCGTTGTGGATCACCGACCTGTGGCTGGGGCAGGGTTTCGTGAGGGGGGGGCTGCACGCCGTCTGGATCTTCATGGCGGGCTGGTCCACCGGCGGATTCGCCCCCCAATCCTACAACACGGTCTATTACCATTCGCTCATTTACGAGATGATCTGTGCGATCATCTTCATTGGCGGCTCCTTCAACTTCGCCCTCCACTGGGCCGTCTGGACGGGTGACAAGTCTGAAATCAGGAAGAACATCGAAATTATATCATTCTTTATCACCGTCACGCTGGCGATGCTGATCGCCACCGCCGGACTCATGGCTCTCGACGTTTACCCCGACACGATGGCTCTCTTCCGGAAGATGTTCTACCAGGTCGCGAGCGGCCACACGACCACGGGATTCAGCACGATCTACTCGCGGATGTTTGTTCGGCAGTGGGGGCCGCTGGCCATGCTCGGGGTGACCCTGGCGATGGCGATCGGCGCCAGCGCCTGCTCCACCGCCGGCGGTTTCAAAGGCATCCGCATGGGGATCATCTTCAAGGCCCTCATGCAGGACGTGCGCCGCATGATCTCCCCCGAAAGCGCGCGGGTGGCGGCAAAGTGGCATCACATCACGACCCGCGTGCTGGACGACCAGACCGTCCGCACGGCCATGTTGATCGTTCTTTCCTACGTCGGCATCTATTCTTTGGGGACCCTCGTCGGGGTTTATTACGGCTACGATCTTGTCGAGGCGCTGTTCGATTCCGTCTCGGCCGGGTCCAATACGGGCCTTTCCTGCGGTGTGGCGAGCCCCTCCATGCCGGTCCCCATGAAGATCGTCTACATCTTCGAGATGTGGGCAGGCCGGCTGGAGTTCATGAGCGTCTTCGCCCTGATGGGCTATATCGTGGCATTGGTGCGGGGAAGGTGAAGCGGGCGGATTGGATGGGGAAAGATGGGTATTCTATGAAAATGCGGATTCACGGGGCAGCGGCAGGGATGACGGGCTTTTTCATTGCAATGGCGCTGCTTCTTTCCATCCTTTCGGGAACGGCCCGAAGCCAGGCTCCCGGCCACCGGATCGGCGTGAACCCGGCCTATCCCGTTCCCACCGGGGAAACCCCCGCGGGGGTTGAGGTGAACAGCGCGACGCTGGTGGAAAATGCCAATCTTTGGAACGGGCGGATCGTCGCCTTCAAGGGCGAGGCGATCGGGGAGGGCATGGTTCGGGGGAAAATGGCCTGGCTCCATCTCAATGATGACGCCTACATGGAGAAGAACATTGAGGAAGGCGCCGTCCTGGGGGGGTACAACAGCGGTCATGCGGTCTGGATCTCCGCCGAACTGGTCAAAAAGATACGCTTCTTCGGGGATTTCAAGCATGATGGGGATATCGTCAGGGTGACCGGGACGTTCAATGCGGCCTGCCGGGAGCACGGGGGAGACATGGACATCCACGCATTGTCCCTGGAGATCATCCGGCCCGGCCATCCGGTGCGTCATGTTGTGAATATGCAAAGGGGCATGATCGCCGTTTTGCTCTTTGTCGTCGCCGCCCTGCTCTACACGCTTCGACGAATAGCGGTACGCCGCCGGATATGATCAAACAGAAGTTCATCCGCTGATTCTGCGAATTCTTGTAGCGTTATGCCTTGTGCGGCAGGATTATTTTGGGGAATCGGATGAGGTCGGCAAGAACTTTTATATCGTCATGGAATCCCCGTCCATCCGGATAAGGAACAAATCGGTACTGGGGAGCGTTTTCCGGAAGAGAGCGATCTTTTTCGCGGCCTTTGCCGATCCCATTGCCAGCATACTGGCAGAGAGACCGTTGACAGACATCAGGTTCGGCATCAGTGTTCTTCACGAACACGAATCAGGTCCGCATGCAGATCGGCAAGTCCTTTAAGGCGACACGGTAGGATGTACGACAACTATGGTTTGGACTCTTCGTAAAAAAATCTTTATTGGTTACGGCATCACCCTCGCCTTGATGATAGTTGTGTTGATATGGGCTTTGGTTAATCTTCTTGATTTGGGCAAAGCCAGTGATGCCATCTTGGAGGAAAATTACAAGAGTATTCTTGCAGCGGAAAATATGGTTTACGCCATCGAGAGACAAGATAGTGCGATACTCCTCTTATTCCTCGGTTATGAAAATCAGGCATGGAAACAATTCCGCGATAATGAGAACGAGTTTTTCCTATGGTTGAGCAGGGCAAAAGATAATATCACTGTCGAAGGAGAAGAGCAGATCGTCAAAACGATTCAAGATGGTTATACTAGTTACTTAAATCAAGCCTGTTCAATAATTCAATTTCAGGACCGGGCTTTTCTTTCCGGTCGTGAGGTAGTCAAAAATAATGTCTTGGGTGAGGACGATATCATGTTCAACGGTATGGATGGTCACATTGT
>Ga0247842_10002920_pt1 | contig 24148 bp, 19 predicted proteins | sample LaCruzMarch2015__3_FD_192411 | JGI IMG/M metagenome (GOLD analysis project Ga0247842, IMG submission 192411) | Freshwater microbial communities from meromictic Lake La Cruz, Castile-La Mancha, Spain - LaCruzMarch2015_19m | ecosystem: Environmental > Aquatic > Freshwater > Lake | place: Spain...
TCACCATGGACTGGGTGACGGTGGGTGATCCGGGGAATGCGGCTGACACGGATCCCGCAGGCTACGGTGCCGTGGCTGGCTCGTTTCGGATCATGAAGTTTGAGTTCCAAAACTCGCAGTATGCGGCCTTCCTGAACGCCGTGGCGGCGACCGACCCCTACTCGCTCTACAACGCGAACATGGGCAGCAACCCCCGTGGCGGCATCACGCAAAGCGGTTCGTTGGGGTCGTATACCTACTCCGTCAGGACCGACATGGGTGACAAGCCGGTGAACTACGTGAGTTGGTTTGATGCGGCGAGAGTTTCCAATTGGCTGCAGAACGGACTGGGCTCAGGCGACACGGAGACGGGTGCCTATACGCTCAGCGGGGCAACGAGCGGGAATGCCGTGGCGGTGAACCCCGGTGCGACGTTCTACATCCCGACGGAAGACCAGTGGTACAAGGCAGCCTACTACAAGGGCGGCGGCACGAGCGCGGGCTACTGGGACTACGCCACGCAGAGTGACACGGCTCCGACGGCCGTGACGGCGGGTACTACTGGAATTGGCTCTGCTGGCAACACGGGCAATTTTGCAAATTTCAACCGTGCCGCCGGCTGGAATGAACTAAACGGCAACGTGACTACGGTGGGCAGCAACGGCGGCCCGAGTGACTACGGGGCCTTTGACATGAGTGGCAACGTGCTCGAGTGGAACGATCTCACGGGTGCTGCCGACCCGTCTCGCGGGCTGCGGGGCGGTAATTATAACGACACCATTCCGTCCACCTTGTCGTCCTCCAGCTGGAGCTCGTACGACCCGTCGTTCGAGATCGCCACCCTCGGTTTTCGTCTCGCAAGTCCGGCCGCCACCCCCATCCCCGAACCGGGCACTTGGGCTGCGATGGCCATCTTTGCGGGCGGCGCGGCTTACGCTGGCTGGCGCCGTCGGCGGCGCGCTTGAGTCAGCGGCCTGTTTGGCCGCCGGATCGCTTAGTAACTCTCCGACTGGATTCCTTCGATGCGGGCAAATTGCGCGGTGTTGCGTGTGACCAGGGGAATCTCGAATTGCAATCCCGCGGCCCCAATCCACAAGCCATGCGACCCGGGCAAGGTGTTGGCAGCCCGCAAGCGCGGCGTCCCGTCGAACGAGATCAGGAACCTCGGCTTCCGCGTCGCGAGTGTCCCAGAACCCTCGACCTATGCCCTCATCGCCCTCGCTGGCGCGGTGCTTGTCGCTCGCGTCGTGGTTCGGCGTCGTCGGAGTTAGCGCAAAAGCCTCTCGTTTGCCGGAGTCACGCGGCGCGGTTGCCTGGCGTCCCAAGCGGACATGCTTGGGGTTTGCTTTGAGCGGACGCTAGGGCGGATCAAATATTTTGTGGCAGGGGCCCCGCTGGCTCAGCGGATCGCAACCATGCAGCCGGGTGGCTAGGGGCCAGATGCCCCTACCGTGGGAAATCTTTTCGGTGTGGACGCGCGGCCTCATCGGCAGGCGCTACTGGCAGACTCTCGAGGTGGCCGATGCGCGCGATGCCGTGACCGCGACTGCCGGATTTCGTGCCGAGGCAAAAAAAACGCTGACTCTGCCCGCGAGGGGCAGCGTCAGCGTGGAGTGAAACAAATCAGCGCTTGTCGAGAATGGCGTTCCATTCTTCGAGGCGTTTGGACTGGGCGGCGAAGAGGTCGTCGGTGGGATCGAGGATTTCGATCGATTTGATGGTGTCGCCTTGGGCGACGGCGTTGACCATGTCCTGGCCTTTGGTCACCGAGCCGAAAACGGTGTGCTTGCCGTTGAGGTGCGGGGTGGCGACGTGGGTGATGAAGAACTGGCTTCCGTTGGTCCCGGGGCCGGCGTTGGCCATGGAGAAGATGCCGGGTTTGTCGTGCTTGAGTTCCGGCGTGCACTCGTCCTCGAAGCGGTAGCCGGGGCCGCCGCTGCCCGTGCCGGTCGGGTCGCCGCCTTGGATCATGAAATCAGGGATGACCCGGTGGAATTTGAGGCCGTTGTAGTAGCCGCGTTTGGCCAGGTTGAGGAAGTTGGCCACGGTGACCGGGGCCTTGGACGGGTAAAGGACGCCTTCGATGTCGCCCTTGTCGGTTTTGACGATGATACGGATGTCTTTCATTGATTCTTCACTCTGCGCGGGGACGGCCAGGATGGCGAGGGCGAAAGCAGCGGCGAGGATGGATGTTTTGCTCATGACCCTTTTTCGATATCCACATTTTGTGGCAAGGCAACTCGAAAGCGCGGCGCACCTGCGGGCGCATGATTACCGGTGGCTGGTCAAACGCTGGCGCGCGCTGGCCAAGCGGGCCGGTTGGCCGCTGCGGAAATTCGCCACGGAGGACGGGTTTCCGGTCTATGCCTTGGCCTCGCCGGCGCGGGATGGTCCGCGGCTTTATTTGTCGGCCGGAATCCACGGGGACGAACCGGCCGCGACCGAAGCGCTCATCACTTGGTGTGAAAAACGGCTGCCGGCTTTGCGGAAATGCGAAGTGCTGATTTTCCCGTGTTTGAATCCTTGGGGTCTGCAGCACAACAACCGCAACGATGCGCACGGACGCGACCTCAACCGGGGTTACCACCGGAGTGATGTGCCGGTGATCGAAGCGCAAAAGTGCTTGTTGCGGGGGCGCGTCTTTGATGCGGCTGTGATGCTGCATGAGGATTTCGACGCGCAGGGGGTTTATCTTTACGAGATTCCGGGGGCGCGTCCGCTCTGGGGCGAGAAGTTGCTCGCGGCCGCGGCGCGACATCTGCCCGGCGAACCGCGCGGCCGGGTCGAGGGGCGCAAATGCCGGCGGGGGCTGATCCGCACGCGCGTTACGCCGGAGACCTTGCCGGAGCATCCGGAGGCATTTTTTCTGCGGTTCGGTCACACCAAGCGCAGTCTGACCTTCGAGACGCCGTCGGAATTTTCCCTCATCGCACGGGTGCGGGCGCACTGTGCGGTCTTGGATGAGGTTTTGCGGTTGGCGAAGGGCTAAGCCACCGCTAAGGTGGAGGGTCATTTTCCATTCATGAAAGTCTCCGTCGAAAAACAGCCAAACTGTATTGCCACCCTGCACGCCATCGTCCCCGCCGACGTGGTGCAGAAGAAAACCGAAAAGCTGGCCGGGGAATACCAGCGCTCGGCCAAGTTGCCGGGTTTCCGTCCGGGCAAAGCTCCGGTCGCCGTCGTGGCCCGCAAATACAAAGACGCCATCGCGGAGGAAGCGGTCAAAGAATTGCTGCGCGAAGCGGTCAATCAAGGCGCCAAGGATCATAACCTGACCGTGCTGAATGCTTTCAATCTCCAGCACGGCGAGGTCGGGCCGTCGGACCTCAATCTGAGCGTCGAATTGACGCTCGAACCCGACTTCAAGATGCCTGATGTGGAAGCACTCGGTCTCGAGGTGCTGGAGGAGGCGGTGACCGACGAGCATGTGAAGGGCAACATCAATCTGCTGCTCGAGCGCATGGCGGAATTTTCCGAGGTCAAAGACCGTCCGCTGCAAATGGGCGACTATGCCGTGCTCGACTACGACGCCACGGTGGACGGTCAGTCGCTCGGCGAGTTTTGCCCCGAGGCCCCGTCGACCATGAAGGGCGGCGAGGGACTCTGGGTCATGATGGAAGAGGAAAGCATGTGGCCGGGATTCTGCGCGGGGCTGGTCGGGGCGAAGGAAGGCGAGGACCGCACCGTCGAGGTGACCGCCTCGGAGGACTTCGCTGTGCCATCGCTGCGTGGCAAAAAAATCATCCACCAGACCAAGCTGAAGGGCATCAAGACCAAGCAACTCCCCGAATTAACCGATGACGTGGCCCAGAAGATCGCCGGGCGCACCGCCGATGAGTTGCGTTCGACCTTCCGCCAGCGGTTGGAGGCCGCCGCGACCGAGCAGACCGAACGCAAGAAGCGCGCGGCGGCGGTCGAGCATTTGGTCAAAAGTGTCGAATTCGAGGTTCCCGCCTCCATGGTCATGGGCGAGGCGAGGCGCGTCGTCCGGGAAATTGTCGAGGCCGAGCAAATGCGCGGCTTGAGCGACGAGGATCTCCTGAGCAAGAAGGAAGAAATTTTCCAGCACGCGCAAATGGGCGCGCAATTCCGGGTCAAGGCGGACTTCATTCTCACCCGCCTTGCCCGCGAGCAGAAGATCGAAGCATCGCGCGAGGAGTTGGCGGAGCATATCGCCCGCATGGCCCAGCGTTTGAGCATGCCGATGGATAAATTGGTCAAACAACTGGTCAAGCGCGAGGCGCTCGGCTCGGTTGAAGGCGAGGTGGTCCGGGACAAGGCCCTTGATTTTCTTGCCTCCAAAGTTAAAGTGAAAACAGCCGAATCCGCGGCGTAAGCCCGGTTCTCGCCTTCTTTGTTTATGAATCCTCTTGTCACTTGCGGTCCAACAACACCACGCAACTCCATGCTGGTTCCCATGGTGGTCGAACAGACCGGCCGCGGGGAACGCAGCTACGATATTTATTCGCGCCTGCTCAAAGACCGCATCGTTTTCATCGGCACGCCGATTGACGACTACATTGCCAATCTGGTCATCGCCCAGCTGCTTTTCCTCCAGATGGAGGACGCCAAGAAAGACATCCACATCTACATCAACTCGCCCGGCGGGTCGGTGACGGCCGGACTGGCCATCTACGACACGATGCAATTTGTCACCTGCGATGTGAACACCTATTGCATGGGCATGGCCGCGAGCATGGGTGCGGTCCTTCTCTGTGCCGGGACCAAAGGCAAGCGTTACGCCCTGCCGAATTCCGACATCATGATCCACCAGGTGAGCGGCGGCGCGCAGGGTCAGGCCAGCGACGTCGAGCGTCAGGTCGAGTTCATGTTCAAGCTCAAGCGCCGTCTCGAGTCGATCATTGCGCAGCACACCGGCAAGCCGGTCGAGCAGGTGCACAACGATGCGGACCGCGATTACTACATGAGTGCCACGGAGGCCAAAGCTTACGGGTTGGTTGACGAAGTGGTGAAATCCCGCAAGGAAATCCCGGGCGCCGTGCCCGCTTAAGACGATGGCCCGGGCGACCAATCTCACGATGTGCTCTTTCTGCGGGAAGAGCCACAGCGAGGTTCGCAAACTCATTGCCGGCCCCGGCGTCTACATCTGCGACAGCTGCGTCACCCTCTGCAAGGGTATCCTCGACAAAGAACTGAAAGAGGAGTCGAAGAAAAAGAGCGGCTCCGTGCGCGTGCCCAAGCCGGCGGATATCAAGGCCCAGCTCGACCAGTTTGTTATCGGCCAGGAACTGGCCAAGAAAACGCTCTCCGTCGCGGTCCACAACCACTACAAGCGCATCCTGCACCAGGCGTCCTCCCGCGAGATTGCCTTGCCCGGCAGCGAGGACGTCGAACTGGAGAAGAGCAACATCCTCCTCATCGGCCCGACCGGCTCCGGGAAAACTCTCCTGGCCCGCACGCTGGCGCGCATCATCGACGTGCCGTTCTGCATGGCCGATGCGACCACCCTGACCGAGGCGGGTTACGTCGGTGAGGACGTGGAGAACATTGTTTTGCGGCTGCTCCAAGCCTCGGACTACGACGTGAAGCGCGCCGAGATCGGCATCGTTTACATCGACGAGATCGATAAAATCGGACGCAAGACGGATAATGTCAGCATCACCCGCGATGTCTCCGGCGAAGGTGTGCAGCAGGCCCTGCTCAAAATTCTCGAGGGCACGACCTGCAACGTGCCCCCGCAGGGCGGGCGAAAGCATCCCCAGCAGGAATACATTCAGGTCAATACGGAAAAAATTCTCTTCATCTGCGGCGGAGCCTTCGTCGGTTTGGAAAAACTCATCCAGCGCCGTCTCGGCAGCCGTGTCCTCGGCTTCCACGCGCGCGAGGAGAAAAAATCGGACGATACTTTGGCGATCTCTTCGGCCACCATTCATCAGGCCGAGCCGGAGGACTTGCTTGGCTTCGGGATGATTCCCGAGTTTGTCGGACGTCTGCCTGTGGTGACCGCGCTCGACCAGCTGACCGAGGACGAACTGGTCATTATTCTGACCGAACCGCGCAACGCGATGGTCAAGCAATACGCCAAGCTGATGTCCATGGAAGATGTCGACCTCAACGTGACCAAGGACGGCCTGCGCGCCTTGGCCGCGCGCGCCGTCTCCAAAGGCACGGGCGCCCGCGCCCTCCGTTCCATGATGGAAAAAATCATGCTCGACGTGATGTATGATGTGCCCAGCCGTGAGGATATCGCCGAGGTGACGATCAACCGCGCGGTGGTGGAAGGCCGCAAGCCGCCGCTCCTGCGCCGCAAGCAGGAGAAGGACGCGGCCTGATCCCCATGCCGGCAAAAGCGCCGGTTTTGCCTGCTCCGTGCCGCGGCCTTGCCGCCGAGCAGGCCGATCCTCTGGCCGGACTATTTCCCTGTGCGGCACCGCTTGCTCTCGACCTGGGCTGCGGCAACGGACTGTTCCTGGCCGGCCTCGCGGCGGGCGAACCGGGCTGGAATGTCCTCGGTATCGAAAAAAAAGGATACCGGGTGCGCCAAGCGCGTCGCCGGGCGGGCGACCTCGGCAATGCCCGTGTTCTCCATGGTGAGGTGCTCGAAGTGCTCTCCTCCTTGCCGACCGGATCCGTCTCGCGGGTCTATTTGCTCTTCAGCGACCCGTGGCCCAAGCGCCGTCATGCCGTGCGGCGTTTGGTCCAGGAGGAATTTGTGGCCCTGCTGCATTCGCGCATGGAGGCCGGCGGCATTTTCTTTTTTGCCACCGATTCCGAGGAATACCTCGCCTGGACACAGGCAAAACTGTCCGCGAGCGGGTGGCGGATCAAGGAGTGGGCGGTTCCCGTGACCTGGCCCGCGACCGAATTCGAGCAACGTTTCGTCTCCGCGGGGTTGAATATCTGGAGACTTCAAGCCAGCCGGTGACACCGCAAGACCATGAGCCAACGGACGGATTCGGAACTACCGGATCCGGCTCGGACGACAATGCCCAGCTGGTCGCCTTGATGCGACGGGTGCGGGAGGACGACGAAGTTGCCTTCCGTGCTTTGGTCGAGGCAACGGAGGACCGGGTCTATGGCACGATAGTAAAAATGCTTGGCGGATTCGAGGGGGCGGAAGATCTCGCGCAGCGGGTTTATCTGCGCATTTGGCAGGCGCGCGGGCGTTACGAGCCGACGGCCAAGTTCACCACCTGGATGTTCTCCATCGTGCGGCGCCTCGTCCTGAACGAGCGCCGGGGACGAGCCCGGCGAGGAGTGGTCTTCCGCGAACCATCCGCCGAGGAGCGCCCGCACGAGGCGAAGGTGAGCGAAGATCCGTCCACGGCGGCGGCGGCGGGCGAACTGGCCCGCGTCATCGAGAACGCCCTGGCCGGGCTTCCGGAAGATCAGCGCACCGCCGTCATTCTCCGCCGCTACGAAGAAATGCCCTACGAGGAAATTGCCTCCGTCCTCGAAACCACGGTGCCGGCGGTCAAAAGCCTGCTCTTTCGCGCGCGTCAGACCTTGCGGGTCAAGTTGGCGAGTTGGCTGTGATCAGTGGGAGCGGGCTGGATCAAAAGCTTTTTCGTGTTATCGACATTGAAAAACTGTATTCAGGATTTTCTCATGGCTTTCGACGGCAACTATTTTGTGCGGAGCCAGCAGATGTTAGCGACGCTGATTTTTTGTTTGGCCTCCGGTTCCTTGGCAAATGAGCCACTCCCCGAATTCCTGCCCTCCGTGACAGCACTTAAAGACCTGTCTTTGCCTCTCGGTCCAGATGGCAGCAAACCGACTTTAAGATTTTCCTGTGCCCATGCGCGGATCGAGCGAAAGTCAGTGGGATTTCTTCGGATAGGAGTCCTGCCTCAGCTTGTAATGGAAGACGTGAAATTGACGATCCTCGACTCGCCGGATGCGAGTAAATGGGCCCACGAGCTCCGATTATTCCTAACGGCTAACTCGCTGACCTCGGCCGCCGTGATAAGGAAAATCGAGGTTAGGAATGGGGTAAATGACGGTTTCATTGCCAGTTCGGGAGCACGCTTTGAAGTTCAGTCGCAAAGCTTGGTTCTCGAAGCGCTTAAGTTAAAAAGTCAAGACGGCAGGTTGTTCAGTGATGCCTCGGGGGTCATCTACCTAGACGGCCCAAATGCGGGAAGATTATCGTTGCCAAGACTGAGCGACAGGACTATCGAGATTAATGATGCAGGTTTCTCTCTCCCGAAGGATTCGCGCCAAACAGCACCGACTCAAGGCGCTTCGGCCGAGACTAATTCTCACTAGTTTACTATATTTCTTCGTTGCCCTGTGCAACTGTCTCGCCTCGACAGCGAGCGAGGAGCTTTTGCTGGGCCGTGAGAGGCTTTCACGGCAGTCACCAGCAGATCTTAGGAGCGCCCTGACTCATTTTAACAATGCATTAGCTTTGGATCCAAGCAATCTTGAGGCGAATCTTCTCAAGGCTGCCACCCTTCTCGTGCTCGAGCAAAGCTCGAACGAATTCCAGCAACAACTCATACAAATCGGCGTCACGGTCTCCGACTCGAATATATACAATTTCGTATATCAACTTCCCGTGGACGCCGATGGTCACATTCGGCCGGCCGACGGCGTGTCACTGGACAGCACGCTGCAGTATTTGAACACGAGGATTTCTCCTTTGCTGGAAGAGGTCTTGGCTTGCCTCGCTAAGTTCGTCAATAACCCCACAAACAGGGCTTTTCGCATTCAATTAAGCGCTGCTGAAACCTCGCTCGCTGATGTTCGTGTTGACTACGGAGATGTCTTGATTCTTCGATCGTTGCTCAAAGCTGCGAAGGCTGGTTTAGCGTTGGCCAACAGCTACAATCTGAACGTCGAATACGCACTAATCTATCGGCTTTTTAAATCCGACAACCTAACGCCCGAACGGGTGTTATCAGAGTTGCCCAGCCTCCTCATGTTTTCCCGGAGCGACCAGCGAATTGCAGCAAAGAGTGCGATTATCGCCGCCAATGCTGACTACCAAGCGGGTTATGCCTTCACAAAAAACCAGCGCCAGCCGGCAGGGAATACGCCTTACCTGTTCGAGTTTTCAGATCCTGTAGAGGCAGACGATTTCGCCTCTGAGTTGGCCGTCATGATTGGAAATCTCGCCACCGGGCAGGAGAGTTACCCTTATCGCGTTTGGTATCCGTCTTTCCTGCAAGGTTTGACCGTCAACTCATCCGTATTGTTTTCTTCCACAGCACCACCTCGCAGCTTTGTCGGTGCTCACTTCAATCAAGGCTTCCCAACCCGGGGCTCATGGCCCGACGAAAGTTTTGGTGGTATTCTGCCCGAGGAATACTCTAGGGAAATTCTTCTTGATGAGTTCGATTATGTGATGGGCCAGTTTATCGACTCAGATGGCGACGGTCTCAGTGACTCTTGGGAGCGCGGATATGGAAGGTACGAAGTCGTCAAAGGCCAGTTTATCACCGAATGGGCGACTTGGGATGCCAAGTCAAGGGGCGGTCACTTGGCAACATTCACATCTCAGGCGGAATGGAATTGGTTTTGGAACAGGCATTGGAGAAAAGTCGATGGTCCGCTCTACATCGGGCTTTTTTCCGATCTTCAGCAGCCTGCAGACTGGACTTGGGCAACCGCGGAAAAGGGGGTTTTCAGAAACTGGGCCGCTGGTCAGCCTGTGGATGACGGAGTCCAAGCGACAACCATTATTGATGCTGATCTCACTTGGCGCAGTTTGCGGCTTTTTCAAGGCTATGTCTGGGATCCCTTGACTTGGATGACTACTGTCGACATGCCGCCGGACGATATCGGCTATGTCTTGGAGCGCGGTTACCCCACGGACCACATGAATGCTGATACTGACGGAGATGGCTTCAATGATCGGGTCGAAACCAACATCGGAACAGACCCCAATAATGCCGCGGTGTTTCCGTCGGGGCCTGATATGGACGGCGATGGCGTCAACAACTACCGCGAATCAATCGATCAGACCGACCCGCTGGATCCCTCTTCATATAGCGCCCTCAGTAATGGGCTCATTGCTCACTATCCGTTCACTGGTGATGCCAAAGATGAGAGTGGTTTTAGTCGTGATGGCAATGTCTTCGACGCAACTTTGGCCCCCGATCGTTTCGGACTTCCAAACGCCGCTTATAATTTCGATGGCATGACAAGCTACATCGGAACGCCCGCCGTTGTTCTTCAATACGGTTCGGCGGCTACTTTCTCGGCTTGGGTCAACGTCCTGTCGGGCGCCCTCTATCAGCGTACGATCGTCGCCCAAGCGAGGGACACTTACAACAGCACCGGACTTCGATTAGGCATGCTGAACGACCAGTTGGAGGGTGCTATATCGAATCCGTTCTACCACTATTATCCGGGCAATTACTGGAGCCCGAACACCTACACGATTGTGAGTCCGGCTGGCATTGCGGGAGATGGCTGGCGACATGTTGCGTTGGTCTCGGAAGGCTGGGCGACCAGGCTCTATCTAGATGGAAATGAGGTGGCCTCCAGTTATGATTGGACTGGTGGACAAGCGTCGCTGCAAGGCGTCCTCATCGGCAAGGAATTTGAAAACCCGATGATGCCGGGTTCATCGAACCATTTCGCCGGCCAGATCGACGATGTTCGGGTTTACGACCGAGCTCTTTCGGCGGCTGAAGTGAACGAGCTCTTCGCGCAGGAGTCAGCGCCTCTCACTGACACAGATGGCGATGGTTTACCGGATGTTTGCGAGACAAATACCGGCGTGTACGTTTCCCGTAACAACACCGGTACAAACCCCAACGTAGCCGACAGTGACGACGATGGGCTTCTCGACGGCGTTGAAACAAATACCGGCTTTTTTGTCGGGCCGACTGACACGGGAAGCAATCCCAATTCTAAGGACAGCAACGCCGATGGGATTTCCGACGGCGAGGCTGTGGCTGGGGCGTTCGATCCTTCTCTTGACTTGGGGCCGGCTATTTCTTGGTTCACTGGTCTTGTTCAGGCGGAGCCGGGTAGATTTGGCTTAGCATCCGTCAACTCCATTATGGATTTAAACGTGGGCACACTCATGCTTCAAAGAGTCGGGCAAAACGCTATCCTTAAGATGCAGTTCCAAACTTCGGCGAACCTTGCTACTCAGCCTTTCACAGATGTTGGTTTGCCGATCACGAACTCCATACCGATGCCCGGGCGGGTCGGCTTTGTGAGAGTTAGAGTCTCTGGCGATCCCGTTGCTCCGCCGACTCCAGTGCCTACACCGGCACCGACGCCTTATAACTAGACTGCAAGCTGCAAGTCTGTGTTGTGATGCATGTCCGTCGGCTGGAGCTTTCTCAGCGAGTCCAGCGGCCCTTGGACAAGGCGGGCAGCCAGTTGTTGCGATACATGACCGAGTAATCGGTCTTGCCGACGGCGCCGATCATGGGAACGCCGGTGGCCCGCCTCCACTTTTTCGACATGCTTTCGCCGGTGTGGCAGCCCCAACTTTTAACCAGAGCTTTCGGGGCAAAGATACCGCGGTTGATGCGGCCGAGTTCGTTTTCGTGCAGCCAGGACTTGGACCCGCTGTCGATCTCGTTGCTGTAATCGAACATGAAGGCGGCTTTGTTCGAATGGAGGAACCAATCGAGGGAGGCGATCTTGACCTGAGCGCGGGGCTGACCGGCGTTCAGGTAGTTGATCACCGTGTCGGGGGAAGTGAACCAGATGAGCTTGACCCCGTATTTGGAAGCGATCCCGGCAATCCAACTGGTCAGGGGGCCTTCGTTCTGGCGGAGGCGGCGCTCGTAACTTGGTTTGTGCACCAGCCAGGTGATACGGGCATTCGGGTTGGAGTCCTTGATCTGCTGGAAGCGCGTCACGGCCGGGCGGATAAAGTTGCCCCACCAACGGTCATGCGGCGGGTTTTTGAATTTCTCCCACTGGTAAAGCGAAACCCCGCCGCTTACCACGATGTGTTCGGTTTGGGAGGCCGCGTGGACCGGAAGTGTGGCTACAACCAGCCAAGCGATAACAAGGAGGCGCAACATGGATGGTGGAATCTTCCGCGAAAGTTGTCGCAGGGCAAGCCCATCCGGTGGCCGGGCGATGGAGTTGAGGCGCCCCCGCCGCCGGCTGTGATCGATGAACAAGGGCATCCCGTTGTTCAACACCGCACAAGGGGGCTATTGGTCCCCGGAAGGCATGGTTGTCTGAGCTGGCGGATGTCCGACTTTTTCCTGCTCATAAACCAGCCCAATGGCCGCACGCCATCGGTCGAGTGTGGCCATGTTGCCAAGCGAGTCGGCCACCGTCATGGCCGGAACGTCGCGGAGCCCCCCAGCCACGGCAGCGGCAAAGGCATCGGCTTCGAGCGCGTAAAGCGTTCCCGGGGTGACAATCGAGATTTCTTCCTCCCGGCCCGGACGGTGCAGGAAAAACTTGGCTGGCTCCTCGCCGCAGGCTGGGTTGTAGGGGGTGGGAACGCGCAGCATTCCGTGGGTCCCGTAGATGCGCAGCGTGTTGTCCTGTTCCACGCCGAGGCTCGCCGCAACCTGCGCAACGAGCCCGGTCGGGAAGCGGAGGGTGGCCGCGGCGACGAGATCAACGCCCGTCTCCGGATGCAGCTGGCCCGCGCCGCTAACCTCGACGGGATCGAGGAATGGCGCGCCGACCGTGGCACCGGCCAGCAAGCGTGCTATCGAGACGGGGTAACAACCGACATCAAGAATTCCGCCGCCGGCCGTTGCGTTTGACCAAAGTCTCGACCCGGGGTCGAAGGGAGCGTTGAACCCGAAGGCGCTTTGGATGAGTTTGATTTCGCCGAGCAGTCCATCGCGCACCATTTCGACGATCTTCGTAGTTTGCGGATGACAACGATACATGAACGCCTCCATGAAAAGCACCGAGTGCGCACGGGCCGCTTCGGCCATGATCACCATCTCCGCATGGGTTAATCCGGCAGGTTTTTCGCAGAGCACGTGCTTACCCGCAGCGGCCGCACGGACCGCCCACTCAACATGCTGCGGGTGAGGAGTGGCGATATACACAGCCTGCACTCCCGGATCGGCCAGCAGCGCCTCGTAGGAAGCGTGGGCGCGAAGTCCGGGGAAGTCGCGGGCGAAGCGCTCCGCGTTGGCGCGCGAGCGGCTGCCGACGGCGGCAAGGCGGCCATGCTGCGAGCGGTCCATGCCGCGGGCAAAACTCCCGGCAATCCGACCGGTGGCAAGGATACCCCAAGCCAACGTGGTTTGGTCGACAACTTGCCTCATGACCTGTCCGTAGCCGCCGCGGCCCGGGTTGTCCAGAGCGGGGCAAAAAAACGGGGCGGCCAATTGGCCGCCCCGTTGTGAGTTGGGTTGAGACGGGACTTAGTAGTCCATGCCGCCCATACCGCCCATGCCGCCGCCGGGCATGGCCGGGGCTTTCTCCTTGTCGGGGATCTCGGTGACGAGAGCCTCGGTGGTGAGGAGCAGGCCGCTGATGGACGCGGCATTCTGCAACGCGCTGCGGGTGACCTTGGTCGGGTCGACCACGCCGGCTTTGACCAGGTCTTCGTAGTTACCGGTCGCCACGTTGTAGCCTTCGTTGCCTTTGCCCTTCTTGACTTCTTGCACGATGAGCGCGCCTTCGAGGCCCGCGTTGTCGGCGAGTTGGCGGAGCGGGGCTTCGACCGCGCGGTGCACGATCTGGGCTCCGATGGCTTCATCACCTTCGAGCTTGAGGTTGGCCAGGGCTTTCTGGGCCCGGATGAGGGCGACGCCGCCGCCGGGGACGATGCCTTCCTCGACCGCCGCACGGGTGGCGTGGAGGGCATCTTCGACGCGGGCTTTCTTCTCCTTCATCTCGGTCTCGGTCGCGGCGCCGACATTGATGACGGCGACACCACCGGCCAACTTGGCGAGGCGCTCTTGGAGCTTCTCGCGGTCGTAGTCCGAGGTGGTTTCCTCGATCTGACGGCGGATCTGGGCGACGCGGCCCTGGATGTCTTTGCTCTTGCCTTCACCTTCGACGATGGTGGTGGCTTCTTTTTCCACCACGATGCGCTTGGCTTTGCCGAGGTCATCAAGGGTGATGCTCTCGAGCTTGATGCCGAGGTCTTCGGTGATGCAACGGCCGCCGGTGAGGACGGCAATGTCTTCGAGCATGGCCTTGCGGCGGTCGCCGAAGCCGGGGGCTTTGACGGCGCAGACCTGCAGGGTGCCACGGAGCTTGTTGACCACAAGGGTGGCGAGGGCTTCGCCTTCGACGTCTTCCGCGATGATGAGGAGAGGACGGCCGCCTTTGGCCACCTTCTCGAGCAACGGAAGGAGGTCCTTCAAGCTGCTGATTTTCTTCTCGTGGATGAGGATGTAGGCGTTCTCGAGGATGGCTTCCATCGCCTCCGCGTTGGTCGCGAAGTAGGGCGAGAGATAGCCTTTGTCGAACTGCATACCTTCGACCACGTCGAGGGTGGTTTCGATCGACTTGGCTTCTTCCACCGTGATGGTTCCATCCTTGCCGACCTTCTCCATCGCGTCAGCGATGATCTGGCCGATGGTTTTGTCCCAGTTGGCCGAGACGGTCGCGACCTGCGCGATTTCGCTGCTGTCGGAGACCTTCTTCGAGATCTTGCCGAGTTCGGCCACCACGGCCGCAACGGCCTTGTTGATGCCGCGTTGGAGCGAGGTCGGGTTGGCACCGGCCGTCACATTCTTGAGGCCTTCGCGATAAATCGCTTCGGCCAGAACGGTGGCGGTGGTGGTGCCGTCGCCGGCGATGTCGGACGTCTTCGACGCGACTTCGCGGACGAGCTGGGCGCCCATGTTTTCGTAAGGGTTCTCGAGCTCGATCTCCTTGGCGACGGTGACGCCGTCCTTGGTGATGGTCGGGCTTCCGAATTTCTTGTCGAGGATGACGTTGCGTCCGGACGGCCCGAGGGTCGCCTTGACCGCCCTGGCCAGTTTCTCGACGCCACGGAGCAGGCTGTGCCGCGCGGCTTCATCGAATTCCAATTGTTTAGATGCCATATCTGTAGTTTTAAGTTTCTAAGTTTTAAGTGTTAAGTGATTCAGTTTTTAGCTGAGGACGCCGAGGATGTCGTCTTCGCGCATGATGAGGTAGGACTTGTCGTCCACCTTGATTTCGGTGCCCCCGTATTTGCTGAAGAGCACCTTGTCGCCGACTTTGACGACGAACTCGATTTTCTTGCCGTTGTCGTCCGATTTACCGGTGCCGATTGCGACAATTTTGCCCTCTTGGGGTTTTTCCTTGGCGGTGTCGGGAATGATGATCCCGCCTTTGACCGTTTCCTTTTCGTCGAGCGGCTCAACGAGCACGCGGTCGCCGATAGGTTTTAATTTGGCTGCCATATTGTTGGTTTCTTACCTCCGTTGGTTGGTTTTGGGTTGTTGAATGCGCGGACGGACACACGTCCGCCCGCGCGGGTTCAAAGTTTTGGCCGGGTCAGGATTTTTTGTCCTCGTCGACCATTTCGAACTCGGCATCGACGACGTCGCCCTGCTTTTTGGCGCCGGCATCGCTGGCGGCTTCGGAACCGGGACCCGCGGAGTCGCCTTCCGGCGCGGGCGGGGCCTGTTGGGCCGAAGCTTGCTTGTAGAGTTCGCTGCTCACTTCCTGGAACTTGGCCTGCAGGGCGTCGGCCGAGGATTTGATCGCCTCGGTGTCCGAACCCGTCAGTGCCTCGCGCACCTTGGCCACGAGGTCCTCGACATCTTTCTTGAGATTGCCGGGGACTTTGTCACCGAGGTCCTTGAGTTGTTTCTCGCACTGGTAGGCGAGGGAGTCGGCATTGTTGCGTGCCTCGACGCCTTCCTTGGCCTTGGCGTCATCCGCGGCATGTGCCTCGGCCTCCTTCTGCATCTTGTCGACTTCGTCTTTGGAGAGTCCGCTCGATCCGGTGATGGAGATTTTTTGCTCTTTGCCGGAGCCGAGGTCCTTGGCCGAGACGTTGAGGATGCCGTTGGCGTCGATGTCGAAGGTCACCTCGATCTGGGGCAGGCCGCGCGGGGCCGGGGGGATGCCGTCGAGATGGAAGGTGCCGAGTTGTTTGTTGTCCTTCGCCATGGAGCGTTCGCCTTGGAGGACTTTGATTTCGACCCCGGGCTGGTTGTCGCTGTAGGTCGAAAAGGTCGACGACTTTTTCGTCGGGATGGTCGTGTTGCGCGGGATCATCGGCGTGGCGATGCCGCCGGCCGTCTCGATGGCGAGGGTCAGCGGGGTCACGTCGAGCAGGAGCACGTCTTTCACGTCGCCCTTGAGCACGCCGCCTTGGATCGCGGCGCCGATGGCCACGACTTCGTCCGGGTTGACCCCGCGGTGCGGGTCGCGTCCGATGAGATTCTTGGCCGTCTCGATGACCTTGGGCATCCGGGTCATGCCGCCGACCAGGACGAGTTCATTAACTTCGTTTTTGCCGAGTTTGGCATCCTTCAAACACGCTTCGACCGGCTTGATCGTGCGGGTGAAAAGGTCGTCGGTCAGCTGCTCGAGTTTCGAACGGGTGAGTTTTTTCTGGATGTGCTTCGGACCGCTGGCGTCGGCGGTGACGAAGGGCAGGTTGATCTCGTATTCCTGGGCGGAGGAGAGGGCGATCTTGGCTTTTTCCGCCTCCTCTTTGATCCGCTGCACGGCGTCGGGCTGTTTGGAAAGGTCGATCCCGGAGTCCGCTTTGAACTCCGCCATGATCCAGTCCATGATCTTGTGATCCCAGTCGTCGCCGCCGAGGTGCGTGTCGCCGTTGGTCGCTTTGACTTCAAAGACGCCGTCGCCGATTTCGAGGGCCGAAATGTCGAAGGTGCCGCCACCGAGGTCATAGACCGCGATTTTTTCGTCCTTCTTTTTGTCGAGGCCGTAGGCGAGGGAGGCTGCCGTCGGCTCGTTGATGATGCGCAGGACTTCGAGTCCGGCAATTTTGCCGGCGTCCTTCGTCGCGTTGCGCTGCGAGTCGTTGAAATAGGCCGGGACGGTGATGACCGCTTGGGTGATTTTTTCGCCGAGCTTGGCTTCCGCGTCGGATTTGAGTTTGGCCAGGATCATCGCGCTGACTTCCGGCGGGCTGAAGGATTTCTTCTGCCCGTTGACGTCGAGTTCGATGTGGGCGTCGCCGTTGGCCGCTTTGACCAATTTGTAGGGGACACGTTTGTCTTCGGCGTTGAGTTCGTCGAATTTGCGCCCCATGAAGCGCTTCACCGAGAAGACGGTGTTGGTCGGGTTGGTGACGGCTTGGCGCTTGGCGGCTTGGCCGACGAGGCGTTCGCCGTTTTTGGCGAAAGCGACGACGGACGGCGTGGTGCGCGCGCCCTCACTGTTTTCCAGCACAACGGGTTCTCCGCCTTCCATCACGGACATGCAGGAGTTGGTTGTGCCGAGGTCGATACCGAGGATTTTGCTCATAAGGTCTAAAAAATTAAGGTTTGAGTGGAAGAAGAGAGCAGGATTGGGGCCAAGGGGGGTGTGACGAGTGACAGGTGACTTGTGACGAGTGACTTATGGAAAATAGTCGGTTGGGAAAGAGTGCGCTCAAAGTGTGTCACAGTGGCGCACATGGCACAGGCGGGAACGTCTTGCGCGACAAAATGACACAGTCGGAGATCGCGGCCACAGACGCAGCCGGACCGATACCTTCAGAGCGGGCGCGAGCCGGCGTGGGAACGACGTGTATTCCGATCAAGCCAGACCCCACATCCATCGGATAGCGGACCAATAAAGAGGAATGCCGATGGTGATGTTGAAGGGGAAGGTGATGCCGAGGGAGAGGAGTTCGACCAGGCCGGGGTTCGACTCCGGAATGGCGTGGCGCATGGCGGCCGGGGCCACGATGTAGCTGGCGCTGGCGCAGAGGATGACAAAGAGCAGGGCGTCGCCGGGGGCCATGCCGATGGCCCGGGCCACGAAAAGTCCGAGGGCGCCGCTGACCAGCGGGGCGACCAGACCGAAGATGACCAGCGGGGCGCCGGTTTTTTTGAAGAGTCCAACGAGGCGCCCGGCGTGCATGCCGGTGTCGAGGAGGAAGAAGATGACCATGCCTTTGAAGAGGCCGGACATGAAGGGTTCGAGCGATTTGCCGTGGGCCGGGCCGGTTACCCAGCCGATGAGCAGGCTGCCGAGGAGGAGGAAGACGGACGCGTTGAGGAACGATTCGCGGAGGAGCGAGGACGCGGTGGTTTTCGGCGCGGCCAGCACCCGCCGTGGGGCGAACATGCGCACGAGAAAGATGCCGGCGATGATGGCGGGTGATTCCATGAGCGACATGATGGCCACCATATAGCCGCCATAGGACTCGTTGTTGCGGGCGAGGAACTCGGTGCCGACGATGAAGGTGACAATGCTGATCGACCCGTAGGTCGCGGCCATCGCGGCAGCATCGTAAACGGAGAGGAATTTTCGCAGGACAAAAAAGACGAGGACGGGCACGAGCAAGGCCATGAACATGGCTGCGGCGATGTAGAGCAGGACGGTCGGGGTGAGTCCGGACGCCGCGAGCTTGGTGCCGCCGGTGTAGCCGATGGCGATGATGAGATAGAGGGAGAAAAGTTTCGGCAGCGGCGCGGGGATCTCGAGGTCCGTCTTGAGCAATACGGCGGCGAACCCCAACGCGAAGAACAGTGCGGCGGGATTGAGGACGTTGGTGATGGCAAGGTTCCAGTCCATGAACGTAAGCGCGGATTGCACAGGGATTCCGCGGCGGGGTCAATGCGCGGATGGGATAAAGTAGAAGCGGCGTCCCCGCCGCTTGTTGACAGGGGTTAAGCGGCGGGGACGCCGCTTCTACTTTTGCTTTCTCCGGTGCGGGTCTGGCGTATAGGGTGTGTCCCACTATGAGCAAATCCCCCGTGGTCCAGAGCGTCGAGAAAGCCAATGCCGAATACGTCGCCCATTTCGGCGAGAAGGGAAAACTTCCGCTGCCCCCGGCAAGGCGTTTTGCCGTTCTGACCTGCATGGACGCGCGGGTCGATCCCGCCAAGCTCGCGGGCTTGTCCGAGGGTGACGCCCACGTCATCCGCAATGCCGGCGGCCGGGCGAGCGACGATGCCATCCGCTCGCTGGTCATTTCCTACAAATTGCTCGGAACCAAAGAATTTTTTGTCATCCACCACACCGATTGCGGCATGGTGTTGTTTGACCGCGAGATTATGTCCGGCCTCCTCGCAAATAGCCTCGAGCAGGCGGTGATCGACGAAAACGGCTGGCGCGATGTGGGTCACGGGCCGGGTTCGCCGGAGGGCGCGAAGATCGATTGGTTGACCTTCACTGACGACCGTCAGGCGGTGATCGATGACGTGAAGAAAGTGCGCAACCATCCGCTCGTGCCGAAGTCGATCCCGGTCTACGGGTATCTTTACGATGTGCGGACCGGGAAGCTCGAGGAGATTACGGAAGCAACGGAGATCGGGAAGGCGGTTTAAGGTAGGGGCCGGCGGCTCGCGGGCCCGATTCCAGGTTGAACGGACGAGCGGGCCGCTCGTCCCTACCTTGCGTTGTCACTCCCGCATCTTGACCAGCAGATCCCCGGCGTCGACGGCATCGCCGCTGGCGACCAGAAGCTCGTCGATCGCGCCGTCGCACGGTGCATAGATCGTGGTCTGCATCTTCATCGCTTCCATGGTGAGGATTTTGTCGCCTTTGGCCAACTTGGCTCCCGTGCCGTGGTCGAGGTTGGTGATCATGCCTGGGATGGGTGCGCCGATTTCGAGCGGCTTGGCGGCGTCGGCTTTGCGGCGGGCTTTCTTGGTGGTTTGCAGTGATTTGTCGGTGATGGTGACTTCGCGCGGCATGCCATTGAGCTCGAAAAAGACGATGCGGTGGCCGTCTTTGTCGACCGGACCGAGGTTGACCAGCTTGATGAAAAGGGTTTTCCCCTGCTCGATTTCCACGGCGATTTCCTCGCCGGGTTTGAGGCCGTAGAAAAATGCCGGGGTGGGCAGGACGCTGACGTCTCCGTATTCGCGCACGAATTTGTTGAAGGTGGCAAAGACGTCCGGATACATGAGGTGGCTGTAGAGTTCGTCCTCGTCGGGGGCGTGCTTGAGTTTGCCGGCCAGCTCCTTGCGCACCGTCTCGAGGCTGACCTTCGCTGCGCGGGCCGGTTTGGCTTTGGCCTTGCCGAGCACGGCTTTGACCACGTCCTTCGGCCATCCGCCGATGGGTTCGCCCAGTCCGCCGGCCAGCATGTCTTTGACGGATTCGGGGAAGGGCGTGCCGGGAGGGAGGTTGGGGACGTCGGCCGGTTTGATGCCGCGGGTGAAAAGAAAGAGGGCCATGTCGCCCACCACTTTGCTCGAGGGCGTGACCTTGACGATGTCACCGAAGAGCTGGTTGACCTCGGCGTAGCAGCGGGCAATTTCCGGCCAGCGGTGGGCGAGGCCCATCGAGGCGGCCTGCTCTTTTAAGTTGGTGAACTGTCCGCCGGGCATTTCGTGCAGATAGACTTCGGCGCTGCCGGTGCGCGGGGCGGTATCGAAGGGCGCGTAGAACGTGCGGACCCGCTCCCAGTAGTCGGCGAATTCGTTGAGCGCGTCGAGGTCGAGACCGCTGTCGTGCGGCGTGTGCTGCAGGGCGGCGACGAGGCTGTTCAGATTCGGTTGCGAGGTCGATCCGGACATCGCGCTGATCGCGGAGTCGACGATGTCCGCCCCCGATTCGATGGCGGCCAGCACGGACGCGGCATTGACGCCGCTTGTGTCGTGGGTGTGGAAGTGGAGCGGCAAGTCGGTTTCGGCGCGGAGGGCTTTAAGCAGGGCGCGGGCCGCGAACGGACGGCAGAGGCCGGCCATGTCCTTGATGGCGATAAAATGCGCACCCATCTTTTCCAGTTCCTTGACCAGCTTCACGTAGTACTTGAGCGAATACTTGGTGCGGCGGGGATCGAGGATGTCGCCGGTGTAGCAGATGGTGCCTTCGCACACCGCGTTCGTCTCCCGGACGGCCTCCATGGCCGCGCGCATGTTCGAGAGGTCATTGAGCGAGTCGAAGACGCGGAAAATATCCATGCCGCTTTCCGCCGCATGGCGGACAAAACCAGCCACGACATTCGGCGGGTAATTCGAGTAGCCGACCGCATTGGAACCGCGGAAGAGCATCTGGAAGCAGATGTTGGGAACTTTTCCACGCAGGGCGCGGAGGCGTTCCCACGGGTCTTCGCGCAGGAAGCGCATGGCGGCGTCGAAGGTGGCGCCACCCCACATTTCGAGGCTGAAGAGTTCCGGGGTGCGGCGCGCCACGGCGTCGGCCACGAGGAGCATGTCATGGGTGCGCACGCGCGTGGCGAGGAGGGACTGGTGGGCGTCGCGGAAGGTGGTGTCGGTGAAGAGGGCGCGCTTCTGCTTGCGCGTCCACTCGGCAAATTTCTCGGGTCCGAGCTTGAGCAATTGCTGGCGGCTGCCGGCCGGCGGGTCGACACGCAGGTCGACGCCGGGAAGCGGCGCGGGGGCGAGGCGGCTGGGCGGGAGATATCCTTTGGCCTCGGCGTTTCCGTTGATCGAGACATCGGCGAGGAATTGCATCAGCTTGGATGCACGGTCACGGCGCGGTTTGAATTCGAAGAGCGCCGGGGTTTTGTCGATGAAGGTGGTGGTGGCATCGCCCGAGCGGAAAACGGGGTTGGTCACCACATTCTCGAGGAAAGGCATGTTGGTCTTCACGCCACGGATGCGGAACTCGCGCAGGGCGCGGTGCATGCGGTCGAGGGCGACGGGGAAGGTCTGGCCGGACGTGGTGATCTTGACCAGCAACGAGTCGTAGAAAGGCGTGATCGTGCTGCCTGTTGTGCCCATGCCCGAGTCGAGGCGCACGCCGAAGCCGGCGGCACTGCGGTAGGTGACAATCTTCCCGTAATTCGGGGTGAATCCGTTGGCCGGGTCCTCCGTGGTCACGCGGCATTGCACGGCAAAGCCGTTGCGCGGGATGGCCTCCTGCGCGGGCAGGGCGAGTTCGGGTCCGTGCAGGCGCGCTCCCGCCGCAACGAGGATCTGCGAGCGCACGAGGTCGATGCCGGTGATTTGTTCGGTCACGGTGTGCTCGACCTGAATGCGCGGGTTCATCTCGATGAAGAACCACTCGTGGCGGTCGTAGTCGTAGAGGAACTCGACCGTGCCTGCGTTGTTGTAACCGATGCCCCGGGCGATTTTGACCGCCGCGTCGCAGAGGTCGGCGCGGACTTCGTCCGGCAGATTGATCGACGGGGCAACCTCGACAACTTTCTGGTGGCGGCGCTGCACCGAGCAGTCGCGCTCGTGCAGGTGAAGCACTTCGCCGTGCGCATCACCGAGGATTTGCACTTCGATGTGCTTGGCCCGCGGGATGTATTTCTCGAGAAAGACGGCAGGATTGCCGAAGGCGCGTCCGGCCTCGTTGCGGGCCTCGTCGAGGAGCGCCGCGAGATCGCTTTCCTTGCGCACCACGCGCATGCCGCGCCCGCCGCCGCCGAAGGCCGCTTTGATGATGAGCGGGAAACCGATTTTCTTTGCGACCTTGATCGCCTCGGCGCGGTTGTCGACCGGTTCTTCCGTGCCGGGGAGGACCGGAACGCCGAGCTTGATGGCCAGGGCCCGGGCCGCGGTTTTGTCGCCCATCATTTCGAGCAGTTCCGGCCGCGGACCGACGAAGGTGATGCCGGCTTCCCCGCAGGCACGGGCAAAGTGGGCGTTCTCGGAAAGAAATCCGTAGCCCGGATGGATCATGTCCACCCCTCGATCACGGGCCAGTCCGACGATGCTCTGGATATCGAGGTAGGCACCGACCGGCCCCTTGCCGCGGCCGACCACGTAGGCTTGGTCGGCTTTGAAACGGTGGATGGAGAAGCGGTCCTCCTCCGCGTAAACCGCGATGGTCCGCATGTGCAACTCGTTGGCGGCCCGGAAAACACGGATGGCGATTTCGCTGCGGTTGGCCACGAGCAGGGTTTTTCCCGCCACGTCGAGGAATGGTTGAGCGGTGGTTTTTTGCGGCGGCTTTGGCATGATCGTGTCTCAGGTCGTCCGCGACCCGGGCGGGAGCCTAATGGGCAGAGCCCCCGTGATAAAGCACTCTTTGGGCGGTGGCCGGGGATTTTTTCGCGGCGAGCGGGGCTGACAGTCTTGTCCGTCGAAGCGCGATGATTTAAGCAATACTGGCCGGTCAGGAAAACGTTATGAAAAACCAGAAACCTCTCGTGGGCATTATTATGGGCAGCAAGTCGGATTGGCCGACGATGAAACATGCGGCCGACTTGTTGTCCAAGCTGGGTATCCCGCATGAAAAGCGCGTGGTATCGGCCCACCGCACGCCGGATCTCATGGCCTCCTACGCCAAGGCGGCACGGGGGCGCGGCATCCAGGTGGTTATTGCCGGGGCCGGCGGGGCGGCCCATTTGCCCGGCATGGTGGCGGCGCACACGGATCTGCCGGTTCTTGGCGTGCCGGTCCAGAGCCGCGCATTGAAGGGCCTCGACTCGCTGCTTTCCATCGCGCAAATGCCCGCCGGCATTCCGGTCGGCACGCTGGCCATCGGCGAACCGGGTGCGATCAACGCCGCACTCCTCGCGGCGGCGATTTTGTCGCTCGGAGATGCGCAGGTCCGCGGGGCACTGGAAAAATTCCGCACGCGCCAGACCAAAGCCGTGTTGGCGGCGGGCCGGCTGCCCTCATGAGTCCCGTACTCGCTCCCGGTGGCCGCATTGGATTGATGGGCGGCGGCCAACTCGGCCGCATGTTCATCCTTGCCGCGCGGAGCATGGGTTACCGCGTCAATGTGTTCGTCCCCGAGGCCGATTCGCCGGCCGGGCAGATAGCGGACCGGGAAGTCTCGCGTGACTATCTGGACGAGGAGGCGGTCCGGGAATTTTCCCGAGGAGTGGATGTCCTGACTTTCGAATTTGAAAACATCCCGCGGCAAACCGTGCAGTGGGCCGCCGAGCATTGCGAGGTTCGTCCGAGCGGCGGGATTTTGCACATCACGCAGAATCGCGCGCGGGAAAAAGAATTTCTCGCCGCAGGCGGATTTCCTCTGCCGGCCTGGGCGAATGTCACCACGGCCGCGGACTTGGTGGCGGCCGCAGGGCGCACGGGTTATCCGGCTATTTTGAAAACGGCGTCGTTCGGTTACGATGGCAAAGGCCAGCGGCGGCTCAATTCGGACGAAGAGGCGCGGCGGTGCGACCTCTCGGGGGGACCGTTTGTGCTCGAGGCCCAAGTGCCCTTTGTCATGGAAGTATCGGCCGTCGTTGCGCGGGGCGGCGACGGGCATTCGGTGTGCTATCCGGTCTGTGAGAACCTCCACCGCA